>WBZL01001501.1_pt1 | contig 24368 bp, 24 predicted proteins | sample 5204291 | NCBI WGS metagenome assembly WBZL01 (sample SAMN12344345, study PRJNA552823) | activated sludge metagenome | biome: Activated sludge suspended growth; feature: Nitrification reactor; material: Wastewater; isolation source: activated sludge from nitrification reactor of wastewater...
AGCTCGCGGCGGCGCGCCTCAACGCGCTGTGCTGGACCCGTCTCCTGCCGCCGGCGCGCGAGCTGTGGCCCGGCGTCTGGATCGGCAGCCTGGCGCGCATCGGCACCGTGCTGCCGGCGTCGGGCGCCACGCTCGTCAGCCTGGCTGCCGAACTGCCACGCCCGGACGGCCGGTCCGATTGCCGCTGCCTGCCGTGGCTGGACCAGGTGCCGGCCTCGCCGCCGGCCCTGCGCCGTGCGGCGTCAGCCATCGACGGCGCGGTGCGACGCGGCGACACGGTGTTCGTGGGCTGCGCGCTCGGCTTTTCGCGCAGTGCGGCTGCGCTGGCCTGCTGGCTGGTGCGCAGCGGCCGCGTGCCCGATCTCGATGCCGCGCTGGCGTTGCTGCGCCAGGCCCATCCTCAGGCCGTGCTCGGCGCGGGCTGGCGGCTGAACCTGCACCAGGCGATGCGCGGATGAGCGACATCGACGCGCGTGCGCAGACGCGCATGACCTCATGCAGCGCCGGCTCGCCGGCCACCGTGTCGGGCATCGGCACGCGGCCGCCGCTCGACGACGACGCGCGCGCCCTGTGCGCGACCACGGCCAAGGGCCTGGCCGCGGCGGCAGCGACAGGCAGCCCGCTGGGCCTGGGTCTCGGCGCGCTCGCGCTGCTGGCCTGTGCGTGGCAGCCTTCGAACGGTGTCGCCTGGTGGGTGGTGGCCGCGGTGCCGCTCGAACGCTACCTGGCCTTCCGGGTGCGATTCGACGCCGGCTTGTTCGAGCAGGCGGCCGCCGACGCCGGCTACCTGGCCCGGCTCGACCCCAGCCTGGCCGTCCTGGGCCTGCTGCGCACCGCCGCCGGGGACCGGCCGCTGGCCGACCGCGTGCACGGCGCACGCCGTCTGGCCCTGCGGCATGGCACGGTGGTCGTGCTGCAGACGCTGGTGGCCGCCGTCGCCGCCTGGCAGGGACTCGCGGGGGCCGCATGAGGGCGCGCCTGACCGCAGCCGCCCTGGCCGGCTTTGCGCGCGTGCTGACCGGCTTGCTCAGTCGCTGGCACGGCGGCGGCCCCAGGGCCGAGCCCACCTTGTATTTCGCCAACCACACCAGCCATGGCGACTTCGTGCTGCTGTGGTCCGCGCTGCCGGCCGACCTGCGCGCCGGCACGCGTCCGGTGGCCGCGGCCGACTACTGGCAGGGCAGCCGCCTGCGCCGCTTCATCGGGCTCGACGTCTTCCGCGCCCTGCTCGTCGATCGGGAGGCCGGCAGCGGGCGCGCGGCGGTGCAGGCGATGGCCGACGCGCTGCGCGCCGGCGACTCGCTGGTGCTGTTTCCCGAGGGCACGCGCAACACCGGGGAGGCGCGCCTGCTGCCGTTCAGGAGCGGGCTGTTCCACCTGGTCCGGGCCTGCCCGGAGGTGCGCGTGGTGCCGGTGTGGATCGACAACCTGCGTCGCGTGCTGCCCAAGGGCTGCTGGCTGCCGGTGCCGCTGGCCTGCCGCGTGGAGTTCGGTGCGCCGTTGCGGATGGAGCCCGGCGAAGGATGCGCCGAGTTCCTGGACCGGGCGCGCGCCGCGCTGCTGGCCCTGCCGGGCGATCCGGCCGCCGACCCGCGGTCCGAGCCACCCGCTGCGCCAGCGGCCAAGATGCGCATCCCCGCCCTTGCCACCGTCCCCACCCGCCCGCCGGGCGCGCTGCGATGAACCTGCCGATCACCCCCTCCGCGCAGACCACGATGACCTTGTTCGCCGGCGTGGCCGGCGTGCTGCTGCTGGCCACGCTGGTGGGGCGGCTGCTGTCGCGCCTGGTGGCGCGCGGCCGTCCGCACGGCGTGATCGACAACCTCAACGCCCGCATCGACGCCTGGTGGGTGATGGTGGCGGCCATCGCGCTGGCCTTCGTGTTCGGCACCGTCGGCGTGCTGGTGCTGTTCTTCTTCATCAGCTTCTACGCGCTGCGCGAGTTCGTGTCGCTGCTGCCCACGCGCGCCGCCGACCACGCGGCGATCGCCGCGTCCTTCTTCGTCGTGCTGCCGCTGCAGTACCTGTTCCTGTGGATGGACTGGTACGGCATGTACTCGATCTTCATCCCGGTCTATGCCTTCCTCGTGCTGCCCATCCTGGCGGCGCTGGGCAGCGACACGCAGCGCTTTCTCGAGCGGACATCGACGGTGCAATGGGGACTGATGGTCAGCGTCTTCTGCATCAGCCACGTGCCGGCGCTGATGACGCTGCGGATCCCGGGCTTCGAGGGCCGCAACCTGCTGCTGGTGGCCTTCCTGGTGCTGGTGGTGCAGGGCAGCGACGTGCTGCAGTACGTCTGGGGCAAGCTCTTCGGCCGTCACAAGGTGGCGCCCGAGCTGTCGCCGTCCAAGACCTGGGAGGGCCTGGTCGGCGGCGTGGCCAGCGCGACCGCGTTGGGGGCGGCGCTGCACGCGATCACGCCGTTCACGCCGCTGCAGGCGGCGGCGATGGCCTTCGTGATCTGTGCGATGGGCTTCCTGGGCGGGCTGGTGATGTCGGCGATCAAGCGAGACCGCGGCGTCAAGGACTGGGGCCAGCTGATCGAAGGCCACGGCGGCATGCTCGACCGGCTCGACTCGGTGGTGTTCGCCGCGCCGGTGTTCTTCCACTTCGTGCGCTACTGGTGGACGCCGTGAACACGGCAGTCGCTGCGGAAGGCGCGCGGTCGCGCACCGGAGACCGGTCATCGATCGGCCCTGCCGGCAGTGGCGGCCGGACCGGCTCTACAGCCCCGACCTCCCGCAGGCCTGGAAGCCACCGGCCATCGACGACGCCGGCAAGGCCTTGAGCTGGTCGCGCAGATCGGGGTCGGCCTGGGGCGCGCGCAGCCAGTGCTGCGTCTCGCCGACGCTGAGCTCGACGACACGGGCTGTGCGCACGCCCTTGCCGGTCAACTGCTCCAAGGCGGCCTCGGCCGCGGCCTTGTCGCGGTGCACCGACAGGCGCAGGCCCGGCGCCAGCAGCGGCGGCGCGTTGATCTCGTCGAAGGCGATGTTCAGGCGCTTCAACTCGGCAGCCTTGCTGCGCATCACCTCGGCGTCGGCGAAGCGCCCCATGTAGACGGCCCAGTTCGACGGCTTGGCCACGCGTTCGTGCGTCCAGCTGCCCTCGGGCAGGCCGGCCTGCTGCAGCGCGGCTTCGGCCGCGGTGACGCTGCCGTCGCCGAACGGGCCGGCCTCCAGGCACACCGGCGGTTCCGCTTCGCGGGCCGCGGCGGCCGCCGCGGCACTGGCCGCACCCTTGACCGGTGCCACGGTGACGAGCTCGGGCCGCACCTGCGCCGCCAGGCGGGCTGGCTCGCGCAGGCCGATGCGCGGGGCTTCGACCAGCGGCATCAGCCAGCCCTGGGTCCAGGCATAGAAGGCCAGGTTGGCCAGCAGCAGCAGGGCCAGCAGCACGCGCAGCATCAGGCGCGCTCCTGCGGCTGCCCTCGATCGGGCGCGTGCGGCGATGCGGGCGCTGACGGCTGGTCCGGTGATCGCCCTGGCGCCGATGCCGGCCGAACCCCCGCCTGCGGCCGCACGCTGACCTCGCCGCCGGCGATGTGCCGCACCCGGCCGTCGACCTGCACGCGCAGCGTCCCGTCGGCCTCGACGCCGTCGGCGATGCCGACGGGCACATCGGCCGAGCTCGTCGACACCACGCGGCCGGCCAGCAGGTCACGCCGCGCGTAGGCCGCCCGCCGGGGCGCGAATCCGTCGACGGCGAAGGCCTTCGCCGCCTCCAGCAGCGGCGAGGCCACCCGGTGCAGCACGGTGGCGGGCGTGGCGCCGGGCATCCACTCGGCGACACCGGCGCTGCCCTGGGCCAGGCCCGGAGCGTCGAGCCCGCGCACGTTGATGCCGACCCCGATGACCACGCAACGCCGGCCGCCGCAGACCATGGTCTCGATCAGCACCCCGCCGAGCTTGCGCCAGGATGCCGGCCCGTCGGCCACCCACAGGTCGTTGGGCCACTTGAGCAGCACGCGCGGCGCCGGCGGCCCGGGCGGGTCGAGCGCGTCGGCCAGGGCGACACCGACTCCCAGCGACAGGCCCGACCAGTCCGCCGGATCCAGCGGCAGCCGCAGCGAGAAGGTCAGCGTCGCGCCTGCCTCGGCCAGCCAGCTCCGCCCCTGGCGGCCGCGGCCGGCGGTCTGGAGTTCGGCAACCAGCAGGCGCGGCTCGCAGCGCTGGTCGTGGCGGGCCTGCTCGACCAGCCGCGTGCTGGTCGAGTCGACCGTCTCCAGCACCTCGACCACCAGGCCCGGCCACCGGGCGGCCAGGGCCGCCTGCAACCCCGCGGCATCCCACGCCGGCCGGGCGGGCGCGTCCATCAGCGTCGGCGCTTGGGCGACAGCATCGTGCCGCGGCAGTCCGGGCTGCCGCAGCGGCACTCGTACTGCTTCTTCAACTGTGGCGTGTAGCGGTCGTCGATGATCAGCCCGTAGTCGTAGAACAGTTCCTCGCCCGGCGACAGATCCTGCAGCGCCTTGATGAAGACACGGCCGTCGGTTTCGTCGGCTTCGCAGTTGGGCGCACAGGAGTGGTTGATCCAGCGCGCCGCATTGCCGCCGAACTTGGCGTCGATGACGTGCTTGTCGTCGATGTGGAAGTAGAACGTGTGGTGCGGATCGCTCGGGTCGTGCGGGTGGCGGCGCAGCGCCTCGGGCCAGCTGATGATCTCGCCCTTGTATTCGATGATCCGGCTGCCTGCCGCGATGGGCTGCAGCGCGAAGACCCCCTTGCCATGCACGCCCGAGCGTCGCACCTGGATGCGCCGGCCGCTGCCGCTGCCGGGGCGGCCGGCGGCGTCCGGGCTGTCGACATGCACCGCATGGCGGGCGGCAGGCCCGGAGGCCGGGTTGACGCGTCTGGCTTGCGCAGTCTTCTTCATTCGGTACATTGAAGTCGTACGGGCGCGCGTGCGTGCGTGCGCGCGAAAGCGCCGGATTGTAGGCATGGCTGTCGAAAGGATCGGCGGCCGACGCAACAGGAACCCATGGGAAAGACCGTCATCATCGCGGAGAAGCCGAGCGTCGCGCAGGATCTCGTGCGCGCCTTGCAACCGGTGGCCGGCAAGTTCGAGAAGGCCGCCGACCACTTCGAGAACGAGCAGTACATCGTCACCTCGGCCGTCGGCCACCTGGTGGAGATCAAGGCCCCCGAGGCCTACGACGTCAAGCGTGGCAAGTGGAGCTTCGCCCACCTGCCGGTGGTGCCGCCGCACTTCGACCTGGCCCCCATCGACAAGGCCAAGTCGCGCCTGTCCGCGGTCGTCAAGCAGGTCAAGCGCAAGGACGTCGACCGGCTCATCAACGCCTGCGACGCCGGGCGCGAGGGCGAGCTGATCTTCCGCCTGATCGTGCAATACGCATTTGGCGACAAGCCCTGCCCCAAGCCCGTGCAGCGGCTGTGGCTGCAGAGCATGACGCCACAGGCCATCCGCGACGGCTTCGAGCAGCTGCGCAGCGACGCGCAGATGCAGGGCTTGGCCGATGCCGCGCGCAGCCGTTCCGAGGCCGACTGGCTGGTGGGCATCAACGGCACACGGGCGATGACCGCCTTCAACTCGCGCGACGGCGGCTTCTTCCTCACCACGGTCGGCCGCGTGCAGACCCCCACGCTGTCGATCGTCGTCGAGCGCGAGGAGAAGATCCGCAAGCACGTCCCGCGCGACTATTGGGAGGTGCGCGCCAGCTTCGACGCCCAGGCCGGCCTGTACGAGGGCAAGTGGTTCGACCCCAAGTGGAAGAAGAACCCCGACGACGCCGAGCTGCGCGCCGATCGCCTGTGGACCGAGGCCGATGCCCATGCGATCCGCGACGCGGTGATCGGCCAGCCGGCCACGGTGACCGAGGAGGCCAAGCCCAGCGCGCAGAGCAGCCCGCTGCTGTACGACCTGACCACGCTGCAGCGCGAGGCCAACGGCCGCTTCGGCTTCTCGGCCAAGACCACGCTGGCGCTGGCCCAGGCGCTGTACGAGAAGCACAAGGTGCTGACCTACCCGCGGACCGACTCGCGCTACCTGCCCGAGGACTACCTGGGCGTGGTGAAGAAGACCTTCCAGACGATCGCCGGCGAAGAGCTGCCCGGCCCGCTGCGTCCGCTGGCCGGCCATGCTGCGAAGGCGCTGGAGGCGGGCTATGTCAAGCCGACCAAGCGCGTCTTCGACAACGCCAAGGTCTCCGATCACTTCGCGATCATCCCCACGCTGCAGGCCCCCAGGAGCCTGAGCGAGGCCGAGCTCAAGCTCTACGACCTGGTCGTCAAGCGATTCCTGGCGGTGTTCTATCCGGCCGCCGAGTACCTGGTGACCACGCGCATCAGCAAGGTCGCCACCGCGACGGCCGAGCACCACTTCCAGACCAACGGCAAGGTGCTGGTCAATCCCGGCTGGCTGGCGGTGTACGGCAGGGAGGCGCAGGACGAGGACGCCAACCTCGTGCCGGTGCAGCCCGGCGAGGTGGTGCGCACCGAGAGCGTCGACGTCAAGGCGCTGGCCACCCGGCCGCCGGCGCGCTACACCGAGGCGACGCTGCTGTCGGCGATGGAGGGCGCGGGCAAGCTGATCGACGACGACGAGCTGCGCGAGGCCATGGCCGAGAAGGGCCTGGGCACCCCGGCCACGCGCGCCGCGATCATCGAGGGCCTGATCCTCGAGAAGTACATGTACCGCGAAGGCCGCGAGCTGGTTCCCACGGCCAAGGCCTTCCAGCTGATGACGCTGCTGCGCGGCCTGGACGTCGAGGACCTGACCAAGCCCGAGCTCACCGGCCAGTGGGAGCACCAGCTCGCCGAGATGGAGCATGGCCGCCTGCAGCGCGAGGCCTTCATGGCCGAGATCGCCAAGATGGCCGAGCGCATCGTCAGGAAGGCCAAGGAGTACGACCGCGACACCATCCCTGGCGACTACGCGACGCTGAAGACGCCCTGCCCGACCTGTGGCGGGGTGGTCAAGGAGAACTACCGGCGCTTCTCGTGCACCGGCGCCGAAGGCGCTGCGCCCGGCTCGGGCGCGGACGGCACCGCGGAGGGCTGCGGGTTCTCGATCACCAAGATCCCGGCCGGCCGCGCGTTCGAGATCGCCGAGGCCGAGGCCTTCCTGCGCGACAAGAAGATCGGTCCGCTCGAGGGCTTCCGCTCCAAGGCCGGCTGGCCGTTCACGGCCGAGCTCAAGCTGGTGCACGACGACGAGATCGCCAACTGGAAGCTCGAGTTCGACTTCGGCGACGATGCCAAGGCCGGCCAGGCCGACGGCGAGCCGGTCGACTTCTCCGACCAGGCGAGCCTGGGTGCCTGCCCCAAGTGCAAGGGCCATGTCTACGAGCACGGCAGCAGCTACGTCTGCGAGCATGCCGTCGGCGCCCACGTCACCTGCGACTTCAAGAGCGGCAAGATCATCCTGCAACAGCCCGTGCCGCGCGAGGAGATGACCAAGCTGCTGGCCAGCGGCAAGACCAGCCTGCTGGAGAACTTCGTGTCCAACAAGACGCGGCGCAAGTTCAAGGCCTTCCTGGTCTACGACCCGAAGGAGGGCAAGGTGGTCTTCGAGTTCGAGCCGCGTGCCGCGCGGCCGGCGGCCAAGGCGCCGGCCAAGAAGGCCGCCGCGCGCAAGAGCACGGCCTGACCGCTGCGGGGCGAGGGCTGGTCCTTGGGGCGGGGCTGCCCTGGCACGCCCCATGGACCGGCTCGGGCCTTGGCTAACCGCTGGGCCGCGCGCGGGGCCCGGGTGAGTGGGCTCAGGGACTGTCGAAGCGGGCCGTCCAGCGGTCGCCGAGTCGCTCGAAGAGCGCTTCGGCCCGGCCGTCGCGGCCGGTCAGCGCCGACAGCAACGGTGCCGCCGGCGGCGGCACCGGGCCGGCCAGCTGCACCGCGTAGCCGCAGCGCAGGCTGCCAGCCGCCGGCGCCGGGCGGCAGCCGAGCTTGGCCAGCCGCATCACGCGCAAGCCGCCGCCCGGGGAGGACGCCGGATCGGTGGAGCCCTCGCACAGCAGCCAGGCGCCCGGATCGTTGCGGCGGCGCCCTTGCCAGCAGGCCTGTCGGCGGCTGTCGACCTCGCGGGCCAAGGCGTCCAGACGGGCCTGCACGGCCTCGCGCATGTCGTTCTCGTCGGGCTCGGCGTCGGCGCTCGGCGCGGCGGGCGGGGCGCTGGTCGGTGCAGCGCTGGGAATCGGCTGTGCCGCGGGCGACGCCAGGGCCACGACCGGCGTGGCCAGCGCGGGCGCGGTCGGCGAGGCCGACGGTCCGGTTGCGGCCGCGGCACCGTTCTGGCGTGGGGTCACGCGCAGGCCCCGGGGTGGCGAACTCAGCGCGGCCACCACGCTGTCCACCGACGGCGGGGCCGCGGCGCTCGCTGCTGAGGCCGGCGACACGACCGCGGGCTCGCCGGGCGATCCCGAGGCCGGGTCGGCGGCCGCCGTGGCGGCGGGCGACGTGGGCGCGGCTGCCACCGTCGTCGCGCCGAGACCCGGTTGCAGCTCCACCAGGCGCAGCTGCGCGGCTTCGCCCAGGGCCTGGCCGGCAACGCTCTCCCGATCGCCGGGCAGCGGCAGCGCGCGGGCCAGCACCGTGTCCACCGCCACCGCGTTGGGGGCGGCGCGCAGGTCACGCTTCCATTGCGCCAGGGCGTCGGCCAGCTGCTCGTCGCGCTTGAGGCGCCACTCCTGCAGCAGGCGTTGAAGCTCCGGGCTGGACAGCAGGTTCTGCGCCGAGTGGCGCTGCTTCAGCTTGCGGTACCACTCGGCGCTGGCGGAAAGCCCCAGGGCCCCGGGCCACACGGCCTGCAGGGCGGCGCGCTCCTCGGCCAGCGGCTGCGGCGGGGCATCCTGCGCGGCGGTCCATGTCGGGGCCCACGTGGTGGCCAGCAGGCAGGTCAGGGCCAAGGCGCGGCGTGCTCGGCATGCCATCGCGCGTCGCGCGGACGGTCCGGCGGAAGAGGAAACGGGGCGCAAGGGCGGTGCGGATGGGTCGTTCAGGCCGGCAGTATCGCTGCGGTCATACTCGCCGACGATGTCCTGGGCCGTCGTTTACAAGCTGTTGTCGATCGGGGTCGCGGTGGCGCTGGGCTGGGTGGCCGGCTGGCGACGCTGGCTGGGCAAGCCCGAGGCCGACGGCGAGCCCTCGCGCGTCCTCGGCAACGCCGCGTTCACGATCTTCGTGCCGGCCCTGTTGTTCCGCACCACCGCGCGACTGGACTTCGCGGCGCTGCCCTGGCGCACGCTGGCCGCGTTCTTCGTGCCGGTGGTGGCGACCATGCTGGCCGTCTACCTGGTCAGCCGCCGGCACGGCGGTGCCGCACCCACCGTCCGGGCGGTTTCGGCCACCTATGGCAACACGGTGCAGATCGGCATCCCGATGGCCGCCGCGCTGTTCGGCGAAACCGGGCTGGCCATCCACGTCACCATCATCAGCCTGCACTCGCTGGTGCTGCTGTCGACCGCGACGACCCTGGTCGAGCTCGACCTGGCGCGCCAGGCCGGGCGCTCCTCGCTGGCGCGCACGTTGGCGCTGACCGTGCGCAACACCGTGATCCACCCGGTGGTGCTGCCGGTGCTCGCCGGGCTGCTGTTCAACGCCAGCGGGCTGCCGCTGCCGACGGCGGTGGACGAGGCCCTGCAGCTGCTGGGCAGCGCCGTGGTGCCGGTGTGCCTGGTGCTGATCGGCGTGTCGCTGGCCACCTATGGTCTGCAGGGTCGCTGGCGCGACTCGGCCGCGGTCATCGCCACCAAGCTGCTGGTGCTGCCCGGCCTGGTGCTGGTCTTCGCCCACTGGGGCCTGGGGCTGCAGGGCCTGCCCCTGGCGGTGGTGGTGCTGATGGCCGCCGACCCGGTGGGCAGCAATGCGCTGATCTTCGCCCAGCGCTACCGCACGCTGGAGGCCGAGGCCACCGGCTGCATCGTGCTGTCGACGCTGGCCTTCGCGGCGGTGGCGCCGCTGTGGCTGACGCTGTTGTCGCTGCTGTGACCGACCCGCCGGATGGGGGTCGCGGGTGGCGGCCGCAACGGCGACGCACGGTTGCGGGACAATCCGGGTCATGAGCCCGACCGACATTCCTGCCTACATGGCGCACGTGGGGGCGGCCGCCAGGGCCGCCTCGCGCGTGATGGCCGCCGCCTCGACGGCCGCCAAGGACCACGCGCTGCGCCACCTCGCCGCGCGCCTGCGCGCCGAGATCGAGCCGCTGCAGCGCGCCAACGCCGAGGACCTGGCCGCCGCGCGCGCTGCGGGCCTGGCCGAGCCGCTGGTCGATCGGCTCAAGCTGAGCCCGCCCGTCGTCGAGACCGTCGCCCAGGGCTGCGAGCAGATCGCCGCGATGCCCGATCCGGTGGGCGAGATCAGCGGCGTCAAGCGCCGGCCCAGCGGCATCAGCGTGGGCCAGATGCGGGTGCCGCTGGGTGTCTTCGGCATGATCTACGAGAGCCGGCCCAACGTCACCATCGAGGCGGCGTCGCTGGCCATCAAGAGTGGCAACGCCTGCATCCTGCGGGGCGGTTCGGAGGCCTTGCGCTCCAACCTCGCGCTGGCGCGGCTGGTGCAGGCCGCATTGCTGGAGGCCGGTCTGCCGGCCGAGGCCGTGCAGCTGGTCGAGACCACCGACCGCGCCGCCGTCGGGCGCCTGATCGCGATGCCCGAGTCGGTGGACGTGATCATTCCGCGTGGCGGCAAGGGCCTCATCGAGCGCATCGCCGCCGAGGCCCGCGTGCCGGTCATCAAGCACCTCGACGGCAACTGCCACGTCTATGTCGACGCCGAGGTCGACCTGGACCTGGCCGTCGCGGTCACCGACAACGCCAAGACGCAGAAGGTCAGTCCCTGCAACGCGGCCGAGTCCTTGCTGGTCCATGCCGCCCAGGCGGCGGCGTTCCTGCCCCGCATTGGCGACGTGTTCGCGACCAAGGGCGTCGAGATGCGCTGCTGCCCGCGCGCCGCGGCGCTGCTGGCGCCACGCGCCGGGGTCGTCCCGGCCACCGAGGCGGACTGGGCCGAGGAGTACCTGGCGCTGGTCATCAGCATCAAGGTGGTCGACTCGCTCGACGAGGCCATCGCCCACATCAACCGTCATGGCTCGCACCACACCGACGCCATCCTGACCACCCATCACCCGCACGCGATGCGCTTCCTGCGCGAGGTGGACTCCGCCAGCGTGATGGTGAACGCGAGCACACGCTTCGCCGACGGGTTCGAGTATGGGCTGGGCGCCGAGATCGGCATCAGCACCGACAAGTTCCACGCCCGGGGCCCGGTCGGGCTGGAGGGGCTGACCTCGCTGAAGTGGATCGTGCTCGGCCAGGGCGAGCTGCGCCGCTGAGCGCCGGCGCCGTCCGTCGTCGGCGATGACGCAGGGGCAGTGGATCGCGCTGGCCGTCGGCGCGGTGCTGGTGTTCTGGATGGTCGGCGCCTACAACCGGCTGGTGGCCTTGCGCACTGCCATCGGTGGGGCCATGGCGCAGCTGGTCGATCTGGTGCATCGGCGCGCCGCATCGGCCGCGGCGCTGCATGACGCGGTGTGCGACGCGATGGCCGCCGAACACAGTGCGCTCGAGGCCTGGGCGCAGGCGCAGACCCAGGTCCGGCAGGCCGCCGACGCCCTGCGCGCCAAGCCGGTGATGTCGAACCTGGCGAGCGCGCTGGTCGCCGAGGAGGCCGGCCTGGCTGCCGCGACGAGCCGCGTGCTGGCCCTGCTGGAGCAGCACCGCGAACTGACATCCGATGCCGAGGTGGCGGTGCATCTGGCCACGCTGCGCGAGGTGGAGTCGCGGCTCGGCTTCGCCCGCACCCTGTTCAACGAGGCCGCCCAGACCTACAACCAGGCGGTGCGCGAGGGGCCGACCCGCCTGCTCGCCCGGCTGTTCGGGTTCGGCACCGCCGGACGCATCTGACCGGACCCGGGGTTGCGTGGGTCGGGTGCGGTGCGGCCCTGACGGCGCCCGGTGGCGAGGCCGCAGTGCACCGGCAGTACCCCCGAAAGGCAGGCGGGCCGCCGACCCGAAGGGACGGCGGCCCGCTGCAGGCAATGGCCGGTGCGGTGCTTACTTGGCGCCGGCGAGCACCCACTTCACCAGCTTGGCGATGTCGGCATCGCTGGGCGTCGTGTTGGGCGGCATCGGCACCGGGCCCCACTTGCCGGTGCTGCCCTTGCGCACGCTCTCGGCGAGCTTGGCTTCGGCGTCCTTCTGGCCGGCGTACTTCTTGGCCACGTCCTGGTAGGCCGGGCCGACGAGCTTCTTGTCGACGGCATGGCAGGCCATGCAGTTGTTCTTGGTGGCCAGGGCCAGGTCGGCCAGGGCCGGTGCCGACGCGGTGGCCAGCAGGGCGGTGAGGAACAGGGCGCGACGAATCATGTCGAGGGTTTCCTTTCGGGTTGAGGGTCGGAGGGGAGGTCAGTTCCCGGCCAGAGCCGCCAGCTCGAGCACGTCGTCCTCGAACATCTCGCCAGGAATCGCCTGGCGCATCCGGCCGTGGCGATCGATCGTCACGGTCAGCGGGATGACGTTGCGGGTGGCGAGCATCGCGGCCAGGGCCGCATGGTCCATCGTCACCGGGAAACCGAGCGCATTGTCCTGCATGTAGCGCTTCACCAAGCTGACATCGCGGTCTCGCGCCACGCCCAGCAGCGCCGGTCCCCGGCCGGCCAGGTTGCGCCGCAGCTTCTCGACATGGGCATTGTGGCGTCGGCAGAACGGGCAGGTGATCGAGAAGAAGACCACCACCGCGGCGCCGGCCGGCGCCGGCCAGGTCTGCCCGTCGATCAGCCGGACCGCCGGCCAGGCGACCCTGTCGCCGGGTGCCACGGGCTGCGCCCGTGCCGGCGTGGCCGCCCACAGCGGCCAGGTGGCCAGGGCTGCTGCCGCGGCCTGCAGCCGGCGTCGATTCATCGGGCCGAGCGCTCCATCAGCAGGTAGGTGTTGTAGGCATTGATGCGGTTGGCGGCATCGAACAGCGGCAGTGTGGCGTACTTCGACCAGTCGGCGCGCGCGTAGGCTTCTTCGAAGGGCTCGAGGTTGCGCGCCGCCTCGCCCATCGTGTGGCGGAGGTGGCGCAGGTAGTCGCGGGTGAGCTCCAGGTCGGCCCGCGGCGCGCGCGAAGGCGGGCCGTGACCCGGGACGATGACACGCGGCTGCATGTCGATCAAGCGGTCCAGCGACGCCAGCCAGCCGGCGCTGTCGGCCTGGCCCACGAAGGGCACGCGCGCGCGGAACACCAGGTCGCCGGCGATCAGCACCCCTTCGCCGGGCAGCATGATCACCAGGTCCTCCGGCGTATGGGCCGGGCCGGCGGGCAGCACCCGCAGCTCGACGCCGCCGACCTCGAAGTGCCGCTCGCCGTCGATCCACTCGTCGGCGGCGACCAGCTGCGTCCGCTCGTCGACCCATGGCGCCAGGGCCTGGCGGCTGTAGGCCAGTCGCTGGGCAGCGGTGTCGCTGTGCAGGTAGGCCTGGGCTCCGCGATGGGCCACGATGCGGGCGCCCGCCGCCTTCAGGGACTGCAGGCCGTACACATGATCGGCGTGGTAGTGCGTGACGATGGCCAGGCGGACGGGCAGCCGGGTGACCCGCCGGATCTCCTGCAGCAGCTCGTCGGCCAGTGCCGGCGCGCCCAGCGCGTCGACCACCACCACCGAGTCGTCGGTGACGATGAAGGCGGCGTTGGAGATGAAGTTGCGGTTGGCCGGCGACCCGAGCGCCGACTGTCCCTGCACCATCCAGACCCGGGGCGACACCGGCACCGCACGCGGTGGCTCCTGCGCCCACGCCGCGCCGGCACAGCAGACCATCAGCAACACCAGGCGCCACGGCGACATCGGGCGACGGCCTCGCGGCCACATCAGCGATGACTGATATTAGCAGGCGTGCCTCGTCGGCCGCTGCGCAGGCGCGCCGTTGCGACATCCTGGCCAGGCCGCCCCGGCGGGCCGGCCCGGCGGCCCCGCGCTGCGCGGGCCGCCGACCGACGCGGGGGCGATCAGGCGGATGGCGACGCGGACAGGCGGAACACCGCGACGGCGTCGACCAGCTGGCGGGCCTGCTCGCGCAGGCTCGACGCGGCGGCGGCGCTCTGCTCGACGAGCGCCGCGTTCTGCTGCGTGGCGTGGTCCATCTCGTTGACGGCCTGGCTCACCTGCGTCACGCCGCTGCTCTGGTGCTCGGAGGCGGCGCTGATCTCGGCCACGACGTCGGTGACGCGGCGGATCGACTCCACCACCTCGCGCATCGTCGTGCCGGCCCGATCGGCCAGCTCGCAGCCGGCCTCGACCCGATCGACGCTGGCCTCGATCAGGGCCTTGATCTCGCGCGAGGCATCGGCCGAGCGACCGGCCAGGCTGCGCACCTCGCTGGCGACGACGGCGAAGCCGCGGCCCTGTTCGCCGGCCCGCGCCGCCTCCACCGCCGCGTTGAGTGCCAGGATGTTGGTGCGGAAGGCGATGCCGTCGATGATGCTGAGGATGTCGGCGATGCGCCGCGACGACTCGTTGATCGCCTGCATCGTCTGGACCACCTGGCCGACCACGGTGCCGCCGGTCTCGGCCACGCTGCAGGCGTCGGTGGCCAGCGCGCGCGCCTTGCCGGCATGGCCCGCGTTCTGGTTGACCGTGGTGCTGAGCGTGTCCATCGACGTCGCGGTCTGCTGCAGCGTGCCGGCTTGCAGCTCGGTGCGCGCCGACAGGTCGTGGTTGCCCTCGGCGATCTGCGAGCTGGCCGCGGCCACCGCCTCGGCGTTGCGCCGGATCTGGCGCACCGAGTCGGCCAGCATCTGCTGCATGCGCAGCATCGACGCCGCGACGCTCCCGCCGGCGGGCTCGACGGGCAGCCGGTTGACGAGCTCACCGTCGGCGATGCGCAGCGACAGCTCGCGCAGCGCCGTCGGCTCGGCTCCCAGCCGGCGCAAGGTGCTGCGCGTGAAGGCCAGGGCCAGCGCACCGAACACGACGCCGCAGGACACGATCGCCGCCGCCATCGACAGCAGGGCGCGTCGATGGACCAGGTCCCGCTCGCGCGCGGACTCGGCCGATGCCGCCTCGATCCGGTCGCCCAGAGCCTCCAGGCTCTTCTCGAGGCGCTCGAAGCCCTGCTCGAAGGCCTTCAGGCGCGCCTCGTCGGCCCGACCGGCCAAGGCCTGGTCGATGACCTGGCGGGCGTTGCCCACGTAGCTGTCGACATCGGCGCGGGCCTGCTCGATCGCGCTGCGCAGGCTGGTGTCGCCCTCGACGACGACCTGGCCGAGCGCCTTCACGATGGCGTCGGCATGCCCGGTGAACTCGTCGTGCAGCGACCGGCGTTCGGCACCATCGGCGTCCGCTCCGGCCAGGCGTGCAGACAAGGTGTCGGCGCGGATGGCGTCGTGCATCATGTCGGCCAGGCCGATCGCGCGCACCCAGCCGACGTCGCGCTGGAGCCGCGCGGCGACCTGGTCTTCGGCCTCGATGGCGAGCACGCCGATGGCGGCCACGACCCCCATCGACAGCAAGGCGGCCAGCGTGAACACGGCCATGCCGCTGCGGACGGAGAGCTTCTGAATCAGATCCATCGGGGTTCCTCGTGGTGGACTGCCGGCGCGTGCCGGGTGGACGCGGCCGCCGCGACGGGGATCGCGGTGGCGGGTCGGCCGGGTGCGGTCGCCATCGGCGACCTGCAACCCTTGACAGCCGTCAAGGATGTCGGGCGCAGCGCCGCCGGATTGAGGATTCCCTACACGTCGGCAGAGGCCGCTGTGTGGAAGTTCACGCCTGGGTGTCGAGCAGGGTGCCGAGGATCGCGTCGGAAGCCAGCACGGTGCGCAGGTTGGCGCGGAACGCCTGCAGGGCCTGGCGCTGCGACAGCAGATCCGCGGCCAGGTCGTCGCCGGGCGTCGGTGCGGTGCTCAGTTGGGTGTCGACCCCGCCTCCGACGGCCGTCTGGGTGCTGGCCAGCTGACGGCGAAACAGCGGGTTGCTGGCGTTGGCGACGTTGTGCGCCGCCACGTCCAGCTGGAACTGGGCGGCGCGCAGGCCGGAGAGTCCGATCGATAAAGCCGAGGCCATGATGTGCCGCTTATCGACCGATTGGCGCCGGACTTGAGGGCCGGCGCCGAACTTTTTCATCCCAGCGGGGCGCGCTTCGATCCGGTCCGGGGCGCGCCAGCGGCTCAGACCACCGGTTCGAGCACCATCAGCCCGGCTGCGGTGTTGGAGATCGGGATGTGGTAGTTCGCGTGCACCTTGCGCGCCGTCGCGCCCAGCGCGCCGCGGGCGGCCAGCCACATCACCAGCTCCACGCCCTGGGTGCCGGTCTTCTCGACGAGCTCGGGGATCGAGTACTGCGTCGCCCACTTCGGGTCGTGCACCAGGCTCTCCATGAACTGCAGGTCGAAGTCCTTGTTGATGAAGCCGGCGCGCTGGCCGTCGAGCTGGTGGCTCAGGCCCCCGGTGCCCAGCACCACGACGCGGGCATCCGAGGGGAAGGACTCGATCGCGCGGCCGACGGCCTCGCCCAGCCGGTAGCAGCGCGCCGCGCTGGGCAGCGGGAACTGCACGGTGTTGATGCACACCGGCACGCACCGGACCGGCCACTTCTGGTCGGGCCACAGCAGCGCCATCGGCAGCGTGAAGGCGTGGTCGACCTTCATCTCCTGGCAGGTCGTGAGGTCGAAGTCCTCGCCGACCAACTGCTCGATGACATGCCACGACAGTGCGGGGTCGCCGGTGAACGGCGGCACGGTCGGGATGCCCCAGCCCTCGTCGGCGTTGCGGTATTCGGGCGCCGCGCCGACCGCGAAGGTGGGCATCTTGTCGAGGAAGAAGTTGAGCCCGTGGTCGTTGTAGAACACCACCACCACGTCGGGTCGGACCTCGGCGAGCCATTCGCGCACGGCGACGAAGCCGTCGAAGAAGGGCTTCCAGTAGGGTTCGTGCTCGACCTTGCGGGCGATCGCGCCGCCGATGGCGGGCACGTGCGAGGTGGTGACGGCACCGATGATCTTGGCCATGTCGGTTCTCCAGCAGGTTCAGCGGCCCTGGGCCACGAGCATGGCCTTGAAGGCGTCCTTGGTCATGCCGGTCTGCTGGGCACCGATGTCCTGCACGTCCAGCCCGAAGATCCCGGCGAACTTGGCCAGGTAGTACACGTTGCCGCCCGCCGCGATCAGCTGCAGCACGTTGCGGTTGCGGACCGCCTCGCGCTGCGGCTCGTCGAGTCCGTACATCGCGCAGTAGGCGTCCTCGTCGGCGAGGAAGGCCTTGCGGTTGTCGGCGTCGTTGAACGAGAAGCACATCTTGTTCAGCGCATAGCCCTTCATCGCCTGGCGGCCGTCGAAGAGCGTGGTGCCGGGGATCTCGGGGCGCTGGGTCGTCGCGGCCATCGGCGGGTCTCCTGGGTTTGCGGTGGGTCAAGCCCATCGCGATCGGGGTGATCGACGCAGTGTCCCTGCGGGCATGACATCGATCAACGCAGGGATACTCATGCCTCCCATGAGCGATTTCGATCATTCGGACCTCGACGCCCGGCTGCTGCAGCTGCTGGTGGCGGTGGTCGAAGAGCAGTCGATCACCCGGGCCGCCGCGCGGCTGGGCGTCACGCAGTCGGCGGTCAGCCATCTGCTGGACAAGTTGCGCGCGATCGTCGGCGACCCGGTCGTCGTCAAGGCGGGTCGCGGCATCGTGCCCACCGCCCGGGCCGCCGGCCTGGCGGTGCGCGCGCGCGTGCTGCTGGAGGAGTTGCGTGCCTTCGCGACGCCCGAAGGATTCGATCCGGCGCAGCTGGACACCACGGTGACGATCGCCGCCAACGACTTCCAGCGTGACCTGCTGCTGCCGACGCTGCTGCGGCGGCTGCGGCCGCAGGCGCCGCGCCTGCGCCTGCGGGTCATCGCCTCGGGCGTGCCGCGCGCGGAGATGCTGCGCGACGAGGCCTGCCAGCTCATCGTGTCGCCGCGCCCGCCCGACGCCGCCGACCTGGTGCAGCGCCGTCTGTTCACCGATCCGTATCGCGTGTTCCACGATCCGGCCGCGCGCGAGGCGCCGCAGGACCTGGCCGCGTACCTGGCAGCCGAACACGTGACGGTGGTCTACGAGCCGCGGCGCCGCCTGGACATCGATCGCATCCTGGCCGAGCGGGGCATCGAGCGTCGCTTCGCCGTCAGCGTCCCGGGCTTCGCGGGCATCCCGCCCTTCCTGCGCGGCAGCACCATGCTGACCACGCTGCCCGGGCTGTTGCAGCGCGACCTGATGCGCGGCTTCGCCAGCAGTCCGCTGCCGGTGGGGGTGGACGACATGCCGATGTACATGGTGTGGCATGCGCGCCGCCAGAGCGACCCCGTGCACCGCTGGTTGCGCGAACACCTCGTCGCGGTGGCCGACGAGGTGCTGGCGGCACGCTGACGCCACGCGGCGCGGCCTCGACGCGCGTCGCTGCCGGCGGCGGCATCCGCGACTCGGGCGCTGGCGCGTGCGCCGGCCGCGCGCCGGCCTATCCCGGCGACGGGGCCTGCGTCGCGCGGTAGCGGCTCGGGCTCATGCCGGTGCCACGCTTGAAGAAGCGGCAGAAGTACGCCGGGTCCTCGAAGCCGAGCTCGAAGCCGATGCGCGACACCGGGGCCACCAGGTAGGTCAGACGGCGGCAGGCCTCGCGCAGCAGGCGGTCGTGGATCACCTGCTGCGCGCTGCGGCCGGCGTGGGCCTGCGTGACCCGGTTGAGTCGGTCGGTGCTGGTGCCCAGGCGGTCGGCATAGCGCTGCACCGGCCAGTGCGACAGATGCTGCGCCTCGACCAGCGCCAGAAAGCGCAGTTGCAGCGCGTGATGCGCGCCGCTGCTGCGCAGACCGGGTCGTGCGGCCCGTGCCTCGCGCGCAGCCACCTGGGCAGCCCGCCAGACCACCGCCCGCGCCAGCCACAACGGCACCGGCGAGCCGGCCTGGCCGGGAGCGACGAACTCGCTCTGCAGCTGTTCGAACAGCGCGGCCAGGCGCGCGCCATCGTCGCCGGCGTCCAGCGCCAGCACCTGCGGTTGGCCGAACAGCGCGCGCAGCGCTGCCGGCTCGACGGCAGGCTGGCCCTCGACCAGCGCGCGCGGGCTCAAGGTCACCACATGACCCTGGCTGTGCGGCTCGAAGCGGAAGGCATGCACCACGCCGGGCGGGATGGCCACGAGCGCCGGACCCTCCACGGTGCTGCGGCTTTCGTCCAAGGCCACGTCGGCGTGACCCCGTTGCAGCCACAGCAGCTGGTGGTGAGCGGTGTGCACGTGGGCATCGATCTCCCATCGGTACAGCCGGCTGCGGCTCTGGATCTCCTCGACGTGCAGCTCGTCGACACCGTCGCCGGCCGTCTCCCCGTACAGCATGAAGCGCGGGATGGCTGCCGGCGCGGACGCCGGACGCCGCCCGCGCCGGAGCGGGGTGGGTGCGGGGGCCGGGAACCGAGGGGGTGTCGGAGCCCGGCGGGTCGGCTGCGGTGCCATGCGGGAGGATCCGGGGGACGGGGAATTCTGCGTCAAAAGTGCAAGACGATGGCCGTCTTCGTCCACTGTGCACCGGCCGCCGCTTGCCTACAGTGGCCACCGTGCGCCGAACGTCGATGGCCGGCGCGCGGCTCGGTCCGATCCCCCGCCTGCGTCCTCACCGCGGCCGACGCCCCCGCCACCCTCGGCACCGAAACCCACGCCGTCCAGGAGACACCCGCATGTTCCGCTTCGACCCCTTCTCGCCGGCGATCGACGCCGACCCGTTTCCGGCCTACCGGACCCTGCGCGACGAGCATCCCTGCTTCTGGAGCGAGGAGGCGCAGATGTGGGTCCTCTCGCGCTACGCCGACATCGTGGCCGCGGGACAGGACTGGCGCACCTACAGCTCGGCGCAGGGCAACATGATGACCGAGCTGCCCGGCCGTGCCGGCGCCACGCTGGGCACCACCGACCCGCCGCGCCACGACCGCCTGCGCGGCCTGATCCAGCACGCCTTCGCGCGGCGCAACCTGGAGAGCCTGGCCGAGCCGATCCGCGACATCGCGCGCGACGTCGCGGGCACGCTGCGCGGCGTCCCGCGGTTCGACTTCATCGACGCCTTCTCCAGCCGCTTCACGGTGCGCGTGCTGTTCGCCGCGCTCGGCCTGCCCCTGGGCGACGAACTGCTGGTGCGCGAGAAGGCGGTGCTGATGGTGCAGAGCGACCCGGCCACACGCGCCAAGGGGCCGGAGCACATCGCCGCCTACAACTGGATGACCGACTACGCGTCCAAGGTCATCGCCGAGCGCCGCGCGCGCCCGCTCAACGACCTGATCTCGCACTTCAGCATGGCCGAGATCGACGGCGACCGCCTCGACGAGCGCGAGGTGCTGCTGACCACCACCACGCTGATCATGGCCGGCATCGAGAGCCTGGGCGGCTTCATGAGCATGTTCGCGCTGAACATGGCCGACCACGCCACGGCGCGGCGCGAGGTCGTCGCCGACCCCGCGCTGCTGCAGGAGGCCATCGAGGAGAGCCTGCGCTACAACACCTCGGCGCAGCGCTTCAAGCGCTGCCTGCAGCGCGACGTCGAGCTGCACGGCCGGACCATGAAGGCCGGCGACTTCGTCTGCCTGGCGTACGGCTCGGGCAACCGTGACGAGCGCCAGTGGCCCGACCCCGACCGCTACGACATCCGGCGCAAGCCGCGCGCCCACCTGGGCTTCGGCGGCGGCGTGCATGCCTGCCTGGGCACGGCGATCGCCCGGCTGTCGGTGAAGATCGCGTTCGACGAGTTCCACAAGGTGGTGCCCGAGTACCGCCGCATCCACGACCCGCTGCCGTGGATGCCGTCGTCGACCTTCCGCAGCCCGCTGCGGCTGGAGCTGGCCACCGCCTGAGCGGTCATCGCGGCGCTGGACTGCCGGCCTGCCGACCGGGCGTCGCGGGCATCCTCCGGCCGGGCCCGCCCACGGCCGCTGCGGGGCCGGCGCGTGGGTGGGTGCGAAGGCGGCGCATCTGCGGGCGCATCGGCTGATGCATCGACCGGTGCATCGGCCGACGCGCCGCTCGCGCGACCCGTGCGGTCGCGTGCCGGGCGGCAGGCCGCAGGTACCATCGCGGGCTTTCCATGCCTGCGGTGAACCGGCCCATGAAGACCTTGCTCGCGCTGACGCTGGCCCTGGCCGTCGCGATGCCGGCCGCACAGGCGCAGACCGCGGCGTCGGCGGCGGCCTCCGCGGCCTCGGCACCCACGCTGACCGTGCGCGCCGAGGTCGTTGCCGCGATGCGCGAAGCGATCGAGCTGCACGGCGCCGGCAAGGCCGCCGACGCGCTGGCCCGCGTCGACAAGGTGCTGGCCGAGCTGGCCACGCCCACGCCGCCCGAGATCGCCGTCCTGCACCGCACGCGCGGGCTGCTCGCGCTGCAGCTCGACAAGCCGGCCGAGGCCGTCCGGTCGCTGGAGCTGGCCCTGGCCCAGGGCCTGCTGCAGTCGGCCGACGTGGTGCTGGCGCAGGACGCGCTGGCGCGCGCGCAGTTCGCCTTGAAGAACTACCCGGCCGCGCTGGACTGGGCCCGCAAGGCCATCGCCGGCGGGTCCAGGTCGGCGGCGCTGCCCAACGTGGTGGCGCGCTCGCTGTACCTGAGCAACGACTTCGCCGGCGCGGCGCAGGCGCTGGAGGCGCGCCTGGCCGCCGGCGAGAAGCTCGGCGAGAACGACGTGCGCATCCTCGCCTCGTCGTATGCGCAGGCCAAGGACGATGCCGGCTACACGCGCACGCTCGAGCGCCTGCTGCGCGAGCATCCGCGGCCCGAGTACTGGCCCGACCTGATGGCGCGTGCGCAGCGCCAGCCGGGCTGGCAGCCGCGCCACGACATCGACCTGTACCGCTTGCGGCTGCTGGTCGATGCGATGGAGGTGGCCGACGACTACCTGCTGCTGGCCGACATGACCTCGCGCGCAGGCCTGCCGGTGGAGGCCGAGCAGGTGCTCGAGTCCGGCTACGCCAAGGGCGTGCTGGGCAAGGGGCCAGGTGCGGCCGAGCACCAGAAGATGCGCGCCTCGATCGCCAGGGCTGCGTCCGAGGACCGGCAGAACCTGCCGGCCAACGCGGCGCGGCTGGGTGCCGTCGGCGATGCGCGCTCGGCCGCCGTGGCCCTGTCCACCGGCGCCGCGCTGGTGTCCATCGGGCAGGCCGAGCGTGGCCTGGAGCTGATGAAGGCGGCGCTGGCCGGCCCGCTGGCCGACCAGGACGAGGGCCGGCTGCAGCTGGCGATCGCGCTGCACCGCGCCGGCCGCACGCCCGAGGCGCTGGAACAGCTGCGCGGCGTGGCCACGCATCCCACGCTGGGCCTGCTGGCGCGGCTGTGGACCACGGCGCTGACGCGCCGGTGATGCGACCGTGATGCGCCGGTGACGCACGAGTGATGCGATGCCTGTCGGGCAGCCAGCCTGCCCCTGCCCGAGGAGAACCCCATGTCGCTGGCCGCTGATGTGATCGTCGCGATCGTCGCCCTGCTGCACCTGTACTTCCTGGTGCTGGAGATGTTCCTGTGGGACAAGCCGACGGGCCTGCGCACCTTCGGCCAGACGCCCGAGCAGGCGGCGGCCACCAAGGTGCTGGCTGCCAACCAGGGCCTGTACAACGGATTCCTCGCCGCCGGGCTGGTGTGGGGCCTGACGCTGGGGACGGCCGGTCTGTCGGTGAAGGTCTTCTTCCTGCTGTGCGTGGTGGTGGCCGGCGTCTTTGGCGCCGCCACGGCCAACCGCAGGATCCTGTTCGTGCAGGCGCTGCCGGCGGCGCTGGGGCTGGTGCTGCTGGGCCTGTGAGGTCGATGGCCCGGTCCGCCGACGGGGTTGCTCGGCGCGGCGTCGACCCGGCCCTGCTGGTGATCGCCGGCGGGGTGTGCGCGGCGCTGCACGTCGGCAAGCTGGCCCCGGCGATCCCGGCGCTGCAGCAGGCGCTGGACATCACGCTGGTGCAGGCCGGCTTCCTGTTGTCGCTGGTGCAGCTGGCCGGCATGAGCACCGGCATCGCCTTCGGTGCGGTCGCCGACGCGCTGGGCCTGCGCCGCAGCCTGCTGCTGGGCCTGGCCGTGCTCACCGCCGCCAGCACGGCGGGTGCGTTCGCCGACTCGGCCCCCGCGCTGATGGCTTTGCGGGCGGCCGAAGGCTTCGGCTTCCTGCTCGTCGTGCTGCCGGCGCCGGGCCTGGTGCGCCACCTGGTCGCGCCCCAGCGGCTGCCGGTGATGCTGGGACTGTGGGGCGCCTACATGCCCTTCGCGGTGGCGATGGCCTTGCTGTTGGGCCCGCTGGCCATCCAGGCCCTGGGCTGGCGCGGCTGGTGGCTGGTGCTGGCCGGGCTGACGGCACTGATGGGCGGGTGGCTGTGGCGCCGCGTGCCCGACCCGGCCGCGACCGCGCTGCCGGCGCCCGCGCTGGCCTGGTCGCAACGCCTGGGCGCCACGCTGGCCGCGCCCGGCCCCTGGCTGCTGGCGCTGGCCTTCGGCTGCTACTCCAGCCAGTGGCTGGCGGTCGTCGGCTTCCTGCCGACCGTGTATGCGCAAGCCGGGGTCGGCGGGGCTGCGGTGGGCGTGCTGACGGCCGCCGTGGCGGCGGTCAACATGCTCGGCAACATGGGCGCCGGCCGGCTGCTGCACCGCGGCCTGGCGCCGACGCGGCTGATGGTCATCGGCTTCGCCACGATGGGCCTGGGCGCGCTGCTCGCCTTCGCGCCGCTGGGCCTGCCGGCGCCGCTGCGCTATGCGGCAGTGCTGGGCTTCTCGATGGTCGGCGGGCTGATCCCCGGCACGCTGTTCGCGCTGGCCGTGCGCGTGGCGCCCGACGCGCGCCTGCTGTCGTCGACGGTGGGCTGGATGCAGCAGTGGTCGGCCTTCGGCCAGTTCGCCGGCCCGCCGGCCGTGGCCTGGCTGGCCAGCCGCATCGGGGGCTGGCAATGGACCTGGGTCGCCACCGGTGCCTGCACGCTGGGCGGGCTGGCGCTGAGCGCGGCGATCGGCCGCCTGCTGGCGCGGCGCGCCTGAGCGTCGATGCCACGGGCCCGTCCGGCCCGCGCCGGGGACCGCGCCCGAGGCCCGGTCGGCCGGATGGGCGACGCGCCGGGCACCGCGGGCGCGCCAGGCTGGACAATGCCGCGCCATGACCTCACCTGCCCACGCTTCGCCGATGGCACCGGTGGCCACCGCCGCGCTGGCCACGCTGTGGCACGAGGCGGCCCTGCCGGCCGAGGCCCTGGCCTCGCTGGACCTTCAGGGCCACGACCCGGTGCTGCCCTCGTCGTTTGCCGTGGCGGCCGCGGCGCAGGCCAGCCTCGGGGCGGCGGCGCTCGCTGCGGCGACGATCGGCCACGCCCGCGGCGGGCCGCGCCAGCGGGTGACGGTCGACGCGCGCCACGCCGCGCTGGAGTGCCGCAGCCTGTTCTCGGTGGATGGCCGGGTGCCGCCGCTG
>WBZL01001502.1_pt1 | contig 24368 bp, 16 predicted proteins | sample 5204291 | NCBI WGS metagenome assembly WBZL01 (sample SAMN12344345, study PRJNA552823) | activated sludge metagenome | biome: Activated sludge suspended growth; feature: Nitrification reactor; material: Wastewater; isolation source: activated sludge from nitrification reactor of wastewater...
ACCAACTCGTCGGCGCCGGCGAAGTCGGAGGCGAGATCACCGTTGTCGACCTCGTCGTCGAGCACCAAGACCTGGTCCTTGTTGGTCAGCGCACGCGCAATCCGAAGCTGAGTGTTCAGCTTGAGGAGCACTGCCGCATCCGACAGTGACAACCCGCGCAAACGCTGCACTGCGGCGCCCGCATCGAGGCGCGCTGAACACAGCGAGTCGAGCGCAGCCTCATCGATCCGGACGATGGATGGCGGTTCGGTCGGGCCGTCCAACACGCTGATGCCCTCGACGGGTTCTTGGGTCACCACGATCGACCACACCGCCTTGGCGCTTGTCGCCAGGTCAACCAGTTGATCAGGACGGCTGGCGAAGACGGTGAGATCGATACCGAGTGACGTGGTACCCGCCGGTATCGGCAGATCGATCACGGTTGGTCCCGGGGCATCGTTGGTGCCTGGGCCGATGACCGTCGAATTGAAGCCCAATCCGGCGGCAGCGTTGGCCACGACGTCGAGTGGCGTGGATACGAACTGGCCCCGAGGCAGCTTCGGGCGGTCATCCCCAGTGGGTGCCGATACCGCTGCGGGCAACGCACGCGGCCGCAATGCCGAACCTAATGCGAGTTGACCGACACGCGGATCGACCTCGCCGCCATGAGGCGCAGGAGGAGGGTTGCGTCGTAGGGCGGAGAGCTCAGCCGACAGGTCGGCCGCGAACTCGGCCTCGTCGCGGTCGAGCGCCGCGAGGGCAACACGCGCCATGAAGCGCAACTTCGAGCCCGCAGCCCGGCTGTAAGTGATCTGGAGTGGGGTCTTCAGGCCGACTGCGAAGAATTCGGCTGCGCCTGGGCCAATGGTGTGTTGGACCAGCTTGCGCCATCGGATCTCACGCGACTTAGAGCCGAGGTAGAGAATCCGCCGGTCGGTCAGCACAAGGCGCCCATGATCGACCTCGCGGAGTTCGTCGTGCGACTCCGAACGCGCCTGCCCGGTGCGGAACGTGTTGTGGTTCTTCGTGTGGTGCGACGCAGAGCCGTAGGTGGTGACTCGCACCCGGCGGGTCTCCATCAAGTTGACGGGCTGTACGCCGACCAACCGCTCACCAGGCTCGAGGTGCAGCCCGTCGTAGGTGAACACCCCGTCGAAGGCCTTGCGCGCCTCAGCGAGACGGCCATCGAGCAACACGCACTGCTCGGCCCACTCGTCCACCTGGCGGCGGTACCGCAACGAGTCCAACCACTTCACCGCGAACCACCTCCCTGGTCACACAACCTCAGCCTCGCGCACCCGCCACACCCCTTCTGGCAATCGGCGCGACCGCTGCCGGTATAGATGGTCATCTACCAGCGAGCAACTAGAGGACTACTGAGTCACGTCCACTCCAGGGACGACTGAGTTGTGCGCCGCCCGGCCCGCCAAGGGAGAGAAGGATGACAACACTGAACACCGTCACGAGTGCAGGACGGTGTGGAGCGTCTAATCCAAGCCGCAATGGCAGCCCCGGTCCGGCCTCTACTGCGAGTCCACTGGCTGGGGACCGACGAACCAACACTCGATGCCGTGATCATAGGTGAGCGCTCCGTGAGCCCCATCCGCTGCCCACTCAGGATCACCATACGCGACGTGGTCCGGATCGACCTCGAACGTGATCGAGAAGCGATACGTCCGCCTTCGCGTTCCAGATTCAACACCCGTCGGTGTGGATCCGCCTTCGACCAGTTCGATGTTGTCGTAGAACGCTTCGAGGCCGTAACCGTCGGTCAGTGCTGAGGCCGCCGCGTCGGCTGCCCACTCGGGGTCGAGGTACGCGGTGTGGCCGGGCTCGACAGAGACCATCATCTCGAATCGGTAAGCGCGGGGCCCGGCCATCGGAAAGATCATCGCTCGAGACGGAGCCCGTGTGCGCCCACCGCAACGGCGCACGGCTACCCGTGCGGCAGACCCCTTCGGCAGAGGACTGCGGCCGAGCCCTACTCCTCAGTGTCCTCGTCCTCCGCAGTGGCCAGCGGGGGAAGCCGATCGAGCGCAGCGCTTCGAACCGTCTTGGCTTCAGCCTCGGCTAACTGCAAACCCTCCTTTGCGAGGACAAGAGCGGCCTCCGCCGCATCTCGCGCAGCCTTGGCCTCCGCAAGACCTGCAAATCCGGCTGCGGTCGCCGTGGCAATGCTTCTCGCTGCGGAACCTGCGTCCCGCCGGATCTGCTGGGCCTGGTCTCGCAACTCGCGCGCCTGCCTGACAAGCAGGTCCGCATCGGTGAGCGCCGCGCGGATCTCCCGCAAGGTCTCGACACCGACGACTCGGTCAGGCTCGATTCCGATGAGCAACAAGGGGCACTCGCCTCCACCGCCGAGGTTCACGCGAGGAACAAGCTTGTGCCAGTGAGTCGACGATTGGCCGTACTTGAAACCGCCATCTCGAGACCGGATGATGCCTGAGATCAGCTGCTGGAGCTCCGGACCGCGAGTCACGATCACACCCACGGCGATCGCACCCTCTCTATGGAGCGCAGCAAAGTTGTTGAGGTCCCGATCGAAGAAGGGATCTTTGTTGTTCCACTCCATCTCGACAGCGATGCCAGGGAACGGGTAGTCCGCAGAGGCAACGCCGAACATGTCGATCTCATGGCCTCGGACTCGTGCCACTTCGTTGAGTTCGTCGTCGAAGCCAATCTGCTTTCGAATTGTGATGTTGCGCTTGCCCCAGACGTGCAGATCCCCATCGAGTTGCCCATGCAACGACTCGTCAAATCTCGCCACGAACACCGTCCGGCCGCCGCCGCCCGCACGGAGTTCATCCAGTGTTGGGGCGAAGCCCGAGAGGCTTGCTACGAGGTTGGCGAGTCGCGAGGGAAAAGCCTTCTCGAGGATCACGTCCGCGTACCGCGTGACGCCGTACGCGTAGCCAGCGGGGAGTCCCTCAATCGTCGGGAGACCGACTCCTCCTGGAAGGGTCGCCGCGACGGCAACCTGCTCCCCGTGAAGCTCAGCTGCCTCCTCGGGCGCGTCCGTCATTGGACAATGTTGCCAAAGGGGCGCCCCACTCGCGCGGACTGTGCTGCAGCTTGGCTACTTGTAGGCCGCGTACTGGCGTCCCCGAGGGACGATCGCCTCATCGGCCTCATTGCCCCAGACTGACCAGCCAGCTCGCGGGTACCGAGCGAACATCTCAAGAAACGGGCCGGGTGAGCAAGCCTCGATGAGTTCGTACTGCTCGTCTGGCTTCCTCGAATGTTCGCGCTTGCGCGTTTCGATCATGTTGACTTGTCTGCGACCTGCGTCCAGTGTCCGCATGGAGCCACGGACCCCAAACAACAGCAGCTCAGTAACGTTGCGGAAGTAGAAGCCGACGCCTCGTCCGTCAGGACCGCCGTCCTTCCTGCGCTTCGCCCACACGAGGTTTGCCTTGTAGGTGAAACCCCAGGCCTCCATCACTGCAAGACCGTCAGCGATGAGGGCGTTGGGGACCCACAGGTAAAGGTGGCTCCTTGACGACACGATGTCAGCGACCGGCAACGACGCAATCTCGGATGTCGTCATCGTGTCGTACCGCGAAAGCCGACGGTGTTCAGGCGCTACCTTCCCAGTCCGATTCATGAATCGCCACGGCGGGTCTGCAAGAACGGTGCTGAACGGCGCGTCGGGCAGCAGCCGGAGGCTTTCACCAAAGTCACTTTCTTGTTCCGGATGCAAGGTGCGCGGAACCAGACGCATCTCCTGGCCCAAGGCCTCGGCGATCGCCGCAACGGTCGCCAGGTTCGGTACACGGTCCTCGTTGGTAAAGAGCCTCCGCACGGCAGACGCGTGGGTGCCAGCAAGATCTGCCAATTCTGACTTCGACAGCCCCCTTCGCCGGCGAGCATCGTCTAGGTCCTTGAGTAGCGTTTCTGCCGTCATGTTGGACACCGTAACCAACTGGTTACGCGCACGCGTGGATGGTAAGTCGCAACCACAGGGCGCCTCGTCGCCAACCACGAACAGGGCTGGCTGGTTCTCCACCTTCTCCACCTTCTCCACCTCTCTTCGCCGAGGCCTTGGCCGTTGTGTTGGGGAAGCCTCCGCGCACCATACGCAGGGGGTGCGACAACGATTCCTTGGCCGCTCCGGTCGCTGGCGTCGATCCTTCGCGAGGAGGGATCGTGCTCTTCAGAACACGGTCATTGCCGTGATGCGCCCGAAGTCGATGATGCGCGGAGCGCCAGTTGCCTCAAGACGGTTCTCGTCGTAGGCGCGCACCCCGAGTGCTATCAAGCCGTCGTCCGTTCGCCTGATGCCGTCGACGACTACAACGGCACGGGAACCGGCCACCCCGGGCTCCGCAGCTTCGAGCGCCACGACGTAGCCACACAGGTATGCGATGAACGAGTCCACGGCCTCGTCGGCGAGTTGCAGAACGATGGTGTTCACGGCGTGCCTCCTAACGGTCAGCATGCCATCAGGGTGTGATGAGGCTGGGCGAGAACAGCCCGTCCTTCCTCGGGACGCTGGGCTTGCGCCAGTTGCAGCGACCGACACCTTGTCGCTGGCCCGGCAACGGGCGGAGACCGCGGTCAGCGGCTTCGCTCGTGTTCAGGTCGGCCCGACACAGCAGCGGTCTTGGGCCGCTCGATCGGACTGTCGAGCGCGGCGAGGAACTGTCCGGTGGCGTCGTCGTGATTCCAACGGGTGCGGGTGCGCGCCTGGTGCACCAGGCGTGACCACTGGCCGGCGGGGTGGTCGGCCAGCGCGGCGAGGATGGCCGGGGTGTGTGGGGCGAGCTGGCGACGCACGTCGGGAGGAAGTTGGCGGAACTGCTGAGTCCACCAGTTGGCGGTGTCGCGTGACGCTGGGTTGAGCAGGCCAAGGAACCGCAACGCCGCGTCCGGTCGGCTCCAGTCGGTGGTGGTATGAGCGCGCCGCACTGTGCGGGCCACCACGGTCGGGTCGAGTTGGCCGAGCCGTTGGAGGATGTGGTGGTGCTGGCCATCGAGCGCGGCACGAGTTGCTGATGGCATCGCAGCGAGCTGGCGGTCCCACCACTGCTGCACGGCAACAGCGCGCCGGTCGAGATCGCGGGTCTGCTCTCGTTCGGGAGTCGCAGCAAGCCAACGGTCTCGGACGCGATGGGCGGACAGTTCGCCATCGCCGTTCCGCGCGACCGCTGCAGCGAACGCGACATCTGGTTCGAGGTGGCCGACGCCAAGCTCGTCGTGGAGGTGACCGTCCTGCACGACGTGGGCGTGGTTGGCGATGCGACCGCGCGTCATGCCGACGTAGAGACCGGCGGCTTGGGTGCGCGGCGTGACGATCGTGTGAGCGGTGTCGGTGGTCCGACCCTGCGCGCCGGCGATGGTGACGGCGTACGCCAGCTCGACGTGTGCGTCGAGGTAGTCGGGTGTGAAGGTGACGGTGCATCGCTCGCGGGTGTGGCGGGCGATGACACCGGCGGCGGTGTGGCCAGTGACGATCCATGTGTCGCGGTTGAGCACGCGCCGCCCGGTGGAGGTGCGGAGCTCGGCAGTGTTCTGCCGCGACTGCACCAGGTCCCCCACCCGCAGGTTGCAGCCTGCCCGGCCCGTGCCGACCTGCTCACCGAGACGGCCGCCGTCGGCCAGAAGTTGCTGACACGCGGCGGAGACTTCGGCGGCGTCGCTGTTGGTGTCGACGACGATGATCGACTCGTGACCGGCGAGCGTGTCGGCCGCCCACGCGGCGACGGTGTCGGCCTGCGCCGCAGCAGCGGTGGTGCCGTGCAACCGGTCGTGTTCCGCGTAGACGGTGGCGATGTCGTCGTCGCGAGCCCGCAGCTCTTTGGAGGCTTCGCGCTCCCACTCCTCGCGGAACCTGCGCACCGCGGTCATCTCCACCGCCGAGCCCATCGCGGCGAGGTCGCGCAGCAGGCCACCGGCTTCGGGTGCGCCCATCTGCGCGTAATCCCCCACCAACCCGATGCGGCAGCCATACGCGTCGGCAAGGCGGGTGAGCTTGTCGAGGGTGAAGGTCGGAACCATCGAGGCCTCGTCCACCAACACCAAGCTGCCCCGCGGAATCCGCACGCCTCCCGCTTCCCACATCGCGATCGTGTCCGCCGCAAGGCCGGTCTCCTCGGTGACCACACGAGCCGCGGCAGCCGACAGGCACAACACCGTCACTTGCCGTTCGGCGGCGGCGTACGAGGCGGCGACCGAGCGCAGCATCGTGGTCTTGCCCGACCCGGCCGGACCGATCACCGTCACCACCGCGGTGTCGCCGGCACAGAGCGCCTCGACGGCGGCGACCTGATCGTCGCCCAGCATCGCGTCCGTCACGGCAGTCACCTGGAACGGAGCGTGTGCGTTCGCCGCGCGCAACACATGCGCCTCCGCGTCGAGGATCGACGGCGCGGTGAACTTGGTGCGATCCGGCTGACGGTAGGCGTCGTCCGAGTCGGGTTCGAGGTTCGCGCACAGGCCGACGATCCGCTCCACCTCCAGCTCGATCGCCTCAGGAGTGATCGTGTCGATCCGGCGCGCCACCTCGGCGTAGATGTGAGCGCGGGTCCACCATGCTCGCTGACCGACCAACGCGTCAAGCACCTGCCCTGCCAGCACATCGCCCGCGGGCAGACGGCCACCGTTCGCCGGTCCCGACGGGGCGAGCGCGGCGAGGATCGCGTCGTGCTCACTCTCGGTCACCTGTGCGCGCCAGCGCTCGTGCAGATCGACACCAACCCCGTCCGCGGTCTTCGTCAGTCGGGAACGCAGCGTGGCCCGCTCAAGTATCTGCCGGCGTTCGCGCCGCGACGGATCTGCGCCGTGCTCCGCTCTCCACTCGGCAAGCAACGCGTCCGCAAGCTGTGTCACCTGGTCGGTGCGACTGGAGAACCTCCCGCGCACGCTGTCGGGCACGCCGACGATCTCGCGCATCAACACCCGCTCACCCTCACCCGGCGTTACCCACGCAACACCGAGCCGCTCGCTCAACATCTCCTCAAGCCGCGCCCCGTACAGCGCGCCAGCCGCGTGGGCGTGCGCGTAGATCGCCTGGCCATCGAGCGTGCGCCACTTGCCATCGGTGCAGCGCACCCGATTCAAGATCGCGCAGTGCGTGTGTAGCTGCGGATCGCCAACCCGCGAGCGGTCCGTCTGGCGCGCAGTCCGGTGCCGGAACTTCGCGACAACGAACCCGTCGGTGTCGACACGACGCACACCGCCACGACCGGCGCGCGCGTGGCCGGCGTTCGCTTCGAGGTAGGCGAGACCCTCATCCACCGCTCGCTCGTGAGCGTCGATGATCAGCTGACGTGTCTCGGCGTCGGCCATCGCCCACAGCACCGATACCGACTTCGACGGCGAGAACGTAACGTCCAGCGCGGCGATCTGCTCCAGCACCCGCTCCCTACCGGTGCCCTGGTTGATCACCCGCGATTCCGAGAGTGGCTGGCCGAGGGTCACCAGCTTGCGTGGGCGGCCCGTGGTTGGGTCGATCGTCAGCGGCACCAAGCGCGGGTCGAGGAACATGCCGTACAGGAATTTCATGTCGTCGGGGTTCACCTCGCCGGCTAGGCAGAGCGCGTCGAGGCCGCTGCCGGCCCACACGCCCGCCGACTCACCCGCGCCCGTGTAGTAGTCGTGACGGTCGCTGGCGACCGAGCCCGTGAGGTACTCGTACCCGGACCCCGATGTGATCTTGCCGACGGTAGCAACCATGACCCAAGGATCGAACCCCAGGAGAAGGGTCCGGCTCAACGGGTTGCCGGACAGTTCTTCTACGTTCGCACCAATGGTGCAAGGGTCTGACCTGAAATCGAGGCTGCGCCGAGATCGAAATGGCGTCACGCGCCCGGGCTTCATGCGGCAGAATGGACGATCCAGTAGCGATCTGCGCAGGACGTTGAATAATGAAGATCATTCGGCTGAAGATTCGAAATTTCAGAGGACTTCGTGAAGCAACGATTAGGCCGACCGGTCACGTCGTCATTGGTGGTGAGCCGCGGGCGGGCCGGACAACTGTCGTAGAAGCACTGCGTCGCGTCCTGACGCCCGATGCGACAAGGTTGCCCCTGGCCGATGACCTCGACTTCTATCGACTCAACCGTGCGAACTCGATCGAGATTGAAGTCGTGCTCGGTGATCTGGGCGACGAACTCGAGCAGGAGTTCTTCGACAATCTTGAACCGTGGGATGACGAGACCGGCGAGATCATCACACACGCTCCCGATCCCACGGTGATCGATGAGACAGACATGGTTGTCCGGCTCTGCTACAGGGCACAGTGGAACGACGAGACGGAAGTCGCAGACCACTGGGTTGACTTCCCGAAGGCTTCGACTCCGGCGTCTGGCCACTACGCGCGCTTGTCGAGGCGTCAGCTGCGAGCGTTGCCCGTCGTCGTCGTAGACCCATCGACGCGTCCGCTAGCGCTTTCCGCGCGGGCCGAGTTTCGAAAGCTCGTCGAGCAGGCTAATGGTGACGACTTCTCGGCCGCGGTCGAGAATCTTGTCGAACAGATCGAGGTTGGCGCCGACGCATTTTCCTCGACGGAGCAGGTTTCCGATGCTCTGGAAACAGTCCTACGGCCCGTGCGCCAGCCCCTCGGTCTCGGCCATACGCCATCCGAGAGCGCAGTTGCATTCCTTCCGGAGGGCGGCTCGATGTCAGGTGTGCTGCGATCGCTGGGGGCTTCGCTCACGCTTCAGGGTGTGTCGCTCCCGCTCAATCGCCACGGCTCAACGACCGTCGAGATCTTGAGATCCGGCGAGGCGCTGGCAGTCAGCGGCGACCGCGGGGCCGTCGTAGTGATCGACGACTTCGGGGAGGGGCTTGACCTGGCCACAGCTACCCATCTGGCAGCAACCCTGCGCACCACGGCCCATCAAGTATGGATGACGACCCGGAGAGGCTCGGTTGCCGAGGCGTTCTCGACCGAAGAACTGATCCGGATTACCCGCCGCAGAATCGGGACTCGCGAGCGCGTCTACCAAGGGCGCCGGCCGCTGACGCGGGCAGAGCGCACGGCGTCAAGACATCTGGCACTTCAGCTTCTTCCGGCGATCGCATCGCGCACTTTGGTCGTACTCGAAGGACCTCACGACAGGGCTGGCCTGAGTGCAGTTGCCTCGCGAAGGCACGAGTTGACGGGAGAGCCGCTGCCTTCCGCCGATGGGATCCATCTGTGCGACGCTGCAGCAGTCGACCGTTCGGGCGGGGCGGGTGCGGCTGCGAAGCTCGCCACTTACGCGGCGACGCTCGGCTACCGAATCATCGTGGTCCTTGACGGTGACAAGGCAGGCGATGAGGCCGAGGCCGAGGCAGCAGCAGCAGCTCACGCTGTCATTCGCCTACCTTCTGGGGCGGCGATCGAGCGTGCCCTCGTCGACGGGGTCAGCGAGAGACACCTCCGGGTCGCTCTGGCAAGGCTTGAAAAGGCATATGGCATCGCGCTTCCGGCCGCCACACCAACGACCGACGAGATTGAGTTGCGCAAGATCGCAACAGGCTTCATCAAGCAAGGCGGGGGCCTTCACGCCCAATTTGTTGAGCTCTTGCCGTGGAAGACAGTGCCCCCACTCGCTGCAGAGGTGCTGGACGCAATCCGTGAAGTCAACCTGCGGATCGGACGCCGGATCGTCCGGCTGTGATGGACGCGACTGACCTGACCGTCAAGCAGCGCGAGGTCGTCGATGCAATCGACAACGTCGTCTTGGTCCTGGGAGGGGCGGGCTGCGGAAAGACCACTACTGCGCTTTGGGCGGCCCGGGCTGCCATCGAGCGAGCGGCCGATCCAATGGCGAAAGTCGCGTTTCTCACGTTCTCCCGCACCGCCGTTGATCAGATCTCGTTGAGGGCTGCATCTGCGATAAGCGGACTCGGTGACCGCATCGAAGTTTCGACCTTTCACTCGATCGCCTATCGCCTGGTACGCAGCTTCGGTCGGTACGCCGACATGGGCAGCGCGATTCCAGAAATCCAAACCCAGGCCCAGATCAAGCTCCTGGGCACCAGAGCTGAACTCCTAACGTACGACGATCTGATTCCTCGCGCCCTGTCGCTTCTCCGCTCCGAGAAGATCAGGCAGTTGCTCGGAGCACGCTGGCCCCTCGTGATTTGCGATGAGTTCCAGGACACCTCCGACGAGCAGTGGGAGTTGCTCGACATGCTGCGAGGACAGAGTCGCTTGCTCCTCCTTGCCGATCCGAATCAGATGATCTACACGTACGTTCGAGGAGTTGGCCCAGAGCGCGTCGAGTCCGTGCGTGCACTCGCCGCGTCGGTGATTGAACTCGAACCTGCTTCTCACCGAGACCCGTCAGGAGCGATACCAGCTCTCGCAACGTCCATCCTCCGACGGGACTTCACCGCAGTTCCAGTTACTACCGCCCTCGCCTCCGGCCGCCTTCGAATCCGCACAAACGTGGACGATGACGATCTCGTCGACGTGATCACCGGGGAACTGAGGTTGCGCTGGCAGGACGGCGCAAAGGACTACGGCATTTTCGGCTACTCAAACGATGGGGTTGCAGATCTTTCCCGCCAACTAGGAGAGGCCGGCGTTCATCACACACTCATTGGACTCCCTGAGGCTCAAGGCGAGGCGATGTCGGCGATGGCGGTGATGTGCGCGTTCGCAGTCGGGTTGGCAGACGCTCGTGCCGTCCGACTTGCCCTCGCGACGTTTCTGACTTCGTGCACACGCGGCAAGACAGCGCCGGAGCTCGCCCATCAACTCGCGAACGACAAGGAAATCCCCGGCCCCCTTGTCAAGCGACTCGAGGACCTCAGCGCGGCCCTGGTCGACGCCATGCCTGACGCGCTAGAAGTGTCCCGCGTTATCCAAACTGCGTGGGCTCGACTCGGTATCATCGGTGGTTCCGCCGTGTGGAGGCGGGCGTGCGCGGCGTTTGGCCCGGTCATGAACAGATCGGCTCGCGGTCGGCTTCTCGACGATCGTGTGGCGGCCACTGTCTTGCGTGACACTGCGGAGCTTCGGTCGGCGGCACTTCTCGACTCAAGCCGCTACCGACTCCCGCCGGTCAAGCTCATGAACTTCCACCAGACCAAAGGCCGCGAGGCAGACGCTGTGTTGCTCGTGTATCGCAACGGTGACTACCTCGCGGACCGACGGGATAGGGAGCCCTTCCTTGACCCTTCGCGGGTCCTCTATGTAGCGCTCACAAGAGCCCGACAGTCCGTCACGGTGATCCTGCCGAGTGATCCGCACCCGCTCGTCGCACCCTTCTCTCGGCTGCACACGGCGTAGTTCGCTGGAGCTGCACACGTCTTCGCCTCATTGAGCGCGAACAGTGCAATCCTTAGCCGACCGGAGGGCGCTCTAAGTCGATGTCCATCAACCGGGCGATGGCTGCGCGCGGCACGCGCTTCTGGCGGCCGAGGCGGATGAAGGGCAGCCCACTGCGGCCGGCGGAGGCTTCGAACTCGACGGTCAGCTCGTACGCCTTCGAGCGGCCGAGCTGCAGCACTTCGGCTGCTTGCTCGACGGTCATGAACGGGGGAAGGTTGTCCAGCACGCTTGCCTCCTTGTACCAATGGATCAACACCGCCATCTACTGCGCAATGCTTCATTGACGTCAACAACTTGACGGATATAGTTTCGCGACATGCCGAAGCGGAGGCGTCAAGAGCCGGTTGCGGCAGCGGAGACGCTGACCACGAACCAGGTGATCGCGTACAACTTCGCCCGCGCTCGTGAGGAGTGGGGCTGGACGCAAGTCGAGGCCAGCGACCATCTCGCGCACTACCTCGGCTACAAGCTGAACCAGGCCGGCATCTCATCCATCGAGCGCACCTTCGACGGTGAACGCCAGCGCAGCTTCACGGCTACCGAACTCACGGCGTTCGCTCGCTGCTTCGGCAAGCCAGTCGGTTGGTTCTTCATCCCGCCGCAGTCGCTGGGCCGACGCTGGGTCGACCCGATCGAGGGGTCGTCGTGGATGCGCGCGCACGACCTGCTCGGGCTGATCCTCGGCGACCCCAGCGGGTGGCAGTCATTCGTGGAGCGCATCAGCGAACTGCTGACCACCGATTCGAGCGACACGTTGTACGCGCTGCGGGCTGTGTTCTTCGACAAGAGCCACACGTGGCTCCCGGCGAGCGCGCTGGAGAAAGAGATCGCCGAGCGACGGCGCGAGGTGCAACTCGAAGTGCTGCAGCGCGCCGCAAGTCCTGCCGACGAGATCATCCACCGGCTCGCAGAGCTGGTGAAGGAACTCGAGAGCACAACATTGGTCGGCCTTCAGCAGCTGCTGGAGAACGACCCGGAGAAGGCCAAGGGATTGCTCGACCGAAAACCTCGGAGGAGCACTCGCAAGTAGACGGAGGCACGGCGGATGCGTGGGTCGGTCATCAAGAAGGGCAACCAGTGGTACGTCAAGATCGAGCTCGATCCTGACCCTGCGACGGGGCGACGGCGCCAGAAGTGGCACTCGGGGTACTCGACGCGGCGCGAGGCAGAGCGGGCCCGCGTGGATCTGTTGTCGAAGTTCGATCGCGGCGAGTACGTCGAGCCGAGCCAGCAGACAGTGGCCGAGTACTTCACCGACTGGTTGAAGGCGATCGAGCACACCGTGCGCCCATCGACGTTCGAGTCGTACTCGCGCAACGTCAATAACCACGTGGTCGCGTACATCGGCGCGACGCGGCTCACGAAGGTCGACGCTGGCGTGCTCAATGGGCTGTACTCGCAGCTGCTGACGTCGGGTCGCCGGCGTCCGTCGCGCACTGGCACCGGCTACTCGCGCGAGGTGCTCGAACGCGCTCACGCGCTTCGTGCCGATGGTCTGTCGCTGGCTCGTACTGCAGAGCGCCTTCGTGAGGAGTTCGTCGAGGCCGAGCACATCACGAAAGACACGCTCGCGTCATTGCTGCGGCGCAACGCCTCTGGAGATGTGTCGCCGCGTTCGCTGCCGGGACTCGATCGTCGTACGGTCAACTACGTGCACACCATCGTGCACCGCGCGTTCAAGGACGCGGTTCGTTGGGGACGGCTAGCGCGCAACCCTGCCGATGCGGCGAACCCGCCGAGGAGCGGTCAGAAGTCCGACGGCATTCAGGCATGGGACGCGCCGACGCTGCGATCGTTCCTCGAACTGTCGGCGCGCTCGAACGATCGGCTGCACGCGCTCTGGGTCCTCCTCGCCACTACAGGGATGCGCCGGGGCGAGGCGCTCGGCCTGCGTTGGACGGACATCGACCTCGACGCCGGCCGACTGCGTGTCGTGCAGACCGTCATCCAGATGCGCAGCAATGTGGCGATCGGCGAACCCAAGACCGCACGCGGCCGCCGACCGATCGCGCTCGACAAGGCGACGGTCGCAGTCATGCGCGAGCATCGCCGCAAGATGCTGGAGGAACGCCTGCTCGTCGGCCCTGACTTCGACGACCACGGCTTCGTGTTCCACCAGCCTGATGGCACCTGGCTGCACCCCGACGCGGTGAGCGAGATGTTCCTCCGCCGTGTGAACTCCTACGGACTGCCGCGCCTGTCACTGCACGGCCTTCGCCACACATGGGCCACTCTCGCGCTGGAGCAAGGCATCCACCCGCGTGTCGTGCAAGAGCGTTTCGGCCACTCGACGATCTCGATCACCTTGGGCATGTACAGCCACGTCGGTCCAACGCTCCACGATGAAGCCGCCGAGACGATCGCTGGGCTCGTGCTCGGAACCTAGGGAGCGGGGATCCGCGGGACGCCACCTTTGCGTGCGATGCCAAAGGCGACTCGGTACACGTCGGGGACGTCAACTCGACCATCTGTCCGCACGGTCATGACACCGAGGCCTATCAAGCTAGCGATCAGCTCGTTGTAGTTGCCCGGATTGCGGGGGCCGACCCGTACATCCTTGTCTGCAAACTGATCCCGTTCCATCGATTCCTTCAGTGACGTCGAGCCCTCCCACCTCGCCAGGACATCACGAATGTCGACCGGTACCGACATGTGGCGAAGCGCTGAAACAGCCTCCTCCACCCAGGGAACGTCTTCGGAGATCTCGGCAACACGGATCGCGGAGGCTTTCTGAACGCCGGACTTGATCGAGTCAAAGTGGAGTGCGTAGGAGTACCCGGCTCGCTCGCTTTCCGTATGCTCCACTGCGGCGCGTAGAGCGCTCAAGAAGCTCCTCGGACTTGCCTCCTTGCGGCCGTCAGCAAGGTGATCGGGTAACCACGGGTACGTCCGGCCGCGCCGATGATTCGTCCCCATATACGGCCCCGCCATCCGCGTGAAGACCGCGGCTTGCCTTGCCGGATCACCGCTCAAGCGAGGAGCACGCCAGATTCCTGGTTCCAACTCGGACCATGCCTCGCCAGTCCACGCCCTGAACTCCGCAGCGTCGGGGCTCACGGCGTTCGCCAATCGAGTGAAGAGGAGCCCGTAGAGATTTGAACTAGTCCACTTCAAGTCGACGGCATTAGCTGTGATCTTTGAGGCGTCTGCGAAGTTCAAGCGATGTTCAACGAGGTCGGGGCGGGCGAAGACCTTCGCTCGAACCCGTCGAGTTCGAGTACGGAGTTCAAGGGCGAGCTTGAGAAGTGCCGTCACCAAGAGATCCGTACTTTCAGCACTCGCACTAAGGCGATCAAGCGCATCGAAGAGGAGAAGGTGCTCGGTCTCGCCTTCAGCGTCGACCTCTCCCAATCGCTCCTCAAGCAGAGCCGGACGCGCAGCGACGGCGGCTACGCGCTCAGCCCAGGCCCCGTTGAGGGCATTCGCCGTGGCGGAGAGGGCGCGCAGGCAGACCGCATTCCAGATCGCGTCTGCCCCATACCTCGGCAAGAGTTCTGCGATCGTGCTTGGGCCCGGATACTTGCTTGGATCCAGCCGTGTGCCATAGCCAGGGTGCACTTCGATGCGACCACCGAGCCGAGCTATGCGGTACTCCTTCGCAGCCAGTTGACGCAACGTCGGGTCCTGGAGCGATAAGAACCACCATGTCTTGCCGACCCCGCGACCGCCTCGAACCAGCGTGACATCCGGGTCGAGGGCCAAACCATGGTTCGTCGGCGTGAACAGTCGGACTGCACCGGGTTCCTCAGTGTCCGCGTCCGATGCCGTTGGAAGTGCTTCCTTCAGGAGCCGACGAAGCTCTGCGACATCAAGCATGATCACTTCCTGCTGCGATGAGATCTCGAACGCCCTGCACAAACAACTCGTACGCCGATCGAAGTGGCGGAGACAGGATCGCCTGACGGAATTCGGAATAGCCGAGATGTCGAAGATCAGAGTCGAAGTAGATCGGTAGCGGCGTGTGCGGCGCCGACGAATCACTGAGGCTTGGATTGAAGGCATCCGGGTCATCGGCTTCACCCTGGTCGTAGATTGCCGAGAAGCAGTCCGCTGCATGCTCCGTGAAGGCCTCGACATATGCCTGCGAGTCGACCTTCTCCACGAGAGCAGCGACCATCTTCAGTCGATCCCGGATTCGACGTGCCTGCTCCGGCCGCTGTCGCCATTGCTCGAGCAGCTGTGAGTAGCCCCACCACGTTTGATCAGTATCGGCCGCGAACAGCAAGCCGATATCGGCCACCTGCGTTAGGGCAGCGCCGGACAGGTCGTGCAATCCAGCTCGGCAGTCGAGAAGGACAACGGTCGGCTTCTGACCTGCAAGTTCCACGGCAGCGACGGCACCGGCGATAGCGAATCGAAGACGCCTAGCGAACGATCCCTCTCCAAAGCCCGAGGGCTGGGCCGGGGCATGGAGATAAGCGCGATCGAGCTTAGGAAGATACGAGTACTCCGGTCGGCTGCGGCCATAAGCGGGCAGGACCCAAAGCTGCCCAAGCCCATCCGGTTGAAGCGCCGGGTTCCGAGCTATGGCATCGGAACTCACGTCGTTGCCGACAACGCCCTCCACAAGTAGGTCCACCATGCCGAACTCAGGAAGTGCGTCCCCGGGTACGAGGAGAGAGGCTATTCCAGGCGACTCCAGGTCAAGGTCGACCACAAGCACACATTCGCCGTCCTCCGCGAGACAGCGTGCAAGGAATGCCGTAGCCGTGGACCGCCCGACCCCACCCTTGTAAGAGAACAGAGCGACGTGCGTCGGGGCTGTGGACTCTCTGCTGTTGACTATCCACCAATCTGCACCGATCAGCGTCCGCTCGATTACTGCCACCTCACCATCCTGTGGCGAAGGGGAGGGTAAGACCAATCGGCCCACATCACCGAAGAGCGAGGCCGCATCGATCAGATCGCTGGCCATCATCAGACTCGGATTTGCTGCAAAGGCGCCCAGTCGCTCACGAAGATTCGCCTCAAGGCCGGAGAGGTCAACCGAAGGAGCGCCAGAGCGATCGTCGATGACGAGCCGGCACCTCCCCAGAACATCGCGTACGACTAGGACATCGTGTGCAGACTGCGACAAGCCTTGCGCCGCTTGGATCGCGGCCGCAAGCGCCTCGTCGAAATGGACAGTCACGCCAGGGCCATTCCGCTGAGAGCCACCTGCTGAACTATCCCCAGTAGCTGCTGGGCAGCCACCAAGTGCGCGTGTGCCCGAGGCTGAGCAATTGCGTTCGCATCCTCGTAGCGATCTCCAACGTCCCAGCTCCCGAAAGGATTCGCAGACGATAGAAGCTGCGCCAGATGTGGGATCGACAGTGCAGTGAGGCCGCTTAGGTGGTTGCCCGCCTGCGTCCACAAGTTCGGGAGGTGGCTGAATGTTGTGCCCTGGAACGTCGGCGCGCCCTTGGGTGGGACCGGGACCCCAGCCGGTCCGCACAGAATGGACTTCAGAGCGCACTCAGCCGCGAAACCAGCGAGATGGTCGGCGTTCGCAACCCGACCGCTGGCAAACAGCAGATCAGCGTCATCGAGATGACGTCTGGCTGACGATCCATAGGCGGGCACGCTGCGACTCTATGGGAATCGGCCAGGCGATGAAACGACTCGGCGAAGCAGCACCACAGAACCTCCGGTAGAAGTTCGGTAGAAGTGGGGGTCCCAGACGCGAAGAAACCCCTGCTGAGCAGGGGTTTCACCGTGGGCGAGGGGGGACTTGAACCCCCACATCCTTTCGAATACTGGCACCTGAAGCCAGCGCGTCTGCCATTCCGCCACTCGCCCGAGTGGAATCCCAAGGCTAACAACTCCCCGCGGCCCGCCCAACCCCCAAAACGGGCCGGCGGTCGGGTCGGGGCCGCGGACACGTCGCGTAGCATCGGCCCATGTCGGAACCGAGAAGCTTCGAGCGCGGTCCGTCGCGCACCGCAACTGGCGAACGCGGCCAGGTGGCCCACGAGGAACACCTGGCGCACACCGAGCGGCTGGCACGCAGGCTGCACCACATCGGCAAGGACGCGTGGTGCCTCGTCGGCAACGGCCTGAGCAACCAGACCTTCGTGCGCGGCCCCGAGGGCATCATCGCCATCGACACCGGCGAGAGCGTGGAGGAGATGCGAGCGGCCATCGCCGAGTTGCGCACGGTGACCGCCGAGCCGATCGTCGCTGTGCTCTACACCCACTTCCACTATGTGCAGGGCACGCGGGCGGTGATCGACGAGCGGGGCGATGCGGCGCTGCCGATCTGGGCGCACGCTCGCGTGGCCGGCAACCTGCTGCGCGCCGCCACCGAGGTGGCGCCCGCCTACACGCGTGGCCTGGTGGAGCAGTTCGCGCTGCAACTGCCGGCCGATGGCCCCGACGGCCTGGTGAACGTCGGCCTCGGCCTCGCCTTCCGGCTGCCCGAACATGCGCCCTTCACTCCCGGCCACCTGCCGGCGACGCACACGTTCGACAGTCCCACCGTCATCCGCGTGGCCGGGCTCGAGGTGCACGTGCAGCCGGCACCGTCCGATGCCGACGATTCGGTCACCTATTGGTTCCCCGCGCTCGGTCTCGCCGTGCACAACATCGTCTGGCCGGCGCTGTTCAACGTGTTCGCCATCCGCGGCGAGGAGTACCGCGACCCGCGCGTGCTGCTGCGCGGGCTCGACCACCTGCGGTCACTCGGCGCCGAGCACCTGATCGCCACCCACGGGCCGCCGATGAGCGGAGCCGAGGAGATCGCCCGACGCGTCACCCGCTACCGCGACTCGATCCAGTTCATCTGGGACCAGACCGTGCGCTGGACGAACCGTGGCGCAAGCAGCGAGGAGCTCGCCCACCGCGTCGTGCTGCCCGACGTGTATCACGACGACTGGATGACCACCGAGCTCTACGGCGTGGTCGAGCACCACACGCGGCAGGTGCGCTCCGGTCTGTTCGGCTTCTTCGACGGCGACCCGCAGCACCTGTTCCCCCATGCGCCCGACGCTCGCTCGGATCGCTTCATCGAGGCGATGGGCGGCCTCGACGCCACACGTGCCCGATGCCGAGCGGCGCTCACCGACGACCTGCGCTGGGCGCTGGAGTTGGCCGGGCTGCTGGCGAAACGCACCAACGCCGACGCCGACGACCGCGCCCTGCTGGCAACCGCGCTGCGGCTGGTGGCGCAGCGCACCACCTCCGCCAACATCCGCAGCTGGTGCCTCACCCGCGCACTGGCCGCGGAGGGCGCGATCAACACGGGGCGTCTCCACCAGCACCGCTTCAGCCGCGACCAGGTGCTGCGCTGGCCCACCGACCTTGCGGTGCACGTACTGCGCGTGCTGCTCGTGCCGGAGCGGGCGACGGGGATCGACCTGCATGTCGCGGTGGAACTGGACGGTGAGCGCGCCGGCCTGCACTTCCGCCACCACGTCGCCGCGCCCACCGACGGCTCCGGCGCCGAGGCCACCCTGCGCTGCACCAAGGCGATCTGGGCGAAGCTGCTGGCGGGTGGCGCCGACGTGTCACTGGCAGCGCTGCTGGCCGACGGCAGCATCATCTGCGCGCCCGCCGAACAAGGCGCACAAGTGGTGCGCGCCTTCGCGACGCTCGATCATCCGTCATTCAGCACGGATGGTGTGTGACCCGATGGAAGCGACCTCACTGCCCCTGGCCACCACCCCGTTCGACGGCACGATCGGCCGGCTGATCACCGAGTCGACCCCACGCAAGCTGACCCGCCGGCACGCCCCCGACGGGGCGCCGAACATCCTGCTGGTGCTGCTCGACGACGTCGGCTTCGGCTCGTTCGACACCTTCGGCGGCCCGGTGCCCGCACCCGCGTTCCAGAAGGTGGCCGACCGCGGGCTGCGCTACAACCAGTTCCACACCACGGCGCTGTGCTCACCGACGCGGGCCACCCTGCTCACCGGTCGCCAGCACCACTCGGTGCACATGGGTGGCATCACCGAGATCGCCAACTCGTTCCCCGGGTATGACTCGGCCATCCCACCCGAAGCGGCGACGATCGCCCAAGTGCTGCGCATGTCGGGCTACGCCACCGGGTGCTTCGGCAAGTGGCACCTCGCACCGTCGTGGGAGCAAGGGCCCGCCGGGCCGTTCGACCGCTGGCCGACGGGCATGGGCTTCGACCGCTTCTACGGGATCATCGGCGCCGAGGCGTCGCAGTGGGAACCCCCGGTGTACGACCAGACCACACCGATCAACCCGCACCTGCGCAAGCCCGGCTACCACCTCACCGAAGACCTCGCCGATCAGGCGATCACCTGGATGCGCCGTCACGTTGCGTCGGCGCCCGACCGCCCGTTCTTCAACTACTTCGCCACGCCCGCGGTGCACGCGCCGCACCACGCGCCGCAGGAGTGGATCGACCGCTTCGCCGGCGCGTTCGACGACGGCTGGGACGCGCTGCGCGCGCACATCCATCGCCGTCAGCTCGATCTCGGCGTGATCCCCCCGGGCACGGCCCTGACGAAGCGCCCCGAGCAGATCCCCGCGTGGGACGACTACTCCGAGCGCTACCGGCCCGTGGCCACGCGGCTGATGGAATGCTTCGCCGGCTTCCTCGCCCACACCGATCACCACATCGGCCGGGTGATCGACGAACTCGACGCGTTGGGCATCGCCGACAACACCCTGGTGATCTACCTCAGCGGCGACAACGGCGCGTCCGCCGAAGGCACGGTCCACGGCGCGTGGAGCGCACCCTCGTTCCAGAACGGGGTGCACGAAGACCCCGAGTGGTTGCTGGAACGCATCGCCGACTTCGGCACCGACCGCTGCGAGAACCACTACAACGTCGGGTGGGCGTGGGCGCTCGACGCGCCGTTCCAATGGATGAAGCAGGTGGCCTCGCACTTCGGCGGCACCCGCAACGCGCTGGCCATCTCGTGGCCGCGGCGGATCACCGACGAGGGCGCGCTGCGCTCACAGTTCCACCATGTGGTCGACATCGCGTCCACCGTCTACGAGGCCGCCGGTATCACCCCGCCCGCACAGGTCAACGGCATCGAGCAGATGCCGATCCACGGCACGTCGATGACCTACACATTCGACACCGACGGCCCCAGCCGACGCACCACCCAGTATTTCGAGATCCTCGGCAACCGCGCGATCTACCACGACGGCTGGATCGCTTCCTGCTTCCACGGCCGCCTGCCCTGGATCCGGCTGCAAGGGTTCGAGTTCGACGGGCCACAGGAGCGGTGGGAGCTGTACGACGTGGCCAACGACTTCTCCCAGTCCGTCGACCTCTCCGCCCAGTTCCCGGAGAGACTGGCCGAGTTGCAGCAGCTGTTCCACGAGGAAGCGTTGCGCCACGGCGTGTACCCACTGCGCGACGCCGGTTCGCCCCGGCACGGCGAGTTCTCCGTGCCGAGCATGCTCGGCGACCTGCAGGCGATGACCTACACCACCGCCCACACGCGGATGCCGGAGAGCTCGGTGGTGAACCTGAAGAACTGTTCGTGGCGAATCGCGGCCGAGGTCGTGCTCGCGGAGGCCCCTGCATCCGGTGTCGTCGCCTGCCAGGGCGGCAACATGGCCGGCTGGAGCCTCTACTTCGAGCACGACCTCACCTTCGTGCGCGGCACCGAGCTGTCAGCGGGCCACCACGTCGTCGAAGCGGTGTACGACCACGACGGCGGCTTCGGCGCCGGCGGCGAGCTGGTGTTGGTGGTCGACGGCCGCGCTGCCGACCACGCGCGCCTCGCGCGCACGGTGCCGCTCGTGTTCTCGATGAGCGGCGAGACCTTCGACGTCGGCACCGACACCGGCTCGCCGGTGGGGCCGTACGGCCACGACGTGGACTTCACCGGGTCGATCGTGGGCGTCACCCTCGAGCGGCGCAGCGAACCGGGCGCGGCGGTGAAGGCAGCGATGGCCGAAGGCCTGTTCACTGCCAGCCTCAGCACCCAATGAACCGCGCCCGTCACGCTCGAAGCCGGGCGTGACGTCGACGGCCAGGATCGGGCGCGGCTCAGTACGAGTAGAAGCCTTGCTTGGTCTTGCGGCCGAGGTGGCCGGCGGTGACCATGCGGCGCAGGATCGACACGGGGGCGTAGTTGGGGTCGCGGAACTCGTCGTACAACGCGTCGAGGATGGACACCGAGGTGTCGATGCCCACCAGGTCGAGCAGGGCGAACGGGCCCATCGGGAAGTTGCAGCCACCCTTCATCGCCGTGTCGATGTCCTCCACCGATGCGGTGCCGTTCAGCAGCATGCGCACCGCGTTGTTGAGGTACGGGAACAGCAGGGCGTTGACGATGAAGCCCGCGCGGTCCTTGACCTCCACCCCGTCCTTGCCACAGCGGGCAGCGAAGGCCAGGGCGGCGGCGATCGTCTCGTCGCTGGCGGTGATCGGGCGCACCACCTCGACCAGCTTCATGATCGGCGCCGGGTTGAAGAAGTGCACCCCGCACACCCGGTCGGGTCGCTGGGTGACCATGGCCATCTCGATCACCGGCAGGGTGCTGGTGTTGGTGGCGAGGATGCCCGAGGGCTTCACGATCTGCTCGAGTTCGGCGAAGAGGGCCTTCTTGATCGCCAGATCCTCCACCACGGACTCGATCACCAGGTCGCAGTCGGCGAGCGCGCCCAGGTGGTCGGTGGCGGTGATCCGGGCAAGGGTGGCGGCACGGTCCTCCTCGGTGGCTTTGCCGCGCTCGATCGCCTTGGCGAACCCCTTGTCGATGCTGGCCACCATCGCGTCGGCCGCGGCCTTGGTGCGCGACCGCACCACCACGTCGTAGCCGGCCTTGGCACACACTTCGGCGAGCCCGGAACCCATGATGCCGGACCCAAGTATCCCAACCTTCTGAATCTCACCCATGACGACGAAGTTACTACTCGTCGGTAACTTGAGGCGAGGCCGGGCGGCCGGTACGCGAGCCGGCTACCCGATGCCGAGCCGCTGCATCTGCTCGGCCGGGGCCTCCAACTCCTCGAGCGCCGCCCTCAGCAGGTCGATCATCTCCCGCTCGGCGCCCTCGCCGGCACGGTTCTCCTGCTCGTCGGGGTCGTTCACCAGGTCGTAGAGGTGATGGTTGCCCACCGCACCCTTGTTGGCCCAGAACGGAAGGCGGTCACCGGCGGCGAACGGCTGGCGCAACACGGGGATCTCGGTGCCGGGCATGGTGTCGAGCCAGGCCCGCTGGTCGGGCTTCGGCAGTTCGTCGAAGCCTTCGATGTGCACCGGCATCGTGGACCAGCGGTTCGACCACATCGAGATCGGCGCATTCTCCTGCGCCGGGCCACGGGCGTACTTGTGCGTGCCGTCGGTGACCTGCACCCAACTGCCCCACACCCCACCGATGGCGTGGTCGCGCACCGAGGTGGTGGCGCCGGTGAGCAGGGGCACCAGCGAGCGGCCGTGGGTGCGGTGCTTCGGCGTGGCACCGAACACGTCGGCCAGCGTGGCGAACAGGTCGACGTTGGTGGTGAGCGCGTCGCACGTGCCCCCACCCTCGCGCCCGGGCCAGTACACCAACAGCGGGGTGTGGCCCAACGGCTCGAACTGGGGCACACCCGGCTTGCCCCAGATGTCGCGGCCTACACGCACGTCGCCCAGGTAGTGGCCGTGGTCGGTGCACACCACGAGCGCGGTGTCGGCCCACAGATCGTGGCGGTCGAACTCGTCGAGCAGGCGCCCGAACCAGTGGTCGATCATCGACAGCTTCGCGCCGTAGTTGGCGCGGATGTGACGACCCTCGGCCTCGCTGATCACCCCACCTGAGACCCCACCGTTCACGTAGGGCGGCCAGATCAACCACTCGTCGTTCCACGGCTCGTCGAAGTACATCCCCGCCCACGGCGCGGGAGTGTCGAACGGCTCGTGCGGGTCGAACTCGTCGACGAACAGGAACCAGCGATCGTGATGGGGCGTCGCGTCGCGCAGGAAACGAGCCGCGTCGGTCATCGTGCGCGGCCCCGGGTAGTCGGCCTCCTCGCGGAAGAAGGTACGCGACCGGTCGTACTCGCGGGGGCCACGGTCCACCCCGTAGGTCCGCTCGAAGAACCAGTTGCCGGTGCGCGCCGGCATCGCCGGCTCGCCCAGCCAACTCGGGTCGTAGAACGTCCGCCACGGGTCGCCCTCGTGGCCACGTGTGTAGCTCCACCCGTGGAAGTCGGTGTGGTAGTTCTCGCCACCGTTCTCGAACAGGTGGGGATGATCGGTCGCGAGATAACTGGTGATCCCGTGGTGGCGGATCAGCCGCGTGATCGGCTCTTCCCAGATCTCGATCGAGCCCCACGGCTTCCACAGGAAGTCGAGCGCGCCGCACAGGATGTCGTGGCGCGCCGGCATGCACGGCAGCGAGCCGGTGACGTGGCGGGTGAAGCGGGTGGCGCGATCGCGGGCGAAGCGATCGAGGTTGGGCGTGGCGAACTCGCTGCCGCCGTAGCTGCCCAACATGTGCCGGTTGAGCGAATCGAGCAGCACCACCGCCACGTTGCGGGGCATCGCTGCCCCGTCCTCACCCCTGGTCTCACCCATGCGGCCGACGCTACCCCCCATGGGCGGCACGCCCCGAACAGGTACCGTCAGGGGCATGCCCGCGCACGACGACGCCACACCCGCCCCGAGCGAGGTGGAACAGACCCTGGCGTTCTTCATGGAGATCGACCGGTTGAAGGGCGTGGAGCGGCGCAACTGGCTGGCCGACGGGTCGCGCCGGGAGAACACCGCCGAGCACTCGTGGCACCTCGGGATGGCCACCATCCTCATGGCCCCGTTCGCCACCGAACCGTTCGATCTCGCCACCGCGATGGCCATGGCCCTCGTGCACGACATCGTCGAGATCGATGCCGGCGACACCTTCGCCTACGACCAGGGCTCGGCCAACGACAGCAAGCAGGCCCGCGAGATGGCCGCCGCCGATCGCCTCTTCGGCCTGCTGCCCGAAGCGATGGGCACCCGCCTGCGCCACCTGTGGGACGAGTACGAGCGCGGCGACACCCCCGAGGCGCGCTATGTGATGGCCGTCGACCGGATGGCACCCATGCTGCTCAACCTGGCCGAAGGCGGCAGCACATGGCGCGAGCACGGCATCACCCGCAGCCGCGTGATCGACCGCAACGGCCCCCATGTGCAGCCCGCGCTGCCCGCGGTGTGGGCAGTGGCGCTCGCCCGCCTCGACGCGGCCAC
>WBZL01001503.1_pt1 | contig 24353 bp, 20 predicted proteins | sample 5204291 | NCBI WGS metagenome assembly WBZL01 (sample SAMN12344345, study PRJNA552823) | activated sludge metagenome | biome: Activated sludge suspended growth; feature: Nitrification reactor; material: Wastewater; isolation source: activated sludge from nitrification reactor of wastewater...
GTCCGGTACAGGTGCCGGTACCACTCGTCCTCGGCGAAGCTCTTCTCGAAGGACTTCTCGATCTCGATCGGATCGGTGGTCTCGGCCAGGACCTGCTCGAAGAAGTCGATGTAGCTCGGGTGGTGGACGGGGTGGAACTCCCACGGCGTGGGGTGGCTCATGATGAGCACGCCGCCCTCGCGCACGAGGGGCCGGCCCTTGTACATGTTGAAGAAGTACCCGAGGCCCAGGCACATCACGAGGATCGGGTTCATCACCGAGTTCACGTTGTACGGGCAGATGTAGGGCAGGCCCATGGTGAGGATGTCCGTCTGGCCCTCCACCGGCACGAGCTGCTGGCGGTAGACGTCGGCGGTGGTGAGCTTGTGCACCGCCTCGATCTCGCCGGCGTACACGCCGGTCATCCCCATCGGTGCCCGCCAGCCGTTGAACACCGAGCGCTTGGCCTTCGACGGCATCTGCTTCAGGCCCGTGGACATGGCGAGGAAGCTGGCCCGGTCCTTGGCGCTCCACTCCCACTCGCGCTTCTGCAGCACGCTCATGGGGCCCTCGGTGCCGAACACGTTGTTGTTCACCGTGGTCTCGATCTGGAAGACCTTCACGCCGGCGTCGCGGATGACCTTGCCCATGCGCCAGTTGGCGGAGTGCAGCGCGGAGTGCTCCTGGTCCATGAAGGACGTGGAGTGCTGCATGGTGTGGACGTTGTGGTGGTGGCGCAGGCTGCGGTAGCTGGCCAGGCCGGTGGCGGTGCTCTTGTGGCCGCCGTCCATGGAGACGAGGTTGATGTTGACGTAGACGACGAGGTCGCTCTCGGCCGCCCGCTTGGAGATCTCGACCTCCTCGCCCTTCTCGGTCTCACCGAGGAAGGCCAGGTTGTCGCGGTCCTCCGCGTCGAAGTTGTAGAGCAGGCCGTCGGGGGCGAAGGCGTCGTAGACCCGGTCGCCGACGGCGTGGCGCAGCTCGGCCTCGGTCATGCGCCGGTGCAGCGCAAGGGCGGCGATGAGGTGGACGTCGTCCACGCCCGCCTCGGCGGCGAGGTCGAGCACCGCCTCGATGACCCGCTGGCGGATGTCGGGCCGGCGCATCTGGGGCAGGGGCAGGGAGATGTCGTCGAAGGCGATCGTGAGCTTCATGCCCGGGAACAGCAGGGCCCGGAGCGGCTCCTTGTCGATCGGGTGCTCGAGGGCGTCGCGGATGGCGCCGTCGGGGTCCTTCAGGGCCTTGTGGGGCTCGGCCGCGTAGATCACCCGCGAGCGACCGGCGGGCAGGCGCTCGAGGCGGAAGCCCTCGCCGTGGTGGAACAGGATCGGCGGGGTCGACTTGTCGACCTCCAGCACGAAGCCCGGACGGGGGTTCACGATGCGCTCCTCTTCGGGGAGGTCATGGGGTGCGTTCCTTCTCGTCTCGGAGGTCGAAGGCGACCTTCACGGCGCCGCGGGCGCCGGCGCTGGCGGCGTGCTCGATGGCGTCGCGGAAGCGGCGCAGGGGATAGGTGGCCGACACCAGGCGGCCGAGGTCGGCCTCGGCGGCCAGCTCGAAGGCCAGGTCGAAGGTGCGGCGGCGCTCGCCGCCGGGCAGCGTCTCGGTGCCGTAGGTGTAGGCGCCCACCAGCTCGATCTCGCGGTGCCAGAGGCCGGTGAGGTCGATCGACACCTGGCCCGGCATGCCGGCCACGACCACCCGGCCGCGGGGGCGCACGATGGCCAGGGCGTCGGCGATGCTCTCGGCGCTGCCCACGCAGTCGACGACCACGTCGGCGCCGCCGGTGAGGCGCTCGATGTCGCCCTCGTCCTCACCCCGGCTGATGGCGAGCGTCCCGGCGAGGCGGCGGACCGCGCGGCGGACCTCGCCCGGCTCGGCGACGCGGTCGGCGCCCATGGCCTTGGCCAGCGCCTTCTGGTCGGGGTGCTTGGCGGTGGCCAGCAGCTGGGCCGGCGGCGTCCAGCGCCGCAGGGCGGCGACGGTGAGCAGGCCGAGGGTGCCGGCGCCGAGCACGACGACGGTGTCGTCTGGGCCGGCATGCGCCGCCAGCGCGGCGTGGATGGCGCAGGCAGCGGGCTCGACCATGACCGCGGCCTCGTCGCTCATGGGCCCGGGCACCTCGTGCAGCTGGCTGCGGTGGGCGACCATGAAGGTCGACCAGCCGCCGCCGGTGTCGCAGCAGAAGCCCGTCTGCAGGCCCGGCTCGAGGCGGCCGAAGGCGATGCGCTCGCAGTTGCCGAGGTCGCCGCGGGCGCAGGCGTCGCACACCGGATCGATGCCGCGGGTGGCGCAGCCGAGCACCGGCTCGATGACCACGCGGGTGCCGTCGTCGAGCTCGCCGACGACCTCGTGGCCGGGGACGAACGGGAACGAGACGATGGGCTCGAAGTAGCGGGACGAGGCGCCGTCGATGGTGGCGAGGTCGGAGCCGCAGATGCCGGCCAGGCGGGGACGCACCACGACCCAGTCGGGGCCGGGCAGCTCGGGCGGGTCCACGTCGTCGAGCTGGAGGGGCCCGACCCGCACGCCCCGCCCGGGGATGAGGCCACCGGCGACCTTGGCCGCGGCGAAGCGGGGGACGTCGCGCTCGAACACGAGGGCCTTCATCGCCGGCCCTTCCCGCCGCCGGGGCCCGAGGAGGACGGCGAGGGCTCCTTGTTCATGAGCGACTCGAGCAGGCCGGGGCCGGTGGCGCCGCGGCGGCGGGCGAGGGGCAGCGGGGGCCGGGGCCCGCCGGGCGCCTTGTCGAAGTGCTCGACCAGCCAGCCCCGCTTGCGGGCGAGGGCGGCGAGGCGGGTCTCGGGGTTGACCGCCACGGGGAAGCCGACCGCCTCGAGCATGGGCAGGTCGGAGGCGGAGTCGGCGTAGGCGACCGACTCCTTCAGCGAGAGGCCCTCGGCGGCGGCGTAGCCGGCCATGGCCTGGGCCCGGGTCTCGCCGGTGGGGGGCACGTCGAGCAGTTCGCCCGTGTACTTGCCCCGCTTCTGGGAGAGCTCGGCGCAGACGATGTCGTCGAAGAGCGGGCGCAGCGGCTCGATCACGAAGTCGAGCGCGCCGGTGATGAGGACCGTGCGGTGGCCGAGGCGGCGGTGCTCGCGCACCCGGCGGATGGCGGCCGGGAACGACTTGGACAGGATCAGCGCGCTGAACATCTCCTGGCTGTCCTCGGCCAGCTGCTCGACCGGCGCCCCCTCGTAGCGGCGGTAGAAGTAGCGCAGGAAGTCGCTGCGGTCCTTGCGGTCGAGCGAGAGCAGGCGGGGCGCCTCGGCGACGGTGCGGGCCACGAAGCGCACCCGCTCCTGGCGGGAGAGGCGGCGGCTGGCGATCCAGGCGTAGGACGCCACCACGTTCGAGGCGATGAGGGTGTTCTCGAGGTCGAACGCCGCCATGTGCCGGTCGGGGGACAGGATCTGGCGCCGGAGGCGCACCTCGCGGGTCGGCCCCTCCTTCTTGCCGGGGTTGCTCTTGACCCGGGCCTGGTCGACGACCGACGGGAGGTGGACGTTGGGGACGAAGTAGTCCCAGTCGATGACGTGGGGGTCGAAGGCAAAGTGCTCGCGGTCCTCGTCGTCGATCTCCTCCCACAGCGCCATGAGGCGCTCGACGCCGTAGAGGGCCTCGCACTCGGCGTACTTGCCGTAGAGCTCGACGTAGCTGAGGGCCCGCTCGGCCTCCTCGCGCTTGGACTCGATGTTGGCGCTGAACTCGGCCTGCTTGCCCCGCAGCGGCAGCGCGGAGAGCACGGTCTCGGTGCGCGCGAGCACGGTCTTGGCCCGCTTCAGCTGGCCCTCGACCTTGCCCCGGCCCGGGAAGCCCCACTCGGGGACGGCGATGGGCTGGCCGTCGTTCTCGTAGAGCGGGTGCTCGGTGAACCAGCCCTCGACCAGCTTCACGAGTTGGCGGTAGCGCAGCGGGTTGGCCGTGCCCGAGGCCACCTGGATGACGTGGGGCTGCTCGGGCGGCGGCTGCGCGGCGGCGGCGCAGATGGCGCCGACCACGAGGTCGACGGGGATGACGTCGATGATCCCCTCGGGGACGCCGGGGAACTCGGTGAGCAGGCCGCGGGCGTAGGAGATGATCACCGGCTCGGCCATGCGGAAGCCCCGGATCCAGCCCGGCTTGGGCTCGGCGAGGGCGGACTCGATGATCGAGGGGCGCACGATGCTGACCGGCACGTCGCCGCGGGACTCGACCAGGGCCCGCTCGCCGAGGGCCTTCGTGTAGGCGTACGCGTCGGGCCAGCCGAGCGAGCTGGCCCGGGCGATGCCGGCCTCGGCCATGCGGTCGGCGACCCAGCGGGTGCGCTGGTGCTCGGTCTTGGCCGACAGCAGGGGGGTGCCGGCGGCGCCGAGCTCCTGGCGGGCCATCTTGGCGAACTTGGCCAGCATCTCGGGGGTGCGGCTCTCGGCCTCGGCGTCGGTGCGGGCACGCCGGGCGGCGTCGACCTCGGCGCGCCACGGCACGTCGACGAAGAACGGGCTGTCGTCGACGAGCTCCTCGGGGGCGTCGCCCCGGCGCGAGCCCGCCACGTAGCAGGTGGACACGGCGACGAGGTGGGGGTTCACGCCGAGGTCGTGGAGCGTCTCGACGATGCGGACGGGCCCGAGCAGGTTGACCTCGACCGCGCCGTCGAGGGGTGAGTCGAACGACACCGTGGCCGCCGAGTGGATGACGATGTCGCAGTCGGCGAGCGCGGCGCGGCCGGCGTCGTCGAGGCCGAGGCCGTCGCTGCTGACGTCGCCCTGCACGACCTGGACACGGCGCTCGAGCAGCTCGGCGAAGCCCTCCTTGCCGTGCTGCTCGCGCAGGCGGTCGAAGGCGTCGTTCTTGAACAGCTCCCGGGCGGCGCGGCGCTCGACGGTGGAGGAGCGGCCGGCGCGGATGAGCAGCACGAGCTCGCAGTCGGGGACGGCCCAGAGCAGGCGCTCGACGAGCGCGGTGCCGAGGAAGCCGGTGGAGCCGGTGATCGCGATGCGCTTGCCGCTCAGCGCCTCCCGGATCACGCGTTCGCTCGGATCATCCGTGCGCTCGGATCATGCGTCTCCCCGGTCACGGCCCCATTCTCTACCATCTGGTAAGTGGCGCGCACGACCGACACCCGCGAGCGGGTCCTGGAGGCGGCGCTCGGGTCGTTCGGTGGCCCGGGCTACGAGGCCACGTCCCTCGACGACATCGCCGCCGAGCTCGGTGTGTCGAAGCAGACGATCCTCTACTACTTCCCGTCGAAGGCGGCGCTGCTCGACGCGGTGATCGACCTCAGCGCCGCCGAGCTGGCCGGCGTGCTGGAGGACGCGGTGGCGTCGTCGCCGCCCGGCTGGCCGCGGATCGAGGCGGTGGTGCGCTCGGTCTTCCGACTCGCGCTGCGACGCCCCGAGCTACTGGGGCTCATCCGGGAGGTCACCCGGCTCGGCCCGCCGGCGGCGACGCGGCTCACCGACGACCTCGAGCCCCTCGTCGTCCGCGCCCGCGGCTTCCTGGAGGCCGAGATGGCGGCGGGCCACATGCGGCAGTCGGACCCGCGCCTCGTCCTGATGTCGGCCTACTCGACGGTGATCGGGGTGGCGACCGAGGTCGAGGTGCTCCGGGCGGTCGGCATCGAGCCGGGCATGAAGGCCATGGTGCGGCGCCGCGCCGAGCTCCTCGACTTCCTCCGCTCCGCCCTCATGCTCCCCGCCACCCCCTGACCCCTCGTTCCTCCAGCAGAAACGCGCGGTCTGACCTTCCGTTTCTGCTGGAGGTACGGCGTGTGAGAGGCGCCGCGCTCGTGGCGGGTCGCTAGCGGTCGGTGCGGCGGCGGCGGCGGGTCCGGCGCTCGAGGGCGAGGCGGACGAGCTCGTCGATGAGCTCGGGGTACGAGACGCCCGACGCCTGCCAGAGCTTGGGGTACATCGAGATCGGGGTGAAGCCCGGGATGGTGTTGATCTCGTTCAGCAGGAAGCCCCGGCCGCCTTCCTCGTAGAAGAAGTCGACCCGGGCCATGCCCTCGGCACGCAGCAGCTGGAAGGCCCGGACGGCGAGCGCCTGCACCTCGGCGGTCTCCGCCTCGTCGAGGTTCGCCGGGATGAGGGCCTCGGCGCCGTCCTCGTACTTGTCGGCGTAGTCGTAGAACTCGGCGCCGGGGACGATCTCGCCGGGCACCGACGCCCGGGGCTCGAGGTTGCCGAGCACCGCCACCTCGATCTCGCGGGCGGGGGAGATGGCCTCCTCGATCACGACCCACTCGTCGTAGCTGAGGGCCAGGGCGATGCCCCGCTCGAGCTCGGCGAAGGACTTGGCCTTCGTGATGCCGATGGACGAGCCCATGTTGGCGGGCTTCACGAACAGGGGCAGCCCGAGCTCGTCGATCACGGCGTGCAGCGCACGGTCGCTGAGGTCGGACTCCCGCCATGCCCGGTAGCGGGGCTGGGGGATGCCGCCGGCGGCGGTGACCTGCTTGGCCATGGCCTTGTCCATGGCGACCGCCGAGCCGAGCACGCCGGCGCCGACGTAGGGCACGCCGGCCAGCTCGAGCATCCCCTGGACGGTGCCGTCCTCGCCCATGGGGCCGTGCAGGAGCGGGAGGACCACGACGGTCTCGTCGCCGGCGGGGGCGACGGTGGGCAGGGCGTCGACGCCGGGGCCGGTCGTGGCGAGCGCCGCCGGGAGCGCCTTCGGGCCCTCGGCCAGCGCCTTGGCGGCGTCCTCGGCGAACACCCACTGCCCGGCCCGGGTGATCCCGACGGGCTGGACCGCGTACTTCTCGGGGTCGGCGGCGGCGAGCACGTGGCTGGCGGTCACGCACGACACGTCGTGCTCGGCCGACTGCCCCCCGAACAGCACGACGAGGCGGATGCGCTCCGTCGGGGTCGGATCCTCGGCCATCAGGCCAACCTACTGCGGCCCTCCGGTGGCCCCAGGGGACAGCGCGCTCGGCGGTCCGGCAACGTGGTCGGCGGCGCCGGCCGGAGGTTGTCGCGACGCGACGCGGCGCCGGCCCGCGGGGTGCCGGTCGTCGCTGCGTGGTGGGAGTGCCGGATGGGTCCGGCGGTCGCCCTGGCGTGCGGCCGGCGGCGCGCCGTTCGCCCGGGCCGAGTGACAGGCGGTCGGGGTCGTGGTGATCGATGTCTCGGGCGCTACGTTCCGGGCGTGCGCCTGGACACCGCCGAGATCGCCGCGCTGACGGGTGGTGACGTCGTGGGCGACGCCGTCGAGGTGGAGGGCGCCAGCATCGACAGCCGGGCCGTCCCCGCCGGCTCGCTCTTCGTGCCGGTCGTCGCGGAGCGGGACGGGCACGTGTTCATCGCCGCCGCGGTCGAGGCGGGCGCCGGCGCCTACCTGACCCAGCAGGCGCCCCTCGATGATGTCGCTGCGCCGGCGGTGCGGGTGGCCGACACGTCGGCGGCGCTCAGCGCCCTCGGGTCCCACGTGCGGGGGCGGATCCCGACCGTCATCGGCGTCACCGGCTCGGTCGGCAAGACCTCGGTGAAGGACCTCGCCGCCGCCGCCCTGTCGGTGCGCCACCGCACGGCGGCGTCGTACCGCTCGTTCAACAACGACCTGGGGGTGCCCCTCACCCTTCTCAATGCACCCGGCGACACCGAGGTCGCGGTCATCGAGATGGGGGCCCGCGGCTACGGCCACATCGCCCGCCTGTGCGAGGTCGCCCGGCCGGACATCGCCGTCGTGACCGCCGTCGCCCACGCGCACACCGAGCTGTTCGGCACCATCGACGACGTCGCCGAGGCCAAGGCGGAGCTCGTGCAGGCGTTGCGGGCCGACGGCGCCGCCGTGCTCAAGGAGACCGACGAGCGGGTGAAGGCCATGGCCCGCCACACCAACGCCGACATCGTCACCTACGGCATCGATCGCGGTGACGTGCGCGTCACCGAGCTCCACCTCGACGGCCACCTGCGCCCGCGCTTCCGGCTCGTCACGCCCGAGGGGGTCATCAGCCTGCAGCTCACGGTCCACGGTCGCCACAACGCCGAGAACGCGGCCGCCGCCGTCGCGGTCGCCCTGCTGGCGGGCTCGTCGCTCGACGACGCCGCCGAGGGCCTCAGCCGGGCCCAGATGTCGCCCTTCCGCATGGCCCTGCACACCACGCCGGCGGGGGCGATCGTCGTCAACGACGCCTACAACGCGAACCCCGAGTCGATGCGGGCGGCGCTGCGCTCGCTGGCCGACCTCGAGTGCGAGCGGCGCACGGCGGTGCTGGGCGTCATGGCGGAGCTCGGCGACATCGCCGAGGACGAGCACCTCGCCATCACCCGGCTCGCCCACGACCTCGGCATCGAGGTGCTGGCCGTGGACGCGCCGCTCTACGGCGTGGCGACCGTCCCCGACGTGGACGCCGCCGCCGAGCGCCTCGGCACGCTCGGCCCGGGCGACGCCGTGCTGCTCAAGGGCAGCCGCGTCGCCGGCCTCGAACGCCTCGCCGACCTCCTCCTCGCCGACGGCTCGTAGCCGGTCAGCGGCTCGTCAGGCGCCGGCGAGGCGGCGGGCTCGGCGGGGGCCGGGGTCGCTCGAGAAGAAGTAGCTCCAGACGGAGATGGCGAAGGCCACCACGGCGCCGACGAGCATGAGGGCGGTGACGCCCCAGGCCTCGATGAACGGGCCGGCGACGAGGCCGCCGATGGGGACGACGCCGCCGAACGACATGATCCAGAGGGCCATGACCCGGCCGCGCACGGCCTCGTCGACCTCCTCCTGGAGCATCGTGTTCAGCGAGGTGACGGTGGCGAAGTAGAAGAAGCCGACCGCGAACGTGACGGGGAAGGCGAGGGCCTCGGCCCGCAGCACCGCCAGGGTGGCGAGGGTGATCGAGAAGCCGAAGAAGCCCTGGCGCACGATCCGCCGCTTCGATCGCTCGGCGAAGACCGTGCCGATCGAGAGCGAGCCCGCCACCGCGCCGGCGCCGAGGCACGCGTAGAGCAGGCCGTAGGCCGACGAGTCGGGCTGGATGCCGAAGTTGGACTCCGCCACGACCGGCATCTGCACCACGAAGGGCAGGCAGAAGAACGAGAACAGGGTCATGGCCAGCAGGACCATCTTGATGGTGCGGTTCTGGCGGGCGGCGGTGATGCCGCCGATGATCCGGCGCAGGCCCTGCGGCTCGTCGGGGTTGGGCACCACCGCCGGCAGCTTGACCCGGGCGAGCACCCACAGCACGGCGATGTAGCTGAGGGCGTTGAGCAGGAACACCCAGGACACGCCGACGAGGTGGTAGAGGATCCCACCGATCGCGGGGCCGATGACGCGCGAGCCGTTCATCGACACGGAGTTGAGCGAGATGGCGCCGGCGAGGTCCTCCTTGCCGACCATGCCGGGGAGGGTCGCCGAGTACGCCGGCCCGTAGACCGCCTGCGCGGCGCCGATGGCGAGCACGAACACGACGAGCAGCATCCGCGAGGGGTCGGGGTCCGCGGTCAGCCACGCCAGCGCCACGGCGAAGATCATCTGCTCGATGGTCACCACGACCAGCAGCTTCCGCCGGTCGAACTGGTCGGCCAGCGCCCCGCCGATCATCGAGAACAGCAGCAGCGGCCCGAGGTTGGCGAAGGCGATGATGCCGACGAACGTCGCCGAGCCCGTCAACTCGAACGCGTAGGCGCCGAGCGCCGCGTTCTGCATCCACGAGCCGATGTTCGAGGCGAAGGCCCCGGCGTACAGGTTGCGGAAGTCGCGGTGGCGCAGTGCCGCCCGGGCCGTGCCGGGGCGGATCGTCCGGTCGGCGTCGACGAAGGCGTCCTCGACGTCCTCGACGGTGAGCGCCAGGTCCTTGTCGTCCTGGTTCGACCGGCGGCTCACGTCAGTCGAGGCTACGAGCTTGTGGCACGGGCGACGCCACGAGCTCAGGGGGTTGCGTCCGGCGGGTCCGGCGTGTGCGGCGTGCTCGCCGCGCCCGGCGCCGGCAGGGCGAGGACCGCGAGGACGGGCAGGTGGTCCGAGAGGAAGCGGCCGCCGGGCCGGTCGTCGACCGAGCGGTGGCGCAGGACGGTGACGTCGCGCGACACCAGCACGAAGTCGATCACCCGCCCCTCCTTGATGCCCTTGAAGCCGGTCCACGTCGAGTCGGGGCCTTCGTGGCCGCCGAGCGAAACCGAACGGGCGTCGACGAGCGTGGGCCCCTCATCGGCGAGCTCCGGGTCGGTGAGGGTGGCGTAGGCGTCGCCCCCGGGCCCGTCGTTGAAGTCGCCGGTCAGGATCACCGGGCGCCCGCCGGCGAGGGGCGCGAGACGCTTGCGGATGAGCTTGGCGCCCTCGGCCCGCGCTTCGGCGGACTTGTGGTCGAGGTGGACGTTGACGAGCAGGAGCTCCCGGCCCGTGGCCCGCTCGTGCAGCACCACCCACGTGGCGATGCGCGGCCGGGAGGACCCCCACGACCGGGTGCCGGGCTCGTCGGGCGTGGTCGACATCCAGAACGTGCCCCGGTCGCCGCGCTCGAAGCGGTCCCGCCGGTAGAAGATCGGGGCGTACTCGCCCTTGCGGCGACCGTCGTCGCGCCCGACCCCGACCCACCGGAACGAGCGCAGGTGGCGGACGAGGTAGCCGAGCGGGCAGCGGCGGGCCTCCTGGAGGCCGGCGAGGTCGGCGGTGCCGTCGAGGAAGGCGACCACCGCCCGACGGCGGTGCTTCCACCGGTTCGGCCCGTCGGTGGGGTTGTCGAACCGGAGGTTGAACGACACGACGCACAGCGCCTCGTCCCGGCGCAGCTCGACGCCGTCCGTGTCGCCGTCGGTGCCGCGGTGGCCGTCGTCGCGATCGGGCTCGTCGGCCATGGGGGGAGGGTAGGCCAGCGTGCTCGGGCGCCGGACCCGATGGCGGTGCCGGACGTCAGGGCGTCGCGGGGTGGGCGAGGAAGAAGTCGAGGGCGTCGGCGGTGGCGTCGAGGGCGTCGCTGGGCGAGCCGGCGACGAAGGCCCGGTCGGCGCCGCCGGGCCACTCGTGGTTGCCGTCGGCGAGCGCCCGGAGGCGCACGGCCCCGCCGGGGTCGCAGCCGTCGGCGTCCTTGGTGCGCAGGGCGCCGGCGGTGGTGGCCGTCCACGTGCCGTCGCAGTGGTCGATCCGCTGCCAGCGGTCGAGCGCCTGCGGCACCGAGGCGTAGTCGACCCGGCTCGAACCGGTGCCGACGCCGCCGTCCCAGGGGACGTTCGTGTCCTGGCGGCCGTGGATGATCAGCACGTTCATGCGGTGGCGGGGCCGGCACGGGTGGGTGTCGTCGATGGCGCCCTCGACCACGCCGATGGCGGCGAACGTGCCCGGCAGCTCGCAGGCGAGGCGGTAGCTCATCATCGCCCCGTTGGAGTGGCCCAGCGCGTAGCGCCGTGCCGGGTCGACGTCGTAGCGGCGCTCGACCTTGGCCACGAGGGCGGCGAGGAAGCCGACGTCGTCGACGCCGCTCGCCGCGGACCAGCCGCAGCAGTTGCCGGCGTTCCACGTCCGGATGCCACGGCCCGGTCCGTGCACCCCGTCGGGGAACACGCCGAGCATGCCCCGCTGGGTGAGGGCCCGGTTGAGGCCGTTGTCCCGCTGGAACTGCTCGCCGCTGCCGAACCCGCCGTGCAGGCCGAGGACCAGCGGTGCGGGCGTCCCCGGCTCGTACGTGCTCGGCACGAAGACCCGGTAGGTGCGGGTGCGGCCCTCCCAGACGAGGGCGCCCGTCACCACCGTGCCCTCGGCCGGCGCTGCGGCCGCGCCGGCACCGGCACCGGCACCGGCGTCGGATCCCAGCCGGCTCGGTGCCGCGCCGACGGTCGTCCTGGTGGCGACCACGGTGCTGGCGAGCAGCAGGGCGACGAGGGCGCTCGCGGCGCGGCGAGACGAGTGGAGCCGGCTCATGCCCGGACCATCGTCGCGTGGCGAGCCGCGCTGGAGGGCGCACGTCGGTGCCGCCGTTCGGCCCCCCGTGCCCCAGCCCGGTGGTCCGGCGGGCGCTCGGGCCTCGTCTTCCCTCCTGGCACGACCGGACGCGGCGCGCCTCCGCCCGGCCGGCGCCGCCGCTCAGCCATCCCACGTGCGGGAGGTGTCAAGCGGCGAGATCGTTGCGGTGCGCCCAGGCGGTGGCCTCGTCGTAGAGGGTTCGGGTCTTGAGGCAGCCGTGGGCGATGGCGACGAGTCGGTTCGCGACGACTCGTAGGGCGCCGCTGTGGGTGTCGCCGGCGGCGCGTCGGTGGTCGTAGAGGGCCCGCGCTCCGGGCGACTGGCTGATCGCGTTGAACGCCCACCAGTGGAGGGCGTCAGCGAGGCGACGGTTTCTGATGTGGCGGGCCCGCACGACTCGTCTGGTCCCGGACGCGATGGTGAGGGGGCTGGTGCCGGCGTAGTTCCGGCGGGCTTTGGCGGTGGCGTAGCGGTCGGGGTCGTCACCGAACTCTCCGAGCACCCGGGCGCCGGTGACGACTCCGAGCCCGGGCTGGGATCGGAGGATTTCAGCGTCCGGGTGCTGGCCGAAATGGGCCTCGAGGACCTCTTCGAGCTCAGCGATCTGAGTGTTGTGCGCGGCGATCACCTTGACCAGCGAGGCCACGATGTTGCCGTAGGCGTCGGCGACCAGCGGAGGCTGGGTGAGGTGGTCGGTGCGCAACGCCGCTTGGATCGCCGCCGCTCGCTTGTCGACGTTGATCTTGCGGCCGCCGCGACGCAACGCAGACGCGATCTTCGACCGCGAGAGCGCCTTGCCCAGCTCGGGGGTCGGAGCGATCGCCAGCACCGACACCGCGTCGGGATGGGTCAGCTCGTCGAACGCATCGAGCGCCGCCAGGTAGAACTCGCGCAACGCGGAACGGACCTGGTTGGCCAGGCGTCGCCGCGACCAGATCGCCGACTGATGCGACCGGGCCACGAGCTTGATCGCCTCGGCCAGGTCGCTGTCCGCCGCAACCGGCCGATGCTGATGCCCGTCCGTTCGGACCATGTCCGCCAGGACCCTGGCGTCGCCGGGATCGGACTTCGCTCCCGACACCCGGACCCGATCCCGATAGCGGTCCACCCCGAGCGGGTTGACCGCCAGCACCCGATACCCGACCGCCACCAGCGCCCGCACCAAAAGACCCCGATCGGTCTCGATCCCGACGATCACCTCCGGGTCCTCGTCGAGCTCGGCCGGGACAGCCCGGCCGACCAGATCATGGAGCTTGGCGACCCCGGCCAGATCGTTGGTGACCCGACCCTTGGCCCGCACCGACCCCGAGACGTCGATCACGCACACGTCGTGATGGTCCTCGGCCCAGTCCACACCCACGAACAGCTGCACCGTCCACCTCCTGATCGACGACAACGGCGTGAGCAAGAAGGACCGTGCAGCTGACTAATGGATCTGGTGCTCGCAATGGCACGTCATCCCACCTGCTGTTCGCGGACCCTCCCAAGAAGCCTCCGGGGGCACGGTCTGAGCGCAGCACTCAACTGATGCAGCCGATGAAAGTGCTCACCCGAAAGCCGCTCAGGACCCAGCCTCTCACGACGACCAGGCGGCACCCATTAGCCGACCAGGTCGGCCATGAGCTCGAGGAGCTCGGGCGGGCCGGAGAGCAGGAGGGTGGTGACCACGCTCTCCTCCCAGAGCTGGAGCTCGTCGCGGATCTTGTCCACCGAGCCGATGAGGGAGATGTCCTCGACCATCGAGGTGGGCACCGCGGCGATGGCCTCGTCCTTGCGGCCGTCGAGGTAGGCGTCCTGGATCTTGACGCAGTCGCCCTCGTAGCCCATCCGCGAGAAGACCTCGAAGTGGAAGTTCTGGTCCCGGGCGCCCATGCCCCCGATGTAGAGCGCCAGGAAGGGGCGGACCATGTCGGCGGCCTGCTCGACGTCGTCGATCGGCACGGTGATGACCGTCGCCGGCACCTCGAAGTCGTCGATGGTGTGGCGGGCGCCCGGCCGGGCAAAGCCCTCGTCGAGCGCGGCCCGGTAGAAGCCGTTGTCCTTCGGGGCGAAGAAGATGGGCAGCCAGCCGTCGGCGATCTCGGCGGTCATGGCCACGTTCTTCGGGCCCTCGGCGCCGAGGTAGATCGGGATCTCGGTGCGCAGCGGGTGCAGCGTCGACTTCAGCGGCTTCCCGAGGCCGGTGCCGCCCGGGTACGGGAGGGTGTAGTGCTGGCCCTCGAACTCGACGGGCTCGTCGCGGGCGATCACCTTGCGGACGATCTCGACGTACTCCCGGGTACGGGCGAGCGGCTTCGGGTACGGCTGGCCGTACCAGCCCTCGACGACCTGGGGGCCGGAGGCGCCGAGGCCCAGGATGAACCGGCCGCCCGACAGGTGGTCCATGGTCATGGCCGCCATGGCGGTGGCCACTGGGGTGCGGGCCGAGAGTTGGACGATGGAGGTGCCCAGCTGCACGTTCTCGGTCGACGCGCCCCACCACGCCAGCGGCGTGAGCGCGTCGCTGCCGTAGGCCTCGGCGGTCCAGATCGAGTGGAAGCCGAGCCGGTCCGCGGTGGCGATCTGCTCGACCGCACCATCGGGGGCGCCGCGGCTCCAGTAGCCGATCTGCAGTCCGAGCTTCATCTCCGGTGGCCCTCCTCGTCGGGAACGGCCGATCGTAAGCCGCTCAGGCGGCGGCGAAGGAAAGCGGCTGGTACGGCCGGCCGAGCGACTCGGCGACGACCTGGTGGGTCACCTCGCCGGCCTCGGTGTTGAAGCCGTGGGCCAGGGCCGGGTCGCGCTCGATGGCGCCGGCGGGCCCGAGGACGGCGAGGTCGCGGACGTAGGGGAGCGTCGCGTTGGTGAGCGCGTAGGTCGACGTGTAGGGCACCGCGCCGGGGATGTTGCCCACCGCGTAGTGGACGACGCCGTGCTCGACGTAGACGGGGTCCTCGTGGGTGGTCTCGCGGATCGTCTCGATGCAGCCGCCCTGGTCGATGGCCACGTCGACGATCACCGACCGGTCCTTCATGCCCCGGACCATGTCCTCGGTGACGACCGTCGGCGCCCGGCCGCCGGGGACGAGCACGGCGCCGATGACGAGGTCGGCGGACGCCACCGCCCGCTCCACGGCGCCGCGGTTGGAGGCCAGGGTCATGATCCGGCCCTGGTGGATCTGGTCGACGAACCGCAGGCGGTCGAGGTTCTTGTCGAGCAGGAGGACCTCGGCCTCCATCCCCGCGGCGATCCACGCCGAGTTCCAGCCCACGTTGCCGGCGCCGATGACGACGACCCGCGCCGGCGCGACGCCGGGGGCGCCGCCGAGCAGGATCCCCCGCCCGCCGTTCTCGCGCTCGAGGTAGTGGGCGCCGATCTGGGTGGCCATGCGGCCCGCCACCTCGCTCATGGGGGCGAGGAGGGGGAGCGAGCCGTCGGCGTTCTGCACGGTCTCGTAGGCGACGCCGGTCGTGCCCGCCTCGAGCAGGGCGTCGGCCACGCCGGGGTAGGCGGCGAGGTGGAGGTAGGTGAAGAGGAGGAGGTCGTCGCGGAGGAACGGGAACTCCTCGGGCTGGGGCTCCTTCACCTTGCAGACGAGCTCGGCGCGGGCCCAGGTCTCCTCGGCGGTCGGCACGATCTCGGCGCCGGCGGCGAGGTAGTCCTCGTCGTCGATGGCCGAGTTGGCCCCCGCGCCGGACTGCACGAGCAGCTCGACGCCGTGCTGGGTCAGCTCCCGCACGCCGTCGGGCGTCATCGCCACCCGGTACTCGTTGTTCTTGACCTCGGTCGGCACCCCCACGCGCATGGGCACAGCGTGCCAGCCCGACGGGCGGCGTGCTGCCCGTCGGTTGCACCCGGCCCGACCACGGGGGTGGGGGAGGCGGCTTCGGTACCGTTCCGGCGTGGACGCGCCCCGCATCGCCCTCGAGCCCGCCGGCCAGCGGGGCTGGCTGATCGACGCCATCGAGGCCGGCGGCGGTGCGCTCGTCCCGGCGGCGGAGGCCGAGGGCCTGGTGTGGGCGTCGACCGGCGGCGCCGAGGACCTGGCCGCGCTCGTGGCCGACCACCCCGGCCTGCGGTGGATCCAACTGCCCTGGGCGGGCATCGAGCCCTTCGCCGCCGTGCTCGACCCGTCGCGGACCTGGACCTGCGGCAAGGGCGTGTACGCCGAGCCCGTCGCCGAGCACGCGCTGATGCTCGGCCTCGCCGGCCTGCGGGGCCTCGACCGGTACGCCCGGGCCGAGCGCTGGGAGGCGCCGCGGGGCCACAACCTGCTCGGCGCCGAGGTGGTGATCCTGGGCGGCGGCGGCATCGCCGAGTCGCTGCTGCGCCTGCTCGGGCCGTTCGGCGCCCGCACCACCGTGGTCCGCCGCCACCCGGCGCCGATGGATGGGGCGGCGCAGGTCGTCGGCGCCGACGCCCTGCACGACGTGCTGCCCGGCGCCACGCTCGTCGTGCTCGCCCTGCCCCTCGTACCCGAGACGGTCGGGATCATCGGCCGGCACGAGCTCGAGCTCATGGCGCCGCACGCCTGGCTCGTGAACGTGGCCCGGGGCGGCCACGTCGTCACCGACGACCTCGTGGCGGCGCTCCGGGCGGGCACGATCGGCGGCGCCGCTCTCGACGTCACCGACCCCGAGCCGCTGCCCGAGGGCCACCCCCTCTGGTCGCTGCCGAACTGCCTGATCACGCCGCACGTGGGCAACACCCCGGAGATGGCGGTGCCGCTGCTGTCGGCGCGCATCTCGGCCAACGTGGCCCGCTTCGGCGCCGGCGAGCCCCTCATCGGCCTGGTCGACCCCGCCCTCGGCTACTGACCCGCCTCGCCGCCGACCCGCGCCCCACCGGCTCCCAAGGGGGGAGCGGGCGCCGGGCGCGACGACGCCCACCCCGCAGGGTGGGCGTCATCTCACGCTGGACAGCCGTGCCGCCTCCGCCTTGCGGTCAGACGAACCCGGTGGTCGATCGGAGCGCTCCGGCGAGCGGAGACGCTCGAGTGCGCACATCCGGCGGCTCGTAGCGGGTCGGGGCGGCTTCGGCGCCTGCGCCGTCTCCTACCGGTTCGGGTCCGGTGGATCTTCCCCCTCGTGCACCGTGGACATCCCGGACGACCTCCTTCGCTCTCGCGGTGGAACTCCTGCCTGGATCACCTGCCACCCAACACCCGTCGCCGCGGGGTGTCAAGGGCCTACCGCGGGGTGGGGACGATCACCCCCGGATTGAGGATCCCCGCCGGGTCGAGGGCCGCCTTGGCCGCCGCCAGCGCCCGCCCGACGGGCTCGGGGCGCTGGTCCCGGTACCACCGGTCGTGGTCCCGGCCCACGGCGTGGTGGTGGGTGATCGTGCCCCCGTGGGTGGCGAGCGCCTCGGCAGCGGCGACCTTGATCTCGTCCCACATGGCGACCTCGTCGCCCGGCCGCCCCGGTGCGAACACGCTGAAGTAGGGCGCCGGCCCATCGGGGTACACGTGGGTGAACCGACAGGTGATCCACCCGTCCCCGCAGATGCGGCGAACCGCGTCCATCACCGCCTCGGTGACCCCGGCGTGCAGGGCGGGGAAGGCGTCCCAGGTGCAGGCGGTCTCGAAGGTCTCGACGATCACGCTCATGCGCACGAGGGCGTCGCGGCCGTAGGGCGCCCGCAGGAACGAGTTGCGCCAGGCGCCGACCGCACCCTCTCGGCCGGCGGCACCGGTGGCGGCCGAGTCGTCGCTGATGGTGACGCCGCCCGGGACGACGCCGCCGTGGTCGGCGACCAGCTCGACCGCCCGGTCGATCCAGGGGCGCAGCGGGTGGTCGGCCGACTCGAAGCCGAGGATGAGCAGGTGGGAGCCGTCGTCCACGCCCGCGGCGGTGGCGGCCTCGCCGGCGTCGAGCAGCCGGCAGTTGGTGGGGAAGAGGCCGGACTGGCTGAGGGCCCGGGTGGCGGCGACGGCGGCGTCGAAGTCGGCGAAGCGGGCGCCCGCGGAGGCCTTGTGCACCGGGCGGTCCTGGATGCGCATCCACGCCTCGGTGATGATCCCGAGCGAGCCCTCCGAGCCGAGGAAGAGGCGGTCGGGCGACGGGCCCGCGCCGGAGCCGGGCAGGCGCCGCGACTCGCTGACCCCCGTCGGTGTCACGACCCGCATCGACTCCACGAGGTCGTCGATGTGGGTGTACACGGTGGCGTAGTGACCGCCGGACCGGGTGGCGAGCCAGCCGCCGAGGGTCGAGAACTCGAACGACTGGGGGAAGTGGCGCAGCGTGTAGCCCTCGGGGCGGAGCTGGTCCTCGAGCACCGGCCCGAGCGCACCGGCCTGGATGCGGGCGGCCCGGCTCACGCGGTCGATCTCGAGCACCCGGTCGAGCCGGGTGAGGTCGATGGACACGACGCCCGCGTAGCCGTCGCCGACGTCCCCCTCGACGCCGCCGACCACCGACGACCCGCCGCCGAACGGGATGGCGGCGATGCCGGCGCCGGCGCACCAGTCGAGGAGGTCGACCACGTCGGCCTCGGTCTCGGGGAAGGCCACCAGGTCGGGCGGGTGGGCGAGCTCACCACGGAAGCCGCGGACGACGTCGCGGTACGACTTGCCGAAGGTGTGCGACGCCCGGTCGTGGCGGTCGGTCGAGCAGCGGCCGGCCAGCGCGGCCGGGGGCTCGACGCGTGGTGCGGGCAGGTCGACGTCGGCGAGTCGGGGCGGCGCCGCGACCCGGAGGTCGGTGCCGAAGCGGGCCCGCATCGCCTCGGCCAGCTTCTCGGCCTGGTCGTCGGGGAGCGCCTCGTCCTCCCAGCCCCAGCCCCACCACGAACGTCGTCGGGTCCCGTCGGTCATGGCCGCGACGGTAGTGGGGCGGGTCCCGGGCGAGGGGAGGGTCCGTCGGTACGCTGGCCGGGCACCCTCCGGGGCGCGGGCGAACGGTACGGAGAGCGACGAGGAGCGATCACGCCCACCTACTACGAGGTCCTGGGGGTCGCGGCGTCCGCGACGCACGACGAGCTGCGCGACGCCTACCGCGCCCAGGCGCTGGCCCAGCACCCCGACCGCCACGCGGCGGCGGACGAGGCGGCCGCGGCCGAGGCGGCGCTGCGCATGCGCCTGGTCAACCAGGCGTGGTCGGTGCTCGGCGATCCCGTGAGCCGGGCCGCCTACGACGCCGAGCTCGTGCGGGCCCAGCGGCCGCCGGGCGCCGACCTGCCGGACGACCCCCTGCTGGCCTGGCAGGGCCCGGTCGCCGACGAGCAGTGGCCGGCGGAGAAGCCCACCAGCGTGCTCGTGCCGCTGATGCCGCTGTTGCTGCTGGTGGGCCTGCTGGTGCTCATCGCCATCTTCACCGCCTACGCCCGCACCGGCTGAGCCACCGGGAGGGAGCGGGGCGCTGGGACTCGGGCGCAGCCGGTCTCAGCGGGGGTGGATCACCAGGCGCGTACCGAGGTTGGCCTCGGGTGCCACGGTGAAGGTGTCGCCGTCGAGGCGGGCGGCGTCGGGGTGCGCGGCCGGGTCGTCGGTGGCGAAGCCCAGGTGGTGGACCGCACCGGGGCGGTCGCCCAGCCACGCCGCCAGCTCGCCGCCTGGCGCGGGCTCGACCAGGCGCAGGCGGCCGGCGCCCGGCCACGCCAGGTCCCGCCACCGGCCGGCACCGGTCGGGACACCGTCCGCGAGCGCCCCGCCGTGGCCCTGGGCGACCTCCTCGCCGAGGAGCACGTCCTCGAAGAGGGTCGCGGCGGCGTCGAGCGAGGCCACGACGTGGACGGTGCGCACGAGGTCGGCCTGCACCGGCCCCGGCGGGGGCATCTGCTCGGGTGGGGGCGGCTTCTCCCACCCCTCGTCGTGCGACTCGGCCAGCTGCACGACGACGCCGTGCGACGCCTTCGGGTGCAGGAACGCCTCCATCCACTCCCGGAAGGCGAGGTTGACGCTGACCGGCGGGTAGCCGCCCGCGGTGGCGGCGTCGATGGCGACCCGGATGTCGGCCACCTTGAAGGTGAGGTGGTGCGGGCCGGGGCCGCTGCGGTCGAGGAAGCGGCGCAGGAAGTCGTCGTCCTCGGTGCGGTGCGGCCGCAGGACCTCGATCTTCATGCCGTTGGCGTAGCCGAACTGGTTGTTGGCGAAGCCGGCCGTGGCGCCGCCGCCCACCCACTGCCCGCCGAAGGCGACCCGGTAGCGGGCCCAGGCCTCGCGGCGGTGCTCCACCGCGACGGCGACGTGGTCGAGGTCGACGGTGGGGTGCATCGGCCGATCATGGCCGACCCGTCGATCGCGTCGCACACCCGACGGCGCGGCCCGGGGTCGTGCCCGGGGCCCTCGCAGCTGCCGAGCGACGTCAGGTCCTGGTGACCCTCGCGAGGGCGACGTCGGCGATCGTGGAGCCCACCGAGGTCGCCTTGAACTTCACCGCGATGGTCGCCCCGGGCGGCGCGGCGGCCAGCGCGGTCACCTTGGCGGTCACCCGCAACGAGAACCCCGCCGGGATGGGCCCGGCGTCGCCGGACGTCAGCACCCGGGTGATGTCCACCACGGTGCCATCGGGACGGCGGGCCAGGTACGTGACCCGGAACCGGCTGGTCGAGGCCGACCCCCGGAGGCGGATGGTGTCGTCCTCGCCGTCGTTCTGGAACTTGAACGAGAAGGTGGCCGTGCCGCCGGCGCGCACCGAGGCGGTGCTGGTCTGGCGGGCTCCCGTGGTGTTGTAGACGTCGTCGCCCAGCCACGCCCCGGTCGTCCCCGGGCGGACCAGCACGTCGGGGCGCTGTACCCCGGGCACCGGTGAGTCCCAGGAGAGCGTGAACGCACCCATGTCGACGGTGTCGAAGCGGATGCCGTCGACGGCGATCCGGTAGGTCGTCCCGACCGCGACGCCGAACTCGAGGACCTCCGGGCACAGGTCGGTGCCGGAACTGACCGGCGTGAGGGCGTCGATCGAGGTGCCGGTGTAGACGGCGAGCGCGAACACGGCGCCCTCGCCGCAGACGCCGAAGTGGGCGATGCCGGTGGCGCTGGGCGACCACTGGTACCAGACGGACGCCCCGCCCGGGTCGCCGCCGTGGTTCGGCTCGCCGGCCCGCTTCGTGGCCTCGACGTTGGTGCCGGCGACCGAGCCCGACGTCCCGTTCAACACCTGGGGGGAGGAGAACGAGTCGTTGGCCGGCCTGGTCTCCGGAGCCGGCGTGGGAGCGGCCGTGGCCGGCGCGGCGGTGACGGCGAGGGCCGCGGCGACGAGCGCCGCGAGGAGGGTGGAACGGACCGTGGGCCTGAACATGGGGAGAACACCGTCCGTGGTCGCGGGTTGCGCAGCGTAACCCGGGGTGGTCCGAGTGGTTCCGCGCCCGCCGCCGCGCCCGCCCGCCGTCGGATCACCGGCGGACCGTTCGAGGGTGACGTTAGGGTGCGCCCATGGTCCGGGCCCGGGGCATCGACCACGTCGTGCTGAACGTCGCCGACGTCGAGCGCTCGGTGGCCTGGTACGTCGAGCGCCTCGGCTTCGAGCCGCTGCGCCTCGAGGAGTGGCGGCGAGGCGAGGTCCTCTTCGCCTCGGTTCGCCTCACCGACACGTTCATCATCGACCTGTTCGCCAACGAGCGCAGTGGCGCCAACGTCGACCACCTCTGCCTGGTCGTCGACCCGCTGGACCTCGACGCCCTGGCGGCCTCCGACGAGTTCGACGTCGTGTCGGGGCCCTCCGAGGTGTTCGGGGCGCAGGGGATGGGGCGCAGCGTCTACGTGCGCGACCCCGACGGCAACGTCGTCGAGCTCCGCAACTACTGATCCGAGGGGTATCCATGGACTTCCGCGAGACCACCGTCGCCGAGCTGGCCGCCCGCGTGCGGGCCAAGGAGGTGGCGGCCCGCGAGCTGACCCAGGCCGCGCTCGAGCGCATCGAGGCGCTGAACCCGCAGGTGAACGCCTTCGTGGCGGTCGACGGCGAGGCCGCGCTGCGTGACGCCGCCGCGGTCGACGAGCTGGTGGCGGCGGGGGAGGACCCCGGCCCGCTCGCCGGCATCCCCATCGGGGTGAAGGACCTCGAGGACGCCGCCGGCTTCGTCACGTCGATGGGCTCCGCGACGCGTGCGGGCGACCGACCGGCGTCCGCCGACTCGATCCTCGTCTCGCGGCTGCGGGCGGCGGGCTGCGTGGTCGTGGGCAAGACCAACACGCCGGAGTACGGCTGGAAGGGCGACACCGAGAACCCGACCTTCGGGGCGACCCGCAACCCGTGGGAGCTCGGCCACTCGGCCGGCGGCTCGTCGGGCGGGACCGCGGCGGCGCTCGCCGCGGGCATGGTCCCGCTGGCCACGGGCTCGGACGGCGGCGGCTCGATCCGCATCCCGGCCGCGGTCTGCGGCCTGTCGGGCTTCAAGCCCTCCCTCGGCCGGGTCGCCGTGGGCGGCCCGCACCCCCCGAACTGGGCCGACCTCTCGGTGAAGGGGCCGATGACCCTGAAGGTGCGCGACGCCGCGCTGGCCCTCGGGCCGGCGGTCGGCCCGCACCCGACCGACCTGCGCTCGCTGCCCATGCCCTCGGCCGACTGGCTCGACGGTGTGGCCGACCCCCGCCCGCCCCGCAAGGTGGCGTGGTCGCCGACCATGGGCTTCTCGCCGGTGGACGGCGAGGTGCGCTCGCTGTGCGAAGCCGCGCTGGCGAAGCTGGAGGCGCTCGGCACCGAGGTGATCGAGGTCGACAGCGTGTGGCCCGAGGACCCGGTCATCGACTGGTTCGGGCTGACCGCGGTGGCCACCTACCGGACCCTGCGGGACTACGAGGGCACCCCCGAGTGGGAGGGCATCGACCCGGGCCTGCGCGAGCAGATGGGCTTCGGCAAGGACCACGTCGCCGCGCCCGACGTGCTGCGGGCCATGGACACCGCCCACCGGCTCAACGTCGCCCTGGTCGAGCTCTTCCACGACGTGGACTTCCTCCTCACGCCGACCTGCGCGGGCCAGACCCCGCCGCCGGGCGAGTTCGGCACGATCAACGGCCACGCCGAGGTCAACTGGGTGCGCTTCACCTACGGCTTCAACCTGACCCGCTCGCCGGCGGGCTCCGTCTGCGCCGGCCTCACCGCCAAGGGCCTGCCGGTGGGCCTGCAGGTCGTCGGCCCCCAGCACGCCGACGCCGGCGTCCTGCGGATCATGGCCCTCCTGGAGGACGCCATCGCCTTCGACCAGGTGGCGCCGATCGCCTGAGCGGCGGCGGCTGCGGCGTTCAGGTGAACGCCGGGTTCGGATCCGGGGACGGCCGCTGCTTGGAGCCGGTGCGTGCGTTCAGCTGAACGCCCAGCGCGGCTCAGCTCGCCCGGGCGAGCCAGTCGGCCGTCTGTCGCACGTAGTCGGCGAGCCCGTCGAGCACCGTCGGGATCGCGCCGGCCACGAGATCGGTGCGGATGTCGACGTAGCGGTGCACGAGGATGTTCCGGAGCCCGGCCGACGGCGCCAGGCGCTCGGCGAGGTCCTCGCTGATCGCTCCGATCGCCGCCACGGCGAGGAACGAGTCGTGACCCGTGTGAGGGGCTGCGCCGGTCTCCGACGTCACGAGGTGACCGTTGATGTCGACGGCGAGGTCGACCACGACCTGGATCAGTCGCTCAGCAGCGGCTCGCGTCAGTGGTTCGGCGCTGAGGGTGTCCGCATCGGTCGAGCGCAGGGCCTCGAGCTCGGCGAGCGTCTCGCGCATCGCCCGCAGGCGCGCACGTATCGTCGCCCGGTCGGGTGTCGGTGGCGTCACGTGCGCAGGGCCTCGAGGTCGAGGTCGCGCAGCCAGCGGGTGTCTCGCTCCTCGGCCAGTGCGGCCATCTGCGTGATTGCGTACAGGCCGGGCTCGGACTCGAACAGCGGCTTGCCCACCAGGGCGTTGGCTCGCAGCAGGGGATCGGCCCGGTCGATGACCGCCAGGTCGATCGCGTCGAATCCGGTGAGGACGACGAGGTCGTCGATGAGCCCGAGCTCGTCGGGCGGGCCGTCCCACGACACGGCGACGTCGATGTCGTTGGCCGAGGCAGCGCCCGTCGGTCGGACCGCGCTGCCGAACAGCCCGAGGAGGCGCACGCCGCGGGATCGACAGATCTCGTCGAGCTCACCCGAGTCGGCGGCGGCGAGGAGTCGCCCGGCGGCCTCGCCGGCGCTGGTCATGCGGTCCAGCGTACGCATCGCACTCGGTGCAGGGTTCGGATCCGAGGGGCGCCTGCGCTACCCTTGCTCGCTCCGGGCGATTAGCTCAGTGGGAGAGCGCTGCCTTCACACGGCAGAGGCCACTGGTTCGAAACCAGTATCGCCCACCCGGAGAACTCCCTGGTCAGGGGCCGGAAAGGCCCGACCGTGCAGTTCCCGCCACCCCCGGCGACACCCCGTTTGTCCGCGGTTTGTCCGCGCCGGGTCCCCGCCCGCCGCCTGAGGCCCCCCATTTGGTCGCGGCCGAGGGCATGTTGTGTCGGTGTGAGCGATGGTGCCGCCGGGCTGTCCGGGGAGTTGTGGGACGTGGACCGTCTCGCCGCGTACCTGGGGGTGGGCCGCCGGTTCGTGTACCGGTTGACCCACGAGCGCCGCATCCGCCACGTCAA
>WBZL01001504.1_pt1 | contig 24353 bp, 12 predicted proteins | sample 5204291 | NCBI WGS metagenome assembly WBZL01 (sample SAMN12344345, study PRJNA552823) | activated sludge metagenome | biome: Activated sludge suspended growth; feature: Nitrification reactor; material: Wastewater; isolation source: activated sludge from nitrification reactor of wastewater...
CAGGCGGCCGGCCTCGACCTCGATCGCGCTTACCGGCTGGTGGCCGATCTGCTGGCGGCGCTGCGCCGCGAACGGGTCAACCGCCTCACCTCGGAGGAGGTGGCCCTGCGCATGGGCGAGCTCCTCGAGCAGCACGAGGGGGCGCCGACCGCTGCCCGCTACCGGCTGGTGCGCCGCATCCACCGCCTGCCGCGGCCGCTGGCGATCTACCTCGGCGGCGCGAGCGGCACCGGCAAGTCGACCCTGGCGCTGGAGATCGCGCCGCTGCTACGGATCTACCGGCTCACCGCCACCGACACTATCCGCCAGGTGATGCGCATGCTGCTGTCGCCGCGGATCCTGCCGGCCCTCCACACCTCGAGCTTCGAAGACCTGCCGAGCGAGGACGCACCGGGCTCGTTGGTCGAGGAGCTGCCGCCCGACGAGCGGGTGACCGAGACCTTCCGCGAGCAATCGACCCGCGTCCTGGTCGGCGTCCGCGCGGTGGTCGAGCGGGCGATCGTCGAGAACATGAGCGTGGTGGTCGAAGGCGTCCACCTAGTGCCGCCCCTGGTGCCCTTCGCCGATCTCGAAGGAGCGGTCTACCAGGTGCCGTTGGTGCTCACCACCCTCTCGGAAGAGACCCACCGGATGCGCTTCCTGCTGCGCGCGCGGCAGTCGCCGCGTTCTGCCGAGCGCTACCTGGCCGGCTTCCCGGCGATCCGCGCCCTGCAGCAGCATCTGATCGAGCAGGCGGAGGCCCACGAGGTACCCCTCTTCGACACCTCCGACGGCGAGACCTCGCTGCCCCGCGCCCTGCGGCTGGTGACCGGCCTGCTCGAAGAGAAGCTTCCCTGGCTCGCCAGGCCGGAGTCCGCCGAGGAACGGCGGATCGTGCCGACCCTCCTGCTCGCCCTCGACGGCGTCGCTGACCATCCGGCGCGCGCCCTCGGCGGCCGCACACCGCTCGGGGCCGCCCGCAAGCCCACCCTCGACCGCCTGGCGCGCGAGGGCCAGTGTGGGCTTGCCGACCCTGTGGCGCCGGGCGTCGTACCCGACACCGCCGCCGGCATGCTGGCCCTCTTCGGTCAGTCGCCGCTGGCGATGAAGCGGGGGCCCGTCGAAGCGCTGGGCACCGGGCTCGACCTCGAGCCGGGCGACGTCGCCGTGCGCTACAACTTCGCCACGGTCGACGCCGCGGGCCACCTGATCGACCGCCGCGCCGGCCGCATCCGCGAAGGCGCCGTCGAGTTAGTGCGCGCTCTCGACCGCATGGAGGTGCCGGGAGCGGCGGAGGCGGGCATCGAGGTGCGGGTGCGCAGCTCGACCGAGCATCGCCTGGCGGTGGTGCTGCGCGGCCAGGCGATCTCCGCCGCCATCCAGGGCTCCGACCCCGGGGACAGCGCGGCCCCCGGGCCACCGCTCGTGCCGCGGCCCCTCGATAGCCGGGACGAGCCGGCGGCGCGCACGGCGCGGGTGCTCGCCCAGTTCGAGGCGGCCGCCCACCGGCTCCTCTCCCGCCACCGGGTGAACCGCAAGCGCCGGGCGGCGGGGCTGCCGGAGGCGAACGCGGTGATCTCGCGGGGGGCCGGGCGCGTCCACCGGCTACCGGCTCTGCTCTCCGATGGCCAACCCCTGCGCCTCGCCTGCATCAGCGGCGACCAGACGGTGCTCGGCATCGCCAGCTGGCTCGGCGGCGAGGCGATCACCAGCGCGGAGATGACCGCCAACCTCGACACCGACCTCGGCCTGAAGCTCGAGATGGCGAGCAAGGCCCTCGCGAGCCACGACCTCGTGCTGCTCCACATCAAGGGCGCCGACATCGCTGCCCACGACCACCGGCCGGACCTCAAGGCCAGCTTCATCGGCCAGCTCGACCGCTCCCTCGGCAAGCTCCTCAAGCGCTGGCAGGGGCCGCTGCGGATCGCCGTCGCCTCCGACCACGCCACCTCCTCGGAGAGCGGCCAGCACGCCGCCGATCCTGTGCCGGTGCTGATCTGGGGCACCGGCATCACGGCCGACGCCGTCGAGCGCTTCGACGAGCAGTCGGTCGGCCGCGGCTCGCTGAAGCGTTTCCCGCTGCAGCTGCTGCTGGGCAAGCTCTTCCAGGTAGGGTGAGGGCTGGCCGGGCTAGAGCCCGCCGAGGGCCCAGGCCCAGAGCGGCAGGGTGAGCAAGGAGAGCGGGACCCCCACGCCGACCATCGCCGCCGCGAGCTCGGGATCGAGGCCGAGCTCCTGGGCGACGATCGAGCCGGTGATCATCGGCGCCATCGCCGCCTCGAACAGGGTCACCTGCACGCTCGTTCCCCGCTGCCCGAGGAGCCCAACGAAGACGAGCCAGGCCAGGGCCGGCGCGGCGACGAGCCGCCAGGCCAGGCCCGCGGCCAGGCGCCGCCAAACGCCGGCGACCGAGCGCACGCTGAGCTGCATCCCCACCGAAAAGAGGGCGAGGGGAGTGAGCAGCGCGGCGAGGCGGGCGAGGATCGCGGCGAGGCTGGCTGGGGTGCCCACCTGGCGCAGGGCGAGCGCCGCCACCAAGGCAAGGAAGGGCGGGAAGAGGAGCACCTGGCGCAGGAGGACGGCGGGCCGTGCCTCGGCCGGCGAGCCCGCCGCGAGGCGGGCGGCGAGCAGGATCCCCGGCAGGTTGAGACAGAGGAAGGTGCCTAGCTGGTCGGCGACCACCCCCACGCCCAGCCACTCCTTGCCGTAGAAGGCCTCGATCATCGGCAGGCCCACGAAAGAAGTGTTGCCGAGGCCGGCGGTGAGCAGCAGGGCGCCGGCCGTCCCCGCCGTGAGGCGACCGGCGTGCCAGAGGCCGAGGACGCCCGCGGCGGTGAGGGCGAAGACCAGCCAGGGCATCAGCGCTGGCACCAACCAGGAGCGGTTGAGCTCGAGCGCGGGTATCTGCTCGAGAACCAGGGCCGGCAGTGCCACCCAGATCACCAGCGCGTTGATCGCCCGGTAGCCGTCCGCGGGCACGGCGCGCACACGGCGCAGCAGGGCACCCAGGGCGAGGCAGGCGGCGAGCAGCAGCAGGTTGGGCATCGAGGCCGGAGTGGCTGCGGTTCTATCACTTCCACCCCGGCACCTCCACTCCGGCGCAGGCTACGCCGCGACACCAAGAAAAAGCACCCCCGCGCGGGGAGCGCGAGGGTGAGGTAGGAGGTTCCGAACCGCCGGGCGAAGGGGGTGACGCCCGGCCCTTGCCGAGGACGGTCAGGCCGGCGAGCGGCCCGGCCGCCCAGGATCGAGCTCTAGAAGTCGTAGATCGCCCAGAAGCCGACCTCGTTGTAGGTGCCCTTCTTGCCGGCCACGGCCGAGCCGACGGTGCCGTTGCCGGTGCCGATCGTGCCGCCCTTGCCCTCGGCGTACTTGTAGGCGAGGGAGATCGCCACGCTCTTGTTGAAACGGTGCTCGACGCCCAGGTTGTAGTAGGTCAGCTCGAGCTTGTCGTTGATGTCCTTGCTGGGGTTGGCGGTGTCGTAGCGGGCGAAGACCTTCCAGCTGTCGGCCGGCGTCACGTTGGCGAAGACGGAGAAGCCGTCGGCCTTGTCGGTCGCCGCGCTGGTCACGTTCTTGTAGTTCTTCGCCGAGAAGTACTCGACGCCGATCCCGAAGGTATCGGTCGAGTAGGCGGCCAGGGCGTTCAGGCGCTGCGCAGTGTGCTTGGCCGGCGAGTTGGTCTCGACGTCGTTGCCGAGCTTGCCGCTGTAGCCACCGATGCCGAGGGTGAAGCCGCTGAAGGGCTTGAAGGAGAGGCGGCCCTCGAAGTCGACGGACTTCGAGCGGTCGGGGTTGCTGTAGCCCTTGCCGTTGACGGCGCTCACCTGGTAGCCGACCTTGCCGCCAGCGAGGTTGCCCAGCAGGTGGACGCCCCAATCGGACGAAGTGCCGAAGCCCAGCGAGTCGGTGATCGTCTGCTCGAAGTAGCGCAGCCCGTAGACGCTCTCGGCGAACGGGATCCAGGGCGTGTCAGCGGCTCCGACGCGGATCGAGGCGGCGTCGCTCAGCTTGGCCTGCAGGAAGGCCTTCTTGACGAAGACGTCGTAGCGCCTGGTGCCCTTGTCGCCGATGTCGGACTGGAACTGCGCCGACCACGTCTCGTCGATCTGGTGGGTCACCGTGAAGTAGAAGCGCTTGACGTCGACGCCGACGCCGGTGTCGCCGCTTTTGGTGGAGGTGCCCTTGTTCTCGATCTGCTTGTCGGTGAAGTCGCCGTAGAAGCGCCCCTGGATCTTGGTCGCCGGATACTTCGGCGGCGTCACCGGCTTCGGGGTCGGGCGGTCGTAGCCGGGGAGGTTGTGCTTGAAGAAGTAGAGGTCGGCGGCGGTCTCGTTCTCCGCGACGACGGTCATCCCGCCCTCGCCGGAGGCGATCAGGGTGATCGCCTTGCCCATGTCGTTGGAGGCCTTCCACTCCTTGTAGGCCTCGGGGGTGTTGAACACGTACACCCGGCCGTCCTTCACCTCTTCCACGTAGTAGAGGCTGGTCGGTTGGGCGCTCGCGCCGGCCGCCAGGCCGAGCAGCAGAGCCAGGAAGATGAACAAGCGGGTCGTGCGCATGCGCATTCGCGATCTCCTCTGATTCGCAACGGAAGTCCGCTGGATCGATACCGGGTAGGCGACGGACGTCGCCGGGTTCCGCACGAAGCGTCCGTGGGATGGGCAGAGGATAGGAACGCCCTCGCGCGGCCGAGAGGCGCCGCGGTGACGGCGGTGTGACAGGGCGGAGGGGGGCGGCAATCAAACCGTGATAGCCTTCTTGCACGAAGAAAAACGCAATCGCGGATGCGGCGGCCTAGAGCCCCGTCACCGTGCGCTGTCGCACCGCGGGAAGGTCTGGAGAGCCCGATGGTCGCAGAGCCCAGAGAGCACGTGCTGGGGGTGGTGCGGGCGCTCAAGCGCGGCGACCTGGTGCCCTTCCTGGGAGCCGGCGCCAACCTCTGCGACCGGCTCCCAGGTGCCCGCTGGGAGCCTGGCAACCGCGAGCTCGTCCCGAGCACGGGCGAGCTCGTCGGCCACTTGGCGCAGCTCTTCGACTACCCCGGCGCGCACCCCGAGCTCGCGCGGGTGGCCCAGTACGCGGCGGTCAGTGATGGTACCGGGCCACTCTACGGCGAGCTCCGCGACGTCTTCGCCGCCGACTTCCCCCTCACCTCCCTGCATCGCTTCCTGGCCGGCCTGCCGCAGCGCCTGCGCGCCAAGGGCTACCCGCGGCGCACCGACGAGCACCGCCGCCGCTTCGTGGTGGTCTCCACCAACTACGACGACCTCCTCGAGCGCGCCTTCGCCGCCGCGGCACAGCCCTACCATCTGGTCTGGTACGTGCTCGAGGGGAACCTTCAGGGGCAGGCCTTCCGTCGCTCATTCCTCCACCGCGCTCCCGGCGGGGAGACCGTCCTCGTCGACCGCCCGGACGAGTATCCGGGCCTCCTTGCCGACGAGCACCCGATCGTGCTCAAGATCCACGGCACCCTCGACCGCCGCGACCGCCTCGACAGCTTCGTGATCACCGAGGACGACTACGTCGAGTACCTCGCCCATTCCGACATCGACGCCCTGATGCCGGTGCCGCTGCCGGCGATCCTGCGGGCCCGCAATCTCCTCTTCCTGGGCTACAGCCTCAAGGACTGGAACCTCCGGGTGGTGCTCAATCGCATCTGGGAAGAGCAGCAGCAGGACTGGCACTACTGGTCGATCCAGCTGGGGGCGGACGCGCTCGATCGCCGCTTCTGGGACCGCCGCGGTGTCGACATCCTCGACCTGCCCCTCGCCGACTACATCGCCGAGCTCTCGGCCGCCGTCGAGGCGCTGGCCCCCGAGGGGGCCGGGTGAGCACCTCGGCGCGAGCGCCGTACCCGGGCCTGGCGCCCTTCCAGGCCGCGGACGAGCCCTTCTTTTTCAGCCGCGAGGCCGAGGCCCGGCTGATCCAGGCCAACCTGCGCGGCTCGCGTTTCACCGTGCTCTACGGCGCGAGTGGGGTGGGCAAGTCGTCCGTGCTCGCCGCCGGCGTGGTGGCCGAGCTGCGGCGCCTGGCGGCCGCCAACCGCGCCGAGGTCGGCCGGCCCGAGCTGGCTGTGGCCCTGGTACGCGACTGGCACGGCGATACCCTGGCGACGGTCACGGCCGCCCTCGAGGCAGCCGTAGAGCAGGCCCTCGGCGCGGAGCCGGCGGCGCCAGCCGGTACGAGCGCGGGCCTCGACGAGCGGCTCGCGGCTTGGAGCCGGGCCCTCGGCGGCCCAGTGCTGTTGATCCTCGACCAGTTCGAGGACTTCCTCGCCTCCGGGTTTGACGAAGGAGAGGAGGCCTTCGCCGCCGTCTTGGCCCGGGCCGTCGAGAGGCCCGGGCTGGGTTTCCACGTGCTGGTGGCCCTGCGCGACGACGCCCTCGGCCTCCTCGATCGCCTCAAGGGCAGGGTCTCGAAGCTCTTCGACCACCGGCTGCAGCTGCGGCCCCTGACCGCCGAGGCTGCGAAGAGGGCCATCGAAGGCCCGCTCGCCCGCCTCAACGAGGCCCTCGCCGAGGAGGCGCCGCGCTTCCAAGCCGAGCCGGCGTTGGTCGAGGAGGTGCTGCGGCAGCTCACGGGAGACGATCTCGGGGTCGCGGCGCCCTACCTCCAGCTGGTGATGGCGCGGCTGTGGGAGGCGGAGCAACAGGCCGGCAGCCGGGTGCTGCGCCTCGCCACGCTGCGCAGCCAGCTGGGAAGGGTCGAGCACGTGGTGGACGACCACGTGCGGCGGATCCTGGGCCGCTTGCCGGCCGCCGAGCGGCGAACGGCGAGGCGCACGCTGCGCTACCTGGTAACCGTGCGCGGCGGCCGGCTGGTGCAGTCGGCCGCCGACCTCGGTGAGCACTCGGGGCTGGCCGCTGGGCGGATCGCTCCCCTCTTGGAGCGCCTGAGCGCCCCCGATCGCCGGCTGTTGCGACCCGTGGTCGGGCCGAGGCCCGCGGAGCCGGGTACCGAGCCGAGCCGCTCGCAGCCCTTCGAGGTCTACCATGACGTGCTGGCACGGCCCCTCCTCGACTGGTGCCGCGAAGAGGAGCACCGGGCCCGCCTGCGCCGCTGGCTGCGGCGGGTCGCGGCGGCGGCCGTCGTCGTCCTCCTCGGGCTGCTCGGCTGGGAGCGCTGGCAGGCGAGGCTGGCCAGGAACTCCCGGCTCGACGCCCTGCCCGCCATCGCCGCCTCGGTGGATGACCCGCTCCTCGGCGCCCTCCTCCTCGCCGAGAGCGACCCCGAGCGCGAGCCGCCCAACGGCGTACAGATCGCCAACCGCCTGGCCTCGCAGTGGCTGCCGGAGAGGGTGCTGCGGGGGCACACCGAGGCGGTCGCGAGCCTGGCTTTCAGCCCCGATGGCGAGCGCTTGGTCAGTGGCGGCGCGGATGGGCTGGTCCTGCTGTGGGACCTCCGTGATCCCGGGTCGCCGACACAGGTGGCCGCGCATGCGGGCGGTGTGTATTGCGTGGCCTTCGATCCCAAGGGTCGCTTCATCGCCAGTGGCGCCGGGGGTGGCGACGCGCAGCCGAGCGTCCTCATCTCTGCCGTCGGCGGCGGGCAGGAAGCGCGGGCCATCGCGGTCGATGGCAGCGTCCTCGCCTTGGCTTTCGATGCTGCGGGCAGCGTGCTGGCGATCAGCTCTTCGACGGAGCTCGTGGTCTGGGACCTCGCGAGCTGGGGACCGGTTGCGCAGCTTGCGACCACCGGCTCTCCCCTCGGCACGCTCGCCTTCGGCCCCCCGCCACGCGGCTGGCTGGCGGCGGGGTTCAGCGACGGCCGGCTGTGGATCGTCGATCCCGCCAGTTGGGCGCTCGATCGTCAGCTGGAGTCCACGGTAGGCGGCCTGCGCCATCTCGCCTGGAGCCCGAGTGGTCATTCGCTGCTGCTGGCCTCGCGAGAAGGCGGGCTGGACCGCGTCTACCTCGACGATGGGTCGGTCGAGAGACTGAGCCGCGAGAGCACCTACGACGTGGCGGTGCTGGGTGGGCAGCGGCTGGTGGCTGGCTCACCGGACGGCAGCCTGGCACTGTGGCAGCGCGATGCCGACCGCGGACCGGCTGCTCGCGCCCGGGGTGTGGGCAGGGGCTGGGTCCCGGTGGCGGCAAGCCCAGATGGGGGGCGGATCGCCGCCGGCGATGCGGAGGGCAGGATCTGGCTCTTCGCCGCGCGACCTCCAGCCTACCCTGCGCGGCTGACCGCCGCAGGTGGGGCCGTGGTGCATGCGGCCTTCGCCTCCAGGAGCAGTGAGCTGCTCGTGGTGACGGCGGATGGCAGCCATCGCCGCTGGCATCTGGGGGGATCGCGCCGCGATCTCGTCGCAGACGGCCGGGGCCGCACCAGCGTGCTCACCGCGGCGTCCGCTCTGGCGCCGGCCCGCCTCCTCACCCTCGGGCCCCGGGGCCAGGTGGAGCTGCAGGAGGGCGACGGGGAGCCGCGCAAGCTGCCGGCCACCGAACCGGCAGACCCGGCGACGGCGATTGCCCTCGACCCCCGAGGCTCCTTTGCGGTGATCGGCACCCGCGGTGGCGCTCTGCGCCTCGTGGGCCTGGGCACCGCGGCGTCGTCGCTCGACCTGGACCGCGAGGAGGACGAGGTCACCGCGCTGGCGGTCAGCCCCGACGGCAGGTCGATTGTCTCCGGGACGGCAGCGGGAGTGGTCCGCCTCCGCGCGGCCGCGGCTGGCGCCACCGCGCGGGCCCTCGCCGCGCGAGACAGCGCAGCCATCGCGCTCGCCTTCGACGCCCAGGGCCAGCGGCTCGCCATCGGTTGGCAGAGCGGCGAGGTGATCCTGACGAGTCCCGGGCGCGGGGCCTCAGCCGTCGAGGTGCCGTACCTCGAACGGCAGCTGCGCAGCTTGGCGCTGAGCCCCGACGGCCGCCGCCTGGCCCTCGGGGGGGCGAGTGGCCGGATTCGCACCTGGCAGCCGGAGGCGGGCCAGCCCCCCGCCGACCTCGTGCAGCTCGCGGGCGAGGTGCTCACTCTCGGCTTCGACTCCGAGGGCCGGCAGCTGGTGGCTGGCTCGTCGGCCGGCGAGGTCGGGGTCTGGACGGTGTCCTGGCCCGACCTCGTCGAGGTGCTCCGCCGCTCGACCCCCGCCTGCCTGGCGGCAGCGGATCGCGTCACCTACCTCGCCGAGCCGCCGGGGGTGGCGGCAGCGGCGTTCGGGGCGTGCGAGCGCGCGCCCGGACGAGAGGGGTCGCCATGAGGTCGTCGCAGCTCCTTCCCGGTCGCTGTCTCCTCTGCCTGCTTTTCCTCGGCGCGGCTTGCCTGCCGGCGGCGCCAGCCGGCCGGCCGGAGCGCCACCCGGACTTCGAGGTGGGCTTCCTCGCTTTTGACGACGACCACTGGCTGATGGCGGCCGAGAAGATGCGGGCCGCGGAGGTCCGTTGGGCCGAGGACGGCATCTCTACCCGCATCACCGACCGCTGGTTCGAGCCCTACGCCCCGACCTACTTCCTGGGCCGGGCGCTGGCCAAGCTGGGTTGCCGGGAGCAGGCATTGGCGGCCCTGCGCCGCTCGGCCATCTGCCAGCGGGAGATCCGCGGCCGAGGGGCCGAGCGGGCGGCCTGCCAGGGCCTGATCGAGACGCTGCGGGTGGCGCCGCCCGCGCCCCCGGCGCCCGGCGTCGACTGCTCGCGGCGGGGGAGGCAGCGGTGAAGGCCGAGGAAACCCTCACCCCGGGCCCCTCTCCCACCCCCCCCGCTCCCACCACCCGGGAAAGGGGAAAGAAGGCGAGGGCTTCCGCGGCCTTCGTTCTCGCCCTCCTGCTCGGCGGGCTGGCCGCTGGCGCGCAGTCGAACCTCGAGACCAACAGCGGCATCCACTTCAACTTCTCACCGCCGGGCGCCCCGAACCTCGCCCTGGGCGGCGCCTTCATTGGCCTGGCGGACGACGCGACCGCTGCCTACACCAACCCTGCCGGCCTCATCAAGATCCTCCACCCGGAGGTCACCACCGAGCTGCGGCGCACCCACGTCTTCACCGACCGCGGCCTGCTGCCGAGCGACGCCAACACCGCCTGCTTCGAGGACCGGGCCTGCTGGTGCCAGGCGCAGCACCGGCTCGATCCAGGCACCTCCCTGGGGCTGGAGGACGGCTCGGCACGGGACACCGTGCCGGCTCTGTCCTTCCTCTCCTACGTCTACCCGCGGCAGCGCTGGGCCCTCGCCCTCTACCGCCACGAGCTGGTGAACTTCGAGGCCCGTTTCCGCACCTTCGGGCCGTACCTGCGCCTGTCGCGCAGCCGCACCCCCACCGGCATCCCCGGCGACCTCGACGGCCGCCTCGCCTCGCTCGATAACCGCATGCGCCTCGACATCGTCAATTACGGCGTGGGTGGGGCGCTGCGCCTGGGCCGTGGCTGGTCGCTGGGTCTGGCCCTCTCGGCCTCCGACTTCCGGCTCGCGACGCGGGCCGAGCGCTACGTCCCGGCCTATCGCGACGCTCCCGACTTCGCCAGCCTGCCGCTGGTGAATGTGCAGACCCAGGAAGGCGACGCCGTGCGCCTGAGCGGCACCCTCGGCCTGCGCTGGGAGAGCTCCGGCGGGCGCCTCAGCCTTGGGGCGGTCTACCACCGTGGCCCGAGCTTCCCGTTCGCCGCCCGCTCGCGCGACGTCGACCCCGCCACGGCCCTCGCCTACGACCTGCGCCAGCAGGGCCGCTTCCACGTCCCGGACGCCTACGGGCTGGGCCTGGGCCTGCGGCTCTCCGATGCCCTGCGGGTGGCGGTCGACGTCGACCGCGTCGAGTACTCGGCGCTCACTCGCGACCTGATCGACATTTTCGGCCTTGCCACCCTCTTCGCCGGCCGGGACCCCGAGCTCGACCGCTTCCACGTCGACGACGCGGTCGAGCTCCACGCCGGCGTCGAGTACTTCTTCCTGCGCTCGCCGGTGCCCGTCTCGCTGCTGGCGGGGGCCTGGTACGAGCCCGACCACAGCCTCGTCTTCGAGGGCGCGAACGAGGGTTTCCGCGCCATGTTTCGGCCGCGGGACGATCAGCTCCACGGCTCGCTGGGAGTGGGCTTTTCGGCCCGCCGCGTCCAGGCCTACGTGGCCTACGACCACTCGCCGCGCACGAGGGTGCTGTCCCTCTCGGCGGTGATGCGCTTCCTCGACGACTGACCCGGGCGGCCCCCCGGCGCCCCTGGGAGAACGGCATGAGATGGCTTCGCTGGCTTCTGCTCCTCGGACTCGCCGCCGCGGCCGCCACGGCGCAAACCTCGCTACCACCCTGCCCCGGAGAGGACGCCACGATCGAAGCTGTGCCGCTGCACTGCGCCGGGCAGCTCGGTGGACCCGACCGCTACCCGGACTACCGGTGGGTCCCCGGCTGTGCCCTGCCCGACCCCTATCCCGGTCGCGAGGCCGCCTTCCGCCTGCGTCTCCACGAAGGCAACCACCTGGCCTTCCGGCTGACGCCCCGGGCCGGGGCGGACCTCGTGCTCGTGCTCCTCCGCGAGGACTCCGGGGCCTGCGCCGCCCATTCGCTCGACAGCCTCGGTGGGGCCGTGGAGGAGATCGCCTCGCAGGGCTATCCCGCGGGCTACTACCAGTTGCTCGTCGACTCGGTGGACGATCGGCCAGCGAGCTTCGAGCTGGCGATCGACGGGACCAATCCCCTGCCGGACCTCGCTCTCGAGCTGCGACCGGCGAGCCCGCGCTGGGTACCGGGAACGGATGTCGAGGTGGCGCTCGAGGTCACCAACCATGGCACGGGAACGGCGCATGAGGTCGAGATCGCGATGCCGAGACCGCGCGGCGCCCGGCTCGTTCCTCCCCCCGCGGGCTGCACGGCCGATGCGGAGGCGGTCCGCTGCCGGCTGGGCACGCTGGCTGCCGGCGCCACGACCCGTCGCAGCCTGTTGTTTCACCTCGATCCCCGCGAGCGGGGCGAGAACGGTCGGGTGGTGCTCTCCGCCCAGGTGAGCGCGGATGAGCTGGATCCCGACCTCGCCTCCAACCTGGCCCGCGAAGTGGTTCGGATCGAGCCCCAGGCCGACCTCGAGGTCACTCGGCTGCAGGCCTTCCCCGAGCGGCGTTCGGGGTTGAACGACGACGGCCGAGCGGTGGCGGGCCTCGAGATCGGCTACTGGGTGCGGGTGCGCAACCACGGCCCGTCGAGCGCCGAGGCGGCCAGCGTGGAGCTGGCCCTGCCCCCTGGGCTCGACCCGCTGGCGGCGCCGCCGGGCTGCTCGATGGCGGAGGTCGGAGCGGGCCTGCGGCTGCGCTGCGACTTCGGTGCCCTCCAGCCGAATGTGCAACGACAGCGGCGCTGGCGGCTGCGAGTGCGGCCGGAGACGCGGGGCCGGGTCGTCCCCGGTCGCTTCTTCCCACAGCTCGAGGTGGCGGCCACCACGATCTCGACCGCCGGCGAACCGGACCCCAAGCCGCTCGACAACGCTCGCGCCCTCTCGACACCGATCTCGGCTGAGACCGCGCTCACCTTCTCCGGCCTGGGCTCACCCTCCCCCGTGGTCGCCGGGGAGAGGCTCGTCTACGCCCTGCAGGCAAGCAACGCCGGGCCGTCGACGGCGCTGGGGGCGACGATCGAGCTGGACCTGCCGACAAGCGCGAGCTTCGTGGCGCCGGACCACGCAGTGACGGACGACTGCGCCGCGGATGGGGACGTACCAGGCCGGGTGCGCTGCATGGTCGACGTGCCCCCAGCAGGGGCGGTGACGGCCTTGATCGCGGCGCAGGTGGACCCTTCGAAGACGGGGGACCTCGCGGCGGAAGGGCGACTCTCGCCGGTCGAAGGCGAGCACCAGCATGGGTCGCTCGACGCGCTGATCCTCGTCAACCGCGTCGACGTGGTCGCCGACCTCGGTCTCGAGGCGTCGGCGGACCCGAGCCCGGTGGTGGTGGGGGAGAGCACAGTGCTCAGCCTGCGGGTGACCAACCGCGGCCCCTCGACGGCGCCCAGTGGGATGAGCACCACGACGCTGCCGGCAGGGCTCTTCCTGGCCGCCTCGCCGGATCGCTGTGAGCTGGCGACCTCGGGCGACTCGCGCGCCGTGGACTGCACCTATCCCGACCTCCGCCCCGGTGCGGCGCGGCGCTTCCGCCTCGTGCTGGGGGTGCAGGCCACGGAGAGCGCGGCCCCGGTGAGCGTTGCGAGCAGCCTTCCCGCGGATCACGAGCCCGGCGACAACCAGCGCACCGTCCCCCTCGCCCTCGAGCGCCGGGCAGATCTCGCCGTCGCCCTCAGCGGCTCACCGCCGGTCCTCGCCAGCGGCGAGGAGGTCACCTATCAGGCGACGGTCACCAACCTGGGGCCCTCCATGAGCGGGGAAGCGATCCTGCACCTTTGCTTGCCGCCGGGCTCGCAGCTGAGCCCGAGCTCTTGCGACCCCCAGCTCACCGCGCTCAGCTGCCAGGCGCCGAGCCCGCTGGCGGGGCGCGACGGCCTCCCGGAGTGCGCGCAGGGGAACCGGCTGGATTGCGCCGTCGGCCCGCTCGCCGTCGGTCAGGCCGCCTGTGCCAGGGTGTCCGCCGTGCTGTCTGCCGAAGCCTCGACCCTTCCCTTTCCTCTCATGGCGAGCGCCGAGCTGGAGCCGGGTGCCGGAGTACCGGACCTCGACCCCTCGAACGACCGTGCGACGGCCGCGACGCTGATCGCCGACTCGAACGCCGCCGACCTCACCGTCTCGCTGGCGGCCTCGGCCGATCCGGTGGTGGTGGGCGATACCCTGACCTACACGCTGACCGTCACCAACCAGGGGCCCGGCGAGAGCGGAGAAGCGACAGCGAGCCTCGAGCTGCCGGCTGGCCTGGCAGTCTGCGCTGCCGAGGGGTGCGCGGCCGCCGCGGCCGCCTGCCCCCAGACGGAGCCGTCCACCGTCGACTTCGCACTCGATCCCAACACGGGGACGACGCAGAGGGTCTCCGCCGCCGTGTGCGGGCTGGAGCCGCCCGGGACCTCCAGCCTGCTCAAGGCCACGGCCAGCGTTTCTCCCGCCCAGGATCCGACGGTACCTGACCCGGACAATGGCAACGACGCCACTGCTGTCGAGACCCGCGTGCTGGACCTCGCTCCGCTCGTCCTGCCGTGGTTCCGCAGCACCGACACCGAGGCGGCCTACCTTGCCCTGCGCAACGACGGCGAGGAGGCGGTGACGGCCGACTTGGACTTCCGGCCGAGTGGGGGCGGCGGTCAGTGCGCGGCCCTGGAGGTTGCGCTCGCGAGACGCGGCCTCGCCGCTGGCGCCTTGAGCTGCCCGACACCGGCGGATGGTTCGGTGGAGATCGGCGGTGCACTCCCGGCCGCGATGCGCCCGGCCCTGAGTGGCGCCTTCTTCCCTCAGACGGCTGCCTCGCTCACCGCCCAACGCCTGACCCGTACCACGAGCAACGTCCAACCCCGCGAGCTCTGCCGCCGCTGGGCCGTGCCCTTGCTGCAGGGTCTCGGTGTGCAGGCGACGACGGACTACGCCTTCTTCCTGGCGGCGGCCTCCGAGCAGGGTGAGCCAGAGATCGTGGGTCGCCTCTACAACGCGGCGGGCTGGCGGGTCCAACTGGTGCGCGTGCCCGCCACGTCCGCCGCCTTCGAGCTCTCCTCGCGGGACGATCTCGACCTCCTGGCCTCCGCTGGCTGGATCGAATGGACGCTGCCGCAGGTGGGATCTGTCTCGGCAACCTTTCGCCAGGGCGGCGCCGATGCCGCCGGTGTGCCGGGGATCTGCCTGGACCCAACGCCCGTTTCCTCGCGCTGGGTGGTGCCCCGCTTCGAGGCGCTGAATAGCCCTGGCTTGCCCACCGGCTATCCGCTCCTCCTCCTCTTCAACCCGGCAACCACGGCTGCAGGCGCCGAGGTCGCGCTTTTCTCGCCGCCCGGCGAGCCCCTCTGCGGCTCCGCCTCCAGCTCTGGGACGGCCTGCCCCGCAGTTTCCCTCGAGCCGCAGGGCTCGACCATCGTCAACCTGGCGGCGATCCTCGACGGGCTGACTTCGGCTGAGCGGGTCGGCTTCGCCGAGGTGCGGCCGGCCGACGGCGGCCAGCTCGTCGGCGTCTACCTCCAGCTCGACACCACGGGCCGGCTGAGCGGCGAGGCCCTGGTGGCAGCGGGGGATCGCGCCGCCGGGGAGGTGAATGAGCTGTGCACCCGGTGGTCGCTGCCGCTGTTCTCCAACTGGCCTTCCCCGCCCGAGGACGAGGTGATCGCCAGCACGGCCCTGCAGATCTACTGCGAGGGCGGGAATCAGGCGAGCTGCGCTGCGACGATCACCGCCTACAACGCGGGCGGCGAGTCCTGCGGCGGCCTCACGGCGGCAGCCCTGCGATCTCAGCAGATCGAGCCGAGCGGGAAAGCGCTCCAAGGCTGCGCGGCGGCGGGGTCGGTCGAGGTGAGCTTCCCTAACGGTGCCGTCGGCCACGTCTCGGCCCTCTATCGAGATGCCGCGGGGCGGGCGGCCCTCGCTGCCGGAACCTGTCTCGACGCCGAGTGAGAACGCCGCGGGCTGGCGGCCGGGAGCTTTCGGCGCGAGCATCTTCCGATAGGATTTATCGTAATACTGTAAATATTGACATGAAGATTTATGAGATGTAGGCTACGCCGCACAACTTCCGACTTCCTCGAAAGGAGAGGAGCCATGTTGCGCAGGCATCGCATGCCTCTGGTCATGGTCGTGGTGTTCGTGTGCGCGTTCGTCGTGGCGGCTGCCAGTGTGCAGGCAGCTGGCGAGAGCGGCAAGGTGGTGCTCACACGGTCCGCGAAGTCCACCTCCCGGCTGCCGGTCTCGCACAGCTTCACCCGCCCAGCAACCACGGCCAGCAGCTCGTGCTATGGCGCCTGTGACTGCAACGTCTGCGTCTGCTACGGCGGGCTCGGCTGCTGTTTGCTCGGCTGTGACGCCTGTTGGGAGGTTCTCGACGAGGGCGGTGGGTGCGGAGCCATCTGATCCTCTCCTCGAGCTAATCCTCGCGCCCTGATCCCGCCGGGGGCCAGCGACCGCCGGCCCCCGCTCCTACCCGCGCTACGCTATCCTTCCCTTTTCCTGCCGCGTCGGCGTGCCGGCGCGGCCCCCCCATTGTCGCCAAAGGCCTGCCATGAGAGCGTCCGAGATCCGCCAGTCTTTCCTCGACTTCTTCGCCGAGCGGGGCCACCGCGTGGTGCCGTCGGCGCCGCTGGTGCCGCAGGGCGACCCGACCCTGCTCTTCGTCAACGCCGGCATGGTGCCCTTCAAGGGCCATTTCTTGGGCGCCGAGACGCCGCCGTCGCCGCGCGCCGCCTCGGCCCAGAAGTGCCTGCGGGTCTCGGGCAAGCACAACGACCTCGAGAACGTCGGCCCCAGCCCCCGCCACCACACCTTCTTCGAGATGCTGGGCAACTTCTCCTTCGGCGACTACTTCAAGCGCGACGCCATCGCTTTCGCCTGGGAGCTGGTCACCAAGGTCTGGGGCCTGCCCGTCGAGCACCTCTTCGCCACCGTCTTCGAGGAGGATGACGAGGCCGAGGCGTTGTGGCTGGAGCTCTCGACCCTGCCCAAGGAGCGTGTCTTGCGCTGCGGCGCCAAGGACAACTTCTGGGCGATGGGGGAGACCGGGCCTTGCGGCCCCTGCAGCGAGATCTACCTCGACATCACCCCGGAGCTGCCGAAGGTCGACTTCATGACCGGCGCCGAGGCTGGCCGCTACCTGGAGTTCTGGAACCTGGTCTTCATGCAGTTCGAGCGCAGCGAGGGCGGTCGGATGGCGCCGCTCCCCAACCCATCGATCGACACTGGCGCCGGCCTCGAGCGCCTGGCCTCGGTGATCCAGCGCAAGGCCTCGAACTACGACACCGATCTCTTCCAGCCGATCCTCGCGGCGACCGCCGCGCTGCGCGGCCTGGTCTACGGTGCCGACGCCGAGCACGACGTCTCGATGCGGGTGATCGCCGACCACCTGCGGGCGACCGTCTTCCTGCTCGCCGACGGCGTCATCCCCGGCAACGAAGGCCGCGGCTACGTGCTGCGCCGCCTGCTACGCCGGGCCGTGCGGCACGGCATGCGCCTGGGCTTCGAGGAGCCGTTCCTCCACCGCCTGGTGCCGGTGGTGGGCGAGGTGTTGGGCAGTGCCTACCCCGAGCTGCCAGCCACCGAGGCCGCCTCGGTCGCCACCCTCGAGAGCGAGGAGGAGAAGTTCCTCGGCACGGTGGCGACGGCGGCCCGGCAGGTGCAGGAAGAGATCGAGCACGCCCGGCGCGGCGGCGAGAGCGTGCTGGCAGGCAGCGTGGCCTTCCGCCTCTACGACACCTATGGCCTCCATCTCGACCTCATCCGCGAGATCGCCGAGGAGGAGCGCTTCACGGTGGACGAGGCCGGCTACGAGCGCGAGCTCGCAGCCCAGCGCGAGCGCTCGCGCAAGGCGACGGGAGAGGGCCAGAAGCGCTTGGTGGCGCTCGCTGCGGCGCTGCGCGGTGAAGGCGAGGCGACCCGCTTCGAGGGCTATCGAGCGACGGCCCTCGCCGGGGCGCGGGTGCTGCGCCTGGCAAGGCTCTCGGGGGAGGCCGCGGAGCGGCTGGCGGCGGGGGAGGCCGGCGCCCTGGCGCTCGACCGCACGGTGTTCTACGCCGAGGGCGGCGGCGAGGTGGGCGACACCGGCACCCTCTCCTGGCCGGGCGGCGAGGCGCGGGTGAGCGACACGCAGAAGGACGCCACGGGCCTCTTCCTCCACCTCGTCGAGGTCCTGCGGGGAGAGCTCGTGGCGGGGGCGACGGTCGACCTCGCCGTCGACGCCGACCGCCGGCGGGCGATCCAGCGCAACCACACGGCCACCCACCTGCTGCACGCCGCCCTCCACGCCGTGATCGGCGACGGGGCGCGCCAGGCGGGCTCTTTGGTGGCGCCCGAGCGGCTGCGCTTCGACTTCACCTTCGCGCGGCCGATGAGCGCCGCGGAGCTCGCCCAAGTCGAGGCGCGGGTGAACGCCGAGGTGCTGCGGGCGACGCCGACGCAGATCGCCGAGCGGCCGTATCGCGAGGCGCTCGCCGCCGGCGCGATGGCCCTCTTCGGGGAAAAGTACGGCGACGTGGTGCGCACCGTCGCCGTGCCCGGCGTGAGCCTCGAGCTCTGCGGCGGCTGCCACGTGGCCAACACCGGCGAGATCGGTGCCTTCCTGATCACCGGCGAACGCGGGATCGCCTCCGGGGTGCGGCGGATCGAGGCCCTGACCGGTGGCGGCGCCCTCGACCACCTGCGCTCGCGCAGCGCCCAGCTGGCGGCCGTCGAGGAAGCGCTCGGTGCGCCGGCCGAGCGGGCGGCGGCGGAGGTCGAGCGCCTGCGCCGGGCGCTCAAGGAGCGCGACGACGAGCTCGCCCGGCTGCGCCTGGAGATGATCTCGGGTGCGGCGGCGGCGAGCGACGCCCCGGCCGAGGTCGCGGGCGTCAAGCTGTGGGTCAAGGAAGTGCCGGCGGCGCCGGCCGGCGAGCTGCGCAACATGGCGGACACCCTGCGCTCGAAGCTCGGCTCGGGGGTCGTCTTCATCGCCACCCGCGACGAGGGCAAGGTGAGCCTGGTGGCGAGCGTCAGCCCGGACCTCGCCGGGCGGGTGCATGCCGGCCAGCTGGTCAAGGCGACGGCGGCGATGGTCGGTGGCGGTGGTGGCGGCCGGGCCGACTTCGCGCAGGCGGGCGGCAAGGAGCCGGAGAAGCTGGCCGAGACCCTGGCCGCCGTGCCCGAGCTGGTGCGCGCCCAGCTCTCCGGCGGGTGACCCGCCCGCGGGCGTGGGCAGGCGGCAGCAAGATTGGTGTATCGTCTGTCTTCTTCTTTACCGAGATCCGATCGATGTGGCTGCGCCGCGCTCTCGCCTTGACCCTGCTGGTGCTGGCCTTGCCGGCGAGCGCCGGGGTGCGGGTCGAGCGCGGCGAGGACGGCCGCATCTACATCACCAACGAGAGCGCCGTGCAGCACGCCCGCCGGGTGGCGACCCACCTGGTGCCGGTGCCGCAGCACGACCTCTCGGCCCTGATCGACTACCACGCCGAGGCCCAGCGGCTTGAGCCGCGCCTGGTGCGGGCGGTGATCCAGGTCGAGTCCGGCTACAACCCCCGTGCGCTCTCCAACAAGGGTGCGATGGGCTTGATGCAGCTGACCGCTGCCACCGCTCAGGACCTGCGGGTCGACGACCCCTACGACCCGGAGGAGAACCTGCGGGGCGGCACGCAGTACCTGCGGGCCCTGATCGATCGCTTCCTGCGCCTCGAGCTGGCCCTGGCGGCCTACAACGCCGGCCCTGGAGCGGTGGAGAAGCACAGCGGCATCCCGCCCTATCCCGAGACGCTCGACTACGTGCGGCGGGTGCTGCGGCTCTACCGCGGGGTGGACGAGCCGCTCGCCGGGGTCCGCCTCGAGAAGAAGGGCCGCACGCCGTTCGTCATCCGCCGCAACGGCCGCACCATCATCACCACGGACCCCGCCGAGTACCAGTAGTCGCCCGCGCGAGACGGGGCGGGCGGCGCCGCTAGCCAGCTTCGCCGCAGCGCGGTATCGTTGCCCCCCGAGCCAGCTCCCGAGGCCCCGCCGCGGCCGTCGAGCCCACGATGCTGAACGTCCCCAACGTCCTCACCATCACCCGCATTCTGCTGGTGCCGATCCTCGTCGTCGTCTTGCTGACGAAGTTCGAGAACAAGGAGTGGTGGGGCCTAGGGCTGTTCCTGGTGGCGGCGCTGACCGACTTCCTCGACGGCTTCCTCGCCCGCCGTCACCAGCAAGTCACCCGCCTCGGCAAGCTGCTCGATCCGGCGGCCGACAAGATCCTGATGGCCGCCGCCTTCATCTCGTTGGTGGAGCTCAACCCCGCCACGGCGCCGGCCTGGATGGTGGTCACCATCATCGCCCGTGAGTTCGCCGTCTCGGCGCTGCGCAGCTTCGCGGCCGCCGACGGCCTGGTGATCGCCGCCGGCGTCTCCGGCAAGGTGAAGACCGTCGTGCACGTGATCTCGGTGTCGCTCCTCATCATCCACGACCGGCTGATCGAGCTCCGCGACGTGGCGCCGCCGGCCGTGTGGATCGCCCCGGCCTCGCTGTGGGTGGCGATGGCGGCCTCGGTCTATTCGGGCCTCGATTACTTCTTTCGTTTTGGTCGCCTGATCCTCTCGAGCGAGGGAGCCAACTCCTCCGGGCCGGCTCCGCACGATCCCTAGGAGCACCGCCCGTGGCGCGAACCTGGTTGCAACGCCTCGCCCTGTGGAGCGCCCGCCATTACCGGCAGGTCTTCCTCGGCTTCGCCCTCGTCCTCGCCGTCTCCGCCTTCTTCATCACGCGGATCAAGTTCGATACCGACGTGCTGCACCTGCTGCCGAAGAAGGACCCGGCGCTCAACGCCTACATGGACACCCTGGCCGACTACGGCACCTTCGACTATCTGCTGATCGTCGTCGGGGTGCCGGAGGGCACGGCGGCGGACCCCTACGAGGCCTACGTCGATGCGCTGGCGCCCCGCCTCGCCCAGGTCCCGGAGCTCGAGCGGGTCGACTACCGGATCGACGATCCCGAGAAGCTGATCTCGGAGCTCTTCCCCCGCGCGGTGCTCTTCCTGGAGGCCGGCGAGCGCGAGCGCCTGGCCGCCAAGCTGTCGCCGACCGGGGTGGCCCAGCGTGCTGCCGAGCTACGCCGGCTGTTGTCGACGCCGCAGTCGCTGATGATGCGGGACCTCTTGCGGCTCGACCCCTTCGGCGTCGCCGAGATCTTCTTCGAGCGCATCGGCCGCACCCAGAACGGCATGGCCATCGACTGGACGAGCGGCTATTACCTGTCGCAGGACCAGCGCCTCTTGCTCCTTCTGGGCAAGCCCAAGAAGGCGCCGCAGGACATCGCGTTCGACCGCGCCATGGTCGCCAACGTCGAGCGGGCGATCGCCGCTACCAACGCCGAATGGACGGACCTCGCGGGCCCCGAGCCGCCGCCGGCCCCGGTGGTCAAGGTGGGTGGCTCGCACGTCTCGGCGATGGTCGACGAGGGGCTGATCCGCGGCGACATGACGCTCAACATCGGCAGCTCGATGCTCTTCGTCTTCGTCCTCTTCCTCTTCGCCTTCCGGCGTATCGGCACTCTCACCTACGCCTTCCTACCGCTCGCCTTCGGCTTGGTGCTCACCTTCGGCTTTGCCGGTGCCGCCATCGGCGTGGTGAGCTCGGCCACTAGCGGTACGGCGGCGCTCCTGATCGGTCTCGGCATCGACTTCGTGATCGTCTCCTACGGCCGTTTCGTCGACGAGCGGCGGCGCGGCCTGGGCTTCGAGGAGGCCCTCGCCGTCACCATGGGCTCGTCCGGGCGGGCGGTGGTGATCGGCGCCGTGACCACGGCCGCCACCTTCTATGCCTTCACCTTCACCGACTTCACCGGCCTGCGGCAGATGGGCATCTTGACCGGCTCGGGCATCCTCTTCTGCCTGGCGACGGTGCTCGTGCTGCTGCCAGCCATGCTCGCCTTCTCCGAGGCCCACCACGCCCGCCGCGATCGCACGCCGACGCTCTACCTGCACAGCTTCGCCACCGATCGCGTCCTCGGTTTCTGCGCCCGCCACCCGCGGGCGGTGCTGGCGGTGGGGATGCTGTTCACGGTGATCACCGGTGTGCTGGCCTTTGGGTTGCGCTTCGAGGACAGCTGGCGCTCGATGCGGCCGAAGGGCAACCCCGGCGTCGAGGTGGAGGAGCTCGTCGCCGAGCATTTCAAGAGCGAGTTTGACTACATGATGCTGCTCCTCTCGGGGAGTGATCTCGACGAGGTCTTCGAGCGCACCGAGGCGGTGAGCCAGCGGGCCCAGGCCCTGGTCGCCGAAGGTAGCGTCTCATCGATCACCAGCGTCACCTCGCTCATCCCGCCCCCCAACCGCCAGCGCGAGGCGCTCGCCTGGCTGGCGGCCGGGCGGCAGGACGGCAGCCTCGATGCGGGGCGGATCCGCGGCGACTTCGCCGCCGCGCTCGCCAGCGAAGGGATGCGCCTCGAGCCCTTCGCGGCCGGCCTCGGCCTGCTCGATGAGGCGCTGGCGGCGAACGAGCCGATCTCGCCGGAGCAGCTGTCCGTGGACGGCCAGGCGGCGCAGCTCCTGGCACGCTACCTCCACAAGACGCCGCATGGCTGGCGCAGCGTCGTGCAGCTCAACCTGCCGGCCGAGCGCTGGCGGCGCGAGCCACCTCCCGCGGCGATGGCCCTGGCCGACGAGCTGGGGCCCGACGTGCTCCTCACCGGCGCCAACGTGGTGAGCAAGATCATGCGCGAGCGGGTGCGGCGCGACGCCTGGATCGCCGCCGTGCTCGGCACCTTCCTCGTCTTCCTCCTCCTCTGGCTCGACTTCGGCCGGGTGCGGGCAGCCGTCTTCGCGCTCATCCCGCTCTTCATCGGCATCACCTGGATGCTGGGGGCGATGGTGGCCCTGGGCTTGCCGATGAACTTCATGAACATCTTCGTCACCACCATGATCATCGGCGTCGGAGTCGACTACGGTATCCACATGGTGCACCGCTACCGCGAGGTGCTGGTGGAGCGCAAACCGTTCCTCGCCGGCCTCGTCGAGACCGGCAACGCGGTGGTGGTCGCCGCTCTCTCGACCCTCGCCGGTTTCGGCTCGATCTCGCTGTCGCACTACCCCGGCCTGCGCTCGACGGGTTACGTGGCGATCCTCGGCGTGGTGGCCACCTGCGTGGTGTCGATCACCCTCCTGCCCGCCTTCCTCGCTCTGCGCCATCCGAACCTGGTGCGCGAGGAGGCTGCCGCCGCAGACGGCCAAGCCACCTCCCCGCCCACCGCCTGAGGCTCCACCCTGGCACCGGAAGCCACCGGCCGCGGGCTGGAGTGTCTCGGTGATCGGCGATTCTCTATCTCCGCACGGTCTTTTCTCCGCAGTCCCTGGGTAGGGGCAATGTGTGCCCCACCGATCCCAAGGAGGTTGAGATGACGAGCCTGTGTTGCCTCTCTGCCCGTCGACCCGCCTTATCGAAGCGCCGCCGCGTCGCCGTCTGGGCCGCCGGCCTCCTCGCGCTGCTCGCGGTGAGCGCCGTGCAGGCGGCGGCCCCGCCGCCTGCTGACGGCGCGGAAGCGGCCCTGCGCGAGCGGCTGCTGCCCGCGTACCAGAAGCTGCTCCTCGACCCGCAGTTCATCGCCCTCGACCAGCAGATGGCCGGGCAACACGGCCGGCCGGAAGTGGTGGACCGCTACCTGCGCTTCCTGCCCCTGCCGCCGCGCGAGATGCTCGAGCTCGATATGTTCTTGCGTAAGTACGAGGTGCCCATCCCGCGCGAGGTCGAGCAGTGGCACCGCCGCTGGCTCGAGCTCCACCCGGCCGAAGCGCTCGCGCTCTACGGTGAGGAGGGGCTGCGCCGCCAGCTGGGCGACGGCGGCGAGGGCGCGGCCGGCGAAGCCGCGCCCGAGCTCGCGCTGCGTTCTCCGAGCCTGGGCACCAACCGCAACGTGGCCTTCAACTTCACGCCGGCCCCCAACGAGTTCCAGGGCGAGATCCAGCTGGTGGTGGACCCCAAGAACGCCAACCAGCTGGTGGCGGCAGCCAACACCTGGAACTCGATCCCGGGCGTTTGCGCCAGCGATACCCAGGCGATCTTCTACTCGGCGAACGGCGGGGCGAGCTGGGGCTACACCTGTGCCCCCGCCGCCGCGGCTTACGGCCTGAGCTGCTCGGGCACCGTCTTCGGCAGCGATCCGGCCCTGTTCTGGAACGACAACCACGAGGTCTTCCTCAACTACATGCTGATCTGCCGCATCGGCCTGACGAACCACTTCTCGATCGTCGTCGCCAAATCCACGGACGGCGGCGCCACCTGGAACGGCCAGGGCATCGTCACCAACAGCTGGGCCAACACCCAGATCGAGGACAAGAACTTCTACGCCATCGACAACACGCCCTCGAGCCCGTTCTACGGCCGTCACTACACCTGCTGGGACCGCAACAACAATGAAAAGTCCGCCTACTCGACCAACGCCGGCGCCACCTGGACGGAAGTCGACCTGCCGCCGACGCCCTCGACGGGGAGCGGCTCGGCCTTCGACCTCGCCTGCGAGCTGGAGGTCTCCCGTGACGGCACGGTGCACGTGATCTACGACACTCTGCGCTGCCTCGCGACCTGCAACAACGAGCAGATGTTCTACTCGCGCTCCGTGGACGGCGGTCTCACCTGGTCGGCGCCGGTGCTCGTCGTCGACTTCAACCTGGTGGGCTTCTCGAACGTCAACTGCCCGCCGGCGCAGAACAACCGCTGCCTCAACCCCTTCGGCGCCATCGGCGTCGACAACTCGCGGGGCCATTGCGACGGCAACCTCTACGTCACCTACTCCGACTGGACCGCCGGCGGCGTCAACACCACAGACGTCTGGATAAAGCGCTCGACCGACGGTGGCGTGACCTGGAGCGCGCCGCTGCGCCTCAACGACGACGGCGCCGGCGGCCCCA
>WBZL01001505.1_pt1 | contig 24351 bp, 27 predicted proteins | sample 5204291 | NCBI WGS metagenome assembly WBZL01 (sample SAMN12344345, study PRJNA552823) | activated sludge metagenome | biome: Activated sludge suspended growth; feature: Nitrification reactor; material: Wastewater; isolation source: activated sludge from nitrification reactor of wastewater...
CAGAATCTTCTGACTAGTGCAAGCATCAGGTTTATCTTTCGCTCCACCTCGCAGGCCTGAACCCGCTCAGCTTCCACTTCACCCAATGCCCACACCTTAAGGCTGTAAGTAAACTGTTAAAGAACTGGTAAAACTGGTTGCGGGGACAGGATTTGAACCTGTGACCTTCGGGTTATGAGCCCGACGAGCTGCCAGACTGCTCCACCCCGCGTCCGAGAGAAGCGAGACTATATAGGTCTCCACGCGGTACGTCAACATCTTTTATATCCGATTCCACACCAGCCAGTTCGGCTTAGGATGTGCCATCTCGATGGTATGAGGTCTTCCGTGCCCTTCAAGTTCAATCTGGCGCGCCTGCCGCGCATCGAATTCGGCGCAGGACGGCTTGCCGCCCTGCCCGGCCTGGTGGCCGGATATGGTCGTCGCGCCCTCATCGTTACCGGCAGCCGATCATTCCTGGCGGGGCCTCACTGGACAACCCTGGCGGAAGGGCTGAGGCGAGAATCCGTCGCCTGGGAGATCATCCAGGTTCCCGGCGAACCCTCGCCAGCCCTCGTCGACCAGTGTGTCGGCGCATGCGCGGGCAAGGGTTTCGATTGCGTCCTGGGCATCGGCGGCGGCAGCGCCCTGGATGCGGCCAAGGCCATCGCCGGGCTGCTGCGCGCGGGCAATTCGGTCATGGACCATCTCGAGGGTGTGGGTCCGGAACTACCCTATCGCGGCCCCGCCACGCCCTTCATCGCCGTTCCCACCACGGCGGGGACCGGCTCGGAAGCCACCAAGAATGCCGTGCTTTCCGTTCATGGCGAAGGCGGTTTCAAGAAGTCCTTCCGCGACGAGAAGTTGGTGGCCGAATATGCCGTCATCGACCCGGACCTGCTTGCGAGTTGCCCGGCTCCCGTGCTTGCGGCCAATGGCATGGACGCCTTCACCCAGCTATTGGAGTCCCATGTCTCCGGCAAGGCCAATCCCTTTACCGACGCCTTGGCGCTTTCCGGCATGAAAAAAGTCCGGGATGCCCTGCTTCCCTGGCATGCGGGAACCGGCGACACCTCCGAACACCGGACCGCCATGGCCTATGCCGCCCTGCTTTCGGGCATCACGCTTGCCCAGGTGGGGCTCGGGTCGGTGCATGGCCTGGCGTCGCCCCTGGGCGCCTTCTTCCCGATCCCCCATGGCGTGGTGTGCGGCACCCTGGTCGCGGAAGCCACGCGAATGAACATCGACGCCCTGGCCCGGCGCAACCCCGACCATCCTGCCATGAGGAAGTACGCCGACGTGGGCCGCCTGCTCGCGCGGCAACCACTCTCCGATGCCGAGGCCCGCTCCGCCTTGCCGGAAATACTGGAGGACTGGACCCGTCGGCTGAATCTGCCGCGCCTGGAGAAATACGACGTCAGGGAGTCGGATGTGGCCCGCATCGTCGCCAACAGCCGGGGTTCCAGCATGCTGACCAACCCCATCGAACTGACCGACGAGGAAATCGCCGCCATCGTGCGGGCGCGGCTGTAATCAGCGGCTTTCAGTCTTCTCCGCCGCCCACCACCTTGCGCACCACATCGGCCGGAAATCCGCGTCCGGCCAGGAAGCGCATCTGTTTCCCCCGCTCGGCCGCATCCCTGGGCGGGGCGCCGAATTTCCTCAGCCAGACAGCGCGCGCGGCCTCCAGATCGGTTTCCCGGGCGGAGCTCACCACCGCGTCGATCACTTCGGCGGGCACGCCCTTGTCACGCAGGTCGGCCTTCAACCTCACGCTGCCGTGCCGTCCCGAGCGCGCATGGGCCAGCATTTCCGCGTAGCGGGAATTGGACAGCAGGTTTTCCCGCTCCAGATCATCCAGCAGCGCGGCAAGTTCATCCGCCTCGGCATGGGGCGACAGCTTGCGCGCCAACTCGGCGCGGCCATGCTCCCGCCGCGCCAGCAGATTCAAGGCTCGCTCCCGCAGGGTCACGCGGCAATGGATGCGGCGGCGGGCTTGACGCCCAGCTTCTCGCGGATCTGGGCCTCGATTTCCTGGGCCATGTCCGGATGCTCGCGCAGGAACTCGCGGGCATTGTCCTTGCCCTGGCCGATCTTCTCGCCCTGGTAGGCGTACCAGGCGCCGGACTTGTCGATGAACTTGTTGGCCACGCCCAGTTCGATGATCTCGCCTTCGCGCGAGACGCCTTCGCCGTAAAGAATGTCGAAGATGGCCTCCTTGAAGGGTGGGGAGACCTTGTTCTTCACCACCTTCACCCGGGTTTCCGAGCCCACCACCTCGTCGCCCTTCTTGATGGCGCCGATGCGGCGGATATCCAGGCGCACGGAAGCGTAGAACTTCAGCGCATTGCCGCCGGTGGTGGTCTCCGGGCTGCCGAACATGACACCGATCTTCATGCGGATCTGGTTGATGAAGATGACCAGGGTGTTGGTGCGCTTGATGTTGGCGGTGAGCTTGCGCAGGGCCTGGCTCATCAGGCGGGCCTGCAGGCCCACGTGGGAATCGCCCATCTCGCCCTCGATTTCCGCCTTCGGCGTCAGCGCCGCCACCGAGTCGATGACGATCACGTCCACCGCGCTGGAGCGCACCAGCATGTCGGCGATCTCCAGGGCCTGCTCGCCGGTGTCCGGCTGGGAGATCAGCAGTTCGCCCACGTTCACGCCCAGCTTCTGGGCGTATTGGGGATCGAGGGCGTGTTCCGCGTCGATGAAGGCCGCCGTGCCGCCCAGCTTCTGCATCTGGGCGATGACCGACAGGGTCAGCGTGGTCTTGCCGGAGGATTCCGGGCCGTAGATTTCCACCACCCGGCCGCGCGGCAGGCCGCCGATGCCGAGGGCCACGTCCAGGCCCAGGGAACCGGTGGACACCGCCTGGATATCGTCGGCGATGCTGCCGTCGCCCATGCGCATGATGGAGCCCTTGCCAAACTGTTTCTCGATCTGGGCCAATGCGGCGGCCAGGGCCTTGCTGCGGTTCTCATCCATGAAGCTTTCCTCCTGATTCGGGTCGGTAATTTTCGCGCCGGGTGATTATGTCATGAGCGCCAGCATCTTCCTGAAGGCATGGCGCACGGATTGGCCGCGCACCTGGCGGCGGTCGCCCTGGAAGTGCTCGCGCCCGGTCAGCACCGGCTTTCCGGGCAGCGCCCAGGCAAAACAGACGGTACCGATCGGCTTGTCCGGGCTGCCGCCGGTGGGTCCGGCGATGCCGGTAATCGCGAAGGCGGCCTGGGCGCGGCTGTGGCTCAACACGCCTTCCGCCATTTCCCGCGCGGTCTCCGCGCTCACCGCGCCAAACTGGACCAGGGTCTTGCCGTTCACCCCCAGCAGATCCTGCTTGGCATCGTTGCTGTATGTGACGAAACCCCGCTCGAACCACTGGGAACTGCCCGCCACGGCGGTCAGGGCCTGGGCCGCCCAACCGCCCGTGCAGGATTCGGCCACCGCCAGGCGCCAGGCGTGGCGCAACAGAGCCTGCCCCAATTGGGCGGCGAGATCTTCGAGTTCGTCCTGGCTCACATCCATGGGGACACTCCCAACAGACAAAGAATCGCGTAACCCGCCGCCAGGACATCGTCCAGCATCACCCCCAGGCCGCCCTCCACCCTGGCATCCAGCCAGCCGATGGGAAACGGCTTCCAGATATCGAACAGGCGGAACAGGGCGAAGGCCAGCGCGCAGCCGAACAGACCGGGCGGGGCGAAGGGCAGCACCATGAGAAACGCCGCGACCTCGTCCCAGACCAGGCCGCCGTGATCATGGACGCCCAGGTTGCGTCCGGCCACGCCGCAGGCCCAGACGCCCACGGCCAGGAAAACCGCGACCCAGGCCCAGAAGAAGGCACTGTCGGCCAGCAGCCAGAACAGGGGGAAGGCGACCAGGGTGCCCACCGTGCCCGGCGCCCTGGGAGACAGGCCGGCGCCGAAGCCCAGGGCGAGGAAATGGGCGGGGTGGGCGAGAAGGAAGGCGAAGGTGGGCTGTTTGGCCGGCGTTGCCCCCTCTCCCCCGGGGGAGGGGGGATCATTCGGCGAAGTGGTCAAAGCCTTTTTCCCCGATGTCCATCTCCCGTCCCTCTCCGTCCAGCAGGCGCAGGCCGGGTTCGGCGGTGATCCGGCCGATGCGGCTGACCGACACGCCGGCGGCCTGGGCCACGGCCAGGATGGCCCGGTCCCGATCCGGCGGCGCGGTGAAACACAATTCGTAATCGTCGCCCCCGGCCAGCAGGCAGCGACGGACCAGGGGGTCGGCGCGCTTGGCCGCCAACACCGGGTGGGCCGGCAAGCGATCGAATTCGATTTCCGCGCCCACGCCGGAACATTCCAGGATGTGGCCCAGGTCCGCCAGCAGGCCGTCGGAAATATCGATGGCCGCATGGGCCACGCAGCTCAGCATGTTGCCCAGCACGATCCTGGGTTCCGGCCAGTGCAGGCGGTCCTGACACAGGGCGGCATCCGCCCTGTCCAGCATGATTTGCCCGTTCAGGTAGCGAACCCCCAGGGCGGCGGCCCCCAGATCGCCCGACACCCAGACGCCGTCGTCCACCTTCGCGCCGCTTCGGCGCAGAGCCCGTCCCACGGGCGCCTCGCCCAGGATGGTGACGCACAGGTTGAGGGGCCCCCGGGTGGTGTCGCCGCCGACCAGGCTGACGTTGTAGCTGTCCGCCAACTCGAAGAATCCCCGGCTGAATGCGGCCAGCCAGGTTTCATCGGCTTCGGGCAGCGCCAGGGAAAGCGTGGCCCAGCGCGGCACGGCGCCCATCGCCGCCAGATCGGAGAGGTTCACCGCCAGGGCCTTGTGGCCCAGCGGGTAGGGATTGGCATCGGCAAGGAAGTGGCGACCGGCCACCAGCATGTCACTGGAGATCACCAGTTCCGTGCCCGGGGTCGGCGCCAGCAAGGCGGCGTCATCGCCCACGCCGAGCACGGCGTTGGGCGCGGGCCGGGTGAAGAAGCGGGCGATGAGGTCGAACTCGGAGGACATGAGCCGTGAGGGGCGGGGAGTGAGGAGTGAGGGGAACCCCATTCCTGCCGATTCAGCGTCCCTCGGCCTCCAGTTCGACGGTCCGGGTTACGCGGGCCAGCTTGTCCAGGACGCCGTTGACGAACTTGTGGCCGTCGGTGCCGCCATACAGCTTGGCGAGCTCCACCGCCTCGTTGATGCAGACCTTGTAGGGTACGTTGAGGCTGTGGCTCAGCTCGTAGGCGCCGATGAGGAGGATGGCGTGCTCGACGGGAGACAGTTCCGCCACCGGCCGGTCCAGATGGGGCGCCAGGGCGACATCGAGTTGCGCGGTCTCCTTCATCACTCCGTCCAGCAGTTCGCGCAAAAAACCCTCGTGTGGGCGCGTCGTATCGCCGGTTTCCTCGGGATCGTGCACCTCGGCCTGGACCAGCAGGCCGGCATAATCGCCGCCGGCGACCAGCCACTGGTACACGGCGCGCAGCACCCGCTCCCGGGATACCCGGCGCGGACTGGGACCACGCTTCGCGTCGCCGGAGGGGCGTTTTCCGGAACCCGCCTCGCTCACCGGACGACCCTCCGGCCGCCGCGCGACCACCTCCCCGGGGGAGGCAGTGCGCCCCCCGCGGACGGCCGGGTGGGGGCGCTCATATCGCCTTCAGCAGGTTGGCCATCTCGATGGCCGTGATGGCGGCCTCGCGGCCCTTCTCGGACATGCGCTCGGTGGCCTGGTGGTCGGTATTGGTGGTAAGCACGCCGTTGGCGACGGGGATGCCGGTATCCAGGTTCACGCGGGTGATGGCGCTGGCCATCTCGTTGGAGACGATCTCGAAGTGATAGGTCTCGCCGCGGATCACCGCGCCCAGGGCCACCAGCGCATCGAACTTGCCGGATTCCGCCATCTTCTTCAGCACCAGGGCGATTTCCAGGGCGCCGGCCACGGTGGCGATGCGGATGTCTTCCGCCGCCACGCCATGCTTGAGCAATCCCGCCGTGCAGGCCGAAAGCAGCCCCTCGCAGACATCCAGGTTGAAGCGGCTCATGACGATGCCGATGCGCAGACCCTTGCCGCTCAGGTTGGATTCGAATTCGAAGATCTTGTCGTAGCGGGCCATGTCAGTTTCCTTCGTAGTAGCCGATCACTTCCAGCCCGAAGCCGTCCATGGCGGGCATCTTGCGGGGCGTGGCGAGGAGTTTCATCTTGCCGACCCCCAGATCGCGCAGGATCTGGGCGCCGGTACCGTAGTTGCGCAGGTCGAACTTGCGCGCGGCCGGGGCCACGTCCGCCGGCAGTGCCCGGGCCGCCAGGTCGTCGGCGGACTCGGGACGATGCAGCAGCACGACGGCGCCGGCGGCATTCGCCTCGGCGAGAATCCTGAGGGCGGCATGGACCGAATAGGCGTGGCCCGAGCCCCCCATGTCCAGCGCATCCACCAGGGACACCGGCTCGTGCACCCGCACCAGGGTTTCCGCGTCGGCGCGGATATCGCCCCGGGTCAGGGCCAGGTGGGTAGCCCGGCTGATCTTGTCGCGGTACACCACCAGACGGAAGACGCCGAAGGGCGTGGCGATCTCCCGCTCCCCTTCCCGCTCCACCAGGCGCTCGTTGGCGGCGCGGTAGTGGATCAGGTCGGCGATGGCGCCGATCTTGAGGCCGTGTTCCTGGCTGAACGCCATCAGGTCCGGCAGACGCGCCATGGTGCCGTCCTCCTTGAGGATCTCGCAGATCACCGAGGCGGGTTCCAGGCCGGCCATACCCACCAGGTCGCAGCCGGCTTCCGTGTGTCCGGCGCGCACCAGCACGCCGCCGGGCTGGGCGCGCAGGGGAAAGATGTGGCCGGGCTGAATGATGTCGTCGGGCTGGGCATTCTTGGCCACCGCCGCCTGGATGGTGACGGCCCGGTCGGCGGCGGAAATGCCGGTGGTGACGCCCTCCGCCGCCTCGATGGAAACGGTGAAGGCGGTGCCATGGGGGGTCTGGTTATCGCTCACCATCTGCTTCAGGCCGAGCTGGCGGCAACGGGCGTCGGTCAGGGTCAGGCAGACCAGGCCGCGCGCGTGCCTGACCATGAAGTTGATGGCCTCCGGCGTCACATGCTCGGCGGCCATGACCAGATCGCCTTCGTTTTCCCGGTCTTCCTCGTCGACCAGGATGACCATGCGGCCGGCCTTGAGCTCCGCGATGATTTCTTCAATGGGGGCGAGGCTCATCTCAATCCTTATCTTGCTCGTTGACGTAATTCAGCAACCGATCCGCGTAGCGGGCCAGCATGTCGGCTTCCAGATTCACCCGGGTACCCGGCTTCATGTCCTTGAGCATGGTCTGCTCCAGGGTATGGGGAATCAGGTTGATGGAAAACTCGTTGCCCTGGACCCGGTTCACCGTCAGGGAAACGCCGTTCACGGCGATGGAGCCCTTGGGCGCCAGGTAGCGGCCCAGGGCGCCCGGGGCGCGGATGTCCAGGCGCCAGCTGCCGTCGCCGCCGGCCACCGGGGCGAAGTGGATGACCTCCCCCACACCGTCCACGTGGCCGGACACCAGATGGCCGCCCAGCCGGTCGGACAGGCGCATGGCCTTTTCCAGGTTGACCCGGTCGCCGGGGGCGAAGCCGATGGTGCAGGAGAAGGTTTCGCCCGACACGTCCACGCTGAAGCTCTCGGGCGTCTTGTCCACCACGGTCAGGCAGACCCCGTTGCAGGCGATGGAATCGCCGAGCCGGGCGTCGGCCAGGTCGAGGCCGCCCGCCGCGACGGTGACGCGGGAATCGGTCTTGCCGGATGCGCCGCCGGATTCGGAGAGATGGGAAATGTGGCCGACGGCCTGGATGATGCCGGTAAACATGGGGAAACGCCCGGGGTGGAAGTTGGACCGGCGGGTTTGGCTAGACGCGACCGAGCCGCACGGAAAGCGGCCATTTTATGGTTTTGGCGGGAGCAAGGGAAATCCAGGCCGCCGCCAGGCTTTCCCGCAAGGCCGGCAGCGGGTCCTCGCCCACGGCCTGGCGGTAGGCCTGGACCGCCGACCAGGTGGAGAAATAGCCCAGCAACTGGTCCAGATTCCAGCTGGCTTCCATCCCCAGTTCCGGTGCCGGCAGTTCGGCGAAAGGGAAGGGCAGATCCCGATAGCCGGCCTCCACGTGGCGTCGTTCCGGCGGCCAATAGGGCCCCAGGAGATCGCCGTGGAAGGCCTCGACGATGGCATCCACCGCGGGATCGACGGACAGGCGCTCATAGCACCAGATCGCCAGCACGCCGCCCGGCTTCAGCACCCGCCGCGCCTCCGCATAAAACCTCGTCAAGTCGAACCAGTGGGCCGCCTGGGCCACGGTGACCAGGTCCGCGCAATGGTCCGGCAGGCCGCTGGCTTCCGCCGGCGCGACGCGGAATTCGATGCCCGGATGGGCCGGCGCAGCGGCGATCTGCGCCCCACTGGCATCGCTGGCGACCACCCGCGCGTAATGCCGCGTCAGCCCCCGCGCCGCCTGGCCGTTGCCGGTGGCGCAATCCCAGGCCAGGTCATGGTCCCGGGTCAGGCTGGCGAGGGTCTCGAACAGCGCCGCCGGATAGCCCGGCCGATGGGCGGCATAGTCCGGGGATCGGGCCGAGAAATGATCCTTGAATTCGCCCATGGGCCAATCCTCACGAAACGGAGGGCCCTCCCCCTCCCGGCCTCCCCCGCATGCGGGGGAGGGGTTGCTCCCTCCCCGTTGACGGGGAGGGTTGGGGTGGGGAGAGGGGTTCAGTCAAGCGTTGGGATGACATGACTGAAAAAACAGCCTAAAGGCAAACCCAACACGCAAACCTAATTCGCCTCGCCCCGGGCGATCTCCCTGGCGGTGGCCGCGCGCACGGCCACCACCGTACCCGTGAACACCAGGTCCATGCCGGCCAGGGGGTGGTTGCCGTCGATCACGACCTTGTCGTCTTCGATGGCGGTGACGGTGTAGAGGGGGCCGTCCCCCTCCTCGTCATCCGACTCGACGTGGGTGCCGAGCTGAATGTCGGCGGGGAAGCTGTCGCGCGGCTCGACACTGACCAAGTCATCGTCGTAGTCGCCGAAGGCCTCGTCGGCGGTGAGTTCGACACGGAACGGCTCACCCTCGGACTTGCCCTGCAAGGCCACCTCCAGGGCGTCGAACAGGCCGCCGTAGCCACCGTGCAAGTAGATCAGGGGCTCCTGGCCGGTGTCCACCACCTGGCCGTCGGCATCGGTGACCTGGTATTTGAGGGTAACCACATGATTTCTGCTGATTTGCATGGCGTTTCCAGGGATAAAAGGAAAATCAGACCGGCCGCAGGCGCAGGCGCAGATCGGCGCCTACCTTCGTTGCGTCGAGAAGATCGAAGCCGCGCCGGCCGGCCATGTCGGCCAGGGCCGGCAGCTTGAACAGGCCCCGGGCCTCGTGGCCCAGCACCAGGGGCGCGAAATAGGCCAGCCATTCGTCCACCAGGCCGGCTTCCAGCAGGGCGCCGTTGAGGGTGGCGCCGGCTTCGCCATGCACCTCGTTGATGCCGCGGCGGGCCAGTTCCAGCATCAATGCGGATAGACCCACGCGGCCAACCGCATTGGGCATTTCAAGGATTTCGGCCCCCGCCGCTTCCAGGGCGGCGCGACGCGCGGGATCGGCTTCCGCGCACACGATCAGGGCGCCGCCAACCAGGATTTTCGCCGTCGGCGACATGGCCAGCCGGCTGTCGACGATCACCTTCAGGGGCTGGCGTGGCACATCCAGGTCACGCACGTTCATTTGTGGATCATCGGCCCGCACCGTGCCCACTCCGGTCAGGATGGCGCAGGCGCGGGCGCGCCAGCGCTGGACATCGGCCCGGGCGGCTTCGCCGGTAATCCATTTGGATGCGCCGTCGAGCAGCGCGGTCTTGCCGTCCAGGGAGGATGCGGTCTTCAGGCGCAGCCAGGGACGACCCCGGGTCATGCGGGCGATGAAGCCGACATTGAGTTCCCGCGCCTCGGATTCCAGCAAGCCCACCTGGACCGTCACGCCGGCCAGGGTGAGCAGTTCCAGGCCATTTCCGGAAACCTGGGGATTGGGATCGCGCATGGCCGCCACCACCCGCCTGACGCCGGCGTCGATGAGGGCGTTGGCGCAGGGCGGCGTGCGGCCGTGATGGCTGCACGGCTCCAGGCTGACGTAGGCGGTGGCGCCCCGGGCCTTTTCCCCCGCCGCCCGCAGGGCGTGTACCTCGGCGTGGGGCTCGCCGGCCTTCTCGTGCCAGCCTTCACCCACCACTTCGCCGTCTTTGACGATGACACAACCCACGCGGGGATTGGGCGTGGTGGTGTAAAGCCCACGCTCGGCCAGGCGCAAGGCCCGGGCCATGTGGAGGTGGTCTTCGGCGCTGAACGGGAAGTGGGGAGTGAGGAGTGGGGAGTGGGTAAACATCCGTACCCCTACTTCCGACTTCCCGCTTCCGATTTCCCACTCCCCGCGTCCGGGTCCACGCCGGCCTTATCCGCCTTATCCGCCTTATCTGTTTTATCCGCCTTATCCACTTCGCGGATCGCGTCGCGGAAATCGTCCACGTCCTGGAAGGCGCGGTACACCGAGGCGAAGCGGATGTAGGCCACCTTGTCGAGGCGCTTGAGCTCGTTCATCACCAGTTCGCCGATCATGCGCGAGGTGATTTCCCGCTCGCCCAGGGCCAGTACCTTGTGGACGATGCGGTCGATGGCCGCGTCCACCAGTTCGGTGGGCACCGGGCGCTTGTGCAGCGCCCGGCGAAAGCCTTCGCGCAGCTTGTCGCGGCTGAATTCCTGGCGCTCGCCGGATTGCTTCACCACCGCCGGCGAACGGACCTCGGCGGTCTCGAACGTGGTGAAGCGCTTGTCGCAGGCATTGCACTTGCGCCGCCGACGGATGCTGGCGCCGTCCTCGGACAGGCGGGTTTCCACCACCTGGGTGTCGGAGGCGCCGCAGAAGGGGCATTTCATGACGTCAAGTCGGCAGTCAGCAGTTGGCAGTCGTCAGTCAAACCGTGGTTTCTGCCGACCGCCAACTGACCACTGCCTACTGTCCGTATACCGGAAACGCCGAGGTGAGCTGTTTCACCTCGGCCTGGACCCGGGCCGTGACGGCCTCGTCATTGGGCGCGTCCAGAACGTCGGCCACCAGGTGGGCCAGCTTCTCCGCCTCCAGTTCCTTGAAGCCGCGGGTGGTCATGGCCGGGGTGCCGATGCGGATGCCGGAGGTGACCATGGGTTTCTGGGGATCGTTGGGGATGGTGTTCTTGTTCACCGTGATGTGGGCGCGGCCCAGTGCGGCCTCGGCTTCCTTGCCGGTGAGGTTCTTGGCGCGCAGATCCACCAGGAAGACGTGGCTCTCGGTGCGGCCGGAGACGATGCGCAGGCCCCGCTCCTGCAACACCTTGCACATCACCAGGGCGTTGGCGGCCACCTGCTCCTGGTAGTGCTTGAACTCCTTGGACGCGGCCTCCTTGAAGGCCACCGCCTTGGCGGCGATGACGTGCATCAGCGGGCCGCCCTGCAGGCCGGGGAAGATGGCGCTGTTGATGGCCTTCTCGTGCTCCGCCTTCATCAGGATGATGCCGCCGCGCGGGCCGCGCAGGGTCTTGTGGGTGGTGGAGGTGACCACGTCGGCGTGGGGAATCGGGTTGGGATACACCTTGGCGGCGATGAGGCCGGCGTAATGGGCCATGTCCACCATGAAGATGGCGCCGATTTCCCTGGCGATCTTGGCGAAGCGGGCGAAATCGATGCGCAGGGCATAGGCGGAGGCGCCGGCGATGATCAGGCGCGGCTTGTGTTCGCGCGCCTTGGCTTCCATGGCCTCGTAGTCGATCTCTTCCTTGGCGTCGAGGCCGTAGGACACCACGTTGAACCACTTGCCGGACATGTTCAGTGCCATGCCGTGGGTGAGGTGGCCGCCTTCCGCCAGGCTCATGCCCATGATGGTGTCGCCGGGCTTGCAGAAGGCCATGAGCACCGCCTGGTTGGCCTGGGAGCCGGAGTTGGGCTGCACGTTGGCGGCGTAGCCATGCTGATCCGCGCCGAACAGCGTCTTCAGCCGGTCGATGGCCAGCTGCTCGGCCACGTCCACGAACTCGCAGCCGCCGTAATAACGCTTGCCGGGGTAACCCTCGGCGTACTTGTTGGTCAGCTGGGAGCCCTGCGCTTCCATGACCGGGCGGCTGACGTAGTTCTCGGAGGCGATGAGCTCGATGTGCTCTTCCTGGCGGTGGTTTTCGCCCTGGATGGCGGCCCACAGTTCGGGATCGGTGTTGGCGAGGGTCTGGCTGGCGGAAAACATGATGAAAATTCCGGGAAAAAAGAAGGCGCGGATTTTACCATGGCCCCATCCGCCGTTTTCCGGGAGAAGCCGCCATGCCCAAGCAACCAGACCATGCCCGCCTCGACCGCGTCGTCGCCGAGGCCCGCCGCCAGGCCGACGCCCGCGCCGACAGCTACCGGGGCCAGGCCCTCAAGCTGTTCCCCTGGGTATGCGGACGCTGCGGCCGAACCTTCGACAGCCGCAACCTGGCCCAGCTCACGGTCCACCACAAGGACCACAACCACGACAATAACCCGCCCGACGGCAGCAACTGGGAGTTGCTATGCCTCTACTGCCACGACGCGGAACATTCCCGCGACATGGACGCGGCGCTGATTTCCCTGACCCGTTCGGCCAACGAGCCGTCCACGCCCGCCAGCCACAATCCCTTCGCGGGATTGAAGGATTTGCTCAAGAAAACATAGGGGGTATGGCGACCCAAAACGCGGGAAGGGAGTGGATTTGGCGGAAACGGTGAAGGGCCGAAGATCGGCCGAACCAGCCATTGAACAACCCTTGCTACTGGCTTACTGTCAGGCATTGCCAAATGGCCGGCGAGTTCCTTTGCTGCTTTTTTCACGCTGGGTGACGCATAACAAAATACAAATTCATGAAAGATCAACAAGTGATGCCCCATCCAGACTTGTTACACATCACATAGCGCCAAGTTACACGTCATTTTTGACGTGTACATAACTTTGGGCTTCGCAAAGAGACCGACCGGAGACTACATGGCAGTCATGATGCTGTTTCACGTTCCCGCGGACAAAGACCTTCTCGCCGCATATGGCGAGGTTACGCTTCGACATGAGCACTTGAATCATGTGCTCCGCATGACCATCAAGACAATTGCGGGACTTGAAGTTGATGAAGCACTCAATGCCACAGTACATGACAGCTCGTCGCAGCTTCGGGAGCGTATTCGCAAGCTCGCGCGGCAGCGACTGGGAGAAGGCGAGCCTCTGTTAAAGGTTCAAGCACTTCTAGAGCGTTGCAGGCGAGCGACGGACCGCAGAAACGATCTTGTTCATAGTGTGTGGGCAAAAGAGCTAGACGGTGAGGCCGTCCGCCGGAACAACGACCTGCGTTGGCAGCGTCTGCCTACCGTCGATGAACTGCATTCCCTCTGCCAGGAAGTCCTTGCGCTCACTAACGAGCTAAATCAGGTCCGCCTTGAGGGCTTCCTGCATCAGGCACTCACCAAACGCGCGGCTCCGTGACTCGACGCCCAACCCTGCAATGCACCGGACCTGCGCAAAAGGCCGCGCAGGCCGGTGATTTTGAACGTTGGGCCTAGGAGAAACCCATGGCGCAATTTGAAGAAAAACTTGCAGCAATCGCCGAGCAACTCAAAAAAGGCGTTGCTCCACCGAAGGAGTCTGTTCGGGCATTTCTCTTATGGTTCGACTCTGAGCGGCGTGGCTATCGAGTAATCCGTCGCGTTCGTAGTGCTCTTCGACACCACGGTCTAGCCACATCACCGGACTTTGAGTGGGCATACATTGACGGGCAAATAACGTTTATCAAGGCGCCGCCTGGGGCTCAAGCACCCCAAGGGGTTGCGGACGATTCCGCACCTGATCCCACATACCGAATTGGTCGCTTGGGTTCCGCCAACCGCGCACCGACCTATGTTGCTCCCGACGCTTCGTTACAGCAGGTAACGACTGTGATGATGTCGAACGATTTCTCACAAGTGCCAGTCATGACAAGCCCGAGAGAAGTGAAGGGCATCGTTACTTGGAAGACTATCGGTACGCGACTCGCTCTCAAGAAGACTATCGCCACTGCGAAGGACTGCATGGAAGATGCCAAAGTTCTTCTTGCTACGGAACCCCTGTTTTCTGCCATTTCAACAATTGCTGCACATGACTACATCCTTGTCAAAGCGCTAGACAACTCGATCTGCGGGATCGTGACGGCGAGCGATCTAAACGAACAGTTCCGACTGTTAGCTGAACCCTTCCTCCTTGTTGGCGAGATCGAAAATGGGGTTCGCCGTCTCCTTCATGGCAAGTTCACCCTACCCGAACTAAACGCGGCCAAGGCGCCTGGCGATGATGGGAGGCAGATTGATACCCCGGCCGACTTAACCTTCGGCGAATACATTAGGCTGATCGAGAGCGAAGAGAATTGGAAGAAGCTAAAGATCGAGATAGACAGGGTCACGTTTATTGCTCAACTCAATCGCGTCCGAGAGGTCAGAAACGATGTTATGCACTTTGACCCTGACGGCCTGGACGACGACGACCTGACATTCCTGCGCGAGTTCGCCCAGTTCCTGAAGCGCCTACGCGATGTTGGTGTTGCCTAGGCCCAACCCTGCGGTGCAGGGGGCGCTGCGCGATAAGGCCGCGCAGCGCCCCTGACCTTGAACGTTGAAGGTCCAGAAAGGGCCGAGAAACCGACACCCAGCCACCCCCAACCACCACTTTTACTCACAAACTCAATGCCCGCCGGCATCCCAGGATCACGCCCCCCGGAAGATGAAATACACCGCCCCCATCAGGCACAACCCCGCCCACAGGTAGTTCCAGCTCAGGGGCTCCCTCATGTACAGCACCGCGAAGGGCACGAACACCGCCAGGGTGATGACTTCCTGCATGATCTTGAGCTGGGGCAGGGTCAGTTGGGTGTAGCCGATGCGGTTGGCGGGCACCTGCAACAGGTATTCGAACAGGGCGATGCCCCAGCTCGCCAGGGCGGCGATCCACCAGGGCTTGTCGTTGAGGTGCTTGAGGTGGGCGTACCAGGCCACCGTCATGAACAGGTTGGACAGGGCCAGCAGGACGACGGTCTGGAGAACGGTGGTGTTGAGCGGGAGGGTCATGAGGCCTGGCCGTGGATGCGCTCCGATGATAAAACAACGGCCATGGAAATCCGCTTCTACCGTGACGAACCCCTGTCCCGGGAGGCCCGCGGCCTGCCGGCGGAGGACTACAACCTGACCCGCCTGCTGCTGGCCAGGGCGTCGGCGGGCTGCGTGTTCGTGCCCATCCGCTCCATGCAGGTCCTGGCGGTGATCGACGCCGAGGAGATCATCTTCACCCACCGGGAAGCGGCGCGGGAGGTGGAGATCGCCTGGACCCGCTTCCGCCCCGACGAGCGCTCCCGCCTGGACGAGCCGGTGGGCTTCGAGGCCCTGTATTACCAGCCCGACGCGCGGGAAACCATGAGCCGCCTGCAGGGGGATTTTCTCAAGGCCCTGCGCCTGATGGCGGAGCGGCAGGCGCCGAAGACGGACGCCCACGTCCTGGCCTTCCCGGCCGTGAACAAAACCGGGCAAAACTGAGCAATAGTCGCCCGCCTATCGCCCCGCTTATCCCGGCTCCGCTCCCAGGCGCGCCGATATCAGGATGTTGCGCGGCGTCACCGAGCGCTCGCAGAACTCCGCCAGGCGCACCCGGTAACCGTGCCGGGCCAGGAACAGGGCCCGATCCAGGGCCAGCCAGATTTCCAGGGGGCGGCGGAACGCCAGGCGCGCCAGTTCCAGCCTGGCCACTTCCCGGCGGCGGCGCCAGCCCTGGGCTTCCCAGCCCGGCCAATCGGGCGCCTCCGGCAAGGATACCGCTTCCCTGTCGGCCAGCCGCCGCATCCACTCGGCGAAACCCAGGCGATACCAGGTGGCGGGCACGGGCTTGAAGGTGGCCCCGCGGGGCACGCCCCGGGTGGCGCGCAGTTCGAGGAAGGCCAGCTTCCAGGCCTGGGCCCGGTCCCGCTGGCGGCGGTCATGGGCGCCGGCGGTGACGGTCTCGGTCACCGCCAGGTGCAACTCGTCCCGGCTGAGGCAAAGGCCGGCCTCCGGATTGAGGGGCCGATATTCCGGGGTGGCGATGCGGTAATAGCAGCAAGGCGCCAGGTCCAGGGCGGGCGCGCCCCGCGCCACCGCGCCGCGCAGCAGGGCCAGGTGCAGGTCGCCGCAGGCATGCAGGGCGACCACGTGGCGGCCCGCCAGATAGCGGCTGGCCGCCGGGTCCAGGGCATCCGCGCGCGCGAAGATCTGGCCGCTTCCCGCCGCCAGCCGTTCACCCTCGGCGCAGAGTGCGCCATCCCACTCCAGGCTGGTGACGGGCAAGCCCCAGCGCCGGGCCATCCACCGGCCCAGGTGCCCCTTGCCAGCGCACCACTCCAGCACCGGCGCCAGTGCCTCGCCAACCCCGGCGGCGAAGGCCTCGATCTGGGCCTGCTTGCGGCCGGGCACATGGCGATCCGAGCGCGCGTCGCGAGCTTGGGGATGGGTTTCCAGGCGAGGCAGATCGATCAGGCCAGGCAATTCCCGGAGCCCGGGAACGAAACGCCCGACCAGGTCGAGCAGCGCGCGATTGTCGCCCGCCAGGGATTCCACGCCCTCGTCCCCCAGGCCCAGAAGATGGCCGGCGAGATCGGGATGCTGCTCGCACCAGGCCGGGCGCGGCACATGGAAGGGCGCGGGTCGCCAGAGGCCGTCATGGCCGACCAGCACTTCACCCAGCCGATGGAAACGGTCGGTCAGGTCGGGAAGAGGGATTTCGCCGCGGGACATGGCGGCGCACTTTCCGCCATGGGGCGGATCTGGACAAGGGTTCCAGCCAGGGTTAGCGCGCCTTTCCGGATACCGCCGCCAGGATGCCGCGCAACAACGCCTCGGGGGTGGGCGGGCAGCCGGGCACTTCCACGTCCACCGGGATGACGCCGGAGACTTTTCCGCAGGTCGCGTAGTTCTCGCCGAACAAATCGCCGATCTGGCCGCAGCCGCAGCCGCAATCCCCCATCGCCACCACCCACTTGGGTTCCGGGATGGCGTCGTAGGTGCGTTTCAGGGCGACTTCCAGATTGCGCGTGACCGGGCCGGTGACCAGCAGCAGGTCGACATGGCGCGGGCTGGCGGCGAACTTCACGCCCAGGCCCTCGATGTTGTAGTGGGGGCCGCCCAGGGCGTGGATCTCCAGTTCGCAGCCGTTGCAGGAGCCGGCATCGACGCAGCGGATGCTCACCGCCTGGCCGAACACCTTGAGGATTTCCGCGTGCAGTTCCCGCTCCCGCACGCGCAGGCTCAAGTCGGCCTCCGGCGCGGGTTCCGAGACGATGCCGGTCTTGAAGATTTTCTGGAGGATGAGGTGCGTAGCCATTTGGAGTGAAGGGGGAAGGGTGAAGGGTAAAGGGTGGAGGGAGGTGCGCCGGGGTTTTACCCTTACCCCTTCACCCTTTCCCCTTCACGCATTGTCATAAGTCCTGCCCGCTGTAGGAAAGGTTGAACGATTTGTTGATCAGCGGGAAGTCGGGAACGATGTTGCCCAGCACGCCCAGTTCCACCAGGGGCCAGTTCTGCCAGGAGGGGTCGTGGGCGTGCACGCGGTCGAGCCGGCCGTCCGCGCCGATGCGAACCGCCACCAGGATGTCGCCGCGCCAGCCTTCCACCCAGCCCAGGCCTTCGCACACCCGCGACACCGGCGCGAGGGGCGCGCGGATTGCCCCGGCCGGCAGGCGGCGCAGGATTTCCCGGATCAGGCGCAGGGACTCCTTGACCTCGGCGAAGCGCACCTCGGCGCGGGCCAGCACGTCGCCCTTGCGGGCGGTGGCCATGTTCACGTCCAACTCATCGTAGGGCGCTTGCGGGAACTGGGCGCGGGCGTCCCAGGCCTGGGCGCTGGCGCGGCCGGCCAGGCCGGTGAGGCCCATGCGCGCCGCCAGGTCAGGCTTGACGATGCCGGTGTTGGCGAAGCGGTCCTGCAGGCCGGCGTGTTCGTCGTAGACGGCCTTGAGTTCGCCCACTTCGGTTTCGATGCGGTCGGCCAGAGCGGCGAGTTCCGCCTTGCCCGCGTCGGCCAGGTCCAGCGCCACGCCGCCGGGCACGATGCGGTCGAACAGGTAGCGATGGCCGAACAGCCGAGCGGTCAGGCGCAGCCAGTCTTCCTTGAGGCGCCAGAACTGCATGAAGCCGAAGGCCAGGGCCACGTCGTTGCCCAGATAACCCAGGTCGCCAAGGTGGTTGGCGACGCGTTCCATCTCCAGGAACAGGGCGCGCAGCCAGACCGCGCGGGCCGGGATGGCGGAGGCGGTGGCGGTCTCCACCGCCAGGCAATAGGCCCAGGCGTAGGCGCCGTGGGAATCGCCGGAGACGCGGCCCGCCAGCCTGGCGCCGGTATCCAGGTCCAGGCCCTCGAAGCGCTTCTCCGTGCCCTTGTGGGTGTAGCCCAGGCGCTCTTCCAGCTTGAGGATGCGGTCGCCGATGATGGAGAAACGGAAGTGGCCCGGCTCGATGGTGCCGGCGTGGATCGGACCCACCGGAATTTCGTGGACGCCGTCGCCTTCCACGCGGATGAAGGGATAGGCGTCGGTGTCGTGGCTGGCGGGCCGGCTGGCGTCGAAATCCTTGCGCAGCGGGAACGCGTCGGCCGGCCAGGCGCCGTGGCGCAGCCACTTGCGCTCGTCCACCGCGCCGTCGGCGCGGATGCCGAGCAGGTCGAAGGTGGCGCGCTGCATGCGGTCGGCCTGGGGGAAGATGCACGCGAGGTCCGGATAGGCGGGCCGCTCAGGGTCGAGATCGCTGGTCGTCCAGATCAAGCCGACACTGCTCAGGAAGGCGACGTGCACGGCGAAGCCCCGTTCCAGATGCCGGTCGTCCGAGCCCCACAGGGCGAGCAGCTGACCGCCCTCCTCGCGGATGGCGCGGGCGAAGGAAGGCAGGCGTTGCGCCTCCAGGGCGAAGCGCCAGATGGCGCCGCCGCCTTCCTGGGGGGTCAGGGTGAGTTCGATATCGCCCAGGTGTGCTTCCATCTCAGCCTCCCAGCAGTTGCGCCGCCTGCTTGTACCAGCCGGCGAGATAAGGCGGGATGAACAGGCCCAGCATCAGCACCAGGCCCAGGTGGATGAACACCGGCGCCAGGGCGGGCTGGTGCGACAACCTGGGCAATTCGGTCTCGCCGAACACCATGGGCTGCACCTTGCCGAAGATCGAGGCGAAGGCCACGCCCAGGGCCAGCAGCAGGAAGGGCGTGGCCCAGGGGTGTTCGTGCATGGCGGTGGTGATGATCAGGAACTCGCTGGCGAACACGCCGAAGGGCGGCACGCCGAGGATGGCGATGGTGCCCAGCATCAGGCCCCAGCCGATGGTGGGGTTGGTCTTGATCAGGCCGCGGATGCCGTCCATCAACTGGGTGCCCGCCTTCTGGGTGGCGTGGCCGACGGCGAAGAAGATGGCCGACTTGGTGAGCGAGTGCATGGTCATGTGCAGCAGCGCGGCGAAGTTGGCCACCGGGCCGCCCATGCCGAAGGCGAAGGTGATGAGGCCCATGTGCTCGATGGAAGAGTAGGCGAACATGCGCTTCACGTCGGTCTGGCGCTTGATCAGGAAGGCGGCCAGCACCACGGAGAGCAGGCCGAAACCCATCATCAGGTTGCCCGCCATGTCGTTGCCGAGGGCGCCGTCCACCAGCACCTTGGAGCGCATCACCGCATACAGGGCGACGTTGAGCAACAGGCCGGAGAGCACGGCGGAAACCGGCGTCGGGCCTTCGGCATGGGCGTCCGGCAGCCAGTTGTGCAAAGGCGCCAGGCCCACCTTGGTGCCGTAGCCTACCAGCAGGAAGACGAAGGCCAGTTGCAGCACGGTGGGCTCCAGCTGCGCCTTGACGCCGTTCAGGTGGGTCCACAGCAGGGCGGTGCCGCCGGAGCCCAGCACTTTTTCCGCCGCGAAGTAGAGCAGGATGGTGCCGAACAGGGCCTGGGCGATGCCGACGCCGCACAGGATGAAATACTTCCAGGCCGCCTCCAGGGAGGCCGGGGTGCGGTACAGGGACACCAACAGCACGGTGGCCAGGGTGGCCGCCTCCATGGACACCCAGAGGATGCCCATGTTGTTGGTGGTCAGCGCCAGCAGCATGGCGGCGATGAAGATCTGATAGCTGCTGTGATACAGGCGCAGGCGATGGGCGTTGAGCCGGCCATGTTCCTGCTCGATGCGCATGTAGGGGCGCGAGAACAGCGCCGTGGTGAAGGCCACGAAGGCGGTCAGCGTCACCAGGAAGACGTTGAAGGAATCGATGAAGAACCAGCCCTCGCCGCCCACCATCATCGGCCCCTCGGCGACGATGCGCGCGGTGAGCACGGCCGCCGCCACCAGGGTCAGCAGGCTGAACAGCGCGTTGATCTCCGGCGCGTGCTTGCGGCAGCCCCAGAGCGCCAGGAAGATGCCGCCGGCGAGGGGAATGCCGAGTACCCAGTAGATTTCCATCTCAGTGTTCTTTCAGCTTTTCCATGTGTTTCAGATCCAGGGAATCGAAGGTCTCGCGGATCTGGAAGAAGAAGATGCCCAGCACGAACACGCCCACCAGCACGTCGAGGGCGACGCCCATCTCGACCACCAGGGGCATGCCATAGCTGGCGCTGGTGGCGGCGAAGAACAGGCCGTTTTCCATGGCCAGGAAGCCGATCACCTGGGTGATGGCCTTGCGCCGGGTGATCATCATCAGGAAGGCCAGCAGCACGCAGGCCATGGCGATACCCAGGGTGGAACGCGTCACCGTGCCGGACATCTGCGAGATGGGTAGCGCCAGATTGAAGGCGAAGATCACCAGGACGATGCCGATCAGCATGGTGGTGGGGATGTTGATCATCGGCTCCACCTCCCGATCCACGTCCAGCTTCTTCACCAGGCGATAGAAGAACCAGGGCATGGCGATGACCTTGAGGATCAGGGTCAGCCCCGCCGAGTAATACAGGTGATGCTGGCCGGTTGACCAGGCGACGATGGCGGTGGACAGGGCCAGCGCGGCGCCCTGCCAGGCGAACAGGGTCACCAGTCCGATGATGCGGCGCTGGGACAGCATGGCGAAGGAGATCAGCAACAGCAAGGCCGCCAGCAGGTTGACGACTTGCAGGTGGTAGGTCAGGGACATGTCATGGCTTCCGATGTGAGTCGGCCTTCAGGCCGACTGTCGGCCTGAAGGCCGACCTACAGGGTGGGGCATCGTCACCTCAGACCTCCAGCAAAAAATGGATGAGCATGCCCAGCACCCCCAGCAGGAAGGCGGTGCCGAGAAACTCCGGCGCGCGGAACAGGCGCACCTTGGCGGAAATGGCTTCCATGAAGGAAAGCACCGCGCCGCCCAGGGCCATCTTCGCCACCAGGGCGAGAATGGCCAGCGGCAGGGCGTTGAAATCCCCCTGGGCGGCGATGCCCCAGGGCAGGAACAGGGCGATGCCCAGGGCCGAATAGGTGAACAGCTTCAAGGCCACCGCCCACTCGATCAGCGCCAGGTGGCGCGCCGAATACTCCAGGATCATGGCCTCGTGGATCATGGTCAGTTCCAGGTGGGTGGTGGGGTTGTCCACCGGGATGCGGGCGTTTTCCGCCACCGAGATCATCCAGAACGCCACCGCCGCGAAGGCCATGCTGGGGTAGATGACGAATTCCCGGTGGGCCAGGGTCTCGACGATGATGGGCAGTTCGGTGGACTGGGAGATCAGGCTGGCGGTGAAGAACACCATCAGCAGCGCCGGTTCCGCCAGGAAGGACACCAGCATCTCGCGCCGGGCGCCCAGGCTGCCGAAGGAGGTGCCGGTATCCATGGCCGCCAGGGCCAGGAACACCCGCGCCAGGGCGAAGATACCCACCAGGGCGATCACGTCCGCCGCCGGCGAGAACGGCAGATCGTTGGCGATGGTGGGCACGATGCCGGCGGCCAGGGCCATGCAGGCGAAGATCATGTAGGGCGCGAAACGGAACAGGGGCGAGGCGTCATGGGCGATCACCGCGTCCTTGTGGAACAGCTTGCGCAGGGTGCGGTAGGGCTGGGTGATCGGCGGCGCCGAGCGGCCCTGCAGCCAGGCGCGGCACTGGTTGACCCAGCCCATGAGCAAGGGCGCCAGCAGGATGGCCAGGAGGGTCTGGGCGATTTGCAGGAGGATGCCGGTGGTCATGATGCCGCCACCTCCTCATGTGCCCGCCCCCCCCTTTGCAAAAGGGGGGTTGGGGGGGATTTCAGCACGCCCAGGAACCGGCATGCGTCAGCGAATCCCCCCTGCCCCCCTTTTCCAAAAGGAGGAAAAACCGGGGCGGCCAGGGTCATTGCGGGCAGATTCATTTTCATGGAATTCATCGCGTCACGAAAACCAGCAGGAAGATCAGCGTGGCGAAGCTGTAGATCAGGTACCACTGGATGCGACCGTGCTGCAGGCGTCCGGCCTGGTCCGAAATCCAGCTCGCCAGCCTGGCGATGGGCTCGTAGAGCAGGAACCAGAGCTTGTCCAGGGAGGCGCTGGTATAGCGCGGGTGCCGGTCGAACGGGTCGGGCCGCTCCCGCTCCACGCGCATGAACGACTCGAAGATCTGCCGGATCGGCTGGCCGAAGCCCTCGGCCGTGTCCTGCATGCGCGCGTCCTGCTCCGGATAGCCGCAATCCCAGGGGTCGGCGCGGCGCACGCGGCCGTGGTAAATCCGGCGCACCCAGACGAAGGTCAGCAGCAACACCACCGCCACCACCGCGAAGAAGATGAGCGGCGCGTAGCTGGCGCGCTCGGCCGACACGGGGGCCAGCATCAACCAGTTGCCGTCGTTGACCAGGGTCTGCCCGGAGAGCAGGCGCACCACCGGGGCGAGCCGGTCGATGACCTGGGCCGGGAACAGTCCCAGCAGCGCGCAGCCGGCCGCCAGCCAGATCATGCCCAGGCGTTCCGGCCAGCTCGCCTCGTGGGCGTGGTGGAGGGCGGGATCGCGGGGCTGACCGAGGAAAACCACGCCGAAGAACTTCACCATCACGTAGGCGGCCAGGGCGGCGGCCAGGGCCACGGAAGCTGCGGCCACGGGAATCACCATGTTCAGGTAGGGCTGGGTCAGGCCCGGCGTCAGCAGGAAGGCCTGCAACAGCAGCCACTCCGAGACGAAGCCGTTGAGGGGCGGCAAGCCGGCGATGGCCAGGGCGCCGACCAGGGTCAGCCAGGCCGTCCAGGGCATGAAGCGGATCAGGCCACCCAGCTTGCCCATGCGCCGCTCGCCGGTGGCGTGCAGCACCGAGCCGGTGCCGACGAACAGCAGGCCCTTGAAGAAGGCGTGGTTGAGGGCGTGATAGAGCAGCGCGGTGAGGGTCAGGGCGGCCAGGGCGCCCTTGCCATCGGTGTAGAAGATCAGGGTCAGGCCGAAGGCTGCCAGGATCACGCCGATGTTCTCGATGGAGGACCAGGCCAGCAGGCGTTTCATGTCCGACTGGACGGCGGCGAAGATGACGCCATAGAGGGCGGTCAGCAGGCCCAGGGCCAGGGCCAGGGTGCCCCACCAGCCGATCTGCACGTTGAGCAGGTCGAAGGTCACGCGCAGCAGGCCGTAGATCGCCGTCTTCAGCATGACGCCGGACATCAGCGCGGAGACCGGCGAGGGCGCCGCGGGGTGGGCCTCCGGCAACCAGACATGCATGGGCACCAGGCCCGCCTTGGCGCCGAATCCGAACAGGGCCAGCAGGTACACGGCCGAAGCCCAGAACGGCGTCATTTCCGCCAGGCGCATGGAATTGAAGGTGTAATCGCCGTGGCCGCCCTGGAGCAGGCCGAAACAGAGCAGCAAGGCCACCGCGCCGACGTGGGCGATGAGCAGGTAAAGGAAACCGGCGCGACGGATGTCGGGAATCTTGTGGTCGGTGGTGACCAGGAAGTAGGACGACAGCGCCATGACCTCCCAGGCCACCATGAAGGCATAGGCGTCGTCGGCCAGCAGCACCGTGACCATGCCCCCCAGGAACAGGTGGTACCACAACACCAGCAGGCCCAGCGGGCCGGCCCGCATGTTGCGGAAGTAGCCGACGGCATAGACCGTCACGCCGAACGAGGCGCCGCCCAGCAGCACCAGGAAGAAGGCGGACAAAGCATCCAGGCGCAGGTGGAAGGGGAGATCGGGCAGGCCGATGGGCAGGATGACGGCGGAGGGCGGCGCGACCAGCCCGACCAGGCCGACGCCGGCCATGAACAGGGCGCCCAGGGCGCCGAGGGGGAACACCAGGCTGGTGAGCAGGCGACGCTGGCGCTGCAGCAGCAGGGCGCCGAAGCCCAGGACCAGCCAGTAAAGCACTCCGGCCCAGGCCCAGTTCACCAGATCGGGAAATTGTGTCATCGAGGATTCAGTCATGGGCAAAGGGGG
>WBZL01001507.1_pt1 | contig 24350 bp, 41 predicted proteins | sample 5204291 | NCBI WGS metagenome assembly WBZL01 (sample SAMN12344345, study PRJNA552823) | activated sludge metagenome | biome: Activated sludge suspended growth; feature: Nitrification reactor; material: Wastewater; isolation source: activated sludge from nitrification reactor of wastewater...
CGCTGCGACCGAGCCGTTTGAGCTGGAGCTGTTCTCGCCGCTCCTCGCCAGGTCCGTGCGTCCCGACCTCGACCTTGGCTGTCCTCTTGCCGCCTCGCTTCGCCAGCCTCGCTCGTAGGGAGGCTCTACCTCGACTGATTCGCCGTCTCGCTCGCTAACCGGCGTCGTCTCGCCGGTGAGACCCTTTATAGGCCTGGCCCTATGACCGCGCAAGCCCCCTCGTGAAAAAAAGATCGGGGCACCGCTTGCCCGCGCAGGTTGACGACGTCGCGCCTCGCGCCCCATGCTCGCCGGATGACGACGACGACATGCGGCCCTGCGGCCGTTCTCTCTATCGATCCGCCTTGGCAATCGCGCGATCAACTGCCCGGCGCTCGCGGCGCGAGCCACAAGTACGAGACGATGACGACGCGCGAGATCTGCGAGCTGGAGCTACCGCCGCGCGCTGAGCGGCACGTGCTCTTCTTGTGGCGACTCGCGAGCATGACGCGCGACGCCGACAAGGTGCTGCACGCGTGGGGCTACGTGCCGTGCGCCGAGGTCGTGTGGAACAAGCTGCGGCCCTGCCGAACGTGCGCGGTGACGGGGCGCACCGACGTGTGGAGGATCCGCGAGCAGCTCGTCGAGGTGCCCGGCGTCGACCGTGTGTGCAGCACGTGCGGGGGCGCGCGCGGCACGCCGTATCTCGGGCTCGGGCACTACACGCGCGGGGCGCACGAGGTCGCGATCATCGCGAGGCCGAAGCGAGGGCGCGCGCCGGAGCGCCTCGACAAGTCGGTCGGCTCGTCGTTCTCGGCGCCGATGCTCGTCGACGTCGACGGCGTGCTGCCTGCGAGCGAAGGCCGACGCGGCGCGCTCGTGCACAGCGCCAAGCCCGACGCGTTCTTCGAGCGCGTCGAGCGACTCTATCCCGGCCCACGCGTCGAGCTCTTCTCGCGCCGTCGCCGACCTGGCTGGACGCAGGCGGTCAGCGATCAAGACGACGCGCTCGACGAAGTGGCGCGGGTGATGCGCGAGGAGTGGCCGCAGCGGGTGAAAGCGGCGCGGCTGGCGAAGGCTCGGCGCACGCTGGATCGTTCGGCCTTGCTCGCAGGTTCGTAGGAGCGTAGAAACGACTTCGCCGCGTCACCCTGCCTGGACAGTAGGGGTACGCGGCGACGAGGTGTGCAATGCGAGAGGTACATTGTTCCGAGCCCTCGGGCAAGGGCTGTTGTGCGTTCCCAGGTCTGACGCAGGCGACCGCGTTGCGGCGGTTGGCAAGCGAGCCGTGTCGCTGCGGCGGCGGGCTAACGTTGGCGCAGCGGCGGCACCTGCTGTGCGTCAGGTGCTGGGCGCGGTCCGCGCTGCGCGCGCCTATGTGGACCGCGCGGAGGGTCGGACGATGAGCGCTCCGAGCGGCGATGTCTACAAGGCACCGGAAGGGATGCGGATCCGTCAGACCGAAGCCTGCGAGCCGTGACCCTATCTCCTACTTTTCGCCGTGTCTGCGTGCATCGTCGGCAAACACGCCCTCTTCGTACAGCGGCTCGATCGGCGCGCCCGCGTCGGGCCGCGTCCACCTGGCCTTGGTCGGCTCGCCGTAGACGCGCCCCTCCCATTCGAGGGACCGGTCATGCCGCACGTAATCCCACGCTCCGAGTTTGATCCCGAGGCGCTTGGCCTCGGCGCGCGCCCACGCCTTGACGGCGATTGCCCCCTTCGCGTCGTCGGAGCAGTACAGCGACGCGGTGACGAGGATGGTCGATGACGGGCCGTAGACATCGATCGTGACCCGGTGGTGAGCGCATGCGGACATGAGTGCCTCCTAACGCCGAAGGCCCGGGGCTCGTAGCCTACCGGGCCGCCCCGCGGTGGGGCATGGGATGAAGGTCTAGTCGCCGTCGTTGACTGCCCTTTCAACCTAGGGAGCCTTGGCGGTTTGCCCCTTCGGGCTGAGCCCGAAACATGGCGTCGCGTACCCTCGCCGGACGAGCACATCGTGAACTTCCGCCAAGGTGTCGGCGGCGTCGCTGTCGCCCCGCATGCCTTGCCACGCGTCGACGGCGCGGAGCACTTCCGCTAGGGCTTGAGCTGAATTCTTGACGATCACTGGCGGGTCGCCGTCGTTGATGGCACGTTGCGCGGTGTAGAGGGCTCGACGCGCCTCGATGTCGAGGTCGCGCTTCGCGACGCACCGCTTACGGTCACACAAGAAAAACCCGGGCCCGTCCGACGCGCCGCACACTTCGTCGTCGGTGAAATAGTTGGTTCCAACCGGCTTGCCGCACCCGTCGCACTTCGGCGACTTGCGATAGCGCCCGCTGCGGTGCTCGCGGTCGTTGTGTGCGGAGCGGTTGAGCTTTTCGGTACACTGACCCATGGTTGCCTCAACGGGCGAAGGCCCGGAGCCTCGGTTTTCCGAGGCGTCCGGGGCGATGCTGGGGAGAGATAGGCATCATCCGTCGGCGTGGAAGTCCTCACGGAAGTCTGTCTCGCCGCCGCACTCGGCCGCGTCGCGGCACTCCTCCGAGCAATAAAAACCTATGGATGTCTCGACGATGTTCTCGTGCGTCAAGACCGCGTCGCACTCCTCGCACAACCCATCGTGCTCCGTCCCGGTGACTTCGTGCTTCGTCATCGTCCTACCGCTCCTTGTCGGCCTCAACCGCCGACCACCACACCCTATTCACGCATTGAGCGCCGGTCAAGTGCTACCCGCACATGGTGCAACGAATTTTTCGGCACCCTGCCTGAACGTGCCTCACGAGCGCCGATGCCCGCCGAAACGCCTCACGAGGGCCCTGGCCGCCTCCCTGGCGCGCCCGGAGCCTACGCGACTCACGAAGGCCCGCGCGACGTCGACGGCCGCGCCCTGGCGCTGCTGGTAGGCCGCGGGAACCTCCCGGCCGTAACCGAAGAGGGCGAAGGTCGCCGGGCCCGTCGCGGTGTGATAGGGTCCTACGGTGTAGTCCCCGTCGGGGCCGAAGGACTTGACGATCCGGCCTTGGGTGAGAGCCTCGGCCACGAGGTTGGCGGCTTGTTCGTCGCGGTGAGACATGGTCACTCCTCGGGCCCATCGTAATAACGCGGCGCGTCGCCCCACCCGTCGTCCGTTGGTGCGGAGTCTCCTTCGACGCAACAAGCGCCGAGGATCTCACGCGCCGAAAGCCCGGGGCCGCGCTTTCCGCGTGCCTCCGGGCCCGGTGCCCTTGGGGGCGCTCACTCGTCGCGGAGCATCTTGGCCTTGAGCGCCGCGGCGAGGTCCACGATGGACGTCTCCTCGGGCATGCCGAGGAGAACCGCGACGGTTTTTGCAAGCTGGAACGACGCTGCGACTTCCTCCGCGAGCCCTTTCTCGGTCGCGCTGTAGGAGCCCCCGAGCATGATCGCCCGGACGGACGAGATTGGGATGACGTTGCCGGAAACGCCCATGCGGCGCGCGTCGGGAGAAACCGAGAGATCCTGCGTCGTGTACTTGCTCATGGTGTCGTTCCTTCCGAGGAGCACCCTAACGCCGAGTTGAGCGTCGGTCAAGTGCCCTCCAAGAAAAACTAGCGCGACTGCTCGGCCTTGACCTCGGCGAGGGCCGCCGCTCCGCGCTCGATAGCGTCGAAGGCGCTGTCGATCTGTCCCCGGCGTCCCCGGTGAGCCGACGCCTGAGCCTTGTCGCCGCCGCTGCGGGCGATGGTCTCGGCGGTGCGGGACTCGTGGTCGCGCGAATCCCGGAGGATCGCCGCGAATTCGGTCACGATGTCGTCCGACGTGAGCGTGATGCCGAGGACGGCGGCTTGAGTCCTGAGCGACGCTTCGAACGCGGTCTGTCCTTCGGCGTAGTCGTCGGCGTCCCGCGCCGCGCGGCCGATGCCTTCGAGGTCGGCCATCGCCTTGCTCACGCGCGCCACGTCCGCCTTCGTCTCGCCCCACTGGATGATCGTCGCCATGGTCCTACCTGCCTTCGTTGCCGGGCTCGCTTGCCGGTGAGAGCATGCTAGATTCGCATTGAGCACTGCGCGCCCGATGCGCCCCATTGCCTCGCGTGCGGCGAAGCGGTCAAGTGTCCCGACGAGATTTCTTTCTGGCGCATGTCGTTTCGGGCACTTGCGCCGCGGCGAGGATGGCTCGGATCGCCCCGGCGACGCTGGACGGCGTGTCGTCCCCTGTCGCCGCGGCCACCTTATCCCACACGTCCCCTAGGTCTAGGACGATGACTTTGCCTTCGGCCGGGAGAGGCCCCGGGAGGGGCCCACCGAGAGCCACGGCGAGGATGGCCCGGACCGCGGCCGAACGGCTCGCCCTAGCTGGCCCAAGGCGTCGAGCCATGTCCGCCCGGTAGGCGTCGACCCTGTCAAGGATGGCCCGGGGGAGGGCTAGGCTATGGCACCCGAGCTGTCTGGCCTTGTTCCGCGGCTTGCGTTCGGCTGCGACGTGAGCCTGAGCGAGGGCTTTGAGGTCCTCGCGCTGGTAGACGCGGGCCTTGCTGAGGCCGACGGCACGCGCAGCATCCGCGATCCGGATGTGGGGATGAGTTTGGAGAACGGCAGCGAACTGCTCAGCGGTCACCATGGGACATGGGGTAACCGCTGGTTGAGCGTCGGTCAACCGACGTCAGTTCGCTCCGGTGTTGTGAGCCCGCATCCGCCGGCCCTTGCGGCGCGCCGTCTCCAGGCCCTTCTCGTCGCCATCGCGCTCCGCGAGCAGCGCTTCGCCGTAGACCGTGTCGATCTCGCTCTGTCCGAACGGCTGGCCCTTCGGTAGCAGGGGGAGCACGACCGGGAGGATCTCCCCGATCCGGCCGGCGTAGTAGAGCGGCCAGATGGTCCATGCCCATGCCAGCGTGGCGCTCTGCGGGTTCTCGTCGGGCCACTTCGCCTTGACCTTGGCGGCCACGTCACGCGCGACGTCGACATTCGGAATCATGCCTTCGAGGCGGGACACGAGGCCCGTGATGGCGTTCATGATCTCGTCCGGGATCGAGCCGTCAGCGGTTTTGTCGGCTTGGATCTTCTTGATGAGCGTTTCGATGTTCATGTTGGTGCCTTCGCAGGATACGGTAACGCACGCGAAGGATACGGCAAGTGCCAGCGCTAGCCAACCCGCAGACTGGCCCGCACCGCCTCAATCCACGGCGCCCATCGCGAGCCCTCCGCCGCGAACGCCAGCGCGGCGAGCACCTCTTCGCGGCTCGTCTCGCCCTTCAGGTGCGCGTTCGTGGCGAGGTAAAGAGGCGTGAGGCTCGTGTCGATCTCGCTGAGGAGACGCATCGTGCGCAGCGGCGGCGTCACCGGCTCGATGCCGTCGTCGCGGTAGACGACCACGGGGATCGGCGGCCGATCGCCGAGTCCTTCGCGGCAGATCCGAAGCATGCCGGCGCTGCCGGAGGAAAGGGGCGATCCGACCTTGCCTGAGATGAAGCCGGCGGCGATCGTGGGCCGGTACGTGCGGTACATTCGGGCGTTGCGGCGATGTCCAGCAGCGGGCCAAGGGCCGTCGTGGTCGCGCTCGACGGGGCAGCGGCGCGCCGGGATGCCGTCGCCGCTCGCTCGGAAGTACATCACCGCCTCCTCCCAGAACACCTGATCGGCGCCGCCTGCGGGGCTCTTGCCGTCGACCGTCTCGTCGGGGCAACAGGCGTCGATCACGGCGCGCACGCGGGCGCGGTCGGTCCAGCCTGTGGCGCCGCGACGTGCTGAACTGCCGAAGCCGAGCAACGTGATCACGCGGTGCTCCCGAGGGCGAAGGCGGCGTCGGACCAGCGGCTCATGTCGCCCGCCCTTCCAGCTTCGCGAGGAGCTTCTCGGCGTTGCAGCGACGGCACGAGCCGTTGGCGTAGACGTGTGCGCTCTCGTCGTGGTTGTAGCTCGTGGCGACGTCGCGTACGAAGGCGGTCGTCTTGGCCGAGCGGAGGGCTGCGCGCATGGGCTCGATCTCGTCGTTGATCGTGGCTCGTGCGCCTCTCCGCTGAAGCTCTTGCACGTCGATCTCGCCCCGCAGGTAGGCGGCCACGTCCTCGGCGGAGAGCGCGACGTCGGCGTTCCAATACGCCTGGACGCGCCCGACGTACTCCGCGATCCGCTCCGCCGGGGCGCGCCCGTCGCTCGGGATGCCCGCGGCGGCGAGCGCCGTCTCGACGGCGTGGAGCTGCGCGAGGAGCCAGGGAACGTCCTCGCGCGCGTGCTCCACGAAGAGGGCGTCCTCGGCGAGCATCTCGACCTCGGCACCATCCTGGCGCGCCGGGATCCTCCACGTGCGCGAAGGGGTTCCGCCGTTGTTCCAGCCTGCCTCGCTGGGCCACGGCCCCTTCGTCGCTGCTCGCTCGCGCGCCTCGATCTCGGCCAGCTTCTTCGCGTAGTCGGTCGTGGGCTCGACCTTGGCGGCGCGCGCGGCGGCGCTCCTCTCCGCGTCCGCGCCCTCGTTCCACGCCCGATCGATCGCGAACGCGACAGCGGGGATCCCGTACCTCACGATCTCGGCGGCGCACCGCTCCCGCTCCTCCCGCTGCGAAGAGATCGGGATCAGCAGGGCTTCGGCGAGGACGCGCTCTTGCCAGTCGGTCGTGGGCTCCACCGGCCACGCGCGCGCCATCCCGGCGACGAGGTGGACGTTCCTCGCGCGCATCTCGCGGCCGTCGTGGCGGACCCAGAGCCCGCGCCTCGCGTCGCGATCACCTTCACCATCGAAGGACTCGAACGTCCCCGAGGCATCCCCGCCGGGGGTGCTCGCGGGAATCATCTCGACCGGCACCGTGATCGTGATCCACTTCGTCGGCTCGCTCATCGTCCCTCGCTCCTCTTCGCCCTCTCGCGCAACCGCCCGACGACACCTTTCCCATCGCGCGTCGTGTGCCGCACCACGCCGGGGGGATCTGGCTCGACGACCACGAGCCAAGGCCCCACCACCATCATGGGCTCCCGATGCGGGACGCTCTCGGGGCCGACGTACTCACCACACCGCGCGCAGACGTTCGGCTTCTCGGGTCCTTCGCTCACGTGCCCGCCTTTCCGGCCTCGTGCTCGCGCACGATCGCCTCGATCTGCGCGTCGCTCTTCTTCGCGACCTCCCGGCACCGCGGGTACACCCACCCCGTGCGCTGGCGGATCGCCTCCACGCGCGTGCGCCGGTCCTGCCCGGCGGTGAGGCGGAAGGGGCTGCGCTCGCCGGGCAGGAGCGACTCCTCGGCGACCGGGACGATGGCCGCGAGCGTGAGCAGCGTCGCCAGCGGGGGCGTCCTCGGGGCGCTCAAAGGACACCGGCCTTCCGGGCGCGCGCGAGGAGCGCGGCGCCTTCGGTGGTGAAGTCGCCGGGCGCGATCATCTGCGCGCGATACAGCCCCTCGTGTACCTCCGTCGCCTCCTCGCCCAACGACCCACCCACGCCGTCGTGAGGCATGCCCGCCGCCACCCATCGGCGGCAACTTGGCTCTTCGTGAGCCCTGCTCTGAGCCAACTCCAGGGCGCGGCGCGCACTGGCCTCAGCCACGCGAGAGAGCGCCTCGGTGAACTCCTCGGCCGTCATCACGACGATCTTCGCCGCGGCGCTCATCGCTTCTCCGCCTCTCTGAGCATCTCCACGCGCAGCACGATGCGCCCCACGTCCAGGTCCGTCTTCATCGTCGCGAGCGCCAACCGGGCCCACTCGTACGCCCCTCGCCGCAGGCCCTCGCGCCAGGCGATGCGGGCTGCGTCGGGGAAGGCTCGCCGGATGTGCTTCACGCACCACACGACCGACCGGATGTCTTCGCGGGTGATGGTCATGGGTCGCCGCCTTGGTCGTGGCACGGGTCGCCATCGCCAGGTGCCGTACCGCTTGGCTGTGGACACCACTCGATTTCTGGTGCAAAGAACACCAAATGGCTCTTCAACCGGCGGCATCGCGCTTGATACGCCTTGTCGTTCACTTGGAACTTGTCAGCACCGGTCACGAGTGCTCGCAAGCACCGGAGCGTTTCCGCCGCATCGAGGACCGCAACGGCCCCTTCGGCGTTGGCCTCGGTAACCGTCTCATCCAGGCTCTTAATGAGCCAAAGCAGCATTTGTCCGTGGAATTCGGTGGGCCCGTTCATCCTTGTCTCTCCGCTTTCTCCGCCCACCGCACGACGTCGCCGACCGTGGTCCACCGCGCCTCTTCGCCGTCCGGCACCTCGACCCCGAGGCGCTCTTCGAGGTCCATCGCGAGCGCCACGACCCCCAGCGAATCGAGGCCGATCGGGGTCAACTTCACATCGTCCGCGGGCGGGCCCATGTCGTCGTCGAGCAGGGCGCGGATCGCGACGATCACATGCTCGCGGGGCGTCATCGCGGCACCTCCGGAAACGTGATGGTTGGGCGCTCGTCGGGCCTCGGAATCTTGCCGTCCCGCTGCCAGCGGAAGGCCGTCCACGCGAGGACCATGAGCGTCTCGATGTCAAAGTCGCGGTAGGCTCCCGCGACTGCCTTGAAACAGGCGAACATCGGGGCGGCTGTCACCTTGTCAAGAAGCCGAAACGCCTCGATCTGGTTGGGCTTGGCGGTCATCGCGGCACCTTCAACTTCGCGGTGGTCTCGAACGTGTTCGCGAGTGCCACCAACGCCGCCCGAGCGGCGGCCTCGCACACCAAGGCAAGGCCATAAGCCACACCGGCCGCTGAGTCGCAGGCGTCGTTGTAGCCTTGCACGTAAGCCGCCTGCTCTGCCTCGGTATCGAACGTGCGACGACGGCCCACGAGTTTCAGGACGCTCTCAATCACTTGTCACCTCGCAGGAAAGACAGGCGTTCGTCGATCTCGGTCAGTTGCACCTTGTGCATGGCCACGATCTCCGCCCGGCGCTTCTCCAAATCGCCGATCGTGGCGCTTCGGTCCACCGTCGCGGTTCCCGCAGCGAGCTTGCGCCATTCGGCGAGGGCGATGCGATGCTGCGCGTCCGCAAGCCCGATGCCGCGGGCCGTGTACTCCACGTGCTCGCCGTCGACGCGGGTCACTGCCACCATCGCGCGTCCGCCAGCGGCATACAGAACATCGCCGGCATCGGGGTTGACCTTGGGGTCTCTCACTGGCCACCTCGCAGGATCTTGACGGCAAGGCGCAGAACACTCGCTGCCGTGTTGTCGAGCGCCCGCGACACTGCCGGTGGCAGCTTGCTGTCCGCGTCGACCCGGATCTCGCCGGATTCATGGCGCCGCGCCGCCTCCAAGAGAGCCTCGATCCGCCGATCCATTTCCTCAGCGTGGTCCAACGCTGCGGGGAGTAGCGTTCGGGCTTCTGCGATCAAGCGCCAGTTGGCCAACCTGTGCGGCTCTTCAGCGATCGGCCCGCCGACGTCATTTTCGGAACACGGCACGCTTGCCACCATGCCCGATTCGTCGCCAGCCCAGACGATGCCGCACTGGCAGTTTTCCCCCGCCTTGCACCTCCGCCATGGCCCCTTGCTTGCTGCCGCACACAGCGCCTTGCCCCGAGCAATATCTTCCTTCGTGATCATGGCTTCATCTGCTCCCGTTCATGCATGCGCCTGTCGTTCTCGATGGCCAGCGCCGCGGTCCTCACGAGACGCCGATGGTAGAGGTCCGGGCTCGGTGCCGGCGGCGGCAGTGGCACCCCAAGTGCCCGGAGCATGCGCTCGATGTTCTCCGCCTTGGCCCACCGCAGACACGTCACGTCAAGATCCACGAGTCCACTCCGCTGTGTCGTAATCGGTCAGGATGTTGGGCTCACCAATCGCCACAAGAGCCGCGGCGGCGGCCTCGCATCGCTCCCACGTGCCGGATGGCAACGGTCGCCGACGGGCGTCCAGCGCGAAGGCCATGCGCTTCCATGCCTCGGCGCGTTCCTCCCATGCCATCGTGGTGCGTTCCGCGATGCTTGCCCGCGTCGTCTCGTCGGCCAGTTGGCGGCGCAGGCTTGCGACATCCGCGTCGAGCCGCGCGATCTGCTCGTCGGCCGTCTCGACGCGGCCGTTCCTGCCAGCGGCGGGGATCCACACCGTCGCGCCACGATGCTGCCGGATGGGCTCCTCACGGGTCCTCGTGGCAACGAGGCCGACCCAGCACACGGTGTGCTCGTCGAGCATCTCCGTCGTGCCGTCGTCGAAGCGAACCTGGATGTCCATCACGCCTTCTCCACACTGGCCACGCGAACCTTGGCCTCGAACCTGAACAGCCACGATCCGTGCCCGCGCACGAAGACTTTCAAGACGTCGTCGTGGCTCACTTCCCCGTTGCGAATCAAGTCGTCCCCGAACCAGCGGGCGGCCTGCGCGGGGTCTTCGGCTTCGACCTCGCGCCATTCGCCGTCCCCCTCGGGTGCCTCTGAGGTCTGATACCCCCACCAGACTTGGTAGGTATCCTGCGGCGAGAGGTCCATCACACCTCCCCCCCCCCCGCAGCCTTCCTTCTGAGGACGCGTGCGACTCGGCCTTTCCCGTTGCGAGTCGTGTGCGTCACCACCTCCTTCGGAGGCTCATCCGACGGGACTTCGTTCGGGCATTCCCAGCCCCACGGGAACTCCTTGGACGGTTGGAACAGCCGGCCTTCTGTCTCCTCGACGAACTCCACACCCGCGGCCTCGCACTGCTCCCGCAGACTGGCGATGTGCTCCGGCGCGCCCCCGCGGATCCGGATGGCGTTCCACTCGGCGATCTCGTCGGGGTATCGAGAGTCGGTCTCGCCGTCGCAAGCCGGACAAGCTCCTGGGCACTCGGGGTCGACCCAGCACGAAGTGTCGGCCGGCGGATCTGCCATCTCGCGCGAAAACACGCCGCGACCGCAGCTCATGCAGAATCGGTCACCGAGCCACTTCGCCAGGTCGATCTTCTCCGTCGGCACGAACACCACCTCTCGCCGCGCGGCCTTCACCGCGAGGAGCGCCGGGATCGCCTCGTCGGCTTCGGCCTGCGTCCGCAGGGGGCCGACCGCGAGAGTCACGTTCGCCGGCCAGCCCTCCTCGGGGAGCGTCTTGAGCTGCGGCGCGAGGGCCCAGAAGCGATGTTCGGGGCAACCATAGGCGAAGCCCCACACGGCCGTGACCACCTGTGCTTGTCGCTTGCCGAAGGGCGGGATCGCGACTTCCCACGTTGTGGGCTCGGTGGTCTCCGCCGGCCGAAACAACTCGGCGTCATCGGCTTCGGTGATGGGTGTCCAGACTCGGGTGTTCATCGCAACACTCCCGCATCTCGAAGAGCTTTCTTCGTAGCCGGCGACTGGATGGCCCGCGCCTCATCCACCACGGACTTGCTGGCCTTCGCCCGAAGCGCCGCAGCCCCTCTAGACGGCTCGGGCGCTGGCGGCGGCGCGAACGTCAGCGGGGCGCCGCCAACGACCTCACCGCCCTCGACATTCACATCCAACGTGCGACACAGCGCCGAGAAGTCCGCGGCGTCCGGCCGTCCCATCGGCGCTGGCACGCGCCCCGCGCCGTCGCAGACACCGCACTTCACGTACTTCGAGCCGCAGACGCCGCAGTCGACCCGCCCATTGCCCTTGCACTCCTCGCAAGGGACGAGCGTCCCTCTCGCAAGGATGTCCGCGATCGAGTCACCGCGTAGGCGGGCGTCGATCTCGGTGTCGGCCACCGCGATCTTTTCCCAGTCCTTGGCGCCGACGTTCCGCCGGAGCACCGTCTCGATCTCTTCTTTGGCCCGCTGTCGCGCCTTGCCAGCGTGATAGGCAGCGAACGCGTTGGCGATGAACTTGGGGGCTGCGGCGAGCGCCTTCGACGTACCGCCAGTCCGGTACGGCGCCTCTTGGTTCGCCTCGCACCACATCTTCGCCTCCTGAAGTTGCTCCGTGGTGAAGTCGCCGATGAAGTGGTGCATCTCGGGGTACATCCAGTTCGTCCCGATCCACTGATCGAGCGTCCGGCCGACCTCTTTGACCAGCCGGTCACGACGGACACCGGCGATCCGGTGCCGCTCGGCCTCTTGGACCTCGGTCAAGGTCAGTCGGATGCGACTGTCGATCTTCTTCTCGCAGTGGCGCTTTCCGCGGACGACGCTGGAGGTGTAGTTGTAGGAGCACCCGAGGACGACGGGCTCCCCCTTGTGCGTGCCGAAACTTGTGATCGAATACCAGCGCTCCTGCCATCGGATGAGCGAGGCCACGCGCAGGCGCTTCCCATCGTAGATGAACGGCGGTCGCCCGAAGAACGCCTCGAAGGACCGACATGCATTCTCGTTGCCGCAGTCGACCGCCTCGGCGTAGTAGCGCTCGCCACCGTCCGCGCCGAAGGCCTGCATCCCGCCCAAGTCGTCGTTGAAGACGCGGACGTCGGCCGCATCGAAGCGCAGCCCGAGGTGAAAGCACGCCTTGAGCGCGTAACCCATCCCGTAGCCCATCTCACGGTCGCTGACGCGCCCGCACGCATCGTAGGCGGCGCGGAGCAGAGTGAGCGCCGGGGAGCCCTTGTCGGCCGCCATCACGCGCCTCCCACGACTGGCAAGCTCGGCGTCTCCGCCCATTGCCGCCCGTCGAGCACCGGAAGACTGATCTTCTTGCCGCCTTCGACCTTCTGCTTGAGGAAGAACGGCACGCCGGCCGCGGTCGCCTGATCCCGCGCCGAGCGAACCCACGAGAGCATCATCGGCCGCGCGCCGCCGCCGCTCTCACCGCCGACAATGATCCAGGCGATGGGCGCGAGGCCGCGGAAGTCGATCGGGCCCAGTGCGGGCTCGTAGCTCACGAACCACTGGACCGCGTTCTCCAGCCAGAGCTTCCGCGCGGCCCCCTCTCGACGGTCGAACCAATCCTGATTCTCGGCCGTGAACCCAGGGAGCACGTTTTCGGGCCACGTGGACAGCCACGACCCAGGCACCATCTTCGCAACGTTCTCCGGCCGCTTTGTGAGGAGCAGCCATTGCAGGTGCGGAGTCGCGGCGATCATTGGCCAGAGGCGCTCGCGCTGCGTCGCGATCGTGGGGTGATCCTCGAACACGTCCGCCATCGACGAACAGAACACCCGCGCCACGACACCGGCCTTCGCTGCGGCGGCGTTCCACTTGAGCGGCGCTTTCCAGTGCTCCGCCGACATCACCCTGCGCGGCGCGTCCTTGCCCCAGAGCGAGTGTCCGGCGCGCTTGGCCCACGACTCGGCATAGCACTTGTCGCACGCGGGACTGACCTTCTCGCACCCCCAGGCGATGTTGAAGGTGTGGTCCGTCCACTCGATCTTGCTGTTCTCGCCCATGACTCAGCCCTTCTCCGGCGCCGTGGGCGCCTGCATGACCTCGCCCGCGACTCGCAGGTACGCGCGCACCTTCTCGCGGTTCAGGACACCGCCCTCGTCGCCGTCGCGGAGCCGCCCCTCGGCGTCGATGCTCACTTCGTAGCCCCGAAGCACGGAGAGCGACGGGAGCGTCTCCGCGCAGAGCCCGCCTGCCACGCCAAGCCCGAAGTAATAGCCACGCTGCATGCGAATGGCTTTCACGTGCGCGCGCATCGCCGCCGGGTCGAGAGGGACGCCACGCCCGCCGCTTCCGTCGAGCAGCAGATGGCAGCGCGACTCTGTGAACATGCACGCGATCGAATCGAAGATCCGAGGATCGGAAAGCAGTGCGGGAACAGCGCTCGTCTTCAGTTGCAGAACCACCTGATGTCCACGAGCGAGCGGCGCGATGGTCTCTCGCAGGGGCCAGATCCCATTGAACTGGAAGCCGTGTAGAAGGGGCCCGCCGAGAGCACGGAGCGCGGCCACGTCATCGACCGTTGGCGGCTCACCACCGCCGGAGTAGTGGATCAGGTTCAGGCACCTCGGATCCGGCGAGAAGATGTCGGCCATCGTCTCCGGGTTGGCGTACCGACGTCGCCACTTGTTCGGGATGCCCCGGAGCGTCTTTGCCGACACGAGCACCCCGCACATGAGGGTCAGTCCCTCCGGCAGACAGGACAGCGCGAAGTCCACCTCGTCGCGCGACACGAACCCCGTGATTCCGACGTATCTGCTCATCGCTCCGCTCCTCAGACTGCCTCTCGCTCACCGGGGCTCACGTCTCCATCACGGGTTCGTACTGCTCACCTCGCAGCCCGAAGGTGCTCGCGACCGCGTTGTGTGCGGTCATCTCCTGCGGCTCTCCGAACTGCCCGCCGTCCAACATCGGGCGCAGGTTCGGTTCCACGCGCAGCATGTAGAGCTTCCGCGTCCCGTCAGGCTCCGGTGTGCTGTTTGCGACTTGGACCATCACGATCGGTTCGTCGCCCGGCATGTTCTTGCGCAGGAGCTTGCCGAACCGATCTTCGTGGATCACTTCGGCGCCGCTCTCGCGCAGATACCGGTCGACGCCGTATCGGTCAAGCAGGACGCGCCGCAGCTCAGCGTTCTGCTCCCTGTCGATCCAGGCAACCGTGATGTCCTGCGGGCGCGTGATGTAGTCCTCGGGAACCTGCGTTCCGCGCCAGAAGAAGTAGCGTTTGCCATTGGGCCACTCGACGGCGGGACCATCGGCACGATGCAGACGCTCGCCTTCGATGTGGACCGAAGGACGAGGCACAGCAATCACTTCGTCGGCGCAGATCCAAAAGAGCCAGAGTCCAGCCGTGAATGCGTCGGCCATCGGCAGCCAGATTCCGCGCATGCGCTGGACGGCGGGATTCGTAGCCGCCGCGCTCCACGCCGCGCTCTCCGCCGCGCTCTCCGCCGCGCTCCACGCCGCGCTCTCCGCCGCGCTCCACGCCGCGCTCCACGCCGCGCTCCACGCCGCGCTCTCCGCCGCGCTCTCCGCCGCGCTCCACGCCGCGCTCTCCGCCGCGCTCTCCGCCGCGCTCCACGCCGCGCTCCACGCCGCGCTCTCCGCCGCGCTCCCCGCCGCGCTCCCCGCCGCGCTCCACGCCGCGCTCTCCGCCGCGCTCTCCGCCGCGCTCCACGCCGCGCTCCACGCCGCGCTCCACGCCGCGCTCCTCGCCGCGCTCCTCGCCGCCTTGGTTTTCTCGAACACCGCCAAGTAGGCGGACTCGGCATCGTCGACCCAACGCACTGGCATTGATGCCAGATCGAGGGCACGGAGATGTTGCTGAATCGCGTCTTCTACCTTCGCCCGATCGATGATCGGGTTAACGCGGTCCACGGCATTAAGCCGTGCAACGAACTGCCGCGCCTCGTCTCCGATGTCCACGGCCGACACTAAACCTGTGGCTGCCCGCTTGGTGCCGCCGTTGCGCCGCCCGCAAGAAGTCTTCGCGGTGTCCCGCAGGATCAGGACGTCGCCCTGGCGATAGCTTTCGATCGAACAGGCCATGTCAGTCCTCCACACGACGGAAAGCCCCCGCCTCGTACTGGCGCTGAATTCGCACTCCCCACGTGCCACTGGGCACGTTGATCGTTCGGTGTTCCTCGTGGGTGAGGGCCACCGCTCGACTGGCCTTGAGGATCCGCGTCCCGAGACGGAGCGCCTCTTCGCTCGCTCCCGCAGGTTCGTAGAGAGTCGCGTCCTTCGCCACGATGACGTGCGCATGCCCGGTGACCTCACCGTGCGCCAGGACCACTCGCCCGTCCTCGCGAGGCACTTCGACAGCCGCCTCGATCTGCATTCCACCAACAACGATCTTCATCGGATTACCCTTTCAGAACTGCCTCTCGCTCACCGCGGCGCAGTCGGCGTATTCTAGCGCCGACGGCTACGCCGCGCCATTGAATCAGCCGCGATTCGTCGGGCATTCGCAGAGTGCCAGCGGCGCCCCGCACGAGGGGCACGTGACGCCCGCGAGGCGCGCCTTGAGGGCGTGCGTCTTCGGCCTTTTACTCGGCGCGGCCATTGTGTGCGGCTTGTCGGCCGTCCACGCGGGGACGAAGCCACGCGCCTCGTCCTCGGGACTGAGCGGGTGCGTGTGCGGGGCGTCGGGGGTCGCGTCCTTCGCCGCCTCGATCTGCGCCTCGACTTCCGCTAGTTCGCGGATCAGCGCGACGGGCGGGGACATCGGACGATCGCCGCCGTTGTAGCTCGCGAAGCGAGCCCGCAACCTGTCTCGGCGGGCGCAGAGAGCGGCGAGATCGGGAGCGAAATTCGGGAACGAATCGCCGGAGCCGTCCGCGGCCGTGTTGTGGTCGCCCTCGTGATTGATGTCGAGCGCGCACTCGTGCAGATCGTCGAACTCGCGGCACACGATGCGAAGAGGCGACGGCAGCGGCTTGTACCCCGCGTCGCGCATGCTCTGCACGAAGCTAGGTCGCGTGTCGAGATCGGGAGTCGGGGGAGCGACAGGCGCGCTGCGCTTCGCCGCCTCTCGGAGTGCCGCCCCGAGCGAATGCCGCGCATCGTCCTCGGTGAACGGAGCGACGGGCCGCACCTCCGGCGGGGTCTCGCCGCGGTCCACCGCGAGGAGCGTGCGAGTCCACGTGTCCAGCTCGTTCACGTCGGGGTTGTGGCAGAGATCGCCGATCTCTCGGGCGAGCCGTCGCGCCTCCTCCTCGGTGAGCGGCGCGCGCAGACCCTCACGGTGCTTCGAGAGCATCCCGAGCAAACGCACCACTGCGCGCTCGAAGGGCGAGGGACCGACCCCCTTCGTGGCGCTCACAACGCCGTCGATCGCCGCCTCGATCTCGGGGTGATAGGCAGTCGGCGCGATCTGCGGCTCGCCCGCAGTCGACAGCACGCCGATCGAGTACAGGCGCGCACCGATCCGTCGGTCGACTTCCTTGTCGGGCTCGCTCAGCCCCTCCCACGGCACGAGCCAAGACGGCTTGGGACTCGGCTGCTCGCGCGCCCACTTGATCCACTCCTCCCGCACGATGCGACCGAGATGATCGCGGCGTCCTTGTTCGCCGTCATGGGCAGTCCGGACCGCGGACAGAAGGGTTGCCTTGACGTCCTCGGTGGGACGTCGACTTTCCACCACCGGCGCGCCCGCGAGGAGGGCGTCGATCTCGGCGCGGAGCAGCTCGTGCGCGGGGTCGAGCTTGTGGAGCACCGCGCGCGTGCGGCGGAGCAGACCGAGCGCCTGAGCGAGAGGGGCAGTCGTGGGCGGCGCCTCGAAGGCGTCCAGCGCGGTGCGGAGGCGGGCGATCGGCTCGTCCAATGACGCGACGAAATCCCACGCGCCAACAACATCCGTCGCCGCCCTCCCCAACTCAACCGCCGCGACCAGTAGCCGCTTCGTCTTGTCGTGTGCCCGCCTCTCCCCATCAAATTCCCCGAGCATCGCCGCGATACACAGGTGCGGCCTTGAATAGCCGCGGTATTCTTCGGGGATGCCGCGGACTACGAGGTCGATCGTCTCGCGCGCCTCGTCCTCGCGACGCTCGGCTTCGATGCGGGCTCGCACAGCAACGGCGCGCACGCTCCGCTCCTCGGACAGCAGCCGCTCGCACTCCGCGTGCGCCGCCTTCTCGTTCGCCAGCTCGTCACGGAGCCCCGCGATGGTCGCCCGCAGATCGGCCTCGACACTCGGCGCGGGGGTCAGCTCGCTTGCCCAGAACCACGATCGGACGCCGTCGGCCTCGACCAGCACATCGCCGCTCAACGTGGCGATGGTCACCACCTCGCCCGTCTTGCCGTTCATGGCGGCTCGCTTTTCGCGGATCTCGGGGTGATGGTGGTCGCTGTTCGGTTTGCACGCGATGGTCACTCGGTCACCATGGTTCATGGTCTGCTCCTCAGTCGAAGGTCGCCGTGGTTTTCCACGCGCGGTTGTTGTTCCCGAGCGTGACGGCCCACGTCTCGTCCGGCGACACGCGCAGCTCCACGAGGTCGATCACCGGGAACGGGTCGATCGTCTTGTCCGGCTTCGTGAGCGAGAACAGCATGTCCGCGAGCGGCTCATCCACCGATTCGGGGCATGTGCTCGCGGCGGTGCAACTCGGGCCACCGAACTCGTCCACGATGAGCCGCAGGCAGGCGTAGAAGGCCTGTCCCTCGGGGATGTCGAGCCCGACCGCGATCATCGGCTCGGTGTCCTCGTCGGTGACCGGCGTCTCGGTGTAGTGATCCAGCGTCGTCACGTCGGCGACTGGCCACGTCTGATCGATCGGCGCCAGGAAGCTCGTCGCGATCGGGAACGCCACGCACGCAGGCGAGAGGCCCACCGCCGGGCTCCACTCCCGCAGATGCGAGTGTCCGGCCGGCGGGACGAAGCGCCGGCAGGCGAACGCGCCCTCCTCGTGGAACCCTGCCTGTCCGGTCCCGGGCGCGATGCTCGTGTTTCCGCCGCATTCCTCGGGCGGGCCGACCACGATGCCAGGATCGCTGCTCGTGCTGCCGCTCGTCGTCGAGGCCGTCGTGCCCCCGCCGCTCGTGGACGCCGCGCCCCCGCCGCCCATCCCAGCCGTCGCGGACGTCGTGTTGCCGCCCGCGCCACCGCTGCCGGTCTCCGCCGGACGACACCCGAGGAGCGCGCAGAGAACCAGAATCAGAGTGCCCCATGCTGTCTTGCTCATGATACCTTCCTTTCCTGTCGATCACTTCTTCTTCCGCAGGCGGCTCACCTTGTACTTGCCCGCCGCCGTGTAGACCGTGAGGTTGAGGCCGCCGTCGTTGTCGCCCGTCTGGACGTCGGTTGACATGATCTCGTTGAACGAGAACCACCGCTCGACGTCCACGCGCACGTGGCTGGCTTGCCAGTTCCACCGCAGCGTCAGCACGACCGACCCGATGCTGTCATGGGCCCGGATGCGGATGGGCCGCTGGTACGGCGGCTCGCCTTGATCGGCCGCGCTGATGACGCGCTCCTTGCCGTTGTGCTCGATGGTGACTCTCTCGCGGTCCGCCCGAATCTCGATCATGGCCAGTCCTCCAAAAAAAAGAGCGCGGCAAACGTCCGGGGAGCGAAACGCTGCCACGCGGTAGACCCGGGAGGTCTCGAACCTCCAACACGAGGCTTCAAAGGCCTCTGCTCTGCCAGTTGAGCTACGGGTCTGTGACCCCCCATGAGTAGCCACTCAGGCCGCGCGCGCTACGCGAAAAGCACCTCGGCGCGCGCGTACGGGTTGGCCATGTGAGCCATGTGGCCATCCCCGATGATCACCTCGTGAAAGCCCGCCGCCGCAGTGTGGCCGCCCCCGCCATGGCGCTCGGCAATGGCCGCGACGTCCACGTCACCGCGCGACCTCAGCGACCACTTCAAGGAGACGCGGTCACCGCTCTGCACGTAGGCGAAGCCGATCACGATGTCGACCTCATCCCGGAGCACCTCAGCCACGTCTGAGATGAGATCCTCCCGCGAGAGGATTGCCACGCGGCGCCCGCCGATGTGCGTGCGGACGGCGTTCTTTGCGGCGTCCCGCACCAGCGCTTGGCGCATGGCCACGAGGTCGGGACCGATGTCGCGTGTCGCTTCGAGCGATGCCGCGCGGGCCACGTCGAAGGCAAGAGTCAAGCGGCAACGCGCACAGCACGGCCGCAAGCTCACACGCGCGGGTCCACTCCGGGGAGAGCCGCTGCCACGTGTCGCGCACCCCCGCGAGCCGCGCGAGGGCTTCAGCGTCACGCCAGCGCGCATCCCCGATGAAGGGCGGCTCCGGTCCCTTGATCGGTTCGAGCACTTCGCGCAAGGCCAACACCGCGCCGCTCACGCCGGGGTCGCGTCTCTCGTCGCCGAACACCCCGAGGTAGCCAAAAAGCGGGACGAGGTCGGCGACCGTCTTGTGATGGTCGAGAACGATGGTGCCAGCGTCGATCCAGGGTGCCATTGCGTCGATGCGCGCCTGCTTTTCGTCCGGCGTCGGCGTGGCCCCTTTGGGCTTGGGGGCCCACGGGGTGAGGTCGCAGAACAGCGTCCCCCGCTCTGGCTTGAGCCGCGGAAGGTGCTCGTAGGTCACCTCCACGATTTCGGCTTCGGGGATGGCCGCGTTCAGGAGGATCGCGGACGCGCGACCGTCAGCGCATGCCGTGTCCGCGGACTGGCGGTGGACGAAGATGCGACGGACAGCGCGGAGAGCGTTGATGGGGATCATTGCTTGCCTCGTTGGTGGCTCAAAATGGGATGTCCGACTCTTCACCGTACCCGCCGCCCGTGGCTTCGTCGTCGGTCGGGGGCTGCCCTTGTCCACGCTCGCGGCGTTCCTGGGGCGCCCCGTCGCCTTGCGATTGCTTGCCCCGGGCGCTGCTCACGAACACCAGATCGCACAGGACGAACTCGACCACCGAGCGCTTGTTGCCGTCCTTGTCTTCGTAGGTTCTGGATCTGGGCTCCGTTTCGACAAGCAGCGACGTTCCCTTTGTGCAGTGCTGGGCCAGCCCTTCCGCCCGCTTGCCGAAGCATACCACGGTGAACCAGGACACCCGTTCCTGCTTGGCGCCGTCCTTCATGAAAGACTTGTTGACGGCGAGCCTCATGCTGAGGACAGCCTGTCCGTTCTGACCGAAGCGAAGATCCGCGTCCACGCCCAACGTACCAAGCAACGTTGCTTTGCAGTGCCCTTCCATCTTTCATCCCTTCGGGTAATGCGACGTCCACTTCTCGGACGGCTCCTGTCTACACACGCCTTCGCGCGCCGTGATGCGCTCGTAGGCGGCCTTCATCTGTTTCTTGATCCCCGCAACGTCATGCGCCGCCCGGATCGCCTCGTAGACGCTGCCCTTCGAGAACTTCGCCGCCGCGTTCATGAGGCGGATGGCCTCCGCTTCGCCCACCAGCGGCGCCAGTTCGGCGACTCCGGCATCGAATGTGGCTTGCGTGTCGAACACCGTATCTTGCCCCACCGTCGGCCCCCACACCTTGCCCCCGGGGAGAGGGATCGGCCCGTTCTGTTCCACGTACGCCTTGAGCGCGTCCCGCGCAGCATCCAGCACGTCTCTCGCTGGTCCAAGCATGCCCGCCAACTTGATCGCCTGCTCGCGCGTGAGAGGCTCCGCCGCGAGGCTCTGGCTCCCCATCACGAGGGCTCGAACCTCGCTCACGTGGCGAGGACACCCCGGCCGCGCTGGGCAGTACTGGCAGTGCGCCCCCGAGACGAGCATCGGCAACTGGCCACGCTTGACCCGCTCCTCTTGCTCCGCCACGCGCTCCGCGAGCCCCCGCACGTCAGCCTCGATCTGCGCCAGTTCGTTCGGCCGCAGCGGCGCAACCTCGCCGTGGACGGTGTGGCAATCCCACACGCCGCCCACCTCGCCCGGGTAAAGGATGCCTGGAATCACGAACTCTGCCTCGGTCCACCGAGCCCCGAGCAGGGCGCTCACGCGGGCCTGCCAGTTGCGGCGGATAGGGGCCACGTAGGCGTCACTCCCCGTCTTGAGGTCGAGTGCCCACAGGACCGAACGATCGGCGCACCACCGGCCCTCCTGTAGCGGCTCCGGTGTCGCCGCGAGCACGTCCACCGTCAGCGCCACAAGCGCGTCATCGGGCACGAGGTAGGACCCGCGCCCCCCTTCGACGGGTTCGACCGTACCGTCCGCGCGCAGACACAGCGGCACCTCGTAGACAGCGCCATCTGGGATCTGAAGATCCATCGACCGGGCCCGCGCGAAGAAGATCCCGCGGTCTTTCCCGTCGAGCCCCCAGCGATCCGCGATGGCGTCCAGGTCAGGCACGTGGCCCTCCCCCCGAAGCGCGTTCACCTCATGGAGCGCGGATCCCATGTCGGCCTTGGTCGACGTAGACCCGAACCGCGGGAGCACCGCAGATCCGGGGCACGTGTCCGCCAGTTGCAGACCGGAACCGGTGAGGAGAGCGCGCTTCATGGGGGTCAGTCCGCGTAGCCCGCCGTGTCTCCGCCGCCGGAAGCGGCCAGCATCTCGGCCTCTTGATCGGGCGTCAGCTCGCCCTGCGACGGGTCGGGCTCTCGGCGCGGAGCGAGGTCCACCCCCACGTCGAGCACTTCATGCGGCGTCACCACCATGTCGATCGAGCGCATGCGGGCCCGGATCGTCGCCAAGCACTTGATGTTGCCATCCTTGAAGCGCGCCTTGTCGGGCTTGTCCATGCCCCCTTCGTCGAGGTCCCGCCGCAGGATCCCTTCCCACTTCGCGAGGTCCGCGGGGTCCGCGTCCGCGATGGGCGGCGTGGGTTGCTTGCCGGGCATCTTGATCTTGGCCGGGTCGCCAGCAAGAGCAGACCCTTGCGCCGGGCCGCTCGGCCGATCGTTCGGGGGAGCCTGTTTCCCGTTCGGCTTGCCTGCGGCGGCGGTGGCCTGCGGTTGCCCTTCCACCCCGAGCCGAGCGTCCACGTTGCCCCAGAACTCGGCGCCGGGGTCCATGGCTTCGGCTTCCAGCGCGGCCTCTTGCGCAAGGATGATCGACACCTCGGCCTGCTTCGGCGCGCGATTGAGCGCCTGCTTGAGCACGGCCTTGCGCGCCGCCTCGACGGGGAACTTCCCCCACAGCCCGTCCGGGTTGTCCTTGTTCTTGGAGAGCGAGCGATGCCACTCGATGTCCCCCTTATCGTGGACTTCAACGATCGGGGGGCCACCACCCTTCAGGTGAACGATCGCATAGGTGAACGCCAGCTCGCGATACGCCTGCTGCGGGTCGACCGGACGCGCACACGAGCCCTTCTTGTGGACGATCTTCGGCTCCAGGCCAAGTTGATGATCGAAGTTTCCGTCGTCCACTTCCTTCCTGAAGACGAACCGCGCGTCCACCGACGTCACCATACCGCTTCGCATGGCCAGATTGATCAAGCCCTGCGGGCTGATCTGCGGGGTCACCTTGCCGGCATACGGGACGAAGTAGACGTCCACGCCGGGGTCGAGTTTCCTTTGGAAGGCGAACAGCGCGGACGTGACGACGCTCTTCTCGTTGATGACGTCCTTCGACGTGGCCTGAACGCCGCGATAGACCTCGATCGCGAGCCCGATCGCGCGGTCAGCGCTCGCGGTGGGGTTGTCGTCTCGCGCGAACAGCCCCTCGATCTCCGCGCGCCGCTCTTCCATCAGCTCTCGGATGCGCGGCTCGCCCGTCTTGTTGCTCGGCGCCGACACGGCGGGCCGCCCCTGCTGTCCTCTTGCACTCGGTTGCATTGCCGGTCTCCTTTGGACCCTTGACCGCCCTCGCTACCCGCGAAACGGTCCCTCTCTAGTAGCACAGATTGACCGTCTTGGCCACCCCTACGCGGCCATATTGAACGGGATCTTGAGCTGCGGGAACGCCTCCCGGATTGCCTTCGTGAGGCCCGCCATCTCCGCCCGTAGCGCGGCCATCTCCGTCCGCATGGCACGCTGCTCCGCGAGCATCGCATCCAGCGTGACGGGCCCCTTGGGCTCGGGCATCGGGTCGACCGCTGTCGGCATCGCTATGAGGTTCGCCGTGTACGCCCGCAGGATGGCCATGGTCGCGACCGCTTCGAGGGAAGTCGCGATGGCCGGCCCGGCGTCTTCCATCTCCCGCAGTGCGTCGTGCGCCCGGTCCAGGACATCGAACACCCATTCCGCGCCCCTCCCAAGCGCCCCGAGGCGTCGAGCCGCTTCCGATCGCGTCAGCGTCGCCGGCACCGGCTCGTGGGTCAAGGTGTACCGCCCCGCGTCTTTGGTCCACGTCTTCGGGTCGATGGTCGTGCGCCGGCCGAAGATGGGCTCGCCACTCCCGTTATGCCCGTCGAACCGAAGGCACACGATCCCGCCGTCGGGCTCGATGGCGTCGATCTTCACGAGGTCGACCGGCCGATGCTTGTACCGCTCCGCAGCGGCGCTCCCGCGGTTGACTCGCTTGTACCACTGGCCCGCCGATGGGAGGGTCTTTTCGTCGTCGTTCATGGTCTCTCCGTTCGTCATGACATCCTCTCTCGAATCTGGTGAGGTCGAAGGCTCACCGGTCCGCCGGGGCACTCGTCCAGCGGGTCATGAGCCTCCCCGCAAGGGCACGGGCTGGCCATCTCGGCGGCGAGGCGAAACATCGCGAGCGTCACGAACGCCCACGCGAAGCCCGCTGTCACCGAGACGCCAAAGATGAACTTGGCCGCGCGGCTCATCGCATCACCTCTCGCGACTCGACGCCACGCGCCGATCGCCACACTTTGAACGTCCGCGAGCGCCCCGATTCGAGCACGTGGATCCGGGTCGGTTCGCTGTGCCCGACGCGCTCGTAGTGGGTCACCGCCGCCTCTTCAGCGGTCCCTTGGCCTCGGGTGTGGTGGTCCGTGTGGACGTAGCACCACCCGCAGCGGTCCCCGTCGGCGCACGTCCACGCGTGGAGCCTCGATCCGTCCGAGGCCGGAATGAGCGCCGACGGGGTCATCGCAGCGCCACCCCGCAGATGATGGTGAGCACCACCGCGAGGGAGACGATGCCGCCGAGGGCGCTCTTCGTCTCTTCGTGGCCGAACTCGCGCCCAGCGATGACCCTGACCGAGGAGAGAAGCCCGCCGACGCCGGCCCCGGAACAGAGAAGCACCGTGACCTTGGCGGCCGTCAACGCGGCACCGAAAGCGTAAGCTACACCCACGCCGCACGCGGTCAGCATGGCCGCGACGGCAGCAAAGAACCAGACTCCGATCCACATTGCTCAGACCTCCGATCGAAGAATGTTGCTGATGTCGTCGTCCGTC
>WBZL01001508.1_pt1 | contig 24349 bp, 16 predicted proteins | sample 5204291 | NCBI WGS metagenome assembly WBZL01 (sample SAMN12344345, study PRJNA552823) | activated sludge metagenome | biome: Activated sludge suspended growth; feature: Nitrification reactor; material: Wastewater; isolation source: activated sludge from nitrification reactor of wastewater...
CGGCCATTTGGGTTACTTTGGCCTTCAAATCGCGGTTTTCAAAGACGGCTTCGATGATGAGGTCACAGTCGCGGAGGTCGTCATAAACGGCCGTTTCCCGCACCCTCCCCAAAATCTCATCCATCTCCCCCTGCGCCATCCGCCCCTGCCGCACCCGCCGCTCCATAATCGCCGCAATCTTCGCCTTGCCCGCCGCCGCCTGCTCCGGCGTGGCATCGGCCATCACCACCTCCATCCCCGCATACGCCGAAACATAGGCAATCCCATGCCCCATCATCCCCGCACCCAGCACCCCCACTTTTTTCGTTGTTTGCAGTGGAATGGCTGACGGCCGGCTTCCCCCCTTCTTAATCTGGTTGAGCTGCGTCCAAAAGGCGGCAATCATATTCTTGCTCACCTGTCCCGTCGCCAACTTGGTGAAATAGCGCGACTCAATGCGGCACGCCGTCTCAAAATCCACCTGCGCCCCCTCCACCAAAGCCGACATGATGGCGTGGGGAGCCGGGTAATTGCCCCGCGTCTCCTTCCGCACCACCGCCGGGGCAATTGCCAGCAGTTGGGCAATGTGGGGCTGGCTGGGGCTGCCGCCGGGGATTTTATACCGCTTGTCCGCATCCCACGGAGCCTTGGCGTTGGGGTTAGCGGCAATCCACGCCCGCGCCTGCGCCATCATATCACCCATGTCGCTGGCAACGGCGTGGATCATTCCCGCTTGCACTGCTTGTTTGGGTGAATATTTTTTGTTTTGGCTCAGCCATTCCAGGGCGTTTTGCAGCCCAATCAAGCGGCCAGTACGCACCACGCCCCCAGCCCCCGGCAGCAAGCCCAGCCCCACTTCGGGGAAACCAAGCTGAATCCGGTCATCGTCTAGGGCAATGCGGTAATGGCAAGCCAGCGCCAGCTCAAAGCCGCCGCCCAAGGCCGTGCCATTAATGGCCGCCACCACCGGCTTACCCAGCGTTTCCAGCCGCCGAAACAGCGCCTTGATCGCCTGTGACCCGTCAAAATGCACCTGCGGGTCATTGGAGGCAAACATGGTGTCAATGTCGGCTCCGGCCATAAACAGCTTTTTGCCAGAGGTGAGAATCACCCCCTTCACGCTGCCGTCGCTTGCCAGCTTGTGGAGCGTTTCTTCCAGGGCGGCAAAAAACTGTTCGTTCAGCACGTTGGCGGAACGGCCGTTCATATCCATCGTCAGGGTCACAATCCCCTGTTCGTCTTGTTCGTAATTGATAGCCATCTGTCTCAACCTTGTGACTTTTTGCAGTTCATGGAAGTAAAGCGGATTGGCAATCCGCTCTACACCCACTACCTTTGGTTAACTGGAAACGATTCCAAATAATCCCAGGCCGCCAGGTCGGGATGCTCCACACCAAGCTGGGTGAGCATCATCTTGATTTGCGTGCGGTGTTCAATGCCGTGATAGAGGGCTTGCAGCACCACCGTCCAATTGTAAAAGGTAAAGGGTTTGCCCCACGGAGCGGTAATGGTGTGGGATTGCTCCGGGTCAACCTTGCTCGCAACCTCGACGAGCTGCTGCCCCGATAGCTGCGCTTTTGCCAGCAGCTCGGACATGGGCATGTTGTCCCAATCGAGGTCATCGCCCCAGGGGGCCGCGCCCGTCAATCGCCGCAGGTACCCCCCTTCCGCCCGAATAAGGTGGACAAGGGTGGGCTGAATGCGGCCAAAAACGCCGCTGGCTTCAACTGTTAGCTGATCGGCCGTTAGCTGGCCGCACAATTCAATCAACCGTGTGTTTGCCCACAGGTTGTATTCAAACATGTTGGTAATCATATTATCCTGTAGGACAAGTTTGCAAACTTGTCCTACGCTTGGCTACACGCGCTCAACAATGGTGGCGATGCCCATGCCGCCACCAACGCACAGGGTGACGAGGCCGGTCTCGCAGTCGGTGCGCTCCATTTCGTCCAGAAGCGTGCCGAGGAGCATGGCCCCGGTTGCGCCCAGCGGGTGGCCGAGGGCAATGGCACCGCCGTTGACGTTGACATTTTCGGGAGATTCAATGCCCATGTCGCGCATAAAGCGCATGACCACACTGGCAAAGGCTTCGTTGACTTCTATTAGATCAATGTCGTCAATGGTCATACCGGCCAGCTTGAGGGCTTTGCGAGTAGCGGGGGCGGGGCCAGTGAGCATGATAGTGGGGTCAGTGCCGACGAGGGCGGCGGCGCGAATGCGGGCGCGGGGTTTGAGGCCAAGTGCCTGGCCGCTTTCCTGGTTGCCAACCAGCACCAGGGCGGCACCATCTACGATACCGGAGGAGTTGCCGGCCGTATGGACATGGTTAATCTTTTCGACGTAGGGGTATCTTTGCTGTGCCACAAAATCGTAGCCCATTTGACCGGGCATTTCAAAGGCGGGGCGCAGGCTGCCAAGCCCTTCGAGGGTCGTGTCGGGGCGGAGATAGCTGTCTTTGTCAAGGATGGTGAGGCCATTCATGTCTTTGACGGGGATAACGGAGCGATTAAAACGGCCGTTTTCCCGTGCAAACGCCGCCCGCTGTTGGGAACGAAGGGCAAACCGATCCACATCATCCCGGCTAAACCCCTCCAGCGTGGCAATCAGGTCAGCCCCAATCCCCTGCGGCACAAAGTAGGTTTCATAGTTGGTTTGCGGGTCAAGCGCCATCGGGCCACCATCTGACCCTAGCGGCACCCGCGACATAGATTCTACACCGCCCGCCACCACCAGGTTTTCCCAGCCGGAGCGCACCTTCATCGCCGCCACGTTGACCGATTCCAGACCAGAGGCACAAAAGCGGTTAAGCTGCACGCCGGGTACGTCAATATCCCAGCCCGCCTTTTGCGCCGAAATTTTGGCAATATCTGATCCCTGATCGCCGATGGGAGCCACGCACCCCAGCACCACATCATCAACCTGGGAAGTATCAAGGTCGGTGCGCTTGACCAACTCATCCATCAGGGTAACGACCAAATCAATGGGCTTGACTTCGTTCAATTCGCTGCCCGCCTTGCCCCTGGCGCGGGGGGTGCGAATTGCTTCATAGACATAGGCTTCTTGTGTCATGGCTTATTCCTTTTCATCGCTCAAGTATCAGGTTGTCAAGGTTAGCACAACTAGACAAAAACAACTACTCATCGGTTTGTGCTGCAACCTTTTGCCACACCCTGCGTACAGGGACTAGAAAACGGAACAATACGCGGGTTATGTTGTGTGTTGACAAATGAGACGGGTAAATCGAGACTAAGAAATTGGGAGACTGAGAGACGCTTCGCCTCTCAATCTCCCAGTCTCTCCATACTGCCCGGTCAAATTGTTAATGTCCAAATTAACTTGCCTTTATTTGAATCCTGGACAAAAGGAAACTGAGCATGACGCTTAAAGCAGATAAATATCAAGAACTCAAAACTTCTTTGGAAACTCTCCCCCATATTAGCCCGGCGCAGGTGGAAATGTGGGTTGACATGCAGCGCACCATTGACAGCACCCGCGATTACCTGATTCGCGCCGTGCCAGACGCGCAGTTTAATATTGACGAAGCGCAAAAGATTCTCGGCCAGCGTACCTATACGCTGGTTTTCTTTGGCGGCACGGGCGTGGGCAAAAGCACGCTAATCAATGCGCTGCTGGGGCGTAATTTGCTGCCGACGGGGGCAGTAACGGCCGTTACTGGCACCATCGTCTACATCGAACAAGCCAGCGAAGAAGAAGCCGAATCCCTCGTCCTCACCTACTGGAGCCGCGACGAATTTGCCGAACGGGTGCGCCGCCTCTGCCAGCTTGCCCAAATTGATGGCTTCGACATCACCAACGACGGCGAGCGCGAGCAGGCCGAGGATGACATTCATGCCGCCGTGAAAGCCAGCGAAGGGATGGCAAAAACGGAGCGCGACGAATATCTGGAGATTTTGCTCGACTGCATCCACTCGTTTGAAAACAACAAAGAGCTGTATAAGGCCGGTACCCCGCCGCCGCAAAGTTTGGCCCTCGACAACGAAGAGTCGCTCAAACATTTGCGTGAAGACGGCTTCAAGGGGAGCAACCAGCGGCAAATTCGGCTGGTCAAATCAGCCACCTTCCGCATTAAACCCCGCGCCGGGCAGCCCGACCTGCTCATGGGCGGTTATCTGCGCATTGTGGACGTGCCGGGTTTGGGCGCGGGCATGAAGCTGCACGAAACGATTACGCTGGAGGAAATGAAGCGTGAGGATGCGATGATTGTGCTGGTTTCCGACGCCGGCCGTCAGCGTGTGGATGAGATGAAGGCATTAACGGCCGTTAACTGGATCAAAGAAAACCGCCTTTACGGCCTCACCGGCTCCGACCTCGACGAAGCCGCCGCCAAAATCTTTGTCGTCGTCAACGGTGGCAACGTCCGCCAGGCATTCGACCGGCTCAACAGCGGCTTGCCCCAGGCCGAGCGCGAAGTCAAGGAAGTCACCCGCTACATCGCCCCCAACTACTGGGAACGGTACCGGGATCGCGGCGACAACCGCCCCTACTTCCTCGTTATGACCCCGCCCGCCCTCTATGTGCAAGACCCAGAAAACGCGCCCGACGAATTTGCCAGCGAAACCGAGCGCATCATCAAGGCCTTTGCCGACCAGCTTGGGCAAATTGATGCCAGCGACCCGCTACACCCCGACACCAAGGCCGCCCTTCTCACCCTTAGCGAAGTGCCGCTGCTGCGCGAACGGCTGGCCGAATTTATCAAAACCGAGCGCGTCCGTAGCCAACTACGCGAAGCATCCAGCCGCATTCGCAACGCCCTCGCCAGCCTGCGCGGCTACTACGAAAAACAGCTTGCCCAGCGCGGCGTGTTCCCGCCCTTTGACACAAGCTGGGAACAACTACAGGAAAAGCGGTTTGAAAACGTGCTGGTGCGCCAGCAAAAAGAGCTGCCCCGCGCCTTCCACGGTGCCTTGCTGGAACTGAGCAACCGCACCAACAACGACGGCCGTTTTCGCAGCCTGATGCACCCCACCCTCGACAGTGTGCAGGGGATGGTACAAGATGCCATCCAGCGGGAAATTGACACTCTGCTGGAAAATTATGGCACCGAATATTGGGACGACCGCGACGTGACCTATGACAACCTCATTTGGGGAACCAGCGGCATTGAAATCCCGATCAAGCGCATTTTGTTCCAGGTGGAACTGGTGATGCAGGAATCGGTTTCCAAATTTATGCCGCGCATGGCGCAGGTGATGGCGAACGAACTCAAGCGGACGCTGGAAATGCACGAAATCTACACCCGGCTGGAACGCGCCAACTACGGCCAAAGCTATCAGTTTACGCTGCCCGGCGAAACGCAGGCCTTTGATCTGGAAGGGGCGTATGAAAAGCTGGTAGCCCGCGTGGGTGAAAACTTCCGCCATGTGTGCCAGCAGGCGACCATGTATGAGCTGATGAAGCCAGAGCGTTCGGTGCACCATCGGCTGGACACGGGTGAACGGGAGTTGGCACTGCCCAGCAACGAACGGCTGCTTGATGTGGCTCTCCACGGCGTGGACGTGGTGCGGCAGGAGATGGCGGCCAATGCCGTGGCTAATGCCCCTGCCAACGCCCCCCGCGCCAATGCCAACAACAGCACGCAAGCTATCGCGGCTCCGGCCGGCAACGATGACGACATCCAAATCAACATTCTGGATGAGCAGATGCCGGAACCGAGCTACGAACCTGACTTTGACATCAGCTTCCTGGGCGACGCACCGACGCTGCCGCAGTCGGCTCCGGCGGATTATGAGATTAGCTATGCCGACAAGCTGGACACGGTTTCGGTGAAGGTAAACCGGGTGTTTAACAATATCATCAACGATTTGTTCAACGACGATGACCTGCTGCCCCGGCTGCGCCGCCTTTTCTGGCTGGAAGCGACCCGCGCCGAGCGTGATTTCAACAACCAACTGGTGAAGCCGATGCTGAAGCAGCACGACCGCAACCTGCACAATGAGGAGCTGCGCGAGGCGATGGAAGTTGATCTGGAATCTGTCTCTGACCTGGAAGAGCTGATGCGGGTCTGGGAAGGGCTGCACAAGCTGGAATCGGGGCTGGCTTTATAGGCGTATTGCGTATTACGTATTGAGAACGGCCGTTTTTTCTCTTTCGTTGTGAAGGGGGAAAACGGCCGTTTTCCCCACAAAAAAAGCCCTACCTGCCAGCAGCAAGTAGGGCTTTTTGTTTTTTTCAGTGGAGGGGAAAAACGGCCGTTTTTTCTTAGGTTCTGTTGACATTTCTATTTGAGCCATATGAGGGCAGAAGCAAAGCTCAGAAAAGACATATATCGGCTTGCATATTTCTCAAAACGAGAAAAAATGCGCCGGTACTGCTCGATTTTGTTCATGAAGCACTCAACTAAATGACGGCCTTTATACGTATGCCAATCAGTATCTCTCTGCACAATCCGGTTTTTCTTCGCTGGAATAACTGCTTCAGCATCGTTTTGGGCAATAAAATCGAGGATATCGTCGGTATCATAGCCACGGTCGGCCATCACACCTGCAAAATCAAATCCTTCGAGCAGCAAGGGAATAGCTTGGGTTGCATCTCCTCTCTGTCCCGCAGTCAACAGCAATCGCAATGGATTCCCAAGAGCATCAACCGTGGCATGAACCTTTGTGCTAAATCCGCCCACGCTCTTACCCAGAGCCTGTTTTTCTTGGCCACCCTTCTTTTTTGGCGCTCCTGCTGCACACGGATGTGCTCGAACCACTGTGCTGTCAATCAGTAACCATTCCATATCCGGCTCTTCTATAAAGTATTGATGCAACTTGTCCCAAATACCTTTGTCAGACCATCTGGCAAAACGTTTGAAAACCGTATTCCACTTACCAAATTCGCTGGACAAATCGCGCCATTGTGCGCCTGTACGCATAATCCAATGCACAGCATCGACAAAAATGCGGCACGTATCTTCATTTCCAGCATAAATGCCGGGTGTTATTTTCAAGCAAGCGTATATCTTGCTCCAATTCGAGTCATCTAGTCTATGTCTTGTCATAGATTCGATGATCGTTCATTTATGTTAAATCAACGTAAATCTTACACAAATGTCAACAGAGCCTACTCTACCCTCATAGCTAATTCGATAGCGTCAACTGTATGCTGTAATTCACGTTTCGGATCACGAAACCAATCAGTACTCCAAATACGATGAATACGCCAGCCCAAGTTTTCTAAAACTTGTTGGCGTAATCGATCTCGATCTCGAGACGAACGTGCGCTATGGTAAGTCGCTCCATCACATTCAATGCCTATAGCATATCGACCCGGCTTTTTCTTATCCACCACGGCCAAGTCAATAAAAAAACCCGCCACGCCAATCTGTGCGACAACTTGATAGCCAAGATTAGTTAATGCTTCAGCAACTGATTCCTCAAATGGTGAATCTGGTGCTCTCCCACTTACTTCAAATAAATGTGTCTGACCTGTCTCTGCGTACTTTAAATACGTCTTAAAAGCCTTGACACCTGGAGCTTGTGATCGGGTTAAATCAATATCGTCTGCACTTAAACTTGAAAATATTTCGCAACGTTGCCTTGCTCGCGTAATCAAAACATTTAGCCTACGCTCACCACCTTCTCTATTCAACGGGCCAAAATTCATTGGGAGGCGCCCATCACTACTTCTACCATATCCAACACTAATAAAAATCACATCTCGCTCGTCGCCCTGTATATTTTCCAAGTTTTTGATAAAAAACGGCTCATCGGAATGATTATTAAAAAACATTTCACATGATGCGTCTTGGCGGCGCAAATATTCTAGCTGTTGCTGGATTTCTTGCATCTGACTACTGCTAAACGATGCTACACCTAACGACAAATCAGGGTGGTGCGCTGCATGATTCAGTACAGCTTTCGCTACGGCTTGTGCCTCTTTACGGTTCGTCCGACTTTTTCCCCTATCATAGGTAGCATCTGGCAAATGGTGAAAAACTACACCAAGGTTTTCTCTATTTGCATCTGGGCTGGGAAAAACAACTAATTGATTGTTATAAAACTCTTGATTAGACACCGTGATTAAAGACTCGTGACGACTACGATAATGCCAACGCAGCATTCGTTCAGGCGCATTTTGCGCCAAAAATAGGGTCAAAATACTTTCTAGATCAGAAGTAACACTTTCTAGCTCCTCTTCTATTTCTATCTCTGCTTCAAAGAAACTCGTCGGAGGCAATTGTTTTTGATCGCCAACTACTACTGCTTGCTTGCCTCGAATTAGGGCTCCAAACGCCTCAACGGGTCTAACCTGACTAGCTTCATCAAAAATGACTAAATCAAAACTGACCGCCCCAGGTGACAAAAACTGGGCAATTGACTGAGGGCTCATCATAAATACAGGCTTTATCGTCTGTATTGTTTCTCCCGCAAGCTCAATAAGTTTACGAATAGGCAAATGACGTCTTTTTTTTGCAAACTCCCGTTTTAAAATGCGGAGTTGCTGTCTATCATTGAGTTTAGTAGACAAATGTTGCCTGTGTCCATTAATTAAATGTCTACGATTGAAACTTAAAACCTCTAGGTCAGTTTTCTGAAATTGATCTATGTCCGCTAAATGTGTAACACCTGAAAATCTCGCTAATGAAGGATGCTGAAAAGCCTTTCGAGCCACGTGACGATACCAAACTCTTTCAACGATTGTCGTCAAATAACAGCTACTTCCAGGCCATGACTCCACCACTGACAACAGTGGTTCTAATCCTAATTCACAAAATTGATCCACCTGGTGGTTATATTCGACCATATCTTGTACACGCTCTGGGCTTCGATACCATTTACTAAACAAAGTTAGCTGCTCTTGAAATGAATATTCCAACAATTCCAGGTTACTGTTACATCGAGCAGGATCGAATTGTATCCGCTCCTGAACCTCAACAAGAGCGTCCAGATGTTTTTCAAGAGCTACTTCAGTTTTTGTATGTAATTTTGCCAGGTCATCAGGCTGAAATGGCTGTTGACAAAGAACTTTTAATACTTCACGAGACGAACGGTTTTTTGTCGCCTCTTGATAAGCTAAAGTAACCCATTCTATTACCTCCGCCAAATGGCTCCAATTCGATTCTTCACCCTGCCAATGCGATTGAAACAAATTTTGACACAATCCTTGGTTTTGCTGCAAAATTGCTCTTAGGCGTTGAGTCTCTATAATTGAATCTAATAAACGTATCTGATTTTCAACTGATTTTGGTAGCTTTCCTCGACACAATCTTTCCAGCTCATTACGTGCGCGACGATAGTCACCCGAAAACATACGCCACCACTTAAAAGCATAGGTAATAAATGTCTGCCGAATTTTTAAAACATTGCATTCCCATGCTTCCGGTACAAGCCATTTGTCATGTGCAACCTGTATTTGCTCTAGCTTTTTTCCAGCATCAAGAATTAAACTCAAAGTTCCAATTTCTTTTATCCAACTTTTATGCTGAATATTGATGCCAGTTAGATCAGGTGCGGTCAACAGTTGTTCGGATATACTCAACAAATGAATCACTTCCGCTCTGTTTTTCGGAAGCTGATGCTGCAAGAAATCAGCTAGTTCTTTAGCTGTTCGACAAAGCTGTTGAATAGACATTCCAGCGTTACGTACACTTTGTTGAATTACGACAGAGTCAGATGGCAAATAGTTACGAATCTGACTACCCCAGAAATTATGGTTGCTTGGAACTCCAATCCGATCAAGAAGTAATTCCATTCTCCGAATTTTTTCGAGTCGTCGTCGGAACACGTCGCCAGACCATGACTCTATAAACCCATTTTGAAATTCTGGGACGGAAACACTTTCTAGATACTTTTCCAGTTTTAATAACTTGCCAAAGATGTAATATGGTGTAACCTCACTATCGTTGACAGCAGTATTCACAGCATCACAATATCCATTAAGCCGTTGATATAGTTCTAAAAGATGTTGCTTTTCAAAAGCGTTCCCCATAGGGATTAACCCTCTCAATTCAAGGGTTTGTTCTAATTCTTGAAGAAATATTTTTTTTGGAGTCTTCTGGCTATGAAGTTCTATACAAGCAGAACCTATCCCAAGCCCATCTAATCGGCGCTTAACAACTTCCAATGCTGCCATTTTCTCGGCAACAAACAAGACGGTTTTATTCTGGTTGAGTGCCTCAGCAATAACATTTGTGATCGTCTGAGATTTTCCCGTACCTGGGGGACCTTGAATAACCATATTATATCCAGCGTTCACTTCTAAAATAGCTTGAATCTGTGAACTATCTGCGTCAACAATTTGACATGTATCTTCTAGTATTGTTTGGTCACGCAAGCGTTTATTCTCACCAGTAAAAGAAGGGGGTGATTTAGTAAACCCGCTATCACTCAATAGGGCATTTAATATTGGGTGTTTTGTGGGTTTATTATTCTCAGGCCAATTTGCTAAATCTAAATCGTTATATATCAGAAATGAACCATACGAGAAAAAACCAAGAACAAGAGCATTTTCATCAACTGTCCATCGATCATAAAGCGAGATAACTTGCAAAATTTGCTTGAAAAATTGCCCTATATCCATGTCGTCCAAACTTTCAGGCAACTCTGGCAAAGCCAAGCCAAAATCTTGTTTTAATTTAGCCTGAAGCGATATATTAGTGCGTAAGTCATCACCTGTATATTTTAAGAGAAACTGAGCATTTACACTGGAGCGGCTTAACTCCACAGGAATTAAAATCAATGGAGCTAAATGTTTCTGCGGGCTACTTTTAGTTTCATACCATTCAAGCATTCCTATCACAAGATAAAGAACATTCACTCCTTGCTCTTGGATATAAGTGCGCGCATCATAGTAGGTTCGCAATAACCGTTTCTGTAGTTCATCATCAGGATGAACTGTTTGAATCTTAAGCTCATTACGAGTAGATGTTTCACGCTGATTGGTACTACTATCAACTAACCTATTCTTATCTTCTGTATGCAAATCTTGTTCATCCCATATTTTGGGAAGAAAAGATAGACTGGTATTTTCAAAAATAAGTGCTTGTAAAAGTCGTTTAGGATCATCTTCTATTTCTACTCCTTTTGCTTTTAGTAAGCGGTAATTAATTGAGTTATTGCGGAAGGTCAAATCAAGCAGCTCTTTACGAGCAAGGTCTAATTTATTTTCAATATCTAGCATCATGAATTCCAAAAAGTTGCCAACTATTACAAAACAGTAGAAAACGCTTTTCTTAAAATCTTAATTTCAAAAGGATATTTTCTGAGAAAAAAAGACGTGAACATACTGAATAAATCGGTTCACAGCAAGCAATCCATATTAAATAATTATGCTATAGTGCTTTTCTTTTGCGTTTTCTATCGAAAATAATGAGAGCCTATGCGTCTGGTCAATGCCTGTGGAGAGCAAACGGTCTATGAGCAAACAAAAAGACAGCATAGCTAACTTTCGCACTGAAGCGAAGTACGAGGCTGTGCTAGAGGAAATTAGCAACCTGCTGGTGAGAGATCCGATGAATGAAGCAGAGCGCGAATTTTTGGCTTTGCTGTCAGCACTTGTTCAGTCGTATGAAGAAGAACATTATCCTGTTGACGAATTTGGCTTACGCGGCGTGGCCTTAATCAAGGGATTGATGGAGTTACACGGCTTGAGTTTGGATGATTTACTGCCTGTCTTTGGCACAATGGAAACGGCAACGGCCGTTTTGCAACAAACATCTCCTCTGACAGCCAGACAGATTAACCAGTTAGCCACCTTTTTCAATTTGTCGCGTGACGTATTCTTTGAACCACTGGAAATGTAGGCTGTTTTTTACAAAACGGCCGTTTTCCCCACAAAAAAAGCCCTACCTGCCAGCAGCAAGTAGGGCTTTTTGTTTTTTTCAGTGGAGGGGAAAAACGGCCGTTTTTTAATCAACCACCGTCTGGCTCTGCTCCTTCATATACTGCTGCAAATAATAGAAACTGCCAGAAGCCTTGCCCGTACCCGTGCTGCCCTTCCAGCCGCCAAACGATTGATACCCCGGCCAGGCACCCGTAGTCGCTCCCGTTTCCCGGTTTACATACAGCACCCCGGCCTCGATGTTGTTGAGGAACCACTCCACTTCGGCTCTATCTTCGCTGTAAAAACCGGCCGTTAGGCCAAAGTCCACATCATTGGCCTCGGCCATCGCCTTCTCTTTGTCGGTGTAGCCAGCAACAACCACAATGGGTAGGAACATCTCCTGCTTCCACAGCGGATGGTCGGCCGGCAGGTCGGCCACGACGGTGGGGGCAACATAATATCCTTTCGGATCCAGGGTTTTACCGCCGGTGAGAATACGGCCGTTTTCGCCCAAATCCCCAATATAATGCTGGTATGCCCGGTACGCATCCTCGTTAATCGCCGGCCCCATCCAATTTTCTGCCTCTGTCGGGTCGCCAACCTTGATCTGGCTGGTCTTGTCCACCAGCTTCTGCACAAACGCATCCTTCACCGACTCATGCACGTAGACACGGGAGCAAGCCGAACATTTCTGCCCCGTCAGCCCAAACGCCGCCCGCATCACCCCGGTTGCCGCTTTGTCCAGGTCAGCTTTGTCGGTGATGATGGTGGGATTTTTGCCACCCATTTCCGCCACAACCGGCCGTGCATAGGAACCCGCCACGGCAAAGTTCCGCAAAATAGACATCCCCACGTTGTAGCTGCCGGTAAAGGTCAGCCCGGCCACGTCGGGGTGCGCCACCAGTGCCTTGCCTGCTTCATCCCCCCCCGTCACCATGTTGTAAACGCCGGCCGGAATGCCAGCATCGGCGAAACATTGCGCCAACAGATAGGCGGTTAGCGGGGCATCGTCGGCGGGCTTGTGGACAACGGTGTTGCCCGCCACCATGGCCGCCCCGCTGGGACCACCAGAAAGGGCGCAGGGGAAGTTGAAGGGGGAGATTACGCCCCACACGCCATGGGGTTTTAGCACGCTGCGGTTGTGGTGGCGGTCGCTTTCGGCAGCCAGGTCGCGGATAAAGCCGTTGTTGTCGGTCATCGCTTGGGTGGCGTAGCGGATCAAATCGGCCGTTTCTTCAGCATCACCCACCGCTTCCATCCGGTTTTTGCCCACTTCCAGGCTCAGAGCCGCCGCCAAATAAAAAACGCGCTCACTAATCAAGTCGGCTGCTTTGTTGAGTAAGGCTACCCGCTCTTGCCACGGTGTGTCGCGCCAGGCGGGGAAAGCGGCTTTGGCTGCCGCCACCGCTGCCGCTACATCATCGGCACCCCCCTGCTGGAAATGGCCGATCACCATGCTAGTGTCAATGGGGCTGGTCTTGGTGAAGGTGCTTTTTCCTTCGCACCAACTGCCGTTGATATACATGGGGTAGGTTTTGCCCAAATCAGCCTTAATGGCCGCCACATCCTCCTCATAATACTCATGCAGCAGTGGGTCGGGGCTGCTCATATTGGAGTAGGTTACTTTAATATGTTTACGTTTTTGAGACATGACAATGCTCCTTTGGGAATGGGACACGGACGAATATGGAAGGACACGGATAAATCTATTGTTTGATTGTCATCCATGATGATTCCTTATTTGTGACATCTCCCGTGGAAAATAAGTGGTACCTGTCCAGAACAGGCAGGATTCAAGCGTTCGGTGTTGGTTGTGCCAACGCCAGCGCCTTTGTGTTATTTGCAACGTGGGATACAAACCATCGTAACAAAATGATTATACCAACCTTATAGCAAAAATCATCCTTGCCGGTTAACCGCCTTCTGTTTACAATGCACGCTATGGCAAAACAGGAACAGATATTAAACGGCCGTTATCGTCTCATCAAACGCATTGGCAGCGGTGGCATGTCCATTGTGTACCAAGCCCAGGACATGTCGCTAGGGCGGCTTGTCGCCATCAAAATGCTGCACGAGAGCCTGACCGGTGACGAAGGCTTTTTGCGCCGCTTTCAGCGCGAAGCCCACGCCGCCGCCAACCTCTCCCACCCCAACATCGTCACCGTCCACGACATTGGGCAAGATGGGTACAAACATTACATCGTCATGGAGTATGTGGACGGCCGCACGCTCAAGCAAATCATCCGCGACTACAAAAGCCAGGGGCAAACCATGCCCATCAGCCGCGCCCTCCAGTTGGTGGTGCAAATTTGCTCCGGCATTGGCTATGCCCACCGCTCCAACCTTGTCCACTGCGATGTTAAACCGCAAAACATTCTGGTGACGCGGGACGACCGGGTGAAGGTGGCCGACTTTGGCATTGCCCAGGCATTGAGCGAAGCCACGCACCATGACCAGCCCAGCCGCGTTTGGGGAACACCGCAATATTTTTCGCCGGAACAGGCGCAGGGGCATCCCACTTCCCCGGCATCAGATGTTTATGCTATTGGCATCGTGCTGTTTGAGATGCTGACGGGGGAACTGCCGTTTCAGGCGGACAGCCACACGGCGCTGGCGCTCAAACATATTCAGGATCATCCGCCGCTGGCAAGCGAGCTAAACCCGGCTGTCCCGCCGCAGCTTGACCAAATTATCAACAAGGTTTTGTCAAAGGAACCGGCCGGCCGTTACCGCACGGCGGGGCAGCTTGGCCGTATTCTTAGTGCCTATCGGGAGCGTAGTTTGGCCGACACCAGTGCCGTAAGTTTACCCCCGGCAGAAACGGCCGTTCCTGTTTCCGAACTGCCCACGCAAATTTTTGCCCGGCCTGAACCCGACCACGACACGCCCGCCCGCCCCATGCAGCCAGTGCGGCAAACAACTAGCCAGCCACGAGACGAGCGAGAAACGGCCGTTTCTGTCCCCGCCCCCGGCGGCGGCCAACCAGACTGGATCGCCATTGGTTTGGGCATCATCGCCCTCATCGCCCTCTTGGGGCTTATCCCGCTTTGGTATTATGTCTACCAGGCATGGATTGGTTAAAAAATTTTGCCCATGTCACATTTGACAAAATTCGGTATCTTGCTATAATTCCATCTTGTTGTTGCGGGGTAGAGCAGAGGCAGCTCGTCGGGCTCATAACCCGGAGGTCGCAGGTTCGAATCCTGTCCCCGCTACCTAAAGTTAAGAAAAAGCACCTCAACTGAGGTGCTTTTTTGATCTCCCACCGCTAGTTTTCCCATAGTAAGATAATTTGTTAGCTGTTTGCCCTTTACTGAAAGCTGTTTTGTCTGTGACAATCTGCTATGATTATTGTTGGGTTCAAATTTGTGAGCAACGGCATCTCATAGTGTCATGATTCGACGGGATGAAACGATGATGCTGACATAGGGTTCAATCACAAACAACTTTGCAATTCCAGAAGTTCAACTTCTCTCAGAAGTTGAACTTCTAAATCCCAAGTTATTAACGAACGAACCTATAGCAAGGCCGAATTGGAGATCGAGGCAAACACCATGACACAAAAACAGAGCGTCATTCTTGTGGTAGATGACCAGCGGGTCAACCGAAGGATGTTGGAAATGAGCTTGCAGCGGCAGGGTCATTGCGTGCAGCAGGCGGATAACGGCCGTTCTGCCCTCAACCTCTTGCGCCAACAACCCTTCGACCTGGTTCTCCTCGACATCATGATGCCCGAAATGGACGGCTTTGAAATGCTGCAAACGATAAAAAGCGACCCCGTCCTGCGCCACATCCCCGTTGTCATGATTTCCAACCTCGACGACCATGACAAAGCCATTGCCTGCATTCGCTTAGGTGCCGACGACTACCTGCCCAAACCCGTTGACGCCATCCTCCTCAAAGCCCGCATTGACTCCTGCCTGCTGCGAAAAAACTGGTACGACCAGGAACAAGCCCTCCTGCGGCAAATTCAGACCGAGCGGGAAAAAGCCGAACGGCTCTTGCTCAACGTGCTGCCCCCCACCATCGCCGAACGACTGAAGCAAGGTGAGCAAAACATTGCCGACAACTTCGACAGTGCCACCGTTTTGTTTGCCGACCTGGTAGATTTCACCCCGGTGGCCTCGCAAATCCCGCCTAAAGAGCTGGTGCAGTTGCTCAACGACCTTTTTTCTGTGTTTGACCAGCTTACCGAAGCACACGGGCTAGAAAAGATCAAGACGATTGGCGATGCTTATATGGTAGTGGGCGGCGTGCCGGAACGACGGGATGACCACGTAACGGCCGTTGCTGACCTCGCCCTAGCCATGCGCGACCACATGCAGCAAAACGGCGATCACTTCAAAATGCGGATTGGCATCAGCACCGGCCCGGTGGTGGCTGGCGTGGTGGGGCAGCGCAAATTTATCTACGATTTGTGGGGCGATACGGTTAACGTTGCCAGCCGGATGGAGTCGCAGGGGGTGCCTGACATGATTCAGGTCACAAAACAAACCTACCTGCTGCTGCGTGACCAATACGAACTGCGGCAGCGCGGCTACATCACCGTCAAGGGCAAGGGGCGAATGCCGACCTATTTTTTGTTGGGGAAGTAGGGAGATTGGAGATTGGAGATGAGAGATTATCGGAAATAAAGAAAACCAATGACACAGAGTTTCACAGAGCTTAAGAGGGAGATTCACAGAGTCAAAAGCATGTTGTTATTGACATAACTGCTTCAGTTTTGCAAAAATCAAGTGGATTGAGCGTTCATCTTTTTATTTTCTCTCTGTGTACCTCTGTGTCTCCTCTGTGTGCCTCGGTGTAATTTAATTCCAATAATGTCTATTGGAGATTGAAAGCAGGTAATCTCCAATCGCTAATTACGCAAGGCCACGCAAAATTCTCCCCGGCAGCCCCGGCCCTTCATACACCAGTCCCGTATAAAGCTGCACCAACGAAGCCCCGGCATCCAGTTTTTGCTGTACATCAACGGCCGTTTTCACCCCACCCACCCCAATAATCGGCAGCGACGTTTGCCGGGCAATGGTGGCAATGATTTCATTGCTGCGCTGGCGCAGCGGCACACCGCTCAGACCACCCACCTCCCCCCGGTTGGAGCTGGTCAACCCCTCCCTGCTCAGCGTGGTGTTGGTGGCTATAATGCCGTCAACGGCGTTGCTCTGGCACGCGGCTAATATCTCGTCCATCTCATCCCAGCCGAGATCGGGGGCGATTTTGACCAACAACGGCCGTTTTTTCCCCCCGTGCTGTGTGGCTAAACGGCCGTTTTCCCCCTGCAACACCCCCAGCAAATGATCCAGATACCGCCCCCCCTGCAATTCCCGCAGCCCCGGCGTGTTGGGCGAGCTAATGTTGACGGCTAAATAATCGGCGTAGGGATAAACGGCCGTCATCACCGCCACATAATCCCCCTCTGCCTCCGCCAGCGGCGTTTCTTTTTGTTTACCCAGGCTCACCCCCAGCACAAAGTCGCGCCGTTTTTGCCCCAGTGCCTGCAGCCGGGGCAGCACCGCCACCACCCCACCGTTGGGAAACCCCATCCGGTTGATCAGTGCGCCATCTGGCCGCAGGCGAAAAATGCGCGGGCGTGGGTTGCCCACCTGCGGGCGCGGGGTCAGCGTCCCCACCTCCACATGCCCAAACCCCAGCCGCGCCAGCCCCTCGGCCACGCGCACGTCCTTGTCAAACCCGGCGGCCATGCCCAGCACGTTGGGGAAGGTGAGACCAAAGAGCGGCACGGGGCGGCGGGGCAGGTTGCCGGCAATGGCGCGGAGGAGGGGGGAAAAAACGGCCGTTTTCTGCACCATTGCCAACGCTCCCAACGTCCGCTCATGCACCCATTCCGCCTCCCCCCGCGCCAACAGCGGATAGATAAAAGTCGAATACAGCGTCATTACTTGCCTGTCACCTGTCAACAGAGATTAGAGATTGGAGATTAGCGGTTAATCGCCAATCTCCAATCCCCAATCTCCCTTTCATTTGGTATAGTATGTTGGCTCAAGTTTAGAGAAAGCAACCAAACGCGCAACCTAGCGCAAAGGAGCAGAACCATGAATTTAGACGAACAAGAAGACCCAAGGATCTACAAAGTGGTTGTCAACGCGGAAGAACAGTATTCTATCTGGCCGGTTGACCGGGAACCCCCGCTTGGCTGGAAAGAAGCTGGCAAGGAAGGCTCCAAGCAGGAATGTCTGGACTACATCGAAGAAGTGTGGACCGACATGCGGCCTTTGAGCTTGCGTAAAAAGATGGAAGAAGACGCAAAGAGGCGGGCTGAGGAAGGTAACTAAGTTGGAGATTGGAGATTGGAGATGGGTCAATCTCCAATCTCCAATCTCTATGCAAATGAGCATTCAGGCATGAATGAAAAACCATTCCGCGTGGTGTTGGTGGGGTGTGGCGGCATTAGCCGGACGTGGCTGCGGGCAACGGCCGTTTTTCCCGACCTCGCCTATGTAGGGTTCGTAGATTTAGACATCGCCCAAGCCCAGCGGCTGCGCGCCGAATTTGGGCTGGAGGGCGCGGCCGTTGGCACCGATTTGGCCGACATGCTGCGCCAAACAAGTGCCAACATCGTCTTTGACTGCACCGTGCCGGAAGCCCACGCCGCCGTCACCCACACGGCACTCGCCCACGGCTGCCACGTGCTGGGCGAAAAGCCGCTGGCCGACACCATGCCCAACGCCCAGGCAATGGTGGCCGCCGCCCAGGCCAGCGGCCAGCTCTACGCCGTCATCCAAAACCGGCGCTACCTCGACGACATCGTGCGCTTCCGCACCCTGGTGCAGTCGGGCGAGCTGGGGCAGCTCACCATGCTCAACGCCGATTTCTACCTGGGGCCACACTTTGGCGGCTTCCGCGAGGAAATGGCCCACGTGCTGCTGCTGGACATGGCAATCCATACCTTTGACCAGGCGCGGTACATTGCTGGAGCCGACCCGGTGGCGGTTTATTGCCACGAATGGAACCCAACGGGGTCGTGGTATGCCCACGGGGCGGCGGCGGTGGCGATTTTTGAGATGAGCAATGGGGTGGTGTTTACCTATCGCGGTGCGTGGTGTGCGGAGGGAATGAACACAAGCTGGGAGTGTGATTGGCGGGCGGTGGGGACGGGAGGAACGGCCGTTTGGGACGGTGGCCCCACGCTTCACGCCGAAAAACCCGTTGGGCGCGACGGCTTCATCCGCCCCATACAGCCCATCACCCCGCCGCCGCTGCAAAAACTGACCCACACCGGCCACGCCGGGGTCATCGCCGATTTTCTGGCCGCCCTGCGCGGTGGCTCCACCCCCCAAACCATCTGCACCGACAACATCCACAGCCTGGCAATGGTTCACGCCGCCATTCACAGCGCCAAAAACGGCCGTCGGGTCTTTCTCGAAGAAGTAACCAGTAATCAGTCGCATTAACTGATTACCGATTACTGATTACCGATTACCTCATGACAACACAAGCCATCGTCTATATCCTCATCACCGGCTTCTTCTTCGGCACCTCTCTGGTAGCCTCCCGTTTTGCCGTCGGGCAGTTTGAACCCATCGTCTATGTTGGGCTGCGGCTGCTCGTCTCGTCACTCAGCTTTCTGCTGGTTTACAGCGTGGCCGGGCGGCGTTATGCTTGGCCGAAGGGATGGCGCATTTGGCGGCACGCTGTCGTATTAGGGCTTAGTTCAGCCATTGCCATGACCGGCTTCACCTCAGCCCTGCGCTATCTGTCCAGCGGCTTAACCTCCATCATCTCGACGGCCGGCCCGGCTCTCACCGTTATCATGGCGCACTATGCCCTAACTGATGAGCGCCTGACATGGCGCAAGATTGCCGGGGTGGCCCTGGCGCTGGGCGGGGCGCTGCTGCTCATTTTGCGCGGCGAAAGCGGACTGACCGAAGTCACTCAGGTCAGCGGTTGGGGCTATATCATGCTGCTCTTTGCCATGCTGGTGATTGCTGGCAACACTATTTACATTCGTCGCTACACGCAAGAATTTGAGCCGTTTCAGCTAACGAGCATCCAGGTCTTTGCCGCCTGTCTGCTTGTCACGCCGCTGTCGCTGTGGTTGGTGGGCATTGACTGGGGCGGGGTCAATTGGCAGGGGATTGGGGCGTTGTTCTATGCCGGGATCATTGGCACGTTTCTGTCGTTTATTCTCTTTCTCCACATCGCCCAGGAGTTTGGGGCAACGGCCGCAGCCATGACCAACTACATCAATCCCGTATTCGCAACGCTGGCCGGGGTGCTGCTGTTAGGTGAGACGTTAACGGCCGGCATGGGGGTTGGGGTGGCAATTATTATGCTGGGGGTGTGGCTGACCAACAGGCGCAGCCGCAGACGGGTGCCGAAAATTATTTAACAGATTGTTTGCAGATGGGGATGGAAGAAAGGAGAGGGGAGGGACTAGTCAGAGGAAGAACGGCCGTTTACACCGGCTTGATTGTTGGTTGCCATTACTTCTGGACAATTTGTCCGGACAACCCGTCAGAATTGTTCACCTCTGACTAGCCCGTGGACATTTGGTTCAACAATCTCGATAGTGAGCCTCCTGTTTTGGTAACAAGCCAATAATAAGATGTCAACAGCATAAGCCCTAACAGCACAAATGTCAAGAGCCTTTTAGGTAGTGTTTATCGGCAAATTGCACTGAGTACGTCCCGTATGCTCTGGAACGCAGCCTCGATAACGATTGTATGGGTTCGTTCATTAATAACTTGGGATTTAGAAGTTTGGGATTTAGAAGTTCAACTTCTCTCAGAAGTTGAACTTCTGGAACTGCAAAGTTATTGTTGATTGAACCCTATGACGTTACACTTATTTTGATTTGAATCTCTGCGTTGTCACTGCCATTACCGGCCGTTGTCATCGTTGCCCCACAATTACCTGTGGCATCTCCCGTAATTGCCCCTGGTTTCAGGTCAAAACAACCGCGAATATCAACAATTAAATCCAGGTTTCTGTCGCCACCCGGTATCAGGTCTGCCCGGTCGTCCGCATCGTCATCTTCATCCAGAATTTCGATTTTAACGGCCACAAATGAATCCAGACTGACTTGGTTGGCAAAGGACCAATCAGGGAAAACCTCGTTTCGATCTGAGATGGGGTTGGTTTGTGGAAATCTGAAAGAGTCAAAGGTGACAATCGCGTAAAAGTCGGCATCTGTGCCGCAGACGATAACTTCATCAAAGCAATCCAGTGCTTTGACGGCTTCAATAACAAGGGTCAAGGTTCCAACTGAAGGAGTGGGGGTGAAGGTCATGGTGGGGATGGGGGTTGCTGTTGCGGTTTGGGTGTGCGTTGGGGTGGGGGTTGCCGTAGGGGTTGCAGTAGAAGTGGGCATTGGGGTGGCACTGTTTGTTGGCGATGGGGTCAGGGTGGGCAAGTTGATGCTCGCTGGCAAGGCGGTTGGTGTTGGCAAGGGTGTGGTGGTGTTGGTCGGAAGTGGGGTTGCGGTGGCTTCCTGCTGGACGATGGTGGTTTCTGTGGAAACGGCCGTTTCCCGCAGTGGCACTGTGCTGATGAGGGGGGCAGGCAGGGTGGGAGCGGGGGGGAAAACGGCCGTTTTTTCTCCATCCACCCTTACTTCAGCCAACATAACGCCCTGCTCCTCCACCGCTGCGGGCGTTTCGGTCGGCTGAACCGAAAAGATATTCCAGTTTTGCACAAAATCATTGCCAAACACAGCATTTATCTGAGTAAAGCTAACGCCAAGCAGCATAAGCAGCAAAAAGCCGCCAATCCAAATCGCAATGGTGTGGTTGCCAACCTTAACTTTGACATCAGGATTGGTGGCGGGTGTGTTTGATGCCAAGGGCTTATCATGAGGCTCAAGCTGTTGGCGGGAAACAGTCGCTTGCGGAAAAAGGTCAGCGAGAATTGCTGCCGTTCCCCCCATGCCCATGCTTTGCAAAAGCTCACGAAACCAGACCTCATCCAGCCGGTTGCAACAGCGCCGCCGTATTTCCTGCACCAGCCTCATGCGCGTATCAAAATCCGGGGGGAGGTTGCCACGCCGCCAATATTGGATGGTTGCCCCAGACAGACCCAGGCTCTCACCCAAATCTGCCTCAATATGCTTGAGCGATTTGCCATCTTCACAGGTGCTTATTTGGCGGATAGCATCATTCAGCAATGTCTTAAAGCGAAGTTTATTCTCCCCTGGCTGGTGAACTGGCTCGGTCATCATCAGAATACTCCATTTTTACGGCTTTTTACGGTGCTTGTGCCGCTTTTTACGCGACTGGCTTAATAAAATTCAGCGGTTCGAGACAATTTCTACAACAAATCTTCAACAAATTTACAAACATCTCATCAGCAAAAAAGGCATACTGGTCGTGTCGCTAAAAGTGGCGACGACAACATAATCGTAGGCTTTAGGGTATCTCTAGAGAAAACAAGTTATTGTTTTGGTGCACCAGCCTGCGAGCCTCCGACAACGGAGGTTTCTATGTTTTTTGCAACTGCTTATCAGGTTCGTGAGAAGGTGATTCGCTGGGTGTGCGTAACGGCCGTTTGTGCCTTGCTCATCGGTGGTCCCAGCTTTATCACCCCAGCCTATGCCGCCTGTTCCACGTCAACATCTACGGTTTGCACGTAATCAGGTGACATATTGAGCAAAACAGGCGTTGGGTAAATGCTCAACGCCTGTTTTGCGGCATAGCACAGAGCTAATTCCTGGGAAAATTCTCGCCTCAGTTCAGTAACGCGCCCAGAATTTGGCTTCTGGTTTAAGCTATTTAATACCCTTTCAAGTGTTTGAATCGCTTCATCAAGATGCCCCTGGCGACGCAAGATGCCGCCCTGCACGCCGATGGAATTCATGACCTCAATGGGGTCGCCCAATCGTTCCCACAAAACAATGGCTTGTTGTACAAAAAGCCCTGCCTCAAACAGGCGGTTTTGCGCCAGACAGGCTTCACCCAAATTGTGTGTAATGGAAGCCCGAATTTTGCCATGCTGGTTCTTGGGCAACGTCTGGGTAAGTGCCTGCCTAAAAATGGCTTCAGCTCCCTCAAGCTGCCCCGTTTGTAGATATAAAATGCCAATGTTATTTTCGATTTTGGCCTGATCCACGCCGTTGCCAACGGTACGAAGTTGTTCGAGTGCTTGCTGATAATAGCCATGCGCGGCAGCAAACTTACCCTGAGAGGCCAAACTCAGCGCCAGGTTTTTGATAAGGCGAGCAACGGCAACGGGGTCGTTGATAGCGGGCCAGCAGGTTAAGGCGTGGCGTAAATGGGGTTCGGCGGTGGTGGGGTCTCCTTTTTGCAGGTGGAGGAGACCGAGCAGGTTGTGGATGGCGGCTTCGAGTTTGGGTGGGGGTTCTGGCGACAGGGCAAACAACTGGTGGGCCTGCTGGGCGTGGTATTCAGCACGGGCGGTGTCGTTCTGGGCGTGGTAATCCTCCGCAAGGTTGAGGTGGGTTTCGGCAATAGCCCAGGCGGGGGTGGTAGGTGTTGCTTGCTGCAGGGTTTGTTGGTGGATGTTTAGGGCTTTTTCTGGCTGTTGGTTCAGGCGGTGGACACGGCCAAGGCGGTTGCGAAGTTGGATGGTTAGGGGGCTGTCTGTGAAAGGGGAAGTGCCAACGGCCGTTTCTAACACCCCAGCCCACTGCCCACCACTCCCCAAACTTTCGGCAATGGGGTAAGCCTGGAGGATGTAAACGGCCGTTAACCCCCAAAGCTGCGGCACACACAACCCCATGCTCGCCGCCTGCAGCAAATTCTCACCCTCTGTCACAACCCCCCGAATCCCTCTTTGTACTAGCAGTTGCTGCCAGCAACTAATATTTTCCTCGACAATCTGTATAAACTGCTCAGTCGCCATCCCTTTTCCTTCATAGCTGGGCAATATCTATTTGCAAAAACGAAGCCGTCAGCCGGTGGATGCTGTAGCGCCATTCCGGTTTTTCATGGCGAACCTCCAGCAACGAGCGGCTAATTAATAGATGAACGGCCGTCCAAAACGCCCCCGCCTCCAGCTTACTCACCGCCAGCATGTGCGAAGCCGTAAAGCCGTTGCCCGCCGCCAGCAGCAGCGATAGCAAAACCGCTTGTGCCTCCGGCGACAAGCTGTGCCAAACCCGCCAATAAATATGGCGATACATTCCCTGCGTTTCCTTCATCGCCGCCCGCTGCAGGTCGGCCAGCAGCACCGGCAGCGGAGCCACGGGCATTAGCCCCGCCACCAGCTTGATAGCCAACGGGTTGCCCCCGGCAAGGTCGTATAGAGCTTCAATCTCTTCCGTGGTTGGCAGGGCAAAAGCGGGGTAATTGTTGGCATTGGTAAGGTGATGGATGAGGTCGGAAACGGCCGTTAATGACAACTCCCCCAGGCCATACCCCCAAACCACCACCTCCGGCGGCCGCACCCGCGCCGTCAGCAAAATTTTGCCCGGATTCGCCAACTCCCCCACCTCCTGCAGCAGCGTCACCAACTCCCCTTCACTTTCCACATTGTCAACAACCATCAAATAGGGACACGCCTGCAAAATCTGGCACACCGCTTGCCGCTGCTCGGCCGGCGAAAGCGTAGACGACACCCCAAGCTGCTGGGCAAACTGGGCAAACACCACCTCTCCCACCGCCGCCTCCCCCGCCACCTGCGCCCAAAC
>WBZL01001510.1_pt1 | contig 24336 bp, 22 predicted proteins | sample 5204291 | NCBI WGS metagenome assembly WBZL01 (sample SAMN12344345, study PRJNA552823) | activated sludge metagenome | biome: Activated sludge suspended growth; feature: Nitrification reactor; material: Wastewater; isolation source: activated sludge from nitrification reactor of wastewater...
ATTTGGTGTAGATAATATCTATGTTTACCAATGTGACATCTATGTCAATTTTGATCTTACTAATTGGACTGCTTTTCCATTAGCAAATATATCAAATCTCTTTTCGCTTTACGACAGCCTTAAGAATGTTACACCTACACCGTCCACATTAGGAGTTGGTTTCCGGGTGGAAGTTACAAACAATGAATCAACAGAAATGCCCATTCCCTAAAATATTGTACTAATCAGTTGTCACGAAATAGGAGGGGGAGAAAGAATGGATTTGTAGGGCCAAATAAAGCTAATTTTCCTGTAGTACATATTTCTACCGAGATAAAGTTGTTCTCAATATCTCTGTTGTATGCAGAAGTGGGGGTACAAGATTCGCCAGCATCTTGCCAGGTACTTGAAACCCATTGCTGGAGGGTCAAAAGAAGTTCGTCTGAAATGAGACGAACATCAAAACTGCTGTAATTGAGTGTGACGGTTATCGGTGCATTAAAAACAAAATTGGGAAGTAAAAGATTGTTTGCGTAGACAGCCAGTTCAACGGCATGCCCTGTAAACGCAAATTCTGGGCCATAAGTGGCCATCGTTGGCGTTAAAACGGCCGTAAGGGTCTGCGTGACTGCATTTGCAGGAAAACTGATTTGAGTTTCTAACCCTTCGCTGTCGAAAAATGACAGGTCAGCGGATATACCAGGAGTTAGGGTAGTCGCGACAGGCGTGGGTAGCATCGTGAAAATTTGATGGGCATTAGGTGGCAAGGTAATGATTTGATGAGGAGGGTAGAAAATATGCCCCGGAAGAAATGGTGTAACTGTATAGTTCCCATTTGTTAAATAATCAAATTTGTATTTTCCGTCCGAATCGGTGACAGTAGTATGGGAAATTTCATTTACTGTAATGGCGGCCCCAGAAATTGGGAGACCATCTTCGTTTAAAACAAACCCATTAATTGAATTAAGGATTGAATAACTATCCAATGGATATAGGAGCAACCCTCCGTCATAATCCGCCAAATATAAGTTATAGCCATCTAATGCTAAATCAAGCGCTTTGCCAGAGGTATCGTATTGTGCAAGGGAAATAAGATTATTAGGATCGGTGAGATCCATAAATCCTATGCCATTTGTCCCTTCTGCAACAAAACCATAGTCGCCCGTTAGAACTAAGTCAAATGCGCCATCATTCTCAATAGGAAAAATATCAAGAATAATCGGATTTGTAGGATCTGAAATATCTATACTACAAATGGTACCACTTTCATCGCCTGGATAATTATTTACAGTTAGGAAGGCTATATCATCTCTTAAGTCAATATCTGTCCCGTAAAGGCTACATCCTCCATCCCCATCTGGATTTGAAGGTGGTCCACCTACTTTAAATGGATTTGATGGGTTCGTTACATCAACAATCGTTAATCCACACTCTCCTACCAAATAAACATAATTGTCTCTTACAGCCAAACCCTCAGGACTCATACAAACATATTCTAAAAAACTTGTTAGCGTGGGCGAAGCCAGATTTGAAATATCAACAATTGCTAAACCATGCGTAGGATAATCACCAATTGCCAGATAAGCATAATTTCCTTGAATTTTAACATCTTGTGCTTTTCCTTCGGCATAGAGAGTACCTACTAGGCTCAAATTCAGAGGATCTGTAGCATCAATAATTTTCAGGCTGTAATCAGGTGGATAGAAACCATCATCTGCCATAAAAATATAATTTCCGTATTTAATAATGTCATTCCCCATACCAAACTGCCCAATGTCTAACAATGTTGGCGATCCAGCAGTAAAGAAATCGATGATCCATAGCCCACTATATGGCCAAGTAGGCGGATAAGTTGGAGGAGAATCATAATGAGTGATAGCATAAGCATAATTAGCATCAGCAGTAACTGTATAAAATAAGGGAGAAACTTCTGGGGAGAGATTTTGTTTCCCTAATTGCTGAGGTAAAGTAAGAGGAACAATATCACTTACTATGGACGGATTGACCTCAAAATTTGGTTTTCTATCTGCCTGAACAGAAATTAAATGTTTATTCGTAAAAACAAATATCCCTACCATAAAAAAAATACTAATTATAACTAACCTGTTCTTTATCATACGCAAACCTCCTTATTGTGATATTTCATGTTTAGTGGTGACTTCTATTATCGTTTTTTCTGGAATAGATTAGCCCTCTGCATTAAAGTTCAGGCTTGTTTCCTCAGAATTGGCATCGTCAGGAAAGTCCAACGCCAACGGTTGTAACGCCTCATCCAATGTCATCCCTTCGCGGCGCATGCCGGGGGCGGGGGTACCGCAGTGGGGGCACAGGTTCCAGGCCAAATCCATCAAATAGCCGCAGTGATGGCAGGGTTTTTTCAGTTTCGTGTGGCAGTGGGGGCACACGAGCCATTCGTCGTGCGTCCGACGCCCGCAACCGGGGCAAGCGGGGGTTTCTTCAATGGCGCGGAGCAGAGCTTCTTCTTCGAGGGTTTGCTGATATTCCTCTTCCAGTGTGCGTTGGGGGCGCAGAATCAGATAGACCACAATCCCCGGCAGGAATAGCACGGCGACGACCAGCACCGCAAGAAACCGGATCAACGGGTCTTTGGCGCGGGCGGTGATGTCGCGGTACGTCCAAATCGCCAGACTCAGCCAGAGGGCCGCGAGGAACGCCGCACCCCAGGCCGACAGGCCGAGGAGAAAATTGCTCAAAAAATTGGGATCAAATGGCATGGGAGTCTCCGTTGGGAGGGATTATAGCATGGTTGAAAATGATCCGCTTGCGAGGGGGAAAAAAAGGCGGTATTATCGCACAAACATTTTTAGGAGTTGGATAATGCCCGAAGAAACCCCCCGCCCCACCTACCGCATCACCGACCTCGCGGACGATGACCGCCCGCGCGAACGCCTCGCCAAACTCGGCCCGCAAGCGCTCTCTTCCGCCGAACTCATCGCCATCCTCCTCCGAGTGGGCGTCCCCGGCGAAAACGCTGTACAGGTTGGGCAACGCCTCCTCACCCACTTTGGCGGCATTACTGGCCTGCATCGCGCCTCGATTGAGGAAGTCATCGCCCATCACGGGGTGGGTCCCGCCAAAGCCGCCCAACTGAAAGCCGCCATCGAACTGGGTCGCCGCCTCACCCTCGAATCCCCCGACGAACGCCCCACCATCAACAGCCCCGCCGACGCCGCCGCGCTGATCCAGTACGAAATGAGCGCGTTCGAGCAGGAACATCTCCGCGTGATGCATCTCAACACGCGCAACCGCGTATTGGGCATGGAAGACGTGTACCGCGGCTCGCTCAACTCCTCCCAGGTGCGCGTGGGCGAAATCTTCAAAAGCGCCATCCGCCGCAACGCCTCCGCCGTCATCGTCGCCCACAACCACCCCTCCGGCGACCCCACCCCTAGCCCCGACGATGTCGCCATCACCCGTGCGTTCGTCCAGGCCGGGAAGTTGTTGGATATTGATGTGTTGGATCATCTGGTGATCGGGCAGGGGCGGTTTGTCTCGATGAAGGAGAGAGGGTTGGGGTTTGGGTAAAACAATACCCAGATCAAAGGATTTCGCAGATTCTCATAATGATTAAATGAGCCGCTCCAAAATCGCCATCGTCTCCACCTTCCCCCCTGCCCCCGACTCCCCCCCTGGCCCTACACACGACGGACATCCGTCCACACACCCACACGCCGCCACCAGCTCCAACGCCGCCCCGATCAACTCCCCATGCACCTCAAACAACCTCTGCGCCAACCCAATCCCCCCCGGAATGCGCTCGTACATGATCACGGTTGGTTGCCCGTTGCCCAGCGGGGATTGGGGATCGGCGTGGGTTTGGATGTCGGACGGGTCGCACATCAAAAAGAGGGGGGCGAGATTCCCCAGCACAAACCCCAGCCCGGATAACCCCGACCGGATGCGGACCGCCGTCTCCGCGCGACGATGGCACGGCGGGCAGAGCGTCACCAGATTATCGAGCCGGTTCGCCTCCTCCGCCGAAACAAATTGCCGAAACGGGATTTTATGATGTACGTCGTGAGAACGTCCGAAGGAACCGGGGCCACTTTCGGGGAGGCCGCACGACTGGCAACGGTAGCCATCGCGGGCGCGGGCGGCGTCGCGGGCGCGGGGCCACGTCGGGCCGTAGCGGTTCGGATCACTGCTCCATAGCCCCGCCTCCCGCAGGGCATCCACCGTTTCCTCCGCCAGGGAGAGCCAGTAGCCCGTCGTTTGGAGTTGCGAAGGGGGCATTTCCAACGGCTCACTGCCCAGCCGCTCGCTTGTAAACCACCGGATTTTTTGATACCCCGTCACCTGCGTCGTCGCCTGCACCTCGCCGTGGGACTTGATCCCGCCGGGGACGGGCATTTCCTCCTTCAACTCGATGAGCGTGACTTCCGTTTCCTGCGTGGGTTCGGTGTAATAATCGGTTTCGATGGCGTGCAGGCGAGCGTACCCACTCTCCAGATCGAGTTCGTCCACCAGATAACTTTCCGCCTCGTGCAGGTAAATCGCGCCGGGGTGAACCATCCACGGGGCGGATTCCCCATCCACTTCCCCAAGCGTTCGCACTTCCTCCGCTTGTAGTTCCGCACGAGAGTGCGGCTCCGCACTGGCGTGCGGAACTACGAACGTTTGCAGGATGATCCGCCGCGCGGACGCGGTGCGGAGGGACACACGTTGGGCGGGGTAATCCTGCGCGGTCCAGAAATATTTATCTTTCGACGGGTGCAGTTCCCCGGTCTGAGCGAGAAAATCGAGATATTCCGCCACCGTTTCCCCGGTCACGAGGCCGAACCCTTCCCCCGCGCGGAAGGGCAGTTCAAACGCCGCGCACCGCAGATGATCGAGCAAGATCAGCAAATTGTCGGGGTTGATGAGCGCCGATTCGGGCGAACGGGCGAAAAAATATTCGGGATGCCGGGCGAGATACTGATCGAGCGGGTTCGCCGACGTGAGCAGGACCGCGAGGGACTCCTCGCTTCCGCGTCCTGCCCGCCCCGCCTGTTGCCACGTCCCCGAAATCGTCCCCGGAAACCCCGCGAGGACGACCGCGCCCATCCCCCCGATGTTGATGCCCAGTTCGAGCGCGTTCGTCGCCGCGACCGCCCGCACCGTCCCCTCGCGCAGTCCCCGCTCGATCTCGCGGCGATGCGCGGGCAGGTAGCCGGAGCGGTACGACCGAATTTCCCCCTCACCCCCCAGCCCCCTCTCCCGGCGGGAGAGGGGGAGCGACTCCCCTCGCCCGCTTTGGGGAGAGGGGCCGGGGGTGAGGGCGGCGTCGCGGAGATAGCGAAGCATCAACTCCACCGTCCGCCGCGACCGCCCAAACAACAACGTCTGCACCTGGTAGGTGAGCAAATCCCCGGTCAGATACACGCTCTCCTGCAAAATGCCGCGCCGGATGCCGAGGTCTTCGTCAATGACGGGCGGGTTGTAAATCAGAAAGTGTTGCGCCCCACGCGCGGAACCATCTTCCCGCACCAACTCGACCGGGGCCTCGATCAGTTTCTCGGCGAGTTCGACGGGGTTGGCGATGGTGGCAGAGGTGAGGATGAATTGGGGGGCCGCGCCGTAAAAGGCCGCGATCCGTTTGATCCGCCGCAGGACGTTGGCGACGTGCGAACCGAATACGCCCCGGTAGGTGTGCATCTCGTCAATGACGACAAATTGCAGGTTGCGGAAGAACTTCACCCAACTGGTGTGGTAGGGGAGGATGCCGAGGTGCAGCATGTCCGGGTTGCTGAGGATAATGCGGGCGTTTTCGCGGAGGGCGGGGCGGTGGGTGCGGGGGGTGTCGCCGTCGTAGATGGCGGTGGTCAGTGGCGAGTGGTCAGTGGTCAATGAAGAAGTGGTCGAAGTCTGCCCACTGGTTACTGAATACTGCTTACTGATGACTGTCCACTGATCCTGCGCCAGTGCTTTGGTCGGGAACAGGTACAGGGCGCGGGCGTCGGGGTGGCGGAGGAGGTGGTCGAGGACGGGGAGGTTGTAGCCGAGCGTTTTGCCTGAGGCGGTGCCGGTGGCGATGACGACATGCCGCCCCGCGCGGGCGTGTTCCCAGGCTTGGGATTGGTGGAGGTACAGGGTGTGGATGCCTTGCGCGCGGAGGGCGTCTGCCAGGCTGGGGTGGAGATCAGGCGGGAGGGCGGTGCCCCGCGCGGTCCGGGCGGGGATCGTTTCCCAGTGGGCGATGTTTTCCGCGATTTGGGGGGTGTATTTCCAGAGAGAGAGGAGTTGGGAGAGGGACATATAGCTAGATTTTATCATCCTCGCTCCGTGGCATCTGAATCATGTTAAAATATCCCCATGTCCAACCTCCCACCCACCACCCCTCCTCGCAACCCTGAAACGCACGCACAGCACCGTCGCCAGATGTTTTGGCAGGTCTTTTTCCCGCTTGGTGTGGGAACGGTGATCATGTTGGGCGCGTGTGTCCTGCCTGTGGTGGCGGTCGCGCGCGGCGGCGAGGTCAGCAAGTGGGCGGACACCTCCCTCATCTGGCTGATCCTGCCCGCGATGTTCTTTTCCCTCATTCCGCTCGCACTCTTGGGCGGGTCGGTGTATGGGGCGTTGAAATTGTTCGAGAAAATGCCGGGCTGGATGTTCCGTTTACAGGGTATATTTGACCTCGTGCGGCTCAAAGTCCGTGAATACTCCGACAAAGCCGTCGAGCCGGTCATCCAGGCTCAGAGTTTCAACGCCAAAATTCAGGCGGTTATGCCAACACGAAAACCAAAATAGGAACCTACTCATGGAAAACGAACCACAAGATAATTGGAAAACAAAAGCCCTGCTGATCGGGGCAGGGATTGGCCTGCTAGCCGGATTGGGCGCGGCCTACATGCTCGTTCAACGTGCAGAAAAAGACGGCGGACGCCCCGAAATGTCCGCCGGAGAAGGGGTAAAACTGGGCCTCCTCGTCCTGGGCCTGCTTCGCCAGGTCTCCCAACTCAGCGACGGGAACTAACAAAATGTCGTCGTGACGACTTCAGTCGTTCTCCAACGATTGAAGTCGTCACGACCCCTCAACGCTGTGTGCTCTACAACCTCCCATGAAACGCTGGAATGGATGGGGCGACTCCTCCATTCATTATCCCCTACCTGAAACGTCCGTCCCGTTTTTAGAAAACAAACTCGGGACGTTGACCCCCTCCCCCGACACCGCCTGGGAAACGGCCTTGCGCGGGGTGCCTGATCCCGCTCATCTTACCCACCCCCTCTTCCAAACTGATCCCGAAACCCGGCTTTTACACGCCCGCGGCCAGAGTCTGCCCGACTGGATTGCCCTCCGCTCCGGGCGCATCTCCGCGTACCCCGACGCGGTCGCCTACCCCACCACCCCCGAAGACATCCGCACCCTCCTCGCTTACGCCACCCGCGCGGGGATCCCCCTCATTCCCTACGGCGGAGGCACCAGCGTCGTCGGCCACATCAACCCTCGGGGAGACGCCCCCGTCCTCACCGTAGACCTCTCCCGCCTCAACCAACTCCTGCATCTCGACGAAACCAGTCACCTCGCCACCTTCGGCGCGGGCATCACCGGCCCCGATTTGGAAGCCGCCCTGCACCCGCGCGGCTACACCCTCGGACATTTCCCCCAATCCTTCGAATACTCCACCCTTGGCGGCTGGATTGCCGCCCGTTCGAGTGGGCAACAGTCCTACCACTACGGACGCATCGAAGACCTGTTCGCAGGCGGCCATGTCGAAACCCCCCTCGGCCCGTTGACCCTTCCCCCCTTCCCCGCCAGCGCCGCCGGCCCGGATTTGCGCCAGATCATTTTAGGCTCCGAAGGGCGGATGGGCATCATCGCCCACGCCACCGTCCGGGTGCGCCCCCTGCCCGAGACGGAAGATTTTTACGGCGTCTTTTTCAAGGATTGGGAAAGCGGCGTCCGCGCGGTGCGGGCCGCGGCCCAGGCCGGATTACCCCTTTCGATGATGCGCTTCAGCGATGCGGACGAAACCGAGGCCAACCTCGCCCTCGCCGGAACCAGCCGGACCCTTGAACTGGCCGGGCGCGGGTTAACCTGGCTGGGGTACGGCCCCGCGCGGGGTCTGCTCATCTTCGGCGTGACAGGCTCCCACCGGGAAGTCAGCCAGACGCGCCGCGAAGCGTACGCCCTCTTTCGTTCATTTGGCGGCCTCCCTACCGGCACCCTCGCCGGACATACCTGGCGCAAAAACCGTTTCCTCACCCCCTACCTGCGAAACACGCTCTGGGAACGCGGCGTCGCCGTGGACACGCTCGAAACCGCCGTCCCGTGGGCAAACGTTCTCTCTGCCGCCCACGCCCTCAAAGGCGCCGTGCATACCGCCCTGGCCCCCACGGGCGAACGCGCCCTGGTCATCGCCCACCTCTCGCACGTCTACCGCGACGGCGCGAGCATCTACGTCACCTACCTCTTCCGCCGCACGCCCGATCCTGACGAGTTGCTGGAACGCTGGCAGAAGATGAAGTCCGCCGCGAGCCAGGCCATTGCCGCGCATGGTGGCACGATCAGCCATCAGCATGGGGTGGGCGTGGATCATGCCCCGTATTTGGAAGCGGAGAAAGGGGCATTGGGGATGGAGATGTTGCGGACGATGAGCCGGACGTTTGATCCGCAGGGGATTATGAATCCGGGGAAGTTGTTTAGTGGATAGTAGTCAGTGGACAGTAGTTAGTGGATAGTAGTCAGTGGGCAGTAGTTGATATGGTCATTAACTGAATGATGAAATTTAAGAGGAGTAAAAAATGGACTCAAAATTACCTTTTGCAGAAAATATTCGTGAGTTGCTGGTTTATCAAAAAGTACGAGGTTTATCACGGGAGATTTTTTAGATCACGAAATCTTTTCTACGTGATGAGTTGTATTCGTTGACAGACCAGATTCGCCGCTCTTCTCGATCTGTGGGCGCGCAAATCGCAGAGGCTTGGGCCAAGAGACGATATGAAAAACATTTTCTCAGCAAGCTAACCGATGCGGATGGCGAACAACTAGAAACCCAACACTGGCTCGAAACTGCAACAGATTGCGGATATTTGACCTCTGATCAGGCCTCTCAGTTGTTAGCCAGATGCGTTGAAATCGGTCGTATGCTTGGGAGTATGATGATGAAAGCAGAACAATTCTATATTTCGTCAGACAAGGCACTTCGTGAACCGTCTCCCGAATACTTTATTGACGACAACGATTCATCTGACCACTAATGACTGCTAACTGGCTACTGTCAACTACCTACTGATATGCGCGACGAAATTTGGAACCAACTCGACCGCCCGTGGGATTTGATCATCATCGGCGGGGGGATCACCGGGGCGGGGATTTTGCGGGAGGCCGTGCGGGTGGGGTATCGGGCACTGCTGGTGGAGGGGCACGATTTCGCGTCGGGCACGTCCAGCCGTTCGTCGAAGTTGGTGCATGGGGGCTTGCGGTATCTCAAAAACGCGCAAATCAAAATGACACTCGAATCGGTGCGGGAGCGGGAAAAGTTGTTGAAGGATGCGAGGGGGTTGATCACGCGGTTGGGTTTTCTGTATGCCAACTTGAAAGGCGACTCCATTCCGGGGTGGGTGTTCCGCGCGGGGTTGATGGTCTACGATCTGCTTGCGGGGCAGATGAGTCACCGGGCGTATGATGCGATGGATATGCGCGAACTGTGTCCGCCGCTGACGACGCCTGATTTGCGCGGGGGCTACCGGTATTTTGACGCGCAAACGGATGATGCCCGGTTGGTGTTGCGGGTTCTGCAAACGGCGACCCGCGAGGGTGGGGTGGCTTTGAATTATGCCCGCGTGGAAAATTTGTTGCGGGATCAGGCGGGGCAGGTGCGGGGTGTCGTTTTGCGGGATCAAGCCCCGGATGGGCAAGGACGCACGGCGGAAGTGAAAGCGACGGTGGTGGTCAACGCGGCAGGCCCGTGGGCGGATGAATTGCGGATGCAAATCGGACAGCCACGCCGTTTGCGGGCGTTGCGCGGGAGCCATCTGGTGATCCCGCCCGAGCGGTTGCCGCTCACCCGCGCGGTGACGTTTCTTCATCCCGAAGATGGCCGCCCGGTGTTTGCGATCCCGTGGGAGGGCGTGACGATTTTCGGCACCACGGATGTCGATCACGGGCGGGAATTGCAGACCGATCCGAAGATCAGCGAGGCGGAGACGGGGTATTTGTTGCGGGCGTTGCAAAAGGCGTTTCCCGCGCAGGAACTGACGCGGGCGGACGTGCAGGCGACGTGGGCGGGCATCCGGTCGGTGGTGGATACCGGGCGGAGTCCGTCGAAGGAGTCGCGGGAGCACGTGATTTGGTTGGAAAACGGGCTGTTGACCGTGTCGGGGGGGAAGTTGACGACGTTCCGGTTGATGGCGCGGGATGCGTTGAATACGGTGCGCCATCTTTTGCCGGAGAGGCCAGAACCGTCGGATGTCAGTTGGGCGGTGGGGGATTTGGTGGAGATTTTGCAGGGGTTGGGGCCGTTGATCTCGCCGGTGGGGTTGCGGTTGGCGGGGCGGTATCATGTTCATGCGCCCGCGTTGGTGTCGGCGGCGCGGCCAGAGGAGTTATCCCCGATTGCTGACTTGCCGTTTTTGTGGGCGGAGTTGCGGTGGGCGGCGCGGGCGGAGGCGGTGGTTCACCTCGATGATTTGTTGTTGCGGCGGGTGCGGTTGGGGTTGGTTCTGCCGGGGGGCGGGTTGCGAGAGATGGTGCAAATCCGGGGGATTGTACAGCCGGAATTGGGGTGGGAGGATGCGCGGTGGGAAGACGAAGTGAAAACTTATGCGACTTTGTGGCAGAAGGTGTACGGCCCGCCCGATGTCGTGACGCCGATGCCGAATAAAGGCTTACTTGTAAATACTCAGCCAGGGTAGAGATTAGCCCCAAAAAAAGGGTGAAAGGGGGATGTACATCTCCCTTTCACCCTTTTTTTTGGGAAGCTTTTTCTCTAAGCCTGAGCAGTTACGCTTACTTTAATACGCCCAGGGCTACTTCCATTAAATTGACGGTGAGCGGATGTGCGGGGAAATCCAGGACAAAAAATTGATCACACGTCCCACATTCTTCCACAAAGGGCAATACCGCCGTGACCGGGGTGTTGTATTTTTCTTCAATTTCGCGTTTCACCTGGGCGGGGTCGTAAATGTCTGGCACTTGGTTAACGATGAGGGAGACAGAGGCGATGTGCAATTGACGAGCGAGGTCGGTCATCACCGCGGTGCCTTGGTAATGTTGTTGATCCGGCAACATGACAATGGCGACCGAGTCGGCCAGGGCCAGGGCACGAAGATTTTCTTCGGTCAGCCCGGCGGAGGTGTCCATCACGATGGCATCGAGCGCATACGTCTGGCTAATTTGGCGCAAAGCCTCAGCTAATTTTTCCACGGAGTAGCCTTGCCGGAGCATTTTTGTGATTTCGTCGTGGTTGGAACTGGCGGGAAGAAGATAAACCTGCCCTTTCAGGTGAGGCAGACGTTCGGTCACATCATAGACGATTTGTTTGGCTTCACACTGCGCGTTAAGAAATTCATTGAGGGTAAGGGGCACTTCCTCAGGAGAAAAACCAAACATATTGTGGAGATTAGGGGAATGAAAATCGGTGTCAACCAAACCGACACGCCAACCCTGTTGGGCCAGGAGAATGCCTAAATTCCCGGCGAAAAATGTTTTTCCGGTACTTCTACGAAAGGAGTGAATGCCTATGGTTTTGGTCATGATTACCTCTGTTCGGGGGGATCCTCTGGGGTTTGTCGGCGACGTAATTGACTGGCTCGTTGGCGTAACCCCTGGAAAAATTCTGTTTCCACGATTTCGTCAACTTGTTGTTCCCGTTTCAGTTCGTCCACTTCAATCCGCAACGACTCCACCTGACGGCGCAACTGGGCCTCGCGGGCGGCTACTTGACGGGCATTGTTAATCGCAATCGAAGCAAACGAAGCAATCGAGTCGAGCAAACTAAGTTCTGCCGGCCCGAGATTGGTGCGCGACGCATCAATGAGCAAAATAACCCCAATCGTCTGATTTTGGGCGCGAACCGGGACGCACAAAGCGGAGCGTCCTTTCGGCACGAGAAACCCCTCGATCTGGGAGTCGTATCGGCTATCCGCTTGCAGATCATACGCCAGCGCCGATTGCCCGTGTTCGGCGACCCAACCCACCAACCCGCGTCCAGGCCCCACGCGCATCGCCCCCGTCAACGTACGTTTGGAGCCAAAAACTGTGTTCAACGTCAAATCGCGGGCTTCATCCATCAAAAAGATAAACCCGGACATGCCTTTGAACGCGTTTTCGATCCGTTTGGCGATCAACTGCATCGCCGGTTCCAGATCGAGGGAGGTGGTGATCACGCGCCCGATTTCATTAAGCAGGGTGAGTTGATCGGCCCGTTGTTGCACCCCGTCGAAGAGGGTGGCGTTTTCGAGCGCGACCCCGGTTTGATCCGCCAGGGTTTGCAGGAGACTGAGTTCGGGCGTGGTATATGCTCGCCCCGCGCGGCGCAAGCCCAACGCAATCAGCCCGATCACCGCATCCGAGCGGCGCACGGGCAGGAAGACTTCCATGTTCAACTGCCGCCATTCCTGCATTTCTTTGGTGTTTTGCCCTTCAAAGCGCGGGTCAACGTCTAAAAAATATTGGTGCAGGGGTTCGGCATTGTCCGCGAACCATTGTGCCAGCGGGGAATTTTTTCTCAAAAATAGACGCGGCTCCCCAAAAGGCACGCCAAGCCCCGGCAGTACCCGCAGATACCACCCGCGCTCATCCATGGCATCGATGATCAACAAGGTGCCTCGTTGCGTCTCCAAAGCTTTTTGGAGAATGCCCATAATCGCGGCAGTCAGCCCCTCCAGCGAAATCACCTGGCTGACGGCTTGCCCATACTCGCGTACGACCGCTTCGACTTCGTACCGCTGGCCGAATAAAAGACGGTTGGACGCGCGGCGCGTCATCACGCTGAGGGGTTGGTACAAGAAGAACAGCAGAACCCCTGTCAGGATCATGCTGAAAAAGGCGTCATTGGTTAGTCGAAGGGGATAAAGTTGGGAAGAGCCAATCAAATAAAAGGTTGCACTGCTTAATCCGATCGCCAACGTGATGGGGATGAGAATCGTGAGCGCGTACCGAACCACTCGTCGTGCCCAAGTGGTCAGGTCGGAGAGCCGAGGGTTCATTACCGTGTAAACCATCAAAATGGTGCCCAACCAATGCAAAGCACTCCCCCACAGCCATGTTTCATTGATGACCAGCCCTGCCCCCGCGACCATCGCCGCGGTGCTCAGCATCCAGTAGAGCATCCGGTTGCGATGGAGCGGACTGCGGCGGTGGACATATTCCGTAAACACGACGCCCCATGCCCCCAGGCCAAACAGGCTCGGGATCCCCAGATGTAAGAAAGGAACTAGAGTCAGGTTGGAGATTTCCTGGGTGCCGATCAAGTATCTAAAAGATGGCAACGCCACCCATCCCATCTCGAACACAATGATGATCACCGCTCCAACAATCGCCAACCCCCAGTTAAACACGGAGGGTTGGGTTTGTTGAAGAAATGCACGGGTGAATTCTAAAAAAATGACGCTTAATGCAAGGAAAAAAAAGATTTCCAACCGAGGCCAGTTGATCGTAGGAAGCAATTCCCCCAACCCCATCGGAAGCGCCGAAACGAGCCACACAGCAGACATCCCCAACCCCAGGATCAAGTACACGGTGTCGGGCGCACGCCAACTGCGTTTCCTGACGAGGAAAATCGCAGGGAGGAGGTATCCCAACAAAATCACCAGGAGAACCAACACCGGAGTGGAAAGGGGCATAGGGTTAAAAGAAGCCCCAGAGGATGCTATTCATTAAACCCCTGCAAGGGGTCTTTGCGGGGTGTTGTTGCGGGTCTGTTTTTGGGACTACCAAGATTAACCTGATAATAAACGCCCCCCGCATCCTCGATTTGTTCAATGAAGTTTTTTTCAACCAGTGATGTGATCACTGGGCGAATTACTTCGACGGATTGTTCAAAATAGGTGGCAAGGGTGTCGATCTGAACGCGTTTATTGCGAATGATCCAACTGAGAAGTTTTGTCAGCGCCTTGGGAAGCATAAAGACAGCTGTCATCGTCAGGTTGGACGCCTCATCCAATGATTCCAGTTCTTGTTTTAGCCGGTCGAATAATTCTGCACTCATTGCTACACAGGGTGGGAGAATAAATGGTTAATGGAATTAGGCCAATAATGCCGCAGTCAGTTTTTTGTATTGTACGGTGACGGGGTGATCCGGAAAGTGAAGGGTAAAAATTCCCGAACTTGCCAGCGCCATCATTTCATCGGAATGGGGGAGCACTGCGGCCACTGGACATTTGTAGGCATTTTCAACCTGGGCTTTGACTTCAGCCGTATTGAACACCTGGGGCACTTTGTTGACGACCAACACCATATTGGGCACATCCAATTTGCGGGCAACTTCGACGGTGACACCCGTTCCCTGATAATCTTGTTGATCCGGGCGCAGGATAATGGCGAGCACATCCGAAATCGCGATGGAGAGTAGGGTCTCCTCATTCAGGCCTGGGTGGGTATCAATCACCAACACATCGAGATTAAGCTTGTCGATCAGGTCTTGGAACCCATCGTTGAGCAGACCGATGTCATATCCCTCGCGCAGAACGCGGGCGATTTCACCAGCTTTGATGCTGGAAGGGATGAGGAAAACCTTTCCCTTGATCGGCGTCTTCAAATAAGATGTGACATCGTATGAGGCCTCTTCAATCTCACATTTGCCCCACAAATAATCATTTAATGAATACTTGATGTGTCTTTCATCCATGCCAAACAGCACGTGAATCCCCGGAGATTGAATGTCAGTATCAATGACACCGACCCGTTTACCTTCCACAGCCATTAAAACAGCGACGTTCGCGGTTGTATTGGATTTACCTGTACCGCCCCGAAAAGAGTGAACAGAAACAATTTTGGACACAATAAAACTCCTGAGGTGGAATATTTCATTTTTCGTTACAAGATTTTACCCCGATTTTCCTTTATAAGCACAGCCAAAAGGGGGATAACTTCATCATTCGCGAGCAGATAACGCTCCAGAAAAGTCTATTCTCACACTGTATGGCGTGTTCCGTATCGCGGAAGGCCAAAATACGGAATACACCATACAGAATAGCAGATGACGACATCCAGTAAGAAGGTATAATTATTTTGATGAAACAAATAGGCCGTTATCAAATCGAAAATGAATTAGGCATTGGGGGCATGGCGGAAGTATTCCTCGCATACGATCCTTACACCAAACGTCAGGTCGCAATTAAAGTCCTTCTAAATTTCCTGGCCAGTGATGAACGCGTGCAGATTTTCTTCCATCGCGAGGCAGAAGTCATCGCGGCGTTGGAACATCCCTGCATCGTCCCCATCTTCGACTTTGGTTTTCACGAGGACAATCCTTATTTCGTCATGCGATATATGGCGGGGGGATCTTTACGAGATCGTATGGACAAAAACACCCTCCGCCCCACCCATATTGCAAAGATCATGGAAAGAGTGGCCTCCGGGCTGGACGCCGCCCACGCCAAAGGCATCGTCCATCGGGATGTCAAACCCGCCAACATCATGTTCGATCAGGAAGGTCAGGCTTATCTGTCCGATTTCGGCATCGCCAAATTACGCCGCCCAACAGAAGATAGCACCGATCTGATGGTGGTCGGCACCCCGTTGTACATGAGTCCCGAACAAATACAAAACGACAACCCGGACGGACGTTGCGATGTGTACGCCCTGGGCGTGATCCTGTACCAAATCCTGACCGGGCACACCCCCTTTGAACGGGAAACCCCCACCCGCACCGCCGCCGCCCACATTCTGGACCCCATTCCGCGGTTGACCGATCTCCGACATGATCTGCCCGCCACCTGGGATGACATCATCCAGAAAGCCCTCGCGAAAAACCCCGATGACCGTTACGCCACCGCCGGAGAACTCGCCAAAGACTTGCAAGAGTTGGTTTCGGGACGGTGGTATTTACGCAAGCTGTCTAATTTTTAAGCAAAACGAACACAAATACCCGAAAAAGGGATGGGCAGGGTTATGATTCCCTGCCCATCCCTTTTTCAAAAACATACCCTCATGCAAAAAATTCTCTTGATTGGCCTTGGCGGTGGCTTAGGCGCCATTCTCCGTTATTACGTAGGCGGATATGTTCAACAGTGGACAAACAGTTTCACCTTCCCCTATGGCACGGTGGCGGTGAATCTGCTCGGGTGTTTAGTGATTGGCCTACTCTCGTACCTCGCGGAAACGCGTAGTATCTTCACGCCCGAAGCGCGATTGTTTGTCTTCATTGGCTTGTTGGGTGGGTTTACAACCTTTTCCACGTTTGGGAACGAAAGCATCAATTTGCTTCGGGATGGTGAAAATCAATTGGCATTTTGGTATGTGTCCTTGCATGTCTTTGCAGGGCTAGGCGCTGTCTGGTTGGGGCGGATTCTCGCCAGTTTGATTTGGAGGTAAATCCATGGAAATCCCCGAAGATGGGCATTTGCTCAGAATTTTTATCGGCGAAGCGGACAAACACGAGGGAAAACCCCTATACGAATGGCTCGTCACCGAAGCCCGGCGGCGAGGATTGGCGGGGGCAACCGTCATGCGCGGGATGATGGGGTTTGGCCCCGGCAGTCGTGTCTACACCTCCAAAATCCTCCGCCTCTCCGAAGATTTGCCGATCATTGTCGAACTGGTAGACTCCCGCGAAAAACTCGAAGCCTTTTTAGAAATCGCGGATGAAGTGGTCGAAGCAGGCATGGCAACCCTCGAAAAAGCCCAAATCCACCTCTACCGCGCTACAAAAAAATGACCCCACGGAACCAATCCCCCGACAAAAACGTCCCTATAACCACTCTCCCCTCAATTTATAATTGACAATTAACAATTAATCATGTCCTCTCTCCCTACCAGTATTCCCCACTCGTCTGCTCAAACCGAGGCGCGCCCCGTCCTCCCACAAATCCTGCTCGCCTTCCTTGGGGGACTTTTCCTTACCTTTCTCGCGTTCAGTGCCCTCGCCGCAAGCTACCAATATCGCTATTCCGGCGTCATTTTTCCTGGTGTCACCATTGCAGGGGTGGATGTCTCCGGGCTGACGCAGGAAGAAGCCAGTGCCAAACTCTGGGAGCACCTCACCTTCCCCCGCCAGGGACGCGTAGCCTTTCAGGATGGGGCCACGATCTGGGTCGCCACCCCCGCGGAACTGGGTCTCGTGCTCGATGCGAACAATACCGCCCTCTCCGCCTATCAGGTTGGGCGCAGTGGCAATCCGGTCGGGCAGTTTTTCGCCCAGATTAACGCCCTCCGCGCGGGGCGCGACCTCCCCCCTCTGCTCGTGTACGACGAAAATATCGCCCGCACCTACCTGCTCAACCTTGCCGCGACCATTGATCGTCCCACGGTCGAAGCCAGCATCGGCCTCAACGGGGTGGACATCACCCTCCGATCCGGGCAAATTGGCCGCACGCTAGACATTGATGCCGTCCTCCCGCTGATCAACGCACAGGTGAAAACCCTGTCCGATGGATTGATTACGCTGGTTGTCCACGAAACGCCCCCGGTCATTTTTGACGCCAGCGAACAGGCGGAAATTGCCCGGCAAATTCTCTCCGCCCCGCTCGTGATCACCACCCCCGCCAAAGACGGCGGCGAACAAGCACGGTGGGAGATCGATGTCCCCACCCTCGCGGGGATGCTTGCCATTGAACGGGTGCCCACCTCTGCCGGGGAGCAGTACCAGATCGGGATCAGCACCGAGCATTTACGCGGGTTTCTTGCCAGCATTGCCCCCACTCTGGATCGTTATCCGACCAATGCGCGGTTCATGTTCAATGACGACACCCGTCAGTTGGAAGTTTTACAAGCCAGCACCACCGGGCGCAGTCTGCTCATCGAAGACTCCCTCACCGCCATTCAGCAAAAAATCTTCGCGGGCGAACACGCCGCCGAACTCGTCTTCGATTACACCTTCCCCGCCGCGCCCGATACCGCCTCCGCCGCCGACCTGGGGATCACCGAACTAGTCAGTGTGCAGACTTCTTATTTTTACGGTTCAAGCGCGGAACGTCTGCAAAACATCACCGTGGCTTCCTCCCGGTTTCATGGGGTGCTGGTCGGTCCCGGCGAAACGTTTTCGATGGCCTCCGTCATCGGGGATGTGAGCTTGGATACTGGCTTTGCAGAGGCCTGGATTATTTTTGGCGACCGGACGATCAAAGGTGTTGGGGGTGGGGTGTGTCAGGTGTCCACGACCCTGTTCCGTACCGCGTTCTTCGGCGGGTTTCAGATCGACGAACGGTATTCTCACGCCTATCGGGTCACGTATTACGAACAAACAGCGGGAGGTGGCGTCAACGCCAATCTGGCCGGGTTGGATGCGACGGTCTATGTCCCACTTGTGGATTTCAAGTTTACGAACGATACCCCCTACTGGCTTTTGATGGAAACCTACGTGGATGCCAGCGCCCGTACCCTGACCTGGAAGTTTTACTCTACCTCAGACGGGCGCACCGTGGAATGGAACACCAGTGGCCTCCAAAATATTCAGGACCCACCCGACCCGCAATACATCGAAAACTCCGCCCTCGCCGAAGGGGAGATTAAGCAAGTGGACTGGGCGGTTGCTGGCGCCGATGTCACCGTCACGCGCACCGTCACCCGCAATGGAGCCGTCATTCACGGTGACACTTTCGTCACCAACTACCAACCCTGGCGCGCCGTTTACGAATATGGCCCCGGAACAAAAATTCCGAAAGATGGTGACAATAGTAACTGAGCCTACCTGAAATGCGTGGCAGGGCAGGTGGGGTATAATGCACAAAACTTTTCCCAGGAGCCATCCCTTGACCCAAACACAATCCCTCCCTATCAACCCTGATTTGCTTGAAATCCTGCGTTGCCCGGTCGCTGTTCATTACACCGACAAAGGCGACGACCCCGGACGCCTGGAACTGGTTCACGATTGTTGGCTGGTTTGCGCCGATTCAGGCTATAAATACCCCATTTGCGACGGCATTCCGATCATGCTCGTTGACGAAGGGGAAAAATGGAAAAACGTGGCTGTGAAAGATCTGCCTGTTCCGCCTCCCTGTAACTATTAATGCTCTCGACTTTTCTGACTGATCTCACCAGTGGAGAGGATGCACGCGCTTTAGAAGCTGTGCGGGGCATCTCCCTCGTGGGAAAAGAAGCGATTCCCAGCCTGACAGCCCTCCTCACCGCGCCCGAACCGGATACCCGTTGGTGGGCGGTGTGCGCCCTCTCAGGCATTGAACACCCGGATGTGTTCCCCTTTTTACGGGAGGCGTTGCACGATCCTGATCTGTCCGTCCGCGAATGTGCCGCGACGGGCTTACGTTTGCATCCCCATCCTGTCGCCATCGCCGATCTCATCGCCGCGATGAAAACGCCTAATCTTTTGTTGACTCGCCTCGCGGCCAATGCGCTAATTGCCATCGGCAAAGAGGCCGTGCCAGCGTTGTTAGCGATCTTGGATAATGGGCCACAGGCCGCACGCGTTGAGGCGATTAAAGCCCTCGCGGAGATCAAAGACCCCCGATGCATCGAAGCCTTTTTCCTGGCCATTCAAAATGGCGATTCGCCATTGGTCGAATATTGGGCCGATCAAGGCCTGGAACGACTGGGGGTTGGGATGTCGTTCTTTAAGCCCGATTGAAAAACGCCCACACAGCCCACAGCCCCAACATCACCACCCCAATCCCCATACGGGCAACAATCGCCCATCCCCATCCTAACGCCAACGCTTTCACCGTCGCCAGCGCTTTCTCGCGATCCTTCACCCGATTGTATTCCGAGATAAACAACACGATCGGGGCACCGATCAACCCGCCGATGGGAGGAAAGATCATCGTCCCGATAATCGCTGTGCCGAGCGCTAACCCAATCGAGAGCCAGGACGCCCCATTTTCCCGCGCTTTGGCCCCCATCAGAATATTATCCGCCAGGGTGGAAATGATCATGAGGATGGTCAACAGGATAAAAATGATCCATCCCGCTGTACCAAACCCATTGAGGATGCCATAAATAATCGTCACAATCCAGATAATGACCGTGCCGGGAAAAATCGGGACCACCAACCCAAGCAGGCTGACGATGGCGACCAGAATCATTAAAGCGGTCGCGATAGAGTTCAGGAATTCGAAAAAGGGTTCAAGGTTCATGATCAATTTTTACGCAAAACAATCTGAAGAGTTCTAAAGTTTGCGTTCGTAGTGAGGCACGCAGTCTTCGGAGTGCCGACTTCCGGCACTGGCGTGCCTCACTACGAACGTAGGTTTTCTATTCAGGTCGCAAGACCTCAATCCCACCCATCCACGGGCGCAGAACTTCGGGGACGATGATCGAGCCGTCTTTTTGCTGATAATTTTCCAGCACGGCGATCAACGTCCGGGGCAGACCAAGACCCGAACCGTTCAGCGTGTGCGGGAGGCGCGTGCGGCCCCCGTCGGCAGGGCGGTATTTGATATTTGCGCGCCGTGCCTGGAAATCCCCCACATTCGAGACCGATGACACTTCGAGCCACTCATTACAACCAGGCGCCCATACCTCAATGTCATAGGTGATATTTGAGCCAAAGCCCAAATCGCCAGTGCAAAGTTGTTTGACCTGGTACGTCAGGCCCAGATCGGCACAGGTTTGTTCGGCGTCGGCGAGCATCTTTTGCAGGGCGGCTTCCGATTGTTCAGGAGTGGTGTACGCGTACATTTCCACTTTGTCGAATTGGTGGCCGCGTTTGATGCCCCGTACATCCCGTCCGGCGCTCATCTTCTCGCGGCGGAAACAGGGGGTGTAGGCGGTATAACGCAGGGGCAGGTCACCCTCATTGAGGATTTCGCCCATGTGCAGGCCGGTGAGCGGGACTTCAGCGGTAGGGACCATGTAGTAGTCTTCTTCATGGTCTTTGTACAGGTTGTCGGCGAACTTGGGGAGTTGCCCGGCTCCATACACCACTTCGGTTTTCACCATAAAAGGGAGATATTTTTCAGTGTACCCCTGGCGGGTATGCAGATCGAGCATGTAGGCGATCAGGGCACGTTGAAGGCGCGCACCCGGCCCGCTCAGAACGTAAAACCGTGACCCGGCGAGTTTCGTGCCCCGTTCGAAGTCAATGATCCCCAACGCGGGGCCGAGGTCCCAGTGAGGTTTAGGTTCAAATTCAAATTCGGGGATTTTCCCAATCGTGCGGATGACGACGTTTTCGTGTTCATCCTTCCCGGCGGGGACGCGGGGATCGGGCAGATTGGGGAAGGTGGGCAATAATTTGTCCAATTGCGCTTCGGTTTCGCGCAACTGCCCATCCAGTTGATCGATCTGGTCGCCAACGGAACGCATGGCGGTGATCTTGGCTTGCCGTTCTGCCGGGTCTTTCATTTGCCCGATCTCTTTGGAAACGGCGTTGCGTTCGGCTTTCAGCACTTCGACCTGGCTGATAATGTCCCGGCGACGGTTGTCGAGTTCGATCACCTGATCGACGGGAGCGGGGTCCATTTGGCGCAATTGGAGCGCCTCTCGAATCCGTTTGGGATTCTCGCGGAATAAAACAATATCTAACACGGTGCACCTCCAAGGGTTAAAAAAATACGCCTCCCAACGTCGTGCAGGACGAGGGGGGCGTTCGTGGTGCCACCTGCGTTTGCTGTAACAACGACACAAGCTTGCGTCGTTCCTACGAGCCTCTACAATCGCGTTATCGGGCGAACCCGGCTTCCTTACAGGCTTTTCAGCCTCCTGCGAAAGCGACCGATCAAGTTTTGTGAACTCGATTCAGCGGAGGGGATTTCATCGCTTACCCTCCTGCCTTGCACCATCCGGCAGGTCTCTGAAAAGTTGGGCGGTTACTGGTCTCCGTGTGGGTCAGTTTTTGAATGGGGCGATTATAACGAGGGGGAGGGGAAAGTTCAAGGTTATTGAAGAATTGCCGTGACTTCAATCTCCACCAGCAGGTCCGGGTTGATGAGTGCGGAGATTTGCAGGGCGGTGGATGCGGGGCGGATGTCGCGGAACACTTCGCCGTGGGCGCGGCCCACTTCGTCAATAAAGGCCACGTCGGTCAGGAACATGCGGGTGCGGACGACATTTTTGAGGGAGGCGCCTGCCTCGACGAGAGCCTTTTCGATTTTGGCGAAGATGAACTTCGTTTGTTCGTAAGCGTTCCCAGCCCCAACCACATGGCCGTTTTCGTCAGCGGCGACGGTTCCGGCGACTTCGATGATGTTCCCGATACGCACGGCGCGAGAGTAGCCGTAGCGCGTTTCCCACGGGGTGTTGGAGGAGATGTTTTGACGGGTCATAGAAAAAAGTCAGTTACTCTATTTTTCGTAAGTGGGGAAACAGGATCACTTCACGGATGTTGGCTTGATCGGTGAGCAACATCACGAGCCGATCCACGCCCATGCCAAACCCGCCGTTGGGAGGCATCCCATAGCGCATGGCCTGGAGATAATCCTCGTCGAGGGGGTGACGATCTTCATCGTCTTTTGCATAGGCATTGCCCATTTCTTCAAACCGGGCTTGCTGATCGAGTGGATCGTTCAGTTCGGTGAAGGCGTTGCAGATTTCAAATCCGGCGACAAAGCCCTCGAAGCGTTCCACCGTGGACGGATCGCCGGTTTTGCTCTTCGCGAGGGGGGAGACATCGCGCGGGTAGTCGTACAGGAACGTAGGCTGGATCAGGGTGGGTTCGACAAATTCGCCGACCAGGCTTTCGATCAGCTTCCCGCGTGGGGCTTTGGGATTGGCTTCGATTTTGCGGCGGCGCATTTCGGCGCGGAGGCTGTCCGCGTCGGGGAAATCATCGATATTAATGCCGGACAGTTCGATGACGGCCTCGCGCAAGTCCATCCGCGTCCAGGGTTTGCCGAAATCAATTTCGCGCCCCTGGTAGGTGAGGGTGGTTCCGCCGGTGACGCGTTCGACGATGTGGCGCACCATCCGTTCGGTGAACTCCATCACCATCTGGTAATCGGCATAGGCCCAGTAAAATTCCATCATCGTGAATTCGGGGTTGTGGGTGCGGTCCACGCCTTCGTTGCGGAAGTCGCGTCCGATTTCGTACACACGTTCGATGCCGCCCACGAGCAAACGTTTCAGGTACAACTCGAAGGAAATCCGCAGGTACAGGTCTTGTTTGAGTTGGTTGTGATGGGTGATGAACGGGCGCGCGGCCGCGCCGCCGTAGATGGGTTGTAAAATGGGCGTTTCCACCTCAAGAAAACCGTGCATGTCCATAAATTCCCGCATGGCGCGAATCACGGCGGCCCGCACGTAAAATAGTTGGCGCACATCCGCATTGACGGCGAGGTCGGCGTAGCGTTGGCGGTAGCGGGTTTCGGGGTCGGTCAACCCCGCGTGGCGGATGACTTCGCCGTCTACCACTTCATCTTTGGCGGCGGGGAGGGGGGTGATGGATTTTGCCAGCAGGCGGAAAGACGAGACGCGCAGGGTGATCTCGCCCGTTTTACTCCGCATCATCTCCCCTTCCGCTTCGATAAAATCTCCGAGATCAAAATCGTTGGCCAGCATTTTTAACGCTTCGTCCCCCACGTCGTTGGTGCGGAAGAAGAGTTGGATGCGGCCTGCCCCGTCTTCGATGTGGGTAAAGGCAATTTTTCCCATCGGGCGCAGGGAGCGAATGCGGCCTGCGAGGGTGACGCGGAGGGGGGTGGCGTTTTCGGGGGCGGAACCCTCTGCGGGTTCGGTTTTTTCAAACGCGGCAATCGCTTCCCGGCTGGTGTGCGTTCGATGCGATTGGTGCGGAAAAGGTTCGACGCCCTGATTTTGCAGGCGTTCCAATTTTTCGAGGCGGATTTGTTCGAGTTTGTTAAAAGACATAATCGTTGAGGGGTTGTTGGTTAGGTTGCTGATTTAAGATTTGCTGAATGGCTGATCCACCGGGTCGTTATATCAAACTTCCTGGGAAAACAAAAGCCCTACGCGGGTGCGTCATCGCACTGCGTAGGGCTTCAAAGGTGGCAGGCGAAAGACTATCCGATGGCCGTGATTTTGACTTTGAACGAGCCGGAGGGCGCGTTGACGGTGACGAGATCGCCGACTTTTTTATCCAGCAGGGCGCGGCCCAATGGCGATTCATTAGAGATCAGCCCCTGGCGAGGATTGGCTTCTGCGGCTCCGACAATGGTGAACACTTCGGGGTCGCCGCCATTTTCTTCAATGGTGACTTTTGCTCCGACTTGCACAGAGGTGAGTTGTTTGGAGTCATCCTCAATGATCCGTGCCTGGGCAAGAATTAACTCCAGGTCACGGATGCGGCCTTCGACGAAGGCTTGTTCATTTTTGGCCGCTTCGTATTCAGGGTCTTCGGAGAGCCG
>WBZL01001437.1_pt2 | contig 24330 bp, 20 predicted proteins | sample 5204291 | NCBI WGS metagenome assembly WBZL01 (sample SAMN12344345, study PRJNA552823) | activated sludge metagenome | biome: Activated sludge suspended growth; feature: Nitrification reactor; material: Wastewater; isolation source: activated sludge from nitrification reactor of wastewater...
CCTTCGTGAACCTCGACATGGAGGAGTACCGCGACCTCGAGATGACGCTGCAGGCGTTCGTGCGGGTGCTCTCGCTGCCCGAGTTCGCCGCGATCGACGCCGGCATCGTGCTGCAGGCGTACCTGCCCGACTCGCACGACGCACTCGAGCGGCTGGGCGCGTGGGCGACGGCGCGGCGCGCCGCCGGCGGCGGCCGGGTGAGGGTGCGGCTGGTGAAGGGCGCCAACCTGGCCATGGAGCGGGTCGAGGCCGAGCTGCACGGGTGGGTCGCGGCGCCGTACGCGACGAAGGCCGAGGTGGATGCGAGCTACAAGGCGATGCTCGACCGTGCGCTGCGACCCGAGTGGGCCGACGCGCTGCGCATCGGGGTGGCGAGCCACAACCTGTTCGACGTCGCGTGGGCACTGCTGCGGGCCCGCGACGCCGGGGCGCTCGACCGGGTGGAGTTCGAGATGCTCGAAGGCATGGCGCCCGCGCAGGCGCGCGCCGTGCTGGCCGAGGCGCACGGGTTGCTGATGTACGCACCGGTGGTTGCCGACGCGGACTTCGACGCCAGCATCGCGTACCTGTCGCGGCGGCTCGACGAGAACACCCAGCCCGACAACTTCCTGCGGGCGCTGTTCGACCTGACGCCCGATTCGGTCGAGTTCGACGCGCAGGCCGAGCGGTTCCGACGGTCGGTGGCCGAGCGGCACACCGTCGTCACGTCGCGCCGACGTCGTCCGCAGCGTCGGGCGGCGTCGACGGCCGACGGGTTCGAGAACGAGCCGGACGGCGATCCCACCGACCCCGCGTACCGGGCCGAGCTGAGCGCTGCGATGGCTGCGATGGCTGCGCGACCGAGCGTCGTGGTGCCTCGTGTCGACACGGTCGCCGCGATCGACGAGATCGTGGCCTGGGCGACCGCGGCGTTCGACCCGCGGGCCGACCGCGCCGAGCGTCGCCGCTGGCTGCTGGCCGTGGCCGACCTGATGACGGCCGAGCGCGCGTCGACGATCGCGCTGATGGCGCACGAGGTGGGCAAGACCGTCCGCGAGGGCGACCCCGAGGTGAGCGAGGCGATCGACTTCTGCCGGTACGCCGCCATGGTCGGGGTCGGGTCGCTCGACGACGCAGCGGGCCGTGGCCTCGACGTCGAGGGGCGCGGACCGGTGGTCGTGATCGGCCCGTGGAACTTCCCGTACGCGATCCCGACCGGGGGCGTGGCCGCAGCCCTGGCGGCCGGCAACACGGTGATCCTGAAGCCGGCGCCGGAGGCGGTGCAGGTGGGCTCGTGGATCGCCGAGCAGTTCTGGCGGGCCGGTGTGCCGGGCGACGTGCTGCAGTTGGTCGTGTGCCCCGACGACGAGGTCGGCCGCCGGCTCGTCACACATCCCGACGTCGACACGGTGGTGCTCACCGGTTCGTACGACACCGCGGCGATGTTCGTCGATTGGAAGCCGGACCTGCGGCTGTTCGCCGAGACGAGCGGCAAGAACGCGCTGGTGATCACGGCGTCGGCCGACATCGACCAGGCGATCGCCGATCTCGTGCGGTCCGCGTTCGGGCACGCCGGCCAGAAGTGCTCGGCAGCGAGCCTCGGCATCGTCGAGGCCGCCGTGTACGACGACCCATCGTTCCGCCGCCGCCTCGCCGACGCGGTGCGCAGCCTTCGCGTGCTGCCGGCCGCCGACCCCGCATCGATGATGGGCCCGGTGATCGCACCGCCGACCGGCGACCTCGCGCGTGCACTCACGACGCTCGAGGCGGGGGAGCGGTGGCTGGTCGAGCCGCGGTGCCTCGACGCCCGCGGTCGGCTGTGGTCGCCGGGCGTGCGGGTCGACGTGCAGTCCGGCTCGTGGTTCCACCTCACCGAGTGCTTCGGCCCGGTGCTCGGCCTGATGCGCGCCGACGACCTCGACCACGCGATCGAGCTGCAGAACGCCACCGCGTACGGACTCACCGGCGGCATCCACTCGCTCGACGACGACGAGGTCGAGCGCTGGCTCGGCCGGGTGCAGGTGGGCAACGCCTACGTGAACCGGCACATCACCGGAGCGGTGGTGCAGCGACAGCCGTTCGGCGGCTGGAAGCGCTCGACCGTGGGCGGCGGCGCCAAGGCCGGCGGGCCGGGGTACGTGCCGCAGTTCGCGCGCATCACGGGTGGCACGGTCGACGGTCTGTCGTCGTTCGCGTCGGCCTGGGCCGACCTGCGAACCGCGCACGACCCGTCGGGTCTGCGGGCCGAGAGCAACGTGCTGTGCACGGTGCCCGTCGGCGGCATGGCGGTCCGTCACGACGGCTCGGACGACGCCGCGCTGGCCGTGCTGCGCCGTGCTGCACAGGTCACCGGTGTGCGGCTCGTCGAGTCCGACGCCCGCTCGGAATCGGTCGAGGCCTTCGTCCGCCGGCTGCACGGCGTGGAGCGCGTGCGGGTGATCGGGTTGCTCGACGACGCGGCTCGGCGGGCGATCCGCACGCTCGATCTCGCCCTGCTGGACGACGCCCCGGTAGCCGACGGAGCGATCGAGCTGCGCCGGTGGGTGCGCGAGCAGGCGATCAGCCGTACCCGCCACCGCCACGGCCGGCTGCTCGGCCCGCTCGTCGCCTCGTAGGCGGTCCGCACCGCCGGCCGCGACGACCGAGCGGGCACAATGGGGTCGATGTCGACCCCACCGGCGCCCGAGCTCGCGATCGACCGGCGTGCGCCGGTCCGTCGCATCGACCTCGGCGACGGCGCGTGGGTCGATCTGGTCGAGCGGTTCGTCCGCGATCCCGAGGCCGAGCTGGCGCAGGTGCAGCGGGCGACGCCGTGGCAGCAGAGCGAGGTGTTGCGCTACGACACCTACGTCCCCGAACGGCGGCTGAGCGCCGGCCTGCGACCCGACAGCCACCCGCTGCTGCGCCAGGCCGACCTGCACCTCACCTCCACCTACCGCCAGCGGTTCACCGGCGTCGCGGCGATCCTGTACCGCGACGGCGACGACTTCCAGGGCCTGCACAGCGACCGCGAGATGCGCTGGCTCGACGACACCCTGATCGCGATCGTGGTGCTCGGGCAGCGTCGCCCGTTCGTGATCCGGCGCCGTGCGCCGATGCGCGAGGTCGTCGAACGGGTGCCCGCCGGCGCCGACCCCGACGACCTGGTGCTCCTGCCCGGCGAGGGTGACCTGCTCGTGATGGGCGGCACCTGCCAGCGCGACTGGCTGCACGGCATCCCGCGGGCCGACACGGTCAACCCGCGCATCTCGCTCACCTGGCGCTGGACCAGCAAGCGCGGGCGGCCGGACACCGCCCCCGGCTACTACGACGGCCGCCAGTTCAGCGATCGCCCGCGCCAGCCGGGCAGCCGCACCCGGCGTACGTGACCCTCAGGGGGCCGCCGGACCGGTGGGCGCCCACGGCGACGGTCGCGGCGCCCGGCGGGCCGTGCCCACGGTGGGGCGTCGGTTCCAGTCGTCGATCGCGTCGCGGTGCAGTGCGCGCACCACCCACAAGAAGGCGATCGAGGTCGGCACGCCGACGAGGTCGATCACCGCTCCGACGTCGCCGAGCAGACCGTGGTGCGACGCTGGCCCGTCGGTCCATGCGGTCAACCCCATCGTCAGGTGCATCAGCGCGCAGGTCGGGAAGATCGCCGACAGCGACAGGCCCGACAACGACCAGCCGCCGAGGTCGTGGTGCCGGCGCACCTGCGTGCGCAGCAGCGGCCATCCGACGAACGAGTAGCTCAGCGCCACCGCCACGTTCGCCAGGGCACCCCACCACGGCAGCGACCACGCGGACGGGCCGCCGACCCGCGATCCGGTCTCGTGGTGCGACGTGGCGGTCGAGATCTCGCCGATCCCGCGCAGCAACGCACTGGTGGCCAGCGCGCCGCCCGCCGTCGCGAACAGCACCGGTGCCGCGGCGAGCCAGGTCGGCACGCCGCGCACGAACCGATCACCGCGGCGCCCCAGGGCGGCCTCGACCCGCAGGGCGAGGAACGCGAGCCCCGCCGGCACACCGATCAGCGACGCCACCATCGCCTCGACGGTGTCGTGTCCGCTGCGCAGGGCGTGCCACCCGTGGACGAAGTGGTGCGGGCCGCAGGTGGCGGCCATGAGCGCGAACGCGAGCCCGAACCGCGAGATGCCGAGCACACGTCGTTCGATCGCGACCTCCCACACCGCGAGCACACCCAGGCCGAGGTACACCGCGCCGAGGACCAGGTTCACGACGCCCGAGGTGAGACTCACCTGGACCCGCCTCGGTCGTCGGCCGGGTGCACCTCGAAGCCGATCTGGTGCAGGAACTCGTGGACGAACCGGCGGTGGCCGCGGCGCTCGGCGCTCGGTGCGTCGGCTTCGGTCATCCCCGCGCCGGCCACGTCCGGGGGTGGCGGGCGCCAGAGCCGGCGGCCCAGTTGATCGGCCAGCTCGCCGGCCGGGAGCGGTCGGGCGAACAGGTAGCCCTGCGCGAACCGGCAGCCGAGGCGGGACAGGGCGAGGGCTTGCCGATCGTGTTCGACACCTTCGGCGATCACGTGCAGCCCCATCGCGAACGCCATGCTCATGATCGACGCGACGATCGCGCTGTCGCTCGGGTCGGTGCCCAAACCGTCGACGAACGACCGGTCGATCTTCAGCACCTCGACGGGCAGCTCGCGCAGGCGGGCGAGCGACGAGTGGCCGGTGCCGAAGTCGTCGATGCCGACGTAGCAGCCGAGCGCCCGGATCGCCTCGAGCGTGCGCGTGCCGCGCTCGCGGCCCATGAGCGAGGACTCGGTGAGCTCGATGCACAGGCCTCGTGGCTCGAGGCCGTGCCGGCCGAGCGCGTCGGCCACCTCGTCGGCGAATCCCTCGTCGTCGAGCTGGAGCGCCGACACGTTGATCGTCACGTGGCGCGGCCCGGTGCCGGTGCGGTGCCAGACAGCGAGCTGGCTGCAGGCGCTGCGCAGCACCCAGCCGCCGAGCAGCCGCACCATCCCGGCCTCCTCGGCGACGGGCACGAACACCGCCGGTGGCAGCGCGCCGCGGGTGGGATGGTGCCACCGGGCGAGGGCTTCGGCGCCGACGATCTGCCCGGTGCGCAGGTCGATCTGGGGTTGGTACTCGAGGTGGAGCTGGCCGATGTCGAGCGCGACGCGGAGCTCGGTCTCGAGCTCGACGCGTTCGACCACGCGCCGGCGCAGATCGTCCGTGAACGCCTGCACCCGGCCGCGACCGAGGCGCTTGGCCTCGAACAGCGCGGTGTCGGCCGCTTGCAGCAGGCGTTCGGGACCACGCTCGCCGCCGTCCGAGGTCGCGTACCCGACGCTGGTGGTCATCTTCAGCGTGCGGTCGAGGACGGGGATCGGCTCGGCCATCGCGTCCATCAGCCGATCGCCGAGCAGCGACGGGCGATCGGCAGGGTGACGGGTGACGACGACGAACTCGTCGCCGCCGAGCCGACCGACGATGTCGTCGGGGTCGGCGGCGCGCCGCAGCCGGTTGGCGAACCGGGTGAGCAGCACGTCGCCGGCGGCGTGGCCGAGGGTGTCGTTGACGAGCTTGAAGTGGTCGAGGTCGACGAAGAACAGGGTGAGCCGGTCGCCGGTCCCGGCGACGAGGTCGAGCGCCGACTGCAGGCGGCGCAGGGTGAACGCGCGGTTCGGGAGGCCGGTCAGGTCGTCGTGCGTGGCCGCGTGGGCCAACCGTTCGGGAGAGCGGTAGAAGTCGTCCACCGGATCGACGCCGCGCCCGGTGCGCAGGCGTGGGGGCGCGAGACGCGCTGCCGCCGGCACGGTGTCGGGTTGGTGATCGATCGGGTGCATGCGGTGACCGGGGGACGAGCCGCTCGCGAGCTGCGAGCGGGCGCGGACGTGGAGGGCCGGTGATCCCGCACGGATCCCGCGATCCCGACGCGCCCACACCCACGACGACGCCGACACCGTGTGGGAGATGGTCCGGCGACGGGGTGCCCGCCGCACGGGACCTCCCGTCGGGTGGGGTCGGCCTCCTGACAGACTGCGCCCGTGCACGCCGAACCCACCGAGCATCCCGTCCCGGCCGATCCCGCCCCGCCGTCCCCAGCGCGTCCCCGGGGCGCGCTCGACGGGGTGCGCGTGCTCGACCTCACCTCGGTGATCATGGGGCCGCTCGCCACCCAGGTGCTCGGCGACCTCGGTGCCGACGTGATCTCGATCGAGGCCGCGAGCGGCGACACCAACCGGATCATGGGACCGGGACCGCTGCCCGGCATGTCGGGCACGTCGCTCAACCTGCTGCGCAACAAACGCAACGTGTGCCTCGATCTGAAGCACCCCGATGCGCTCACCGCCGTCCTGCGGTTGCTCGCCACGTGCGACGTGTTCGTCACCAACCTGCGGCCCGGGCCGCTCGAGCGGCTCGGCCTCGGGTACGAGGCGGTGCGGGCGGTCCGCCCCGACATCGTCATGTGTCGGGCCCACGGCTGGCCCCACACGCCGGGCGGCGGGGCCGACGGCGACAAGCCTGCGTACGACGACGTGATCCAGGCGGTGAGCGGGATCGCGCACACCTTCCAACTGCGCGACGGGGTGCCGGCGATGGCGCCGACCCTGGTGGCCGACAAGGTGGCCGGCATGGCGATCTCGCAGGCGCTGCTCGCCGCGCTGTTCCACCGCGAACGCACGGGCGAGGGCCAGTTCGTCGAGGTGGCCATGGTCGAGGCGCTGAGGTCGTTCGTGCTCGTCGAGCACGCGTGCGCAGCCACCACCGAACCGCCGCTCGGTCCGGCCGGCTATCCGCGCATCACCACCCCCGATCGCCGACCGTTCGCCACCACCGACGGTTGGATCGCGGTGCTGCCGTACTCGACCGACAACTACCGCGACATCTTCCGCGAGGGCGGTCGCAGCGACCTGCACGACGACCCGCGGATCACGAGCGCCCGCCGCCGCATGGCACACGCCGGTGAGCTGTACGCGATCGTGGCGCAGATCGTGGCCACCCGGTCGACCGCGTTCTGGGTCGAGTTCTGCGAGGTGCACGACATCCCCGCCGGCGCGGTCCGCACCGTCGACGAGTTGGTCGCGGAGTTGCCGCTGTACGAGCACCCGCTGGGGGGTGCGTACCACCACATCCCGCCGGCGTGGCGGTTCGCGGCCACGCCGGCGACCGTGCGCCGCTGGGCGCCGATGCTCGGTGCGCACACCCGCGAGGTGCTCCGCGAGGTCGGCTACGACGATGCCGCCATCGACGCGATGGCGGCGAACGGCGCGATCCCGGCCTGACGCGACGCCCGAAAACGCAACTGGTCGCGGATCTTCTCGATTTCCGAGAAGATCCGCGACCAGAACGCCACGGGTGGTGCGGGTCAGCCGCCGATCAGCTGCCGGTCCACTCGGGGGCGCGCTTCTCGGCGAACGCCCGCGGGCCTTCCTTCGCGTCGTTGGAGGTGAAGACCTTGCCCTGCAGCGGGCCCTGGATCTTCCAGAACTCCTCCTCGGTGATGCCCTGGGTGGCCTTGATCAGCTGCTTCGAGGCGGCCACGGCCAACGGGGCGTTCTTCGCGATCCGCTCGGCGAGCGTCATCGCGACGTTCACCGCGTCGCCCTTCTCGGCGAGCCGCGCGATCAGGCCGTACTCGAAGCCCTCCTCGGCGGTGATCGGGTCGGCGGTGATCGCCATCTCCATCGCCTTGCCGTAGCCGACGCGGCTCGGCAGGCGCAGCAGCCCGCCGCCCGCCGCGAACAGGCCGACGTTGACCTCGGGGATGCCGAGCTTGGCGCCCTTGGCGGCGACCAGCAGGTCGCAGCTGAGGGCGAGCTCGAGACCGCCGGCGAGGGCGAAGCCCTCGATCGCGCCGATCAGCGGCTTCTCGGCCCCGTTCTGGATGAACTGCATCATCGGGCCGATGTCCTCGCCGCGCGAGAACGCCTTCAGGTCCATGCCGCTGCAGAAGCCGCGGCCGTTGCCCGTCAGCACGCCGGCGGTGAGGCCGGGATCGCCGTTGAGCTGCTGCACGGCGTTCCACAGGCCGTGCGACAGCGCACCGTTGATCGAGTTCATCTGGTCGGGCCGGTTCAGCGTGATCAGCAGCACGCGGCCGCGCTGCTCGGTGAGGACGGCGGGCTGTTCGGCTGTGGTGGTGGTGTCTTCGCTCATGTCGCTCAGGTCCTCACTTCGGTGGCATGCGGATGCCACCGTCGACGCGGATGACCTCGGCATTCATGTACGGGTTGGTGATGAGGTCGACGACCATGAACGCGAGCTCCTCGGCCGAACCGAGACGCTTCGGGAACAGCACCGACTGGCCGAGGTGGGCCTTGAAGGCCTCGCTCTGCTCGCCCGAGCCGTAGATCGGCGTGTCGATGAGACCCGGGGCGATGGTGTTCACCCTGATGCCGACGGCCGACAGGTCGCGGGCGATCGGCAGCGTCATGCCGACGATGCCGCCCTTGCTGGCGGAGTAGGCGGCCTGGCCGATCTGGCCGTCGAACGCGGCGACGCTGGCCATGTTGACGATCGCACCACGCTGGCCGTCCGCGTCGAGCGGCTCGGTCTTGGCCATCGCCGCGGCCGAGAGCCGCAGCATGTTGAACGAGCCGAGCAGGTTGATGCGGATGACGAAGTCGAACGCCGACTGGTCCATCGGCTCGTTGTTGCGGTCGATCGTGCGACCCGGGCGGCCGAGGCCGGCCGAGTTGACGAGTGCGCGGAGCGGGCCCATCTCGGAGGCGGCGGCGACGGCGGCCTTGCCGTCCTCCTCGCTCGAGACGTCGCACTTCACGAACAGGCCGCCGATCTCGTTCGCGACGGCGGTGCCCTTGTCCTCCTGGAGGTCGGCGATGACGACGCGGGCGCCGAGCGCGGCGAGCTGACGGGCTGCGGCTTCGCCGATGCCCGAGGCGCCGCCGGTGACGATGGCGGAGGATCCGGTGAGGTTCAGACGAGGCATGGCGATCAGCCGATCCGCTCGATGATGGTGGCGTTGGCCATGCCGCCGCCCTCGCACATCACCTGCAGGCCGTAGCGGCCACCGGTGCGCTCGAGCTCGTTCAGCAGGGTGGCCATGAGCTTGGTGCCCGAGCAGCCGAGCGGGTGACCGAGGGCGATCGCGCCGCCGTTCACGTTCACCTTCGACATGTCGGCGTCGAACTCCTTCTGCCACGCGAGCACCACGGAGGCGAAGGCCTCGTTGATCTCGACGAGGTCGATGTCGGCCATGGTGAGGCCGGTCTTCTCGAGGATCTTGTGGGTCGCGGGGATCGGGCCCTTCAGCATCGTCACCGGGTCGGTGCCGGCGAGGGCGAAGCTGTGGAACTTGGCGCGGGGCTTCATGCCGAGCTCGGCGGCCTTCTCGGCGCTCATGATGAGCACGGCCGAGGCGCCGTCGCTGATCTGCGACGAGTTGCCGGCGGTGATCTTGCCGTCGGGCTTGAACGCGGGCTTGAGGTTGCCGAGCGACTCGACCGTGGTGCCCTCGCGGATGCCCTCGTCGGCGGTCATCATCTCGACCTTGCCGTCGATGGTGACCGGCACCGGGACGATCTCGCGCTCGAAGCGACCTTCCTTGGTCGCCTGCGCGGCGCGCTGCTGGCTGAGCGCACCGAAGGCGTCGAGGTCCTCACGGGTGAGGCCGTACTCGTCGGCGATCATGTCGGCGCCGATGCCCTGCGGGGGCAGGCCGGTCTCGGCGTAGCGGTCGAGCTGCTCTTTCGGGAACGGGAAGCCCATGTCCTTCACGACCGAGGCGCCCATCGGGGTGCGGGTCATGATCTCGACGCCGGCGGCGATGACGACGTCGTAGGCGCCGGCGATCACGCCCTGGGCGCCGAAGTGCATGGCCTGCTGGCTCGAACCGCACTGGCGGTCGACGGTGGTGGCGGGCACGCTCTCGGGCCAGCCGGCGGCGAGCACGGCGTTGCGGCCGATGTTGAGCGCCTGCTCACCCACCTGCATCACGCACCCCATGATCACGTCGTCGACGAGCTCGGGGTTCAGGTTGTTGCGCTCCTGGATCGCCTTCAGCACGTGGGCCGCGAGCGCGGCGGGGTGCCAGTCCTTGAGCTTGCCGTTGCGCTTGCCGCCCGGCGTGCGCACGGCATCGATGATCACTGCTTCGGTCATGGTTGGTGGTGTCTCCTGTGTCGAGATCGGTGGGTGGGTGAGGACGGGGTACGGGGATCAGCCGGGTGGCTGCATGGCACGGCGGAGGTTGCCCTGGAGCTGCTCCATCACCGTGGCGAGGGCCTGGCGGTCGGCTCGGCTGATGCCCTCGCGCAGCTCGGTGCGGAGCTCCTCGTCGATCCGGGTGATCGGGGCCACCAGGTCGCGGCCACCGTCGGTGAGGTGGATCTGCCAGACCCGCCGGTCGTCGGGGTCGGGGCGCCGCTCGACGAAGCCGAGCTGCTGCAGTCGATCGATCGTGGCGCCGATCGCGGCCCGGCCCTGGCTCAGGTGATCGGCGATCTTGGTCTGCGTGATCGGGCCGAACTCGGCCACGTACATGAGCAGGCTCGCCTGGGTGAGGTTGAGGTCGTGGGCGGCGAAGCGGGCGTCGTACGCGTCGCGGATCAGGCGCGCCGTCGCCATCAGGGTCGTCTCGACGCGCTGCCACGGCGGCGCGTCGAGCTCGTGCGTGCCCCCTCCGGACTGCATGGTGCCATACAATATGGCAGAGGCGCGCTTGGTGACGAATCGCGCTCGGCCGGGTCGGCGCGCCGACCCGACGCGACCCGGGTCAGCGGGTCTCGTCGATCGCGATCTGGTCGCGCCCGCCCTGCTTCGCCTGGTACATCAGCAGGTCGGCGCGACGCAGGAAGTCGTCGACGCTCTCGTCGAGCGTGGCCCATGCGAGGCCGATCGAGGCGGTCACCGTCACGACGTCGCCCTCGGGCATCGTCCGCGGGAAGTGCATCTGCCGCATCAAGCGGTCGGCGATCGAGCGCATCTCGAGGTCGCCGACGTCGGTGACGATGATCGCGAACTCGTCGCCGCCGAGTCGCGCCACCAGGTCGTTCGAGCGCATCGCCCCCTGCAGTGCACGGGACACCTCCTGCAGGAGGTCGTCGCCGGCGTCGTGGCCGAGGCGGTCGTTGATCGTCTTGAACCGGTCGAGATCGATGAACAACAAGGCGACGGTGGCGTCGCGTTCGCGGCGAGAGGTGCAGGCCTGTTCGAGCCGTTCGAGGAAACTGCGACGGTTGGGCAGGCCGGTGAGCGGATCGGTGAACGCGAACCGCTCGATCTGTTCGCGGGTCTCCTTCTCGGCGGTGATGTCGGTCACCTGCGAGATCACGTACTTCGGTCGACCGTCCGCGTCACGGATCAGCGACCGGGTGAGCAGCGTCCAGATCTGGCTGCCGTCGACGCGGAGAGCCCGCACCTCGTGCTGATCGCGGTCGATCTCGCCCTCGAGGAGGCGCTTACGGTTGCCGAACACCGCCTCGAGATCGTCGGGATGGGTGATGTCGAGCAGGTTCACGCCCGCGATCTCGTCCGAGCTGATGCCGAGCATCTCGGCGTACGCCGAGTTGCACTTCAACAGCGTCACGCGTTCGTGGCTCACGTCGGTGAGCACCATGCCGGTCGGCGCGTCGTCGAAGGCCGTGCGGAACAACTCGGACGCCTCGAACTGGGCGCGTTCCAGGGCGAGGCGCTCGGTGATGTCGGTGACCGTGCCGAGGAAGAGCTCGGTCGTGCCGTTGTCACCCTTCACCGGCACCGCGTGGATGTCGGCCCACACGGTGTCGCCCGTCGGGGTCACGAAGCGGAACTGGCCGACGAAGGGCTGGTCGGTCTTGATCGCGATCGCCCACTGTGCGCCGACCGCGCCGGCGTCGTCGGGGTGCAGCACCTTGCCCCAGCCGAACCCGAGAGCGAGCGCTGCGTCGTCGATGCGCGTGATCTCGCAGAAGCGAGGGTTCACGTAGGTGCAGGCGCCCCACGGGTTGGTCTCGAAGATGCCGATCGGTGCCGAGTCGACCAGGGTGCGCATCCGGCGTTCACTGTCGGCCAGCGCCTGGGCGGTGGCCTTCATCTCCGAGATGTCGCGGGCGATGCCCGAGAACCACCGCGGGTAGCCGGAGTCGTCGAAGTGGGCGATCGCCGAGAACGACAGGGGGAAGGTGGTGCCGTCCGGGTACTGGCCCTCGATCTCGCCGACCCACACGCCCGACGAGAACAGCTCCGGCAGCGCCTCCTCGATGAACTGCTTGCGTGAAGCTCGGCTGAGCAGCGAGAACAGGTTGTGCGGGGTGCGCGTCAGCTCGTCCTCGTCGGCCACCCCGGCCAGCGAGCGGATCGCTGCGTTGCCCCACAGGATCATGCCCGAGCCGTCCGTGGTGGCCACGTAGTCCGGGCTCGACTCGAGGATCTCGACGAGCTGCGACATGCGCTGTTCGCCCGACCGGCGCTCGGTGATGTCGTCGATCATGCACAAGTGCATGCGGTGGCCGTCGACCGGTTCGAGCGGCGCGAGCGACATCTCGACCCACACCATCGTCCCGTCGGGCCGCAGGTAGCGCTTGGGCATCCGGTACGAGGCGGCATCCAGCGCACCCTCGAGCATCAGATCGGCGGCAGCGTCCTCGGGGTGGTTGAGGTCCACCCAGTCCATGCCGACCACCTGGTCGACGGTGCGACCGGCGATCTCGCCGAACCGAGGGTTCGCCGCGACGATGCGGCGGGTCTCGGTCTCGGTGACCGAGATGCCGAGCGGCGCGTAGGCGAAGACCTCGCGCAGGAACGAGTCGGCCGCCCGGCGCGCTGCGTCGCCGCGCGCGAGCCCCTCGTCGTGCTGCCCCGCATCCATCTCCTCCGACTGTCCGGTCAGCGGGCTGTCGTGCAGCCAAGGGGCGCGACCTGCCACGATGTCGGCCGTGTCGTCCCCCGCTCACGCCGTCGAAACCCCGCGCGCCTGGTGGCGTCACCCCGCCTGGGCGCTCGGGGGCCTCGTGGGGCTCTCGGCGGTGCTCGCGGTGCTGCTGCACCGCAACGGCCACACGCAGGGCGACGACTTCGCGCTCTACCTCCGCCAGGCACGCAGCATCTTCGACGGCGACATCGGCACGGTGGTGGCCGACAACCGCTTCACGGTGGTCAACTCCGCCAGCGGGTTCAGCCCGATCGCGTACCCGTGGGGCTGGCCGCTGTTGCTGGCACCGTTCGTGAAGCTGTGGGGGCTCGACTACGACAAGCTCAAGCTGCTCGAGGTCGCCGCGTTCTGCACGTGGCTGGTGCTCGTGCACGGCGTGGTGCGGCGGCGCATCGGCCGGCCGATGGCCCTCGCGATCACGGCCGTGGTCGGCACCGCCCCGGCGCTGCTCGTGCACACCGACCAGTTGCTGTCGGAGTACCCGCACGCCGCGTCGGTGGGCGTGTTCCTGTGGTGGATCGACCGGCTCCGGCAGCGCGGCCGACTGCTCGACGCGACCCGGCGGGACCTGCTGGTGCTCGGGGCGCTCGTCGGTGTCACCTTCCAGTTCCGCCGCGAGACCATCGTCTTCGTCGGCGTGGTCGGCCTGGTGCAGCTGTTCGAGCTCGCGCACCGCTCGTGGACGGTGCGACGGGGGAGCGGGGTGCTCGACCGGATCGTGTCGGGTGTGGCCGACGAGGTGCAGCGCTCGTGGGTGGCGATCGCCACGCCGGTCGTCGGCACCGTCGCGACCCTCGTCGGGTCGCAGCTGTTGCTGCCGTCGATGCTGTTCCCGGAGAACGGCAACAAGCGCTCGTACATCCCGAAGCGGATCGGCGACTACACGGGCTGGCTGAGCCGGCACCTGGGGCTCGGCTGGCACCCGCTCGTGGGTGCCGTCGTGCTCGCGCTCATGGTCGTCGGGATGGTGATCGCGGTGCGCCGCAGACCCGGGCTCGACGGCGTGCTCGTCCTCGTCACCGTCACGACGATGCTCTCCGTCAGCACGCACTTCCGGATGGTCGACCGCTACTTCTTCCAGGTGCTGCCGTGGGTGCTGTACTTCGCGTGCCTGCCGGTGCTCGAGGCGGTGCGTGCGGTGGCCGGACGTCGCGCCCGGCTGGTGCCGGCGATCGCGGCGCTGCCGTTCGTCTTCGTGCTCGCCGTGCACGCCGCGGTGCTGCCGGGCGACGTGCGCGACGCACACCGCTTCGACGCCGCCGGCCGCATCCAGGTGGGCCCGACGCACCCCGACTTCGTGCCGATCTACGAGGCGGTGAAGAAGTACACCAGGCCGACCGACGTCGTGGCGTTCTTCCGGGCCCGCACGATGACGCTCCTGACCGACCGACCCACCATCCAGTCCGGGCGGATCGAACGGATCATCAGCACGTCGGACTTCTTCGCGCAGCGTCGCAACAGCGACTACGTGCAGCCGAAGTTCTCCGAGTCCGAAGGGCTCGACCTGGGCCTCGAGGTCGTCTGGGAGGACGACATGTGGGTGCTCTGGCGGATCCCGCCCGAGGTGCGCGCCGAGCTCGACGCCCGGTTGTTCGCCGAGGCGACCGGCGGCGCGGTCGTGAGCGGTGGATAGCTTGTTCGCCGTGCCGACCCCGGAGTCCGAGACCACCGCCGACGTGACCCCGCTCGACGTGAGCGTGGTGCTGCCGATCTACAACGAGCGCGGGCACCTGCGCACCGAGATCGACCGCATCCGTGCCGCGCTCGACGCGTCGCCGTACACCTACGAGATCGTGGTGGTCGACGACGGGTCGAACGACGGGTCCGAGCACGACCTGCCCGGCATCGAGGGCATCCGCCTCATCCGGCACAGCTTCAACCGTGGGTCGGGCGCCGCCCGCCGCACCGGCACCACCGCCGCCCGGGGCCGCGTGGTCGTGTGGACCGACGTCGACATGACCTACCCGAACGACCGGATCCCCGAGCTCGTCGGCGAGCTCGACGGCTGGGACCACGTCGTCGGCGCTCGACGCACCGAGGAGGGCACGCTCCGTGCGTTCCGCGTCCCGGCCAAGTGGTTCATCCGCAAGCTCGCCTGCTACCTGTCGGGCACCGACATCCCCGACCTCAACTCGGGCCTCCGCGCGTTCCGCCGCGACGTCGCGATGCAGTACGTGCACCACCTGCCGAAGGGCTTCAGCTGCGTCACGACGCTCACGATGTCGTTCCTGTCGAACGGCTACAGCGTGAAGTACGTGCCGATCGACTACTTCCCGCGCGCCGGTCGGTCGAAGTTCCACTGGTGGAAGGACACCCGCCGCTACCTGCTGCAGGTGATCCGCATGTCGCTGTCGTACGAGCCGCTCAAGGTGTTCTTGCCGCTCGGCGTGTCGTTGTTCGGCCTCGGCCTGGTGAAGCTCGGCTACGACTGGATCGACAAGGACTTCCGCCTGGCGGCCAACACGCTGCTGATCCTGCTCGGCTCGTTGCAGGCGATCACGGTCGGCCTGCTCGCCGACCTGGTCGTGCGCTCCACCAAGCCCTCCACGCAGGTGCCCCCCGCGTGAGCGCGAGCGCCACACCTGCCGGCGCGTCGGCGGCTCCCACCGCGGCCACGCCCACGGGCAACACCTACGACAAGTACGGGTCCACCAACCCGATCGAGCAGAAGATGATGGCGGGCTTCATGGCGAGGCTCGACGCGATGCTCGACGGCCTGCAGCCACGACACATCCTCGAGATCGGTGTGGGCGAGGGACACGTGATGACGCGGGTGCGCGAGCGCTTTCCCGACGCCACGCTCGTCGGGCTCGACCTGCCCGACCCGACGCTCGCCGGCCACTGGCGCGACGAGGCGCTGCCGTGCCTGTTCGGTGACGCCACCCGGTTGCCGTTCGCCGACGGCACGTTCGACCTCGTGATGGCGATCGAGGTGCTCGAGCACGTGCCCGGTCCCGACGCCGCGCTGCGCGAGCTGGCCCGCGTGTGCTCGTCGACGCTGGTCGCGTCGGTGCCGTTCGAGCCGGTGTGGCGGATGGGCAACATGGCGCGGCGGCGCTACCTGCGCGACCTCGGCAACACCCCGGGGCACGTGAACCACTGGACCCGGTGGGGGTTCTCGCGCTTCGTCGGCAGCCGGTTCACGGTCGACCGGGTGGCGAGTCCGCTGCCGTGGACGATGGTCCGCGCCCGCGTCCGGGGCTGAACCGGTGCTGGTCGTCGACGCCACGACCGACCTGACGGCACAGCACGTGCCCGTCGCCGCCATCCAGATCGACGCCGAGATCGCCGCGATGGCGCCCGAACGCCGTCGGGCCGCGTTCCACTACGCGGCGCAACACCTGGAGCCCGGCGGGCTGCTCGTGCATCCTGTGGCGCCGGTGCTCGACGAGCTGGCTCGCGAGTTCGACCTCGAGCCCGCCGACGACGAGTCCGCTGCCGCGCACCCCGGGTGCCGTGTCTGGCGCCGCACCCGCCGCACCACGGTGCACGACCTGGTGCACGAGGCCCGGGCGACGATCGGTCGGGTCCGCGCGGCCGAGCTGCTCGCGGCGATGGCCGGCGAGCGGCCGCCGTTGGTGATCGACACGCGCACGCACACCGACCGGGTCCGCTTCGGCACCATCGCCGGCTCGGTGCACGCGCCGCGCACGGTGCTCGAGTGGCATCTCGACCCGGCCAACGGCTACACGCATCCGGCTCGCCCAGGGTTCGACACGCCGATCGTGGTGGTGTGCAACGGGGGCTACAGCTCGTCGCTCGCCGCCGCGAACCTGGTGCGACTGGGGTTCACCGAGGTGGCCGACCTGGTGGGCGGGGTGCACGCCTGGCGTGCGGCCGGTCTGCCCCTGGTGCCCCCGGACCACTCCCACCTCGACCTCTGATCCGGCTCCTGGGTGCCGGCCGTGGTGGGCGACGTGCAGCGGTGAGTGGTCGCCGGCGCCCAGGACGTGGCGGCCCGGGTCAGGCGGCGGCCAGCATCGAGTCCGGTCGACGCAGCCGCCGCGACAGCAGCACCAACCCGACGCCCGCCGCGGCGATCGCGACGATGTCGAGGCCCAGCAGGATCCGGGCGTCGCGTTGCACCGCGCTGCACGGTTCGCGCTGGTAGTCGAGGGCGGCACGGCCCTCGGGCTGCGGGGTGAGCGTCGGCAGCGGCTCGTCGTCGCGGGCGGACGAGTCGAACAGCGTGTTGCACTCGACCTCCTGCGACACGAGGCGCTGCGTGGCCGGCGGCTGCTGCAGCGTGGGCGTCCAGTCCATGCCGACCGGCACCGTGTCGGTGAGTGGACGTGCGGCCCACAGCACCACGAGCAGCGCGGCGTACACGACGATCGCAGCGGCCACGGCGAGGAGACGCTTCGAGATCCGGGACATCGCCGCGAGCCTACGAGGTGGTCAGGGGAGTGTCGCGATCGCCCCGGCCAGCACGTCGCGCACCGTCGCCACGTTGCGGCGCATCACGGCGAAGACCTCGTCCAGCGTGACCGGCGCGTGGCCGTCGACCCCGGCGTCGTAGTCGGTGACCAGCGCCACCGTCGCATAGGGCACGCCGGCCTCGGCGGCCAGCACCGCCTCGGGGTACCCAGTCATGTTGACCACGTGCCAGCCCATCTGCCGGAACCAGCGGCTCTCGGCCGCGGTGGAGAACCGGGGCCCGTTGATGACCACCATCGTGCCGCCGTCGTGCACCTGCACGCCGCCCGAGCGGGCCGCGGCGACGAGCGCGCGGCGCAGCTCGGCGTCGTAGGGCTCGGCGAAGCTCTGGTGGTGCACCGGCAGGTCGCGGCCCGGCTCGCCCTCGGGGCCGCCGACGTCGAAGAACGTGTCGGGCCTGCCCCAGGTGCGGTCGACGAGCTGGTCGACGACCACGAAGTCGCCCGGGTGCAGGTCGGGCTGCAGCGACCCGACCGAGCACGGCGCGAGGATGCCGCGCACGCCGAGCGAGGCCAGCGCCCACACGTTGGCCCGGAACGGGACGCGGTGGGCCGCGAACCGGTGGCCCGGTCCGTGCCGCGGCAGGAACGCCACCCGGTGGCCCGACGAGGGCAGGACGCCGATCGAGATCGGACCCGCGGGCGCGCCGAACGGGGTGTCGATCAGGTGCTCGTCCGCTGCGTCGAGCAACTCGTAGAACCCCGACCCGCCGACGATCGCGTAGTCGGCGAGCGGGACCTCCGGTGCGGGCGGGACCGGCGTGCTCATCGGGACTCCTCGGTGTGGGAGGGGAGGTCGTGGGCCCGGGCGACGGTGAACCCGTAGGTGCGACCGATCGCGTCCTGTTCGTGCGAGGGGATGACGTGCACCTCACCGACGACGGCGGCGACGAAGGTGACCTGCGCGATCCACTCGACCTGCTGGGCCACCAGATACGCGGCCCCGAGCGAGGAACCGATCGTGAGCGGGCCGTGGTTGGCGAGCAGGCACGCGCGCGACCCGGGCTGCCGCCGCAACGTGGCGACCGTCGCCTCGGCGAGCCCGGTCGACCCGGGTGGTGCGTAGGGCTCGCTGACGAGGATCCGCTCGGACGCCGCGCCGATGTTCTCGTTGCAGACGAACTCGAGCGGCCGGCGCGCCACCGCGAACCCGGCCGCGTGCGGCGAATGCGTGTGCACGACGGCCTGCACGTCCGGGAAGGCGCGCATCACGGCCAGATGCAGCGCCAGCTCGCTGGTCGGAGGACGTCCGCCGTGTTCCCCCCGCACCTCGCCGCTGTGCAGGTCGACGACCGGGTGATCGTCGGGCGCGAGCTCGTCGTAGGGCCGGCCGCCCGCCGACACGACGAGCGAGCGTTCGCCCAGGCGCACGCTGGCGTTGCCGGCCGACCCGACGACCAGGCCGTCGGCCACCATCCGCAGCAGCGTCGCGTGCAACTCGGCGCGGGCGGTGGCCTCCATCGGTGCCGACTGTACTGTCGCTGCCCGTGAGCGAAGCCTCCCGTCCCGACCAGCAGACGGCGCCGATCCCGCGCACGATCGACTGGGCCGGCGACCACCTCGTCGCGATCGACCAGACCCGCCTGCCCGACGAGCTGGTCACCGTCGAGCTCCGCACCGTCGACGCGGTGATCGACGCGATCCGCCGTCTGGTCGTGCGTGGCGCGCCGGCCATCGGCGTGACCGGCGGGCTCGGCGTCGCGCTCGCAGCCGTGGTCGCGGATCGCGAGGGCCACGACCTCGCGTGGGTGCGCGCCGAAGCGGCCCGCGTGCGAGCGTCACGACCGACGGCCGTGAACCTGGCGTGGGGCGTCGACCGTGCGCTGACCCAGCTCGGCCACGGCACGGCGGCCGTCGTCGACGCAGCCGTCGACCTGCTCGACCACGACGTCCGCACCAACCGTGCCCTCGCGGCACGCGGCGCCGCGTGGATCCGCAGCCGTGCCGGACATGCGGTGCGCGTGCTCACGCACTGCAACGCCGGTGGTCTCGCCTGCGTCGAGTGGGGGACCGCACTCGGGGTGGTGCGTGCGCTGCACGACACCGGCGACGTGGTCGAGGCGTTCGCCGACGAGACCCGTCCGCTGTTGCAGGGTGCCCGTCTCACCGCCTGGGAGCTCGACCGGATGGGCGTGCCGCACCGGGTGGTGGTCGACGGTGCCGGACCGTCGGTGATCGCCCGCGGCATGGTCGACGTCGTCGTGGTGGGCGCGGATCGGGTCGCCGCCGACGGCGACGTGGCGAACAAGATCGGCACGTACCCCTTGGCGCTCGCTGCGGCGCGCGCCGGCATCCCGTTCGTCGTGGCCGCGCCGGAGTCGACGATCGACATGGACACACCGACCGGCGCGACGATCCACCTCGAGGAGCGCGATCCCGACGAGGTGCTCGTGTGGCACGGCCGGCGGGTGGCGCCGGCGCGGAGCGGGGCGTGGAACCCGGCCTTCGACGTCACCCCGCACGACCTCGTGACCGCGCTCGTCACCGAGTCGCGGGTGGTCGAGCTGTCGGCGGGTCAGACCCTCGACGCGACCTGACCGGCGGCCGCCCAGCGATTGCGGCCTTCGCGCTTGGCGCGGTACAGCGCCTCGTCGGCCGCGTGGATCACCGACTCGGGCGTCCCGCCGTGCTCCGGGTACACGGCTATGCCGACCGACGTGGTCTGCACGATCTCGGCCGGCAGCACGTCGGCGAACGCGAACGGGCACTGCTCGAGCACCCGCTGGCTGATCGCCACCGCGCCCTCGACACCGCAGTCGGGGCACAGGAGCATGAACTCCTCACCGCCCCACCGTGCGACCGTGTCGAACGGACGCACGTTGCTCTGCAGGATCGTCGCGAACCGGGTGAGCACCTGGTCGCCGACGGCGTGGCCGAGGCGGTCGTTCACCGATTTGAAGTGGTCGAGGTCGAACAGCAGCACGGCGAACGGCTCGCTGCGCCGCTCCGACATGGCTCGCGCGGCCGCGAGCGACTTGCTCACCCGCCGTCGGTTGGCCACACCGGTGAGCTGATCGGTCTCCGCCTCCGAGGTGAGCCGGATGTTCTGCTCGATCCTCGACAGGTTCGCCGCGAGCGTCCCGAGGATCTCGTCGAGGACGTCCACCTGCTCCGGTGTCGGCTCCTCCCGATAGGCGACCGTGACCTCTGCCTGGACGCGCTCGTCGATCGTGAAGCTGCGCTCGACGAGGTGCCCGCCGACGTGGCCCTGCTCGGCGACCAGGACGCCGGCCAGTCGGTTCGCACCGACGCCGAGGCGGACCGCATGTGCGCCCGGGAGGCTGCCGATCGACTGCGCCAACCCCTCGAGCTCGGCCTGCCCCCACTGTTCGTTGAGTGCCGCCACGAGCGCCAACGTGTCGGCGACCGCGGCGCGGCGCCGACGTCGTTCGCTCTCGAGCATGTGTCGCAGGCCGCTGGCGATGTGCTCGGCGGCGATCGCGAGGAAGCCGGCGGCGTCGAGCGGCTGGGGCAGGGTGGCGGCGGCCACGGTGACGCCGCCGACGTCGTCGAGCTCGACCACCGCGGTGTGCGCGAGCTCCACCTCGCCGTCGGCCGGCAGTCCGACCTCGGCGACGACCTCCGCGAAGTCGATCGGGCGCAGCGTCACGCGCAGGCGGTCGAGCGGCGCGTACTGGGTGATCGTCTCGGCCGCCGCGGTCGCGTACTCGTCGAGGCGCAGGTCGCTGTTCGCCAGGCCGGAGAGCTCGAGCATCGTCGACGTGGTGAGGAATCCGACCAGGAACGCGTTGTGGTCACCGGCCCGGATCTGCTCGACCGCTTCGCGATGCATGTCGGAGAGCGCCTGGATGACTCCCATGGTCAGCTCTCCCTCACGACCGCCGTGCGTCGCGTGACCTCGTCGTCGATGGCGGCGAGGAGGTCGTCGGGCCGGCGGCCGGCCTGGACGAGCTGCGCCGCTTCGTGCAACGACATCGAACGCTCGGGGCCACCGGCTCCGAGCTCCCGGGCGAACGCGCCCGATGCGGCGACGAGCCGCTCGAGGTTGCCGACGAGCGCCGCCGGGCGGGCGTGGTGGTGGCGGACGCCCTCGACCACGCGGGTGGGGATGTTCCACCGTCCGAGCAGGTCGGCACCGGTCTCGGCGTGCACGGCCAGCAGGTCGTGGCGTTCGGACGCGTGGTCCTCGTCGTCGTTCGCGGCGCTGAGCAGCCAGCCGACGTCGTGCAGCATGCCCGTGGTGAAGGCCTCGTCGACGCCTTCGCCGACGTACGGGGCCAGCACGGCACAGCCGCTCGCGACCACCACGGCGTGTTGCCAGAGCCAGTCGGGGTAGGCGGGCAGCGAGGTCTCGAACACGAGGTCGGCGACGCGGCTGGCGGCGAGCGAGGCGACGAGCGACCCGCCCAGCATCACCGTCGCGTGCCGGATACCGGCGATGCGTCCGGAGTAGCCGAGGTGCGCCGAGTTCGCCGCTCGTAGCACCGCGGCGGTGAGCGCCGGGTCGAGCTCGACCAGGTTGCACAGCTCCGCGTGCGCGCCGTCGGGGCGCCCGAGCAGTTCGAGCACCCGTTGGGCCGCGCGAGGATGCACGAGCAGTCGGTCGCGCAACAGCGCAGGTCGTCCAGCAGCCGAGAACACCACGGCAACGATCGTCCTGGGAACGGGCCGGGAAACCCGGAGGTTGCCCCGAGGCACCGGAGACCGCCCGGGCCCGCGTCAGCTCAGGTAGACGTTGCGGATGACTTCGTCGATCGTGGTGATGTCCGCCGCGACGGCTGCCATCGCCTCTTGCCCCATCGTGCGCATGCCCTGGCTCATCGCGAGCTCGCGGACCTCGTGCGGGGTGCCGCCCGAGACCAGCAGGTGGCCGATCTCCTCGGTGACCTCGAGCACCTCGTACACGCCGAGGCGGTCGCGGTAGCCGGTGTCGGCGCAGAAGTTGCATCCGGTGCCGCGCACGAAGCGATCCTTGTCGGTGCCACCGAGGTGGCGGTACCACTTCAACTCCTGCGCGGTCGGCTCGTACGGTGCCGAGCAGGCCTCGCACACGCGGCGCACGAGGCGCTGGCCGACCACACCGACGAGCGACGACGACACCAGGAACGGTTCGATGCCCATGTCGAGCAGCCGGTACAGGGCCGAGCTGGCGTCCGTGGCGTGCAACGACGACATCACGAGGTGGCCGGTCAGGGCGGACTGCACGGCGATCCGGGCGGTCTCCTGGTCTCGGATCTCGCCGACGAGGATGACGTCCGGGTCCTGCCGCAGGATCGACTTCAGCCCGGCGGCGAACGTCACGTCGGCCTGCAGGTTGATCTGCATCTGGTTGACGCTCGGGAACACGTACTCGACGGGGTCCTCGATGGTCATGACGTTCAGTTCGCTGCGGCTGATCTCGACGAGCGTCGCGTAGAGCGTGGTGGTCTTGCCCGAACCGGTCGGGCCCGAGCAGATGATCATGCCGTACGGCTTGTGCACGATCGACAGGTAGCGCTCGTAGCTGTCGGTCGGCATGCCGAGGTCGGACAGCTGCTTCATCGTGCGCCGCTTGTCGAGCAGGCGCAGCACGGCGGTCTCGCCCCAGATCGTCGACGCGGTGGCGACGCGCACGTCGAGCGGGATGCCGTCGAGGTTCATGTGGAACTGGCCGTCCTGCGGGCGGCGGCGCTCGACGATGTCCATCTCGGCCATGATCTTGATCCGGCTGACGAGCTCCGGCCCGGCGGTCGCCGGCAGGCTGAGCACCTCGCGGAGCGCACCGTCGATGCGGTAGCGGATGCGCAGGCGCCCGTCGGTCGGCTCGACGTGGATGTCCGATGCCCGGTCGCGCAGCGCCTGGGCGACGATCTTGTTGACGAGCTGGATGATCGGCGCGTCGCCCCCCGCCACCTCGACCTGCTCGACGATCGGGCGGGCATCGGCCCAGAACTGCTGGACCTGGTCGTCGACGGCGCTGAGCACGCGGTAGTGCGTGTTGAGCGCGAACTGCACGTCCATCGACGGGGCGAGGTGGATGTTGACCGCGCGCACGGGCAGTGCCGCGAGCGCCTCGCGCACGCCCGGGTCGCTGCCGTTCGAGATCGCGACGTCGAGGACGTCGTCGACCACTCGCATCGGGACGATCTCGAACCGGCGGGCGACGTCCTCGGGCACGATCGCGAGCGCCTCGTCGGTGGGACGCTCACGGCGCAGGTCGATCGTCGGCAGGCCGAGTTGGCGGGCCAGGGCCTGGGTGAGCACCCGAGCGTCGAGGAGCCCCTGCTCCACCAGGATCTGGCCGAGCTGTCGGCCGGACTCCTGCTGCAGGTTCAACGAGGCGCTGAGCTGGTCGGGCGTGACGAGGTTCTCGGCCACCAGCACGTCGCCGAGGCGCGAGCGTTGGGCCGGTGCGATCGGAGCCGTCACCTCGGCGGCCGAGCGCGCCAGGTGGTCATCGTCGAGGAGGGCGTCGGGTTCCTGGTGTTTGCCGCGGAGCAACTTCACTCCGACGACCGTCCCCGGAGGGGCCGATCGCGCCACTCGGTGGGCGAGGTCCGGGGGACACCTTGACGCGGCGGGGGTCACCCGGACGATCAGGGCGGACATCCGCGGGAGACGGGTGACGACCAGGAGGCCAGGGATGACCGAAGCGAACGAGGTGCGCGCAGCCGGCGCGGACGCGACCGTCGCCGACTCGCGCCCGGCCCCGTTCGCCTCGCTCGACGATGCCCAGACCGCCGGGTCGAACGGCACAGGCGCTGTCGCGGGTATCGACGGCCCGCCGGCCGGCCACCCCGACCAGCCGGTCGCCGAGCGCCGCTGGTTCACCCGCCGCCGGGAGGACGCACCGGTTGCCGCCGAGCGCCGCGCCGCACGCGGCCGCCGACGGGGCGAGACACCCGACGCCGGCTCGGCCGCCTCGACGGCACGCCCCTCGGGTCGCTCGGCGGCTCGCTCGGCGGCTCGCTCGAAGGGGGCCGGCACCCGCACCGGCGCAGCCGAGCAGCCGGCGCCCTGGTGGCGGCGGGAGTACGGCCGATCGGTCGAACCCGAGATCGTCATGGGCTTCTCGCGCCAGATGGCATCGTTCGTCGAGGCCGGCATCTCGGTCCTCGAGGCGCTCGAGATCGTCGGCGAGGAGGTGGGCGAC
>WBZL01001513.1_pt1 | contig 24318 bp, 24 predicted proteins | sample 5204291 | NCBI WGS metagenome assembly WBZL01 (sample SAMN12344345, study PRJNA552823) | activated sludge metagenome | biome: Activated sludge suspended growth; feature: Nitrification reactor; material: Wastewater; isolation source: activated sludge from nitrification reactor of wastewater...
GAGGCGTCGGCCGAGACGCTGCGCAACGGATGGCTGCACACCGGCGACATCGGCAGCTTCGATGCGGAGGGCTACCTCACCCTGCGCGACCGCTCGAAGGACCTGATCATCAGCGGCGGCATGAACATCTACCCGCGCGAGGTCGAGGAGACCCTGCTGCGCCACCCCGGTGTGCGCGCTGCGGCTGTCGTCGGCAAGCCCGATCCCGAGTGGGGCGAGTCGGTGGTGGCGTTCGTCGTCGTCGACGAGGGCGCGACCCCACCGGCCACGGCCGACCTCGATCGCACCTGCATCGACGCGATCGCCCGCTACAAGCGGCCGAAGGAGTATCGGTTCGTCGACAGCCTGCCCACCAACAACTACGGCAAGGTCGTCAAGCGCGAGCTGCGCGAGCAGCTGAAGGCCGAGCAGTCGGCTCCGTAGCATCTGCGGCATGTCCGGAACAGACGAGCTCGTGGTCACCCGCTCCTCGACGAGCGGTCCGCCGACGGCGATGATCGACGCCGAGCCGTGGGCCTCGGCGACGTGGTCCCCGCGATTCGTCGACATGGTCACCGGACGGCCGGCGCTGTACGACAGCCGTGCGGCTGCGTTGGCCACCCCCGACGGCCTGCGCGTCGCCATGTGGAGCGAGGACCCGTACCCGACGGCCACGCAGACCGAGCGCGACTCGATCGTGTTCGCCGACAACGACGTCGAGCTGTTCCTCGACTTCGGCTGGGGCTACTACGAGTTCGAGATCAACGCGCTCGGCACCGTGTACGAGGTGATGCACGTCTGGCGCGACACCTTCGCAACGAGCCCTTTCGCCACCGACCCGTCCTTCTCCCTGCTCGAGCCAGGGGTGTTCACGTTCGGCGGTGACTACGACCGGCGACCGGCGAGCTTCTGGCACGGGACGCACCCGCGGGGCGTGCGCATCGTCAGCACCACCTACGACTTCCCGGGTCTCGCCACGGCCGTGCACGTCGACGGTCGCCTCGACGACGATGCGACCCCGAGCCGCGGGTGGTCCGCCGAAGTCCTGCTCCCGTGGGCCGAGCTCTCCCGCCTGTCCGGCGGCGCGATCACCGCCGCCGGCGAGTGGTCGGTCCCGGCGTTCGTCGGTCGCTTCCAGCACCTCGACATCGGCGGCACCTCACATACCGCTGCGTGGTGCCTGCGTGCCCACGGGGTGATGGACACGCATCAACCCGAGCAGTTCGCCCGCCTCCGCTGTCGCTGAACCGCGGGTGCACCCGCAGCGTGCCCGTCGTCGATCGGCTCAGGACCGAGCAGTCGGCAGGGTGACCGTCAGGTGGGTCCCACGACCCACCACGCTGTCGAGTTCCAACGTGCCGCCCATCGCCTCGGTGAGCCGGCGGGCGAGCACGAGGCCCAGGCCGGCACCGCCCTCGCGGCCCGCGTCGGCGCCGAGTCGGTCGAACGGCACGAACAACCGTGCCTGCAGCTCCTTCGGGATCCCCGGTCCCTGGTCGCGTACGTGGATGCACACGCAACCGTCACCGGTCTCGGTGGTGACGTGGACGGCGCTGTCGCTGGGCGAGAAGCGCACCGCGTTGGCGACCAGGTTGAGCACCACCTGCTGCAGCCTGCGGCGGTCGGCCAGCACCCTGGCGGGCGGGCCATCGCGCTCGGTCCACACGTCGCGCCGGTCGGCCAAAGGCTGGATGAGCGCGAGCGACGCGTCGATCACCTCGTGCGCGTCGACCACGTCGAGCGAGATCGGCATCGCGCCCGCCTCGACGCGGGCCAGATCGAGCACGTCGTCCACGATCGCCAGGATGTGGGTGGCCGCGCCGCCGATCCGGTCGAGCGCGGTGTGGCGCTGTTCGGCCGACAGATCCAGCGTGAGCAGGTTCTCGGCGAAGCCGGTGATCGCCTGCAGCGGGGTGCGCAGCTCGTGGCTGAGCGCCGTGACGAACTGCGACTTCGCCAGGTTGGCACGCTCGGCCGACTGGCGGGCGAGCTCGGCCTCGTGGCGTGCCTCGCGCTCGCGTGACGCCTGGTCGTGTTCGACCGCCAGCGAGGCGAGGTGCGTGAACCGGCGCACCAGCTCGTCGTCGCGCCCGTCGGGTTCATACGGCGCACCGTGGTACACGGCGAACGTCCCCACCACCTCGTCGCCGCAGCGGATCGGGCTCGACCAGCAGGCCCGCAGCCCGTGCGCGCCGGCCAGGTCGCGAAACGTCTCCCACCGCGGATCGGTGTCGACGTCGACGGCGATCACCGGCGCGCCGAAATGCACGGCCGTGCCACACGATCCCGCGAGCGGCCCCGGTACCAGGCCGTCGATCGCCGCCGAATAGGCGGACGGCAGCGTGGGCGCTGCCCCGTGGCGCAACCGGCCGTCGCCGTCGAGCAACAGGATCGAACATCGGCTCGACGGCATCAGCTCCTCGAGCGCCTGTACCACCGAGTCGAGCACCGTCGGGAGCGCCTCGCCGCCGGCGAGCTGCGCCATCACCGCGGTCTGGTGATCGAGCACGGCCGTCACCTCGTCGACGGTCAGCACGTCGAGCGTGCCCATCAGCCCTCCCACCGGTAGCCGACCGCACGCACGGTGCGGATCCAGCGCGGCCGGCTCGGATCGGCCTCGAGCTTCGACCGCAGGCGGTACACGTGCTCGGTGACCGTGGCCTCGGTCTGCCAGCCGTTGTTGCTCGCCCACACCGCTGCGAGCAGCTCGGTTCGCGTGCACGCACGCTGGGGGTGGTCGACCAGGTAGGCGAGCAGCTCGAACTCCTTGGCCGCGAGCTCGATCGCCGCGCCGTCGAGCCACACGTTGCGCGACTCGCGATCGATCTCGACGCCGATGCCCGTCGGCTTGAACGGCTGCCGCCCGTACACGGACTGCTCGGCACTTCGTCGCAGCACCGATCGGGCCCGGGCGGCGAGCTCGCCTGGTGAGAACGGCTTCACCAGGTAGTCGTCGGCGCCGAGGTCGAGTCCGACGATGCGGTCGGTCTCGCTGTCGCGTCCGGACAACACGATGATCGGCAGATGCCAGCGTGCGTCACGTTCCTCGGCGATCCGCAGCCGGCGCAGGATGTCGAGTCCGCCGAGGCCCGGCAACGAGAGGTCGAGCACCACCAGCGACAGCGGCGCCGACGGCGTCGACGCGTCGATCACCTGCATCGCCGTGAGGCCGTTGTCGACCGCTTCGACGACGAACCCGTCTGCCTCGAGCGCCCAGGTGACGGCCGTCCGCACGCCCTCGTCGTCGTCGACGACCAGCACCCGACGAGCGCTCACGCGAACCCCCTCACGCCACGCGACGGTAGTCGTTGTCGAAAAGTTGAGATGGCGTTGAGCCACCTCCGAAGGACGGTCCGCACACTCCCAGATGCGACCACGTGACGCGAGGGGGGACCTGCGGCGTGGCGCCGAACGAGACACGACGAACGAAGGGGAACGTCTCACATGAAGCTCGCGCTGTACCTGCCCAACTTCCGCGACCACGTCACGGTCCAGGAGATCGCAGATCTCACCGCCACCGCCGAGGACCTGGACTTCGATTCGGTCTGGACGCTCGATCGCATCGTCGTGCCCGAGGCGTCGGATCGTCAGGAGTTGCAGTATCCGTTCGGGATGATGGAGCAGTTCCCGAAGCAGTTGCCGGTGTCGGCACACGGCCAGTGGCTGCACGGCATGCCGCTCATCCCGTGGCTCGCCGCCAAGACCACGAAGCTCCGCATCGGCATGAGCATCATCGACACGCCGTACCGTGCCCCGGCCGTGCTCGCCGGTGAGATCGCGACGGTGGACCAGCTCTCGGGTGGCCGCGTCAACGTCGGCGTCGGCTCTGGCTGGATGCCCGAGGAGTTCGCCGCGGCCAGCGCCGCGCACATCTTCCCGAAGCGCCACAAGCACGTGCGCGAGACGATCGAGATCATGCAGGGCATCTGGACGAACGACCTGTTCGAGTACCACGGTGAGTTCGCCGACTTCGACCGGTGCGGCTTCGGCGCCAAGCCCGTGCAGAGCCCGCACCCGCCGATCTACTTCAGCGGTCTGAAGGACCCGAAGCGCTCCGCGAACCGCATCGCGAAGTACGGCCTGTCGGGGTGGATCGGCATCCAGGACACGCCGGACGACATCACCCGCTGGAAGCGCGAGATCCAGCGCGAGCTCGACGAGCTCGGGAGCGGCCGATCGCTGGACGACGGCTTCGACATGTGCAGCATGATCTGGTTCGTCATCACCGACGAGCCGACCGACCAGACGCCGAACGGCAAGCTCAGCAACCTGCTCGTCGGTACTGCCGATCAGATCACCGACAACCTCAAGCGCTACCGCGATGCCGGCATGGACATGCCGTTGCTGTGGCCGCCGTTCACCGACGTGCCGGTGTCGAAGACCATCGACGACCTGAAGCAGCTGAAGAACGACATCATGCCCAAGGTCGAAGCGAGCTGATCACCGGCTCGATCGCCCACTGGACGCCCACGATCGCCGGCACCGGCACCGGCACCGAGGTCGCCGCTCGCGTCGCCGATCTGGTCGAGTAGCTCGAGCTCGACGTCGGTCGGGTGGAATCCGCCCGTCGCGGCCGACTCGGCGCAGCCACACTCTCCACATGAGCGAGTACCTGCTGCGCGCCGCCACGGTCGACGACATCCCTGTCCTGGTCGACGGGCGGGTGCGGATGTTCGAGGACATGGCCGTCTTCGTCGGCGATGTGTTCGACCCGTCCCTGGCCGAACGCCTCCGACGCGAGTCGACCGAGCTGTTCGCAGCCGGGTGGGGCGTCGACCATCACGGCTGGTTGTTCGAGGTCGACGGGTTGCCGGTGGCCACGGCGATGGTGACGATCCAGCCGTGGCTCCCGCATCCCCGGTACCCGAGTGGGACGCGCCCGTACTTCCATTCGGTGTCGACGCATCCCGACCACCGGGGCCACGGTCTCGCGCGGCGCCTCACCGAGACGGCGCTCGAGTGGGCCCGCCAGCTGGGCTACACGCACTTCGTGCTGCACGCCAGCGCCCAGGGTCGCCCGATCTACGAGCGCCTCGGCTTCGTCAACTCGAGTGAGTGGATCCTGCCCCTCGCCTGACCTGGGTCTGCTCGTTCACCGATCGTTCACCTGTTGTTCCGCCGTCGCGACTCGACGGCAGTCGGTCAGTCGTGGTTGACTCAACACATGTCGAGCAATCTTGAGCGTGTACTCGTTCGTCGTGCGGCTGTCCACGCAGCGTTGGGCGAACCGGTCCGGCTGACGATCGTCGACGACCTGGTGGTGAGCGATCGCTCGCCGCGCGAGTTGGCCGACCGTCTGGGGCTGGCGACCAACCTGCTCGCGCACCACCTCGACGTGCTCGAGCGCGTCGGCCTGATCGAGCGGTCGAGCTCGGCCGGGGACGCCAGGCGCAAGTACGTGCGCCTCGTCCTCGACGCAGTGCCCGGACCCCCTGTCGCATCGCCGCCCCCGGCCGAGGTGCTGTTCGTCTGCACGCACAACTCGGCCCGCTCGCAACTCGCCGCGGCGATGTGGACGGCGCGCACGGGCTGCAGTGCCCGCTCGGCCGGCACGGCGCCCGCGCCACGCGTGCATCGCGGGGCGGTGGCGGCAGCCCGGCGAGCCGGCCTGTCGCTCGCCGACGCGGTGCCCACCCGTCTCGACCGGGTTCCCGCCGACGTGCAGGTCGTCACGGTGTGCGACCTGGTGCACGAGGAGCTCGAGCCCGCTGCCGACTGGTGGCACTGGTCGATCCCCGACCCGGTCGCCGACGGCCGACCCGCCGCGTTCGACGCCGTCGTCGACGAGCTCGACCGTCGCATCGCCGCGGCGGTGGCCTCATGAGCACCCGAGTGGGCATCAACGGCTTCGGACGCATGGGCCGGCTGGTCGTGCGCGCGCTGCGGCTGCATCCCGAGCTCGAGCTGGTGCACGTGAACGAGGTGAAGGGAGGTGTCGAGACGGCGGCACACCTGCTCGAGTTCGACACCGTGCACGGCCGCTACGGCGGCGAGGTCGCGGTCGAGGGCGAGGGCGATGGCCTCCGGATCGACGGGCGCTCCGTCGGGTTCACCGAGCACGCTCGGCCGGGCGACATCGACTGGGCCGGGCTCGGCGTCGACGTGGTGATCGAGGCGACCGGGAAGTTCAAGACCCTCGACACGTTGCAGCCGCATCTCGATCGCGGCGCTCGTCGCGTCGTGGTCGCATGCCCGGTGAAGAGCGACGACGTCCTCAACGTCGTCATGGGCTGCAACGACCACCTGTACGACCCCACTCGACACCGGATCGTCACTGCGGCGTCGTGCACCACCAACTGCCTCGCACCCGTGGTGAAGGTGCTGCACGAGTCGATCGGCATCGAGCGGGGCGCGATCACCACCGTGCACGACGTCACCAACACCCAGGTGATCGTCGACGCGCCGCACAAGGATCTCCGCCGGGCGCGCTCGGCGCTCAACTCGCTGGTGCCCACGTCGACCGGCAGCGCCACCGCGATCACCCTGATCTACCCCGAGCTGGCCGGGAAGCTGAACGGCATCGCCGTCCGCGTGCCGCTGCTCAACGCGTCGCTCACCGATGCGGTGTTCACCATGCAGCGTGACACCACGGTCGACGAGGTGAACGATCTGCTGCGCCTCGCGAGCGTGGGCGACCTGCGGGGCATCCTCGGCTACGAGACCCGACCGCTGGTCTCGGCCGACTACACCGACGACACACGCTCGGCCATCGTCGACGCACCGTCGACGATGGTGATCGACGGTCGGATGGTGAAGGTGTTGGCCTGGTACGACAACGAGTACGGCTACGTGCACCGCATGGCCGAGCTGGTGGCGAAGGTCGCCGCGTCGTGAAGCTGCGCAACTACGCGCTCGTCACGGCGGGGTACTGGGTGTTCACGGTCACCGACGGCGCGCTGCGCATGTTGGTGCTGCTGCACTTCCACGAGCTCGGCTATTCGCCGGTCGCGATCGCGTTCTTGTTCCTCGCCTACGAGTTCATGGGCGTCCTCACCAACCTGGTCGGTGGATGGGTCGGTGCTCGACGTGGCCTCAACCGCACGCTGGTGGCCGGGCTCGTGCTGCAGATCGTGGCGCTGGTGGCTCTCACGTTCGAGTCGCCGAGCTGGGAGCGATGGGTGTCGGTGACCTTCGTGATGGCGATGCAGGCGCTGTCGGGCATCGCCAAGGACCTCACCAAGATGAGCTCGAAGAGCGCGGTGAAGACGGTGGCGGGGGAGGGGTCGCTGTTCCGGCTCGTCGCGGTCCTCACCGGCTCGAAGAACGCGCTCAAGGGCGTGGGCTTCTTCGTCGGTGCGGCGTTGCTGGCGTGGCTGCGCTACGACGGCGCGCTCTGGGCGATGAGCGGGGCGCTGGCCGTGACGGCCGTGGCACTGCTCGTGCTGCTCGACGAGGACATCGGCCGTTCGAAGAAGAAGCCGCCGCTGCGCTCGATCGTGTCGACGTCGACGGCGATCAACCGGCTGTCGGCGGCGCGGTTGTTCCTGTTCGGCGCACGTGACATCTGGTTCGTCGTCGCCGTGCCGGTGTTCCTCGCCGACGAGCTCGGCTGGTCCGACCGTGGCGTCGGAGCGTTCCTCGCGCTGTGGGTGATCGGCTACGGGATCGTGCAGTCGTCGGCGCCTCGCCTGCTGACGCGAGGCGGGCGCGAGGTCGACGAGGTCGCCTCGGCGCGGCACTGGGCGCTCGTGCTCGCCGGCGTATCGGCGGCGATCGCCGCGCTGGTGGCCGCCGACGTGGCCGTCACGCCGGCGGTGGTGGGCGGGCTGATCGTGTTCGGCGTCGTCTTCGCGATGAACTCGTCGCTCCACTCGTACCTGGTGCTCGCATACGCCGACGACGACTCGGTGTCGATCGACGTCGGGTTCTACTACTCGGCCAACGCCGTCGGCCGCCTGGTGGGCACGCTGCTGTCAGGGGTGCTCTACCTGTGGGGCGAGCTGCCGGCGGCGCTGTGGGGATCGACGGCGTTCGTCGTGCTCACCTGGCTGCTCGCGCAGCGCCTGCCACCGGTGCCCGACGACGTGCAGGTGTCGCTCGCGACGGTCGACGCAGGCGACTGAGGCGCGATCGCGAGCCGGCGATCAGCCGAGTGCCGACCGCAGCGCAGCGACGCGATCGGGGACGACGGAGTACCACGCCCAGGTGCCGCGCTTCTCGCTCGTGACCAGACCCGCCTCGCGCAGGATCTTCAGATGATGGCTGACCGTCGGCTGCGACCGGCCCGAGGGCTCGATCAGGTCGCACACGCACGCGCCGGCGGTACCCGTGGCGGTGATCATCGACAGCAGGTGCAGGCGGACCGGATCGGCGAGCGCCTGGAAGCCCTTGGCCAGCTCGGCCGCGTCGGCCTCGTCGAACGACGAGCTGCCGAGCGGCTGGCAGCACGTCTCGACGATCACGATCTTCTTCGACATTTTCGGCCTCCAACGTATTGACAATCATCGATGTAAGGCTAGAGTGCATCACATCGACGAACGTCAATCTACTCCCAAGGAGCTCGTCATGTCACGTGTCCAACTCGCCCTCAACGTCGACGACCTCGAGGCCGCGATCACCTTCTACTCCAAGCTCTTCGACGCCCAGCCCGCCAAGATCCGCGAGGGCTACGCCAACTTCGCCATCGCCGAACCCCCGCTCAAGCTCGTGCTGATCGAGAACAAGGGCCAGGGCGGCACGCTCAACCACCTCGGCGTCGAGGTCGAGAACACCGACCTGGTGATGGCAGCCAACCGGCGTCTCGCCGCCGAGGGCCTCGCCACCGACCTCGAGGAGAACACCAGCTGCTGCTACGCCGTCCAGGACAAGGTGTGGGTGCACGGCCCCGACGCCGAGCCCTGGGAGGTGTACACGGTGCTGGCCGATGCCCCGGCGATGCGCAAGATCCCGGTCGAGGGCGGCGAGAGCGCCTGCTGCGCCCCGGCCGCGGAGGCCGTCGATGTCGCGGCCGCCTCCACCGTGACGAGCTGCTGCTGACCCCGATGGGGCAGCTCGGCACCACCCCCACGGCGCGCCGACCGCAGCACGGTGCTGCGGTCTGGCGCACCGCCGACGTCGCCGCCGACACGCGGTGGCGGATCGACCTCGACGAGGCACAGCGCGCCGAGCTCGTCGCCGCGGCTCGGGACGCGATGGCGCGTGGCGTCACGGTCGACACGATCGCTGCGGCCGGCTTCCCGTTGCCCGGCATGCGCGAGGCCATCGCCACGTGGAGCGCCGAACTCGAGCAGGGGTTCGGCTTCCTGCTCCTGCGCGGCTTCCCGATCGACCTGCTCGACGAGCGTGAGACCGAGCTCGCCTACCTGGGGCTCGGCACGCACCTCGGCACCCCGGTCGGTCAGAACAAGCAGGGCGAGCTGCTCACGCACGTCCGTGACGAGCGCCTGCCGGCCGACGCCGGCAAGGTGCGCTTGTACCGCACGCGCGAGCGGCAGGACTTCCACACCGACGGCGCCGACATCATCGGGCTGTTGTGCCTGCACCGCGCGGCCAGCGGGGGCGAGAGCAAGCTGGTGTCGAGCTGGGCGCTCTACAACGAGCTCCTCGATCGCCGTCCCGACCTGCTCGACGCGCTCTACGAGCCGATGGGCTGGGACCGTCAGGGCGACGTGCCGCCCGGCGAGGCACCGTGGTTCAGGCTCGCGCCACTGAACGACATCGACGGCAGGCCGCGCCTGTTCTACCTCGGCTGGTACATCCGCGATTCGCAGCAGCACGCCGACGCGCCGCGTCTCACCGTCGCCCAGCTCGAGGCGATGGAGCTGCTCGAACGGCTCGCCAACGACCCGACCTTCCACGTCGAGATGGACTTCCAGCCGGGCGACGTGCAGCTGCTCAACAACGGCCGAATCCTCCACGCCCGCGAGGCCTACGAGGACGACCCGGATCCCGATCGGCGGCGTCACCTGCTCCGGATGTGGCTCGCGGCCCATCGGTTCGCGAGTCTGGAGGACGGACTGCGGGGCGGCATCGCCCCGCCCCCTGCACGAACATGACCGACATCACCGAACGACCTCCCGCGCCCGACGACACCACGCCTGCGCGCCTCGGCACGCTCGACCGGCTGCTGCCGGTGTGGATCGGCATCGCGATGGCACTCGGCATCGCGCTCGGCCGGATGTTCCCCGGCCTCGACGACACGCTCGACCGGGTGAAGATCGACACCGTCAGCCTGCCGATCGCGATCGGGCTGTTGCTGATGATGTACCCGGTGCTCGCAAAGGTGAAGTACAGCAAGATCGGCCACGTCGTGTCCGACCGCCGATCGCTCGCGATGTCGCTGGTGCTCAACTGGCTCGTCGGCCCGGCCGTGATGTTCGCGCTCGCATGGCTGATGCTGCCCGACCTGCCCGAGTACCGCACCGGTCTGATCATCGTCGGCCTCGCGCGCTGCATCGCGATGGTGCTCGTGTGGAACGACCTCGCGTGCGGCGACCGTGAACTGGCCGCTGTGCTCGTCGCGCTCAACTCCGTGTTCCAGATCCTCGCTTTCTCGCTGCTCGGCTGGTTCTACCTCGATGTGCTCCCTGGCTGGCTCGGCCTGGACAGTGACGGGATCGACATCACCGTGTGGGAGATCGCGAAGAGCGTGCTGATCTTCCTGGGCATCCCGCTGCTGGCCGGTTTCCTGACCCGCACCTTCGGCGAACGCGCCAAGGGCACCGAGTGGTACGAGGAACGCTTCATCCCGCGTATCGGTCCCGTCGCGCTGTACGGGCTGCTGTTCACGATCGTCATCCTGTTCGCGTTGCAGGGGGAGCGGATCACCGACCAACCCCTCGACGTGGCACGCATCGCCCTGCCGCTGCTCGCCTACTTCGCGATCATGTGGTTCGGCACGTTCGCGATCGGATTGCGCCTGCGGCTGCCGTACGACCGCAACGCCTCGGTCGCGTTCACCGCGGCAGGCAACAACTTCGAACTCGCGATCGCGGTGGCGATCGGCGTGTTCGGGGTGTCGAGCGGCCAGGCGCTCGCAGGGGTGGTGGGTCCGCTGATCGAGGTGCCCGTGCTCGTCGGCCTGGTCTACGTCTCGCTCGCCGCGCGCCGTCGCTTCTACGCCGCGCCGCGCTGAAATCGCGTTCGGCGCGCCGGGTTCGGCGTGCCACGCTGACCCGATGACCGACACCCCGAGGTATGTGGACACGACGATCGCGACGGGCGCCCTTCGGGGTCTCGACGACGACGGCCTCGTGCGCTTCCTCGGCGTGCCGTACGGCGAACCGCCTGTCGGCGAGCTGCGCTTCGCCTCGCCCGTCGCCTGCGCCCCGTGGGCGGGCGTGTTCGACGCGACCGCCTTCGGACCGAAGCCGCCCCAGCCCGAGATGGCCGCCCCGATCGGCGCACCTCAGATCGATTGCCCGATCGGTGAGGACTGCCTGCGGCTGAACGTGTACTCGCCGTCGCTCGACGGCGAGCGTCCGGTGATGGTGTGGTTCCACGGTGGCGGGCTCGCGTTCGGATCCGCCAACGAGTACGACGGCTCGAACCTCGCCCGCCGTCAGGACGTCGTCGTGGTCAGCGTCGAGTTCCGGCTCGGCCTGCTCGGCTTCGCCGACCTGTCACCCTGCGGACCCGAGCACGCCGGCTCCGCGTCGAACGGCTTCCGCGACCAGATGCTCGCCCTGCGCTGGGTGCGTGCCAACATCGGCGCGTTCGGCGGCGATGCCCGCAACGTCACGGTGTTCGGCCAGTCCGGTGGGGGCGTGTCGATCCTGGCCCTGCTCGGGTCGCCGGACGCGGCCGGGCTGTTCGACCGGGCGATCGTCCTCAGCGCAGGCCCGCCGCAGCCGGCCCCTCCCGAGGTGGTGTCGATCCTCGGCGGCACGTTGGACGTCGAGCCCGAGCAGCTGCCGGATGCGCTGCGAGCGCTCTCCGCCGAGCGGATGATCGAGATCCAGCAGGGCATCGGCTTCACCGCCGGTGGAGCGGTCGACGGCACCGTGGTCACGCGTTTCCCGGTCGACGCGATCCGAGCCGCGGGTGCCGCCGGTGTGCCGATCCTGATCGGCAGCACGCGCGACGAGGGCACGCTGCTCACGTCGATGATGGGCGGCATGCGCCCCCAGGTGCTGCGCATCCTCGCCGCCGGTCTCGCCGAGGGCACCTTCGAGGGCGGCGACCCGAGCGCGTACCTCGAGCGGCTCGACGTGGCGGTCGCCGGCGACGACCTCGCGTTCCACACCGAGGTGTGGACCGACCACTTCCGTCGCACTGCCGTGCGTGTCGCGGCGGCTGCCTGCGAGGCCGGTTCCGGTGGCTGGCTGTTCCGCTTCGACCTGCTGCCCACCGGACCGCTGGCCGGCGAGCTCGGCGTCACCCACGCGGCCGACCTCGGGTTCGTGTTCGACACGCTCGAGCACTCCGACGGGTCGCTCTACGACCCGATGGACGACGATGCACGGCGCACCGCGGCGATGTGGTCGCGCGTGCTCGCGTCGTTCGCCCGTGACGGGCATCCGGGTGGTGCGCTGCCCGACTGGCAGCCGTACCTGCCGGGCGGCACGAGCCTGCTGGTCGACGCCGAGCCGCGCATCGTTCGCCGTCTCGACGCAGCCCGTCAGGTGATCTGGGGTGATCCGGGCTGACGAAGGACCGCTCGAGAGGAATCGCCACATCCGGCGTGCGCGGCGCGCCGCCGTGGGGCACGCTGGCGGCATGAGCGATGTCAACGACTGGAACAAGACCATCATCGACGAGTTCCGTGCGAACGGCGGCAGGGTGGGCGGCAACTTCGAAGGGGCGCCGCTGCTGCTGCTCCACACCACGGGCGCCAAGTCCGGCCAGGAGCGGATCAACCCGATGATGTACCAGGACCTCGGCGGATCGATCGCGGTGTTCGCGTCGATGGCCGGCGCGCCGAACAACCCGGCGTGGTTCCACAACCTGGTCGCCAACCCCGACGTGACCGTCGAGATCGGCACCGAGACCAAGGCGTTCCGCGCTCGCGTGGCCGAGCCGGGCGAGCGAGAGCCGATCTGGACCAAGCAGAAGGCCGACTACCCGGGCTTCGCCGACTACGAGTCGAAGACCGATCGTGTGATCCCCGTGGTGATCCTCGATCCAGCCTGACGCGAAGCGGCGGCAATCCATCAACCCCGCTTGATGTATTCCGGCGGCCGGGGTACGGTCGGCACATGGCACCAGCCGCCGTCGCCCCGCCTCCGATCCTGCCGCTCGTCGCCGATCCGCGTCGTTGGCACCTGCTGGTCGAACTGGCGCGCAGCGACCGTCGGGTGGCCGAGCTCACCGAGCTGATCGGCGCGCCGCAGAACCTGGTCTCGTACCACCTGGGCGAGCTGCGCAAGGCCGGGGTGGTGACCGGCCGGCGCAGTTCGGCCGATGGCCGCGACGTCTACTACCGCGCCGACCTCGGCCGGTGTCGCGAGCTGCTGGCCGACACCGGTCTCGGCCTGCACCCGGGACTGCGTCTCGCACCGGTGCCCGTCCCCGACACCTCGCGACGCGGCACCGTCCGAGTGCTCTTCCTCTGCACGGGCAACAGCGCCCGGTCGCAGATGGCCGCGGCGATGCTCACGGCTCGCACCGACGGTCGCATGCGCGCGAACAGCGCCGGCAGCCACCCCAAGCCGGTGCACCCGCTCGCCGTGCAGGTGATGGCCGAACGCGGGATCGACCTCGGCGGAGCCCACCCCACGCATCTCGACCGCTGGGCCCGCACCCGCTTCGACCGGGTCGTCACCCTGTGCGACAAGGTGCGCGAGGTGTGCCCCGAGTTCCCGGGGCCGGCGCCGACCGCCCACTGGAGCATGGCCGACCCGTCGACGAGTCCGCCGGACGAGGCGCTCGCGACGTTCCGCACCCTGGCCGACGAACTCGAGGAGCGCCTCGAGCTGCTCGTCGCCGAGCTCACCGTCACCACCCATGGAAGGACCAGATGATGATCGACGATTCCACCGCCAACGTCCGCCTCCTCGTCGACGACGTCGCCGCGAGCGTCGACTTCTACACACGCCACTTCGGCTTCCAGGTGCTACACGCGTTCGGCCCGGCGTTCGCCGACGTCCGGCGAGGTCATCTGCGGCTGCTGCTGTCCGGGCCGCAGAGCTCGGCCGCACGCCCGATGGACGACGGCGAGCAGCCCCGACCCGGTGGGTGGAACCGCATCCACCTCGTCGTCGACGACCTCGACACGATGGTCGCCGAGCTGTCGGCAGCGGGGGTGGCGTTCCGCAACCCGGTGGTGCGCGGTCCCGGCGGTGCCCAGGTGCTCGCGTTCGACCCGTCGGGCAACCTCGTCGAGCTGTTCCAGCCGGCCGCCGCCTGAGGGGTCGCCGATCGTGACCGGGCGCGGCGGCGCCGTCGGCGAGGTCGCGCGGCTGTTCGTCCGGCTCGGCGTGATCGGGTTCGGCGGGCCGGCCGCCCACATCGCGATGATGCGCGACGAGGTGGTGCGCCGCCGGGCCTGGCTCGACGACACCGAGTTCCTCGAGCTCGTGGGCGCGACGAACCTGATCCCCGGGCCGAACTCGACCGAGCTCGCGATCCACCTCGGACACCGGCGCGCCGGTGTCCGAGGGCTGCTGGTGGCCGGGCTCTGCTTCATCGCACCGGCGGTGCTGATCGTCGGCACGCTCGCGTGGCTGTACCAGGAGCACGGCACCGACCCGGCCGTGGTCGACCTGCGGTACGGCGTGTTGCCGGTGATCGTCGCGATCGTGGCGCACGCAGTCGTGGGCCTCGGCCGGAGCGGGGTGAGGTCGGTGGTCGACGCGCTGATCGCCGTGGGTGCGATGGTCGCCTTCCTCGTCGGGGTGCACGAGTTGCTCGTGCTCGGCGTGGCGGGTGCGCTCGCGGTCGCGTGGCACCTCCGAGACCGTTGGCGACTGCGTTCGCTCGCGATGGTGGGGCTGCCGCTGGTACCGATGTCGGCCGACCCCTCGCGCTCATCCGCAGCGGTGTCGCTGTGGCGGCTCGGGCTCGTCTTCCTCGAGATCGGCAGCGTGCTCTACGGCTCGGGGTACGTGCTGCTCGCGTTCCTGCAACGTCACCTGGTCGACGACCTCGGCTGGCTGACGGGGCAGCAGCTCCTCGACGCGGTCGCCGTCGGCCAGTTCACGCCGGGCCCCGTCTTCACGACCGCCACCTTCGTCGGATGGCAGGTGCACGGGATCGCGGGGGCGGCGATCGCGACCATCGCGATCTTCGCCCCATCGTTCGTGTTCGTCGGCTTCCTCGGCCGCATCGTGCCGTGGATGCGGCGCCGTCCCGTGGCACGGGCGTTCCTGTCAGGGGTCACGGTCGCGTCGCTCGGGCTGATGGCGGGTGTGCTCGTCCAGCTGGCGGACGACGCGCTCACCGACGTCGTGACGGTGGTGGTGGCGGCGGTCGCGCTCGTCGTGCTGGTGCGCACGAAGCTCAACTCCGCGTGGCTCGTGGGTGTCGGCGTCGCGATCGGCCTGGTGCACACCCTGCTGTGACCGGGCGATCGGGCCGGGTCAATCGGCCACGAAGCCCTTGAACGAGGTGCGCAAGTACTCGACGAACGACGGCGACACGCCCTCGGATGCGAGCACCTCGGCGGTCGCCGGTGCATGACGCGGCGAGAACGCTTCGTCGGCGGTGAGCTGACGGGGGTAGTCGTGGTGCAGGATCGCGACACGGCCGAGCGCGGCGATGTCGACCCCTCGGTCGAGCATCTCGTGCACGTCGGCCGGCTCGTGGATCTTGCCGGCGACCGCCAGGCGCACGGGGCCGCGCTCGACGCGCGTGAACACGTCGAGCAACGGCTCGCCGGCGAACACGCCGTCGGATGCGGGACGCCGCACGTCCCACAGCGACATGTCGACCAGGTCGACGGCGCCGGTGGCGATCAACCGCTCGTACACCTCGACCATCTCCTCGGTGACGATGCCGAAGCGATCGGACGACAGGCGGACGGCCAGCGCGAGGTCGGGTCCGCACTCGGCGCGGATGCCGTCGACGATGTCGAACAGCAGCCGGCTCCGGTTCTCGAGCGAACCGCCGAAACGATCGGCGCGGCGGTTGATCTCGGGCGACAGGAACTGGCAGATCAGGTAGCCGTGGGCGCCGTGGAGCTCGACGCCGTGGAACCCGGCGAGCTGGGCGCGACGAGCGGCGGCCACGAAGTCCGCGGTGACCTGCTCGACCTCGTCCGTCGTGAGCGCGCGGGCGCCGGTGGCGGCGTCCTCGCTCGGGCACACCGGTTGCGTGCCGATGAGATCGGCGGGCGAGCGCATCCCGGCGTGATGGAGCTGCACGTACGACACCGTGCCGGTCGTGTTCAGATCCGCGGCGAGCCGGGTGAGGCCGGGAAGGTGCTCGTCGCCGAACACGCCGAGCTGTCCGCCGAATCCCTGGCCCACGGCCTGCACGTGGGCGGCGCAGGTCATGGTGAGGCCGAACCCGCCCTGCGCTCGCAGCGTCAGCCAGCGGTGCTCGTCGTCCGACAACGTGCCGTCGGCGTGGCTCTGGCGGTTGGTGAGCGGGGCGAGCATGAGCCGGTTGGGCATCGCCGGGCCGTGCGCGAACGAGATCGGGTCCATCGGTGAGGTCACGGCGGCCACTGTGCCAGAGCGAGGTCGCGGGCCTACGATCGCCCCGTGCAGGTGCACCTCGCGCAGTTCAACACCGCCACGTTGCGCCGCCCGCTCGATCACCCCGAGTCGGCGAGCTACGTGGCGCTGCTCGACGAGACCAACGCCCGTGCCGAGGCCAGTCCAGGGTTCGTCTGGCGGCACGGCATCGACTCGCGCGACAGCTCGACCCAGGTGTACGACGACCCGCTCACGCTCGTGAACGCCAGCGTGTGGGAGAGCCTCGCCGCACTGCGCGACTACGCGTACAAGGGCTTCCACCGCGACGTGTTCCGCCGCCGGGCCGAGTGGTTCGACGCCTCCGGCGCGGTGATGTGGTGGATCCCGGCGGGCACCATCCCCGAGTTGCGCGAGTGCGTCGAACGACTCGAGTTCCTGCGACGCCACGGTCCGACGCCGTACGGGTTCGAGACCGGTCAGAAGGTGGCGCAGCTCGTGATGGTGGTGCGGTCGGCGGACGACCCCGAGGTGCGAGCGATCACCGGCGCGTCGTCGGCAGACGGGCTCGTGCACGTCGCACTGCTCGACGAGCGTGCGGTCGGTGTGGCTCGGTCGGTCGGCGACGAGGTGCGCATCTGGTCGTCGGCCGACGTGTCATTCGACTGGCTCGAGCCGGCGCTGCAGGTGCACGCTCGCTGCGCGCCCTCGGCGGCCTGACGCTCAGCCGCCGTACATCGACAGGATCATGCCGGTGAGCTCGCTCGGCTGCAGCTCGGACGGCCGGTAGCCCGGGGCGAACGTGCGCAGGTAGCGGCGACGGCCGTCGGGCTCGTGGATCCACGGCGGCAGCACCGAACGTGTGCGCACCCCGCGGGTCTCGAGCACGGCTCGCTGCAACCGCACGATGTACCGCTGGAAGTGCCACTGCGCCCGCAACGTGCCGACGATGCGGCGCAGGTAGCCGCCGGCCAGGTGCTCGTACGCGCCGAACGCGACGGTGCGGTGCTCGATCTCCTCGGCCGCGTGCCACGCCCACAGTTTCTGCCACTCGCCGAAGCGCCCGCCGAACTTCGAGTTGCCGCTGGCGGTGCGGTCGAACATGCTCATCGCCATCGCACAGGTCATCGCCTCGAAACCCTCGGCATACACCAGGTTGAACCGGTCGGACTTCGTGTCGTTGTACCGGTGGTAGTCGGCGTCGAGTTCGTCGAGAATGGCGCGGATCTTCGTGGCCGCCGGCTCGCCGAGTTGGCGCAGCACCATCTCGTTGACGCGGCGGTGGTTCTGGAAGTGCTGCGCCTCCTGGCCGATGAAGGCCTTCAGGTCGGCAGCCAGCACGGGGTCGGTGACCCGGTCGGCCACGGCCCGACACGTGCGGATGAGGTACGGCTCGAGCGCCGGCATCGTGAACGAGAACGCCACCAGATAGGCCTCGTCGAGCAGGTCGTCACCGGGCAGCACGTCGTCGAGTTCCTCGGGGAACTCGAACGTGACCCGCCGCACCGTGATGTCGCTCATGTGGTCAGGTTACGCGTCGTCGACGCCGTCCGGTTCGGTCGTCCCTCCTCCGGCGTCCGTGATGCTCTGGACGGTGGCGGGCGGGTCGGCCGACTCGGGTGCTCGGCCGTCGCGCGGTGGTTCTGTGGTGAGTTTCCGTCGTCTACGACCGAAACTCACCACAGAACGGGGGTGGCACGTTCTCGTCAGCCGAAACCGCCACTGACGGTCGTCCATGACGAGAACGGAGGTCGGCCGCCGAACACCGAGGAACGGCCGACCCGACGCCACCGTCCGGAGCATTCGTGGCGCTGCACGAGCACCGGCCGAATCGTCGGCCACCCGGGCGCCGGTACGATCCCTCGATGCGCAAGCGGGGGGAGCGGCGGAGCGCCGGGTCGATCGAGACGATGGCCTGGCGTCGGGTGCGCAATCCGTATCCGCCGGTGAAGGTGCTGAGCGACGACCACGTCGAGCAGATCCACCGGGCCTCGCTGCGATTGCTCGCCGACACGGGCATGCGCGTGCTCGATGCGGGTGCCCGCGAGCGCTACGCAGCCGCCGGCTGCGTGGTCGACGACCTGGTGGTGCGCTTCGACCCCGAGCTCGTCACCGAGTCGATCGCCCACGCACCCGCACAGTTCACGCTGCGCGCCCGCAACCCCGAGCGTGACCTGGTGGTCGGCGGCGATCACGTGGTGTTCGGCTCGGTCGGCGGGCCGGCGTTCGTGCACGACGTCGAACGCGGGCGCCGCTCGGGCACGCTCGACGAGCTGCGCGACTACTACCGCGTGATCCAGCAACTCGACATCGTCCACCACGAAGGCGGCGGTTCGTTCGAGCCGATGGACCTGCCGGCGGAGAGCCGTCACCTCGACGTGGTGCACGCCGCGATCCGTCACCTCGACAAGAACTGGCAGGGCATCCTGCTCGGTCGTCGTCGCGCGACGGACTGCATCGAGATGGCGGCCATCGCGCTCGGCACCGATCGTGACGGTCTCGCGCGGCAGCCGGCGCTGCTGGGCATCGCGAACACCAACACCCCGCTCACGCTCGACGTGCCGATGGCCGAGGGGATCATCACCTTCGCCGAGGCCGGACAGGCGGTGTGCATCACCCCGTTCACGCTGGCCGGCGCGATGGCGCCCGTCACGCTGGCCGGCGCGCTCGCACTGCAGAACGCCGAGATGCTGGCCGGCGCGACGCTCGTACAACTGGTGCGCCCGGGCTGCCCCACCGTGTACGGCTCGTTCACCTCGAACGTCGACATGCGGTCGGGCTCGCCGGCCTTCGGCACGCCCGAGTACACCAAGGCCGCGCAGGCGAGCGGTCAACTCGCACGTCGCTACGGCCTGCCGTTCCGGTCGTCGAACGTGACGGCCTCGAACACCGTCGATGCCCAGGCCGCGTACGAGAGCGCGATGTCGCTGTGGGGTGCGGTGATGGGCGGGGCCAACCTGGTGAACCACGCGGCCGGCTGGCTCGAGGGTGGGCTCACAGCGAGCTTCGAGAAGCTGATCGTCGACGCCGAGATGCTGCAGATGATTGCGTCGTATCTCGAGCCGATCGAGGTCGACGAGGCGTCGCTCGCGCTCGAGGCGATCGCCGGTGTCGGCCACGGTGGTCACTTCTTCGCCTCGCCGCACACGATGGAGCGGTACGAGTCGGCGTTCTACCGGCCGCTCATCAGCGACTGGCGCAACTTCGAGACGTGGAGCGAGCACGGCTCGGTCGACGCCACCGAGCGGGCGCACCGCGTGTGGCGCCAGCTGCTCGAGCAGGCGTCCGATCCCGAGCTCGACCCGGCGATCGACGAGGCCCTCACCGACTACGTCGCTCGCCGGAGCACCAGCTGATCAGAGCACCGCCGGGCCCGGTGCCTACGATCCCACCGTCCGACCCCAGGGAGGCTCACATGGACCCGCAGGCGAAGAAGCTGGCACTGCGTGCGATCAACTACGGCTTGCACGTGCTCACCACCACCGACGGCACCGACTACGGCGCCGGCGGCGTCAACTGGATCACCCAGGCGAGCTTCGACCCGCCGCTCGTCGTCGCCGCGGTGAAGGCCGACAGCGGCTCGGCGGCGATCATCGGGCGCACCGGTGCCTTCGCCGTCAACGTGCTCGCCGACGACCAGCTCGACATCGGCAAGGCGTTCTTCCGCAGCACGACGGTCGAGGGCGACACGCTCAACGGCCAGGCCTTCGAGCCCGGGCCGGCCACCGGCAGCCCGCTGATCACCGCGTGCCCGTACTGGTTCGAGTGCCGCGTCACCGACACCGTCGCCCGCGGCGATCACACGGTGTTCGTGGCCGAGGTGGTCGAGGCCGGCGTGCGCGACGAGTCGGCGACGCCGCTCGTGCTGCGCAGCACCGGCATGAACTACGGCGGCTGATCCCGCCGTGCGCGCGGTCCGCAGCCACGACCACCGGGTCGACGTCGTCGACCTGCCCGACCCGACCGCGCCCGCCGACGGCGTGGTGGTGCTAATCGCCGCGGCCGGCATCTGCGGGAGCGATCTGCACATGGTCGAACGGTTCGACCTGCCGGTCACGCTCGGTCACGAGTTCTCCGGCTTCCTGCCCGACGGTCGCCTGGTCGCCGTCGAACCGCTCGGCGCGTGCCGCACGTGCGCGGCGTGCCTCGACGGTCGTCCGTACCACTGCGAGCGCGGCGGGCTGAAGATGTTCGGCACCGCCTTCGACGGCGGGATGGCCGAGCGGTGCGTGGTGCCGGCCGAGACGATCGTGCCGATCCCCGCCGGGGTCGACCCGCGCGACTCGTCGCTCGTCGAACCGCTCGCCGTCACCGTGCACGCAGTGCGCATGGCCGGGTCGCTCGCCGGCTCGTCGTGCGTGGTGCTCGGCGGCGGCACGGTCGGGTTGTGCACGGTGCCGTCGCTGCAGGCGGTCGGCGTCGATCCCGTCGATCTCGTCGCGCGTCACGGTCACCAGATCGAGGCGGCGCAACGGCTCGGCGCCACGGTGGTCGAGCCGGCACGCTCGCGCTGGGACGTCGTGTTCGACGCGGTCGGTACCGAGGAGTCGCTCGCCCAGTCGTTCGACATGGTGAAGCCCGGTGGTCGCGTCGTCGTGATCGGCATCTACTGGGACGGCGGCGTGTCGATGCCCGGCTTCCTGTTCGGGATGAAGGAGATCCGACTGATCGCCTCGATGGTGTACGGCAGCGACGCGCACGGCCGCGACTTCGACCACGCGGCTCGCATCCTGGCCGCGCGGCCCGAACTCGGCCCGACGCTGATCACGCACCGCTTCCCGCTCGACGCCGCCGTCGAGGCCTTCGCCGTCGCCCGCGACCGTGCATCAGGCTCGATCAAGGTGATCCTCGAGCCCTGACGAGATCGTCCTGGGCGCCAGTCGTCGCGCGTGAGCTGCGCCGGTGAGTCGGAGGCGGCGCCCAGAACGATCGGGAATCGGTCCTGGGTGCCAGTGATGGAGCGTGAGCTGCGTCTGCGGGTCGGAGGTGGCGCCCAGGACGACCGTCGGTTCTGGGCGCCAGTCGTCGCCCGTGAGCTGCGTCTGCGAGTCGGAGGTGGCGCCCAGGACCACTGGGAATCGGTCCTGGGTGCCGGTGATCGGCGGTGAGCTGCGGCGGTGAGTCGGCCGTGGCGCCCAGAACGTTCGACGGCCGTGGCGATGCGGTCAGGCCGCGGTGAGCTTGACGATCTCGTCGCCGGGGGTGACCAGTCCGGGCACCACCACCTTGGCGCAGATGCCGCGAAGGCGGTGCTGCTTGCCGGTGATGCCGTTGATCCAGCGGTGCGCGGCGAGGCCGAAGCGACGGGTGAACTTGGCGCAGCCGGTGTGCGGCTTGGCGGTCACCTCGATCACCGCGGTACCGATCTGCAGGCGGGTGCCCGCCGGCAGGTTCTCGGGCGACAGGTCGAGGTCGACGAACAGTTGGTCGCCGGCGAGCGGCACCCGGTCGTCCGAGCCGGCCACGAGGCGGGCGCAGCGCCAGTTCATGATGTTGAGCTGCGCGTCGATCTCGGCGCTGCCGTCGGCGGTGCTGCGGCTGCCGCGGGCCGACCAGTTGTCGCCCACCAGACCGACCGCGAGGTCGAGCTCGCCCGACGCGAGCACCTCGCGCGTGTTCGTCTCGGGACGACGGACCACCATCTCGAGTCGGCCATGGTCGGTGGGCGAGCGGAGCACCTCGGCCAGCCAGCTCTCGGGGTCGACCTGCTGGTGCTGCTCCGGCGCGGGGCCGAGCGTCCAGTAGCCGGACATCAGCTCGCGGCTCCAGGCCGGCTGGATCACGTCGCCGCGCGGCCCGAACTCGGTCATGTACGGCTTGATGTCGAGCACCGGCGTGCCGTCGATCGCATCGAGCCCGCGCACCTCGACCACGCCACCCGGCCGCACCGCCATCAGTTCGCACACGGTGATGCCGATCCGGTTCGGCCGGTTCTTCGCCCGCTGCGCGAGGATGCCGACCTTCGGCCAGTCGGCGTTGCCGCGGGGGTGGCGACTCTCGCGCACCACGCCCTCGGGATCGACGCGGTCGAACACGTACACGACCTCGACGTGCGAGAAGTCGCGGAGCCCGGCGGTGGCGTCGGCACCGAGCAGCCCGAGGTCGAGCTGGATGCTGCTGTCGACGCGGTCCCAGTCGTCGTCGATCGCCTCGGTGCGCTCGTTGCGCACCGTGCCGATGGGGGTCATCTCGATGCTCACCGCGCCAGTGTTCCACGACGGCGCTCCCGCCGTCGGACGAGTTCCGGAGCGGCGCGCACGGCTCGTCCCGGTCCGACACGCCGTGGTACTCCGGTGTCATGACCGACGCACCCGTGAACCCGTTCGAGATCGTCGAGACCGAGGTGCTCGGCGTGCCGATGAAGGTGTTCGCCCACCAGCCCGGATCGCTGCGCCAGATCTGGGACCTGTCGGCCGCGTTCGGCGACCGGGACTTCTTGGTCTTCGAGCACGAGCGGATCACCTTCGCCGAGGCGCATCGGATGGTGCGAGTGCTGGCACACCGTCTGCTCGACGTGCACGGCGTGCGCCAGGGAGACCGGGTCGCGATCGCGACGCGCAACTATCCCGAGTGGGCGATCGCGTACTGGGCCACGGTGTCGATCGGTGCGGTCGCGGTGCCGCTCAACGCCTGGTGGACCGGTCCCGAGCTCGCGTACGGTTTGACCGACTCGGGTGCGGTGCTGCTGTTCGCCGACGACGAGCGTGCCGAGCGGCTCGAACCGCACCTGGCCGACACGGCCGTGCGTGCGGTCGTGCTCATCCGGTCCGACCGCAGCCTGCCCAACGGCGAGCAGTTCGCCGACGCGGTCGCCGGCGACGCTCCGCCGATTCCGCCGGTCGAGATCGCGCCCGACGACGACGCGACGATCATGTACACCTCGGGCACCACCGGCCGGCCGAAGGGTGCGGTGCAGACGCATCGCAACTTCGGCGCGTTCCTGATGAACGGCGTGTACCGCACGGCGATGGCTGCCGCTGCAGCGCCGCCGCCGAGCACACCGCCGCTGCCGCCGGCCACCCTGCTCACGTTGCCGCTGTTCCACGTCGGCGGCCTGCAATCGTTCCTGCTGCCGTTCACGGCGAGCGGCGGCAAGGTCGTGCTCATGTACAAGTGGGACGCCGACGAGGCCGTCGAGCTGATCGAGCGCGAAGGGGTCACCTCGCTCGCAGGTGTGCCCACCACGGTGTTCCAACTGCTCGAGGCGGCCGCGGCCAAGGGGGTCGAGCTGGCGTCGCTGACCGGCCTGTCGTCGGGGGCCACGCTGGTGCCGCCCGAGCTGGTGCGACGCATCGACGAGCAGAGCAAGTCACGGGTCGCACCCGGCAACGGCTACGGCCTCACCGAGACGTCGGGTGCGGCGATCGCCAACTTCGGCGCCGCCTACGTCGCCCGTCCCGACAGCGTCGGGCTGCCGATCTCACCGGTGATCGAGGTGCGCATCGCGGGTGACGACGGCAATCCGTTGCCCGTCGGCGAGGTGGGCGAGATCTGGCTGAAGGGACCGACCGTCATCCGCGGCTACTTCAATCTGCCCGAAGCGACGGCGGCGGCGTTCCACGACGGCTGGTTCCGCACGGGCGACGCCGGCAAGCTCGACGACGAGGGCTACCTGTACGTGGTCGACCGGTTGAAGGACGTCGTCATCCGTGGCGGCGAGAACATCTACGCCGCCGAGGTCGAGGCGGCGCTGTACGAACACCCCGACGTCACCGAGGCGGCGATCGTCGGCATCCCGCATCCGCGGCTCGGCGAAGAGGTCGGTGCGGTCATCCGTGTGCGCGAGGGGTCGGCACTGAGCGACGACGACGTGCGCGCTCACGTG
>WBZL01001517.1_pt1 | contig 24265 bp, 27 predicted proteins | sample 5204291 | NCBI WGS metagenome assembly WBZL01 (sample SAMN12344345, study PRJNA552823) | activated sludge metagenome | biome: Activated sludge suspended growth; feature: Nitrification reactor; material: Wastewater; isolation source: activated sludge from nitrification reactor of wastewater...
TGCCGCATCATCGGTGACCCGGCCGCTCCGAAACCCCAATCCGTCTCGACTACGGACCATCCCTCGCCGGGAGCCTCTCCTACGCTTCTCCGCCAGCTATCGGCGGGTTTTGACCGCCACTGACAGCAGACCAACATTGCGGATTCTCCATTGCTAGACAATCTGCAAGCGTGCGAGAATGACCACCGCGATACATTGAGTAGCTGGGCGAGTAGCTAGGCGATGAGACAGGAAATGAAAGCCTTGCCAATAAAGCGATACAGTAAATTTTAGACATTATATTCTGCAATCTCTGACCGCCGCTTGACCGGAGGCCTGCAACACTGGTGGCACTTGGGTCCGGAACCCGCAGGCCGACCAGTTACACGAGCAGCAAGGACCGCTGAAATCCGGTACCATCCAGGAAGTTTTCAGGGCGCTACACTGCAATGGCCATCATCTCGCCTTACCGAAACAAACGCATCCTGATCATCGACGACGTGGCCGAAATGCGTAGCTCGATCCGCAGCCAGGTGAGCAGTCTGGGCGTCGAGCAGACCAGCGTTGCGGGGACCGTCCGGGATGCGCTCGAAATGCTCAAGACCAGCAATCGATTCGACATCATTCTTTGCGACTACTACCTCGGCGGCGCGACCGACGGTCAGCAGTTTCTCGAATATGTCCGCTCAAGCGGGATCATCAGCCGGTCGACACTGTTCCTGATGATCACCGCCGAACAGAGCTACACGTCGGTGATTACCGCCGCCGAGTGTCTGCCGGACGACTACCTGCTGAAACCCTTCACAGCGGATGCCCTCAAATCGCGTATCGATCGTTTGCTGGAAAAAAAGCGGCGACTGGCACAGATTGACAAGCTGCAGGACCAAGGCCGCTGGCAGGAAATGATCGTGGCCTGCGACGAAATTATCGCCGCGAAGGACAAATTCCTGTTGGACGCCCTGCGCGTCAAGGGCAACGCTCTGATCATGACCCAACGTTTTGACGAAGCCGTCGAATTCTACCAGCGCGCTCTGCAGATACGCTCGATGCCCTGGGCAAAACTGGGGCTGGCCAAGGCGTACCAGAGTAGTGGCCACCTGGAGCAGGCAAAGCATATGCTCAATGAGCTGCTGGCCGAGACACCGCGTTTTCTGGCGGCCTACGATGCCTTGGGCTGCCTGCTCCGGGAATCCGGGGAGTCCGACAGCGCACTCCGGGTTCTCGACAAAGCCTGCGAGATGTCCCCCAATTCACTGGCCCGCCATCGTGCGATTGCCGGGATTGCTGAAGAGACTGCAGATTTTGGTCGCGTCGAGAAAGCGCTGCGCACCGTCGTCCAGAAGACACGCAACTCGCCATTGCGCGACCTCAACGACTACGCCAATCTTGGCAATGCGCTGACCGAGCTCGGCGACACCGAACAGGCGATTTCCCTGATCAGCGAGGCCAAGAACAGCTTCCGGAATACCGGGGACACCACCTTGCTGGCTGCGGTGGAAGCGGTCGCGCAGCACAAGGCGGGCAATCCGGAACTGGCGCAGCAGGCGTTGGAACGGGTCATGCAGGGAGGGACCCAGGGCCTGTCGGAAGCGGCGAAACTGGCTGTTGCCAAGGCCTGCCTGGTTCACGGTCGGCACGACGAAGCCGAGAAGATACTCAAGGATGTCGTCCAGAACAATCCGGACCAGACCGTCCTGCATGCCAGCATCACCCAGATGATGAAAACCCACGGCAATGCCGAGCGTGCGGAAACGCTGATCAGCAACAGCAACGCAGAGATCATCCAGATCAATGACGAGGCCGTCCGAAAGGGACAGGCAGGTGATTTCAAAACCGCCGCGGCGATGCTCAGGGAGGCCGCGGAACGTTTGCCCGGCAACCCGCAGATTATCGCCAACGCCGCCTATGCGCTGTTCCTCGATGTCTACACCAATGGGGTTGACGCGGACAAGCTGAGCGATGCACATCGCTACCATCAGATGCTGCTGGCCAAGAACCAGCGCCATCCCCGGCTGGGTCCAATTGCCACCCTGGTGGCGAAGATCCAGCGCAAGTACAAGCTGCCGGCCATCTCATGAAGTCCGTAAAAGCCATTTCGGTTTTACCCATGCATCAGGAGCATTCATGAAATTCTGGTCATGCGTTCTGGTCATGCTCGCCAGCGCGCTGCTGTCCACCGGCGGCCTGGCCGCTGAGCCGCTGCTCAAGTTCGGCGTCGGCCTCTTCCAGCCGAACCGGGACAAGAACGATGCCACCTATCGCCCGCTCGCCGATTACCTCGCGGCCAGGCTCAATCGACCGGTCGTACTGCGCACCGTCGATAGCTGGGAAGGTCTGGCCAAGTCTCTTGCCAACGGTGAAACCGACATCGCCCTGATGGGACCCTGGGGCTATGTGCTCGCCAACAACGAAGCGGGCTCGCAGGTGGTGGCCAGCATCCTTTACGACAATAAGCCCGAATATCATGCGATCATCGTTACCCATCCCGATTCTGGAATCCAGACGGTTGCCGATCTCAAGGGTAGGACCTTCGCCTTCGGCGACAAGGGATCCACTTCCGGCTACCTGATCCCGCTGCACTTCTTCATGACCCAGGGGATCAATCCAGACAGCTATTTCGCCAAGGTGCTGCATGCTCCGCACCAGGCGATTGAAACACAGGTGACACAAGGCGTCCTGGATGCCGGTGCCGACTACAACCGCAACCGCACGGCGATGATCGAACAGGGGCTGATCCGGGCAGATCAGTCGAAGATCATCTGGCAATCGGCGCCGTTGCCGAACGACGCCGTGGCCGTCAGTCGGGCACTGTTCGCCGACCAGGCACTGGTTGCCCGTCTGCAGGCAGCGTTGCTCGACGTCGGCCAGGCCCTGAATACGCAGCCCAATCTGTTGCCACCCCATTACACCGGCTTTGTGATCCGCGACAACGGTTTTTACAAACCAATCCGTGATGCCGGTCTGGCCACCGGCAAACTGCGGCCGAAGTGACGCGTAGCTGGTGCGCGCGCCTTGCCGAGCGCCTGGCGAAGGGTTGCAGCGGTCGCTCTGCTTTTCTCGCTCTGACCCTGATCTACTTCCTGCTGGTCGCAGCCTGTTTTGGTTCACTGGCTGGAGAAGGGGAGTTGTCGCTGGGGCGTAACCCGGTTCGAAACCTGTTGAGGACCGCGGTAGAGTTCGCCCGCCCGAGTTTCGTCGATGTCTGGTTGGGCAACCCGGAATTCGCGTATCGCAGCGATGACGGCACGCTGCTGCGTGTCGAAAATCGCCGCACGGTCGAACTGGAGTACCTTGCCGGGCTCGCTGGCGCTACCTGGACGACGATACGCATTGCTACCCTGGGATCATTGCTCGGCGCCGTGCTGGCCTTGCCGTTGGCGGTACTGACGGCGCGCAACCTGGCGGCGCCGGGGAAACTTGCCTGGCTGGCGAAAGCCACTCTCGACGTCGCACGTTCGATCCACACCCTGGTTTTTGGTCTGGTGTTGGTCGGAATCGTCGGCCTCGGGCCGACTGCCGGCATCCTGGCCATCGCTCTGCACAGCATGGGCAGTTATGGGAAACTCTTCGCCGAGTCAATCGAGACTCTCGACATCGCCTCGATCGATGCGGTGCGCAGCGTTGGTGCTGGGCCGGTACAGGTGTTCTTCAATGCCATCTGGCCCGCTGTCCTTCCCCAGTTTGTATCCAGCCACCTCTATATCTGGGAGTTCAACATCCGTGATTCGACGATTCTCGGCATCATCGGCGCAGGTGGCCTTGGCCTACTGATCACCGAAGCCATCTCGCTCTTTCAGTGGGGACGGCTGGCGACGGTGCTGATCGTGGTTGTGTTCCTGGTTGCCTCTTTCGACGCCATCAGCCGGCGCATTCGCCTGGCTCTGCTGTGAGCGCCGCCGCATCCTCTGCCGTCATCTCACTGCAAGCCGTGACCTGTGTCGCGGAGGGGCGCGCCTTGCTCGACATCAACGAACTCAGTATCACCGAGGGCGAGCGCATTGCCATCGTCGGTCACAATGGGGCCGGCAAGTCGACCCTGCTGAGACTGCTGAGCGGCTTCATGCGACCCGCGCATGGTACGCTGGACGTGCTTGGCCACGCGCTGGCAGAACCCATGTCCGCTACCGAGTTGCGCGCGCTGCGCCAGGAAGTGGGACAGGTATTGCAGGGCCTGCATCTGGTTGCCCGGCTGTCGGCACTGGAAAACGTGCTGATCGGCGGTCTCGGCCGCGTGCGCGGCTGGCGCGGCTGGACGCGTTGCTATCCGGCACACGAAACAGAGCTGGCAGCACAGGCCTTGCAAGCGGTTGCTCTTCTGGACCGCGCGCATACCCGTACAGACCGGCTGTCGGGTGGCGAGAAGCAGAAGGTGGCGATCGCCCGTCTCCTGATGCAGCGGCCGCGCCTGATTCTTGCCGATGAGCCGACCGCCGCTCTCGATCCCTCGGCTGCCGCCGAGGTGTGCCAGTTGTTGGTCGGGGCTGCCCGGCAAGCGACGCTCATCAGCGTCGTCCACAACCCCGTGCTGCTGCCCTTGCTGGCCGGCCGGGTGATCGGCCTCAGGCAGGGGCGGATTGCCTTCGACCTGCCGCTTAACGATCTCGATCATCAGGAACTGGCCAATCTTTATCAGCGCTAGTGATGGTTCATGCTGACTCCCGTCCAGGGGCGCGGGGAAGCACGCCTGTTTGCGTGCCCGCGGTTACTGTTCGTCCTCATGATGGGCAAGAGTGCGCTGCATCAGCGCGAAGAACCGGTCGTAGAATGGCCCGGCAGGGATCGTTTCGCTGGCTACCTTGACCAGCGAATCTTCGCTGGGCGTCAGCGGAATCGAGACCGAGCCGATTGCGCTGACGCCGACGGTCGCCGAGTTCGGGTTCTTCTTGAGCACGTAGCGGTCCTGAATGGCGTTCACATACACGGTCGAGAGCTTGCCGAGACGGCCTTCCGGGGCGCAGACGACATTGAACGCAATCTGTACATGCACCTCGCTTTCGGGCTGGAAATGCTTGCTAGCACTGATGAAATCAGGTTTCACCGTAGTCGGTAGGTAGCCTTGGCTGAGCAGCGTCCGGCGCGCAGCCTCACAGGTTGCTTCGGCGCTGGCGTCAAACAGTCGCGAGAAAGTCTCGTTGGCTTCGAAACCTTCGTTCTGGTAAACCGCGACCCTGCCCGGCGTGCTGCCACAGCCGGACAGCAGGCCGGTCAGAAGCAGCAACATGCCGACAATGACTCGAATCAATGCGCCTCATCCCAGTTCATGCCGACGCCGACATCGACTACCAGTGGCACGCGCAGGGCAGCCCATTCAGTCATCAGGCGCGGCAGTTGGGCGCGGACCCAGGGCAACTCGGCTTCCGGGGCTTCCAGGACGAGTTCGTCATGCACTTGCAGCAGTAGCCGCGTCTGCAGGCGCTCGGCGTCGAGCCAGCGCTGCACGACGATCATCGCTGATTTGATCAGGTCGGCAGCCGATCCCTGCATCGGTGCGTTGATCGCTGCGCGTTCGGCGCCCTGACGGCGCGCGGGCAGGCTGGAATGGATTTCGGAAAGCCAAAGACGACGCCCGAAAACGGTTTCGACATAACCTTGGGCCTTGGCCGCCGCACGCGTTTTTTCCATGTAGGCGGCAACGCCCGGATAGCGCGCGAAATAGCGCTCGATATACGCTTGCGCGGCACCGCGTGTCAGGTCGAGCTGACGGGCGAGGCCAAAAGCGCTCATGCCGTAGATCAGCCCGAAGTTGATGACCTTGGCGACACGACGCTGGTCGGGGCCGACGTCGCCCGGCGCGACGCCAAAAATCTCGGCGGCGGTGGCACGATGTACGTCTTCACCCTGGGAAAAGGCTGCGAGCAGACGCGCGTCTTCCGAGAGGTGCGCCATGATTCGCAGCTCGACCTGTGAATAGTCGGCTGAGACGATGCGGCTGCCCGGCGGCGCGATGAATGCCGCGCGAATGCGCCGTCCTTCGGTGGTGCGCACCGGGATGTTCTGCAGATTGGGGTCGCTTGAAGCCAGCCGGCCGGTCACTGCGACCGCCTGCGCGTAGCTGGTGTGCACACGGCCGCTGCTGGCATTGACCATTTTCGGCAGCTTGTCGGTATAGGTGCCCTTGAGTTTTGCGAGCTGTCGCGATTCGAGCAGGATCTTTGGCAACGGGTAGTCGAGCGCAAGTTCAGAGAGCACCTCCTCGTCGGTCGACGGCGTTCCCGAGGCAGTCTTCCTTTTCACGGGCAGGCCAAGCTTGTCGAACAGGATTTCGGCCAGTTGTTTGGGCGAGTTGAGGTTGAACGGCTGGCCGGCCGCTACGTGCGCCTTCGCTTCGAGTTCAAGCAGGCGTTTGCCGATTTCGTGGCTCTGCTGCTTGAGCAGTTCGGCATCGATCAGGACGCCGGTTCGTTCCATGCGAAAAAGGATGTCGCGTACCGGTATCTCGATGTTTTGATAAATGTACCGCAGACCGGCGTCGGCGGCGATCTGCGGATACAGCCGTTCGTGCAGACGCAGGCAGAGGTCGGCGTCTTCGGCGGCATACCCGGAAGCCTGGTCGATCGCCACCTGGTCGAAGCCGATCTGCTTCGCGCCCTTGCCGCAGAGTGCCTCGTAGGGGATCGTCGTGAGGCCGAGGTGGCGGGTCGCGAGCTGGCCGAGATCGTGACCGCGAACACCGTCCTTGCCGGATTCGAGGACATACGATTGCAGCAGGGTGTCGTGTTCCACACCAGCGAGATGAATGCCGTGGTTGGCCAGCACATGCTGGTCGTACTTGAGGTGCTGGCCGATCTTCGCGTGTCGTGGCGATTCGAGCCAGGGTTTGAGACGCGCCAGCACTTCGGCGCGCGGCAGTTGCGCCGGTGCATCGGGGTAGTGGTGGGCAAGCGGCAGGTAGACCGCTTCTCCAGGCCCGACCGCCAGCGATACGCCGACGAGGCGGGCGGCGAAGGGGTCGAGGCTGGTGGTTTCGGTATCGAGCGCGGTCAAGGGTGCGTTCCCGATCTTCTCGAGCCAGCGCTCGAAAGCCGGCCAGTCGAGGATCGTTTGGTAAGCCGCGCGGTGCGCAGCGGAGGCCAGCTGGTCGGCCTGGGTGCTCGGCGCAGCGGCCGGCAGCGCGCCATCGTCCATCGTCATGCGACTGGCGCCATCGTCCTGTCCCTGTACTTCCTTGAGCCAGCTGCGCAACTCGTAGTGCGAGAAAATTTCGATCAGTCGTTCGCGATCGAGGGGGCGGGGCTTGAGGTCGGACGGCGCCAGCGCCAGGTCGAGGTCACGGCGCACCGTCACCAGGCGGCGTGCCAGCGGCAGGAAATCGAGTGCTCGCCGCAGGTTCTGCCCGACGATACCGCCGATGTCAGGCGCGGCAGCGATCACCCCGTCGAGCGAACCGTACTGCGCGAGCCATTTGATCGCCGTCTTGGCGCCGACCTTGTCGACACCGGGAACGTTATCGACCGTGTCGCCGATCAGCGCCAGGTAGTCGACGATGCGTCCTGCCGGCACGCCGAATTTTCTGATCACGCCAGCTTCGTCGAGCAATTCGTTGCTCATCGTGTTGACCAGGCTGACCCGTGGGCCGACCAGTTGTGCGAGATCCTTGTCGCCGGTCGACACTACCACCTGTACGCCCTGAGCCGCCGCCTGTGTCGCCAGCGTACCGATCACATCATCGGCTTCGACGCCGTCAAACATCAGCAGCGGCCAGCCAAGTGCCTTGATCGCCGCGTGCAGGGGTTCGATCTGGCGCACCAGATCATCGGGCATCGGCGGGCGGTTGGCCTTGTACTGCGGGTACCAGTCGTCGCGGAAGGTCTTGCCCTTGGCGTCGAAGACGCAGCCCTTATAGTCGATTCCCGACGTCTGGTAGTCGCTTTCGAGGCGGCGCAGCATGTTCAGTACGCCATGCAGCGCACCGGTTGGCTCGCTCTGCGTCGTGCGCAGGTCGGGCATGGCATGAAAAGCGCGATAAAGGTAGGACGATCCGTCGACCAGTAGCAGGGTGGGCATGGGCGGGCCATAAAGGGATTGGAAGGGCGTGACTTGGTCGCTAGAGCGTGAGGCCATGGGCAGGTCGCTTCTGTCCGTCCGGCGAGTTCCCGGCATTATCGCAGAGTTCCTTCATGTGAAAGTCGCGTGCGACGCACGCCTCTCCCTCCTTACTGTTTGCGGGGGCGAAGGAGGGGTTTTGCGGAGCACTGCGCGGCGCCGCCGCAGTCGGCCCGCGCTGCAGCGTGGGCCGTGAGAGGGAGCAGGAAAGAGGAAAACGGTCATGACTTCCATGATCGGGGGGCCCGGAAGAGTCATGACCGTTAGGTCGACGACCCTGTCGCCATCGGCTCGGCAAGCGCAGGCTGCTGCTCAATCTATACTACAATTCACTTTGATCGGTGAACTGCTCACTGATCGATTAATCACCCAGGGATATTCCTCATGCGTCGCTTTCTCGCCCTCTTTGCCCTGCTGATGGTCGCTGCCGCGCCGGCGTCTGCCCAGAACCGGACGGATTTGCAGCCCTTGCCGGCAGTCCCGCCGCCGCCGCCGGAGATGGCGCCCTTTGATGCGGCCTTGGAACCGGAGGTGACGATCATCAAACGCGAAGGCGATACCGTCGAGGAACACCGGATCAAGGGCAAACTCTACAAGATCAAGGTGACACCGGCGCACGGTGTTCCCTACTACCTGGTTGACCGGGAGGGTGACGGAAACTTCAGCAGGGAGACCATGGGGACTCCCGATCTCAGTGTCCCCACCTGGGTGATCGGGACCTTCTGACGATCTGTCCGTCCTTGCTATCGTCCATCCGCGCCTGACGCCATGTCGGTGTTCACCCCGCTGAGTGCCGAGCAGGCGGCAGCCTGGCTTGAGAACTACGCAGTGGGTACCCTGCAGACACTCGCCGGAATTGCCGAAGGCGTCCAGAACACGAACTTCTTTCTCGACACGACGCTTGGCAGTTACGTACTGACCATTTTCGAGCAGGCTCCGGGTGAGCAACTTTCTTTTCACATGCAATTGCTGGCGCACCTGGCTGGGCAGGGCATTCCCTGTCCGGCACCTGTTGCCAACCGCCGTAACGAGTACTTCGGCCAACTCCAGGGCAAGCCGGCAGTGCTCGTCAGCCGGCTGCCGGGGAGCACCGAGAGCAATCCGAACCTGGCACAATGCGCGGCGATCGGTGGCATGCTGGCCGAGCTGCATGTCGCCGCGCAGACCTGCCCGATCCAGTCGGCACATCAGCGCGATGGCGCTTGGTGCACGCGCGTTGCTGTACAGATCGAGCCCTGGTTGGATCGGGACGATGCTGAACTGTTAGGTGACGAAGTGCGGTATCAGCAGCGCGCGCGGCCGATTAACCTGCCGCGTGGCATCATCCATGCCGATCTGTTTCGCGACAACGTTCTCTTTGTCGGCGACCAGGTGAGCGGCCTGCTCGACTTTTATTTTGCGGGTGTCGACGACCTGCTGTTTGATCTGGCGGTGACCGTGAACGATTGGTGTGCCACTGCGACTGGCGGGCTCAACAGCGAACGCTGCGCCGCACTTCTTGCCGCTTATGGCCGGCGGCGTCCATTGTCGGCCAGCGAGCAGGCCGCCTGGCCAATATTGTTGCGCGCAGCCGCACTGCGTTTCTGGACCTCGCGCCTGTACGATCACCATTTGCCACGGCCCGGCGAACTGGTCATCAAACGCGATCCGGATGCCTACCGTAGCATCCTGCTGGCGCGGCGCACACTGGACTGTCACGACGGCCGGCTGGTGGCCGCAGCCGCGCAGGGTGGCTAGCATCAGCTATCGTCAGGTCTGCGCCCACATGCTCAAGGAATCCTTTCCGATCCCCGCGCCAATGTTCAACGGCGCTAGCCGCTGCGTCGATGTCGGCAATGTCTTCGACTGGTTCAGACAAGGCTGGGCGATCTTTCTCGCCAATCCGGGGGTCTGGATGACGATGACAGTCATCCTGATGGTCATTTTGTCTGGTTTGGCGATTGTTCCCTGGTTTGCCGAAGCCGCAGCTTGTTTGCTGACGCCCCTTCTGGCTGCCGGTCTCTTGCTCGCCTGCAGGAAAATAGAGCGCGACCAGAAGCTCGAAATCCGCGATCTTTTCGCCGCTTTCCAGAGCCACTCCGGTGGCCTGGTGGTGCTCGGGGTGTTCTACATGCTGGCCATGCTCGGCGCGGGGCTGCTGGGCGCGCTGCCGTCGCGGATCCTCTGCGCGCTGATTGCCCTGTCCATTTGGTTTGCATCGGCGCTGATGGTCTTCAACAGATTGCAGCCGGTCGACGCGCTCAAGGCGAGCATCCGTGCCTGCCTCAAGAACTTCCTGGTTTTTCTGGTCTACGGTCTGATCAGTCTGATACTCTGCTTCTTCGCAGCGTTGCCCATCGGGCTCGGCTTCCTGGTTCTCGGGCCGGTGCTTGCCGGTTCGGTGTATGCCTCCTATCGTGATATTTTCATTGCCGTCTGAGCGACCTGATGACATGCAAGCACTGACTCTTCCTGCTGCCCAAGGCTGGCGCTGGCTGGCCGATGGTTTTCGGATCTTTCGCAAGAATCACCTGATGCTCACTTTTCTGGTCGTCAGCTATTGGGTATTGATGGCTCTGGTGAATATCATTCCCGTGCTCGGCACGGTGGCGACGACGCTGTGCATCCCGGCCTTTTCGGTCAGTCTGATGAATGCCTGCCGCCGCATCGAGCAAGGTGCGCCCCTTTCTCCGCGGCTTCTGTTCTCGGGTTTTGCCAGCAACCTGCGCGGCTTGCTGATCCTGGGGGCTCTCTATCTGGCGGCAACGGTCGGGATTCTCGCCGTTTCCGGGCTGGTAGACGGCGGTGCGCTGATGGCAATGATGCTGGCCGGCCAGAAACCTGCTGAGGGGGTGGTAAACGATGGCAGCCTGCTGCTGGCCACCCAGATCGCGCTACTCTTCTTGTGTCCGCTGATCATGGCCTATTGGTATGCGCCGGTGCTCGCCGGCTGGCATGGCTTGCCGCCTGCCAAGGCGCTCTTCTTCAGTTTCGTCGCCTGCTTGCGCAACTGGCGCGCCTTTCTGGTTTATTCGTTGGCCATCATGGTTGTCGCGACCTTGCTGCCCGGGCTTTTCATCGGCATTCTGGCGACCCTGCTGCCCGGCAGCGCAGCGCTGTTGGCGGTGCTGATGACGGCATTGCTGATCCTCGTTCTTGCGCCAACGCTGTTTGCCAGCTTTTACATCAGTTACCGCGACGTTTTCGTCACCATTGAAGACAATGCCTGATCGCTCCAGCGACCGGCCCCTGGGAATTTTTGGTGGCACCTTTGACCCGGTTCATTACGGTCACCTGCGTCTTGCCGAAGAGGCTGCAGACGCTCTTGATCTCGCCGGGGTGCGCTGGATTCCAGCCGGTCAGCCGGCGCTGCGCAGCAGGCCGCAAGTGATCGCGCGACAGCGCTTGGCGATGGTGCGCCTGGCGATTGCCGACAACCCGCGCTTCTCGGTCGATGCCGCCGAGGTCGAAGCGGATCGGCCAAGTTTCACCGTGCCAACCCTGGAACGCTTGCGCCAGCTCGATCAGTGTGGGAGGCAACGGCCACTGGTGCTGCTGGTAGGTGCCGACGCCTTTGCCGGCCTGCCCGCTTGGCATCGCTGGCGGTCGTTGTTCGATCTGGCGCACCTCGCGGTTGCGCAGCGTCCTGGGTTTCCGATCGATGGTGCCAGTCTGCCGGCAGATCTGGCGAGCTGCTATCGTGACCGCTTCTCTGCCAGTCCGGCAGCATTGGCCGAATCGCCCGCCGGACGTATCGTCCCCTTCACGATGAGCCAGTTGGCGATCTCGGCGACACAGATTCGCGGCCTGTTGACGAAGGGCCGCAGTTCCCGCTACTTGCTGCCCGACGAAGTCATCGCTTATATTCAAACCGAAAACCTTTACCCGGAGTACTGATTTGCCCATACCATTGCCCCAACTGGAAAAACTCGTGGTCGACGCGCTTGAAGACATCAAGGCCCGTGATATCGAGGTCATCAATACCAGTCGCCTGACCGCACTTTTTGACCGCATGGTCATCGCCTGTGGCGACTCCAACCGTCAGGTCAAATCGTTGGCCCAAAACGTTCAGGACAAGGTTCGTGCCGCCGGCGGGCAAGTCCTCTCCTGCGAAGGCGAGGCACTCGGCGAGTGGGTGCTGATCGACCTCGCCGACATCATCGTGCATGTCATGCAACCGGCCGTTCGCAGCTATTACAAATTGGAAGAATTGTGGGGTGGTAAGGGACCGTTACGCGTGCAGAGGATTGCCGTCGAGGCTACGGTCACCGGTGGGGAATGAAACTCGCCATCCTCGCGGTCGGCCACAAACCGCCCGTATGGGTGGCCCAGGGCTGCGCCGAGTACGTCAAGCGCATGCCCCGCGAATTGCCTTTGTCGATCGTCGAAGTCAAACCGGAACCACGGGGATCGAAAAGTCGAGAACAATTACTCGCCGCCGAGAAGGTCCGCCTGCTGATGGCCTTGCAGGGTTATCAGCGAATGGTCATACTTGACGAGCGCGGCGCCGATCTGCCGACGCTGCAACTTGCCGATCGCCTCGCTTGCTGGATGCGCTCCGGGGGGGCGACGGCCTTCGTCATCGGTGGTGCCGATGGCATTGACGAAGCCTTGAAACAACAGGCCGACGAAGCGATTCGCTTGTCGAGCCTGACCTTGCCTCATGCCTTGGCGCGGCTGATTCTCTGTGAACAGCTTTATCGCGCGATCAGCATCGTCCGCAATCATCCTTACCACAGGGAGAGTTGATTGATGTCCGTCGACATGCCGTATTCGCGCCTGCATCTGGCTTCGCGTAGCCCACGCCGGCGCGAACTGCTGACACAAATCGGTGTTGCCTTCGATACCATCCTGCCACGCAATTCACCCCGTGACGACCCTGCCCTAGACGAAACACCGCTGCCCGGTGAGAACCCGAACAGCTACGTCGAGCGTATCGCTCGCAGCAAGGCGGAACATGGCTGTCGTGTTGTTCGTTGGCGAAAGCTCTTCCCGCAACCGGTTCTGGCAGCGGACACCACGGTCGAACTGGCCGGCGAACTGATCGGCAAACCGCGTGACGCCGAGGATGCCAGGCGTATCCTGAAGCGCTTGTCCGGCGACACGCATCGAGTCCTGACGGCAGTGGCCATCGGCTTCGAAGATTGCATCGAACTGGCCCTGTCGATCAGCGAGGTGCGTTTTCGCCTTCTCGATGATGACGAGATTCGTCACTATGTCGCCAGCGGCGAAGCGATGGACAAGGCTGGCGCTTACGGCATCCAGGGGCGTGCCGGCATGTTCATCGAGTATCTGGCGGGCAGCTACAGCGGCGTGATGGGTTTGCCGCTATGCGAAACGGCACAGTTGCTGAAGCACTTCGGTTTCAGACTGTAGCTAACGCTTTTCGAAGATCGGGAATACCGATCATGGGCAGCAGCGGCAGCGAATATGACGACATCGGTACGCAGGTGTTCGCCGAGCAGATCGCCATGATCTATCGGCTGACGCCTCACCTGCTGGCGATGTCGATGATCGGTTCGACGCTGGTCCTGCTCACGCTCTGGCCGTCGGCGCCACACGCGCTGGTGCTGGGCTGGTACGCACGGCACCATCATGAGGTTCGTACGCCGAGGAATGGCGTGCTGCTCGGCATTGCCGAACTGCTGTTTGCCACACCGCTGTCGGAGCAGCAGCGCAGTCTTCTCGATACCCTCTACCGTTCTGGCCAGGGCCTGCTGGGGATGATCAACGACATCCTCGACTTCTCCAAGATCGAAGCCGGCAAACTGGAACTTCGGAAGGAAGACTTCAACCTGCAGCGCCCTGCTCGGAGAGCTGGTCAATGGATTCGGCGCCACTGCTGGCAGCAAGGATGTGGCCCTCTCCGTGCATATTGCCAACAATATCCCAAGCAGCGTGCATGGCGATGCGCTGCGCCCTCGTCAGGTACTGACCAACCTGGTCGGAAACGCGATCAAGTTTACTGAATCGGGGGAGGTTTCGGTGTCGGTCTCCTCTTGGAGAGCAACGCTTGTGCTTTTCCGTACGGGACTCCGGCGTTGGTTTGTCAGCAGAAGATAGGACGCACATTTTCGACGCCTCTACCCAGGCCGATTTTTCGCACGCGCGTCGCTACGGCGGTACCGGGCTTGGCCTGGCAATCTCCCAGCAGATCGTCACCTTGATGGCCGGCGCGATGGGTGCCGACAGTACGCCGGGCAAGGGATCGACCTTCTGGTTCGAGGTGCCGTTTCAGGCTGCCCAGCAAAACCCGGCCAATGCGGCAGCACGGCCACTCGCTTCAGCCGTCGAACGGCGTCTGTCAGGGCAGGTGCTGCTGGTTGAAGACAACGCCGTCAACCAACTGGTCACGCAAGCGTTTCTTGAAGCTTTCGGATGGCAGGTCAGTCTGGCTGAAAATGGACTGCAGGCGGTTGAAAGAACCGCCGTCCAGCGCCTTGATCTTGTCCTGATGGATTGCCAGATGCCGGAACTCGACGGTTTCGAAGCAACTCGACGGATCCGGGCTCGTGAACGGGCACTGGGTACCAGCGAGCAGTATGGCATCCCGATCATCGCCCTGATGGCCAACGCCTTTGAAGGTGACCGCGAGCGCTGCTTCAGTACCGGCATGAATGATTTCATCGCCAAACCGTTCAAGCAGGCCGAACTGTATTCGGTCCTGGCAAGCTGGCTGTGAGGAACCGGTTTGTTGTTCCGCATACCCCTCGCCGGCGAAGCCCTGTCGTATCTCCAGGCGATTGATCGGATGGGAATGTGAAACGACGACCTAAGTTGGGAAGGGAAACCGCTCATTGCGCATTCTGCTGGTTGAAGACGATGCCTTGCTTGGAGACGGCATCCGTGCCGGTCTCAGGCTGGCTGATTACGCGGTCGACTGGGTGCGTGATCCGGACGCGGCCCGTCTGGCGCTGCTCGACCATGCCTATCAGGCTTGCGTTCTCGATCTTGGGTTGCCGAAGCGAGACGGGTTGTTGGTCCTGAAGGACTTGCGGCACTGTGGCAACCCGTTGCCGGTGTTGATCCTCACCGCTCGCGACAGCAGTGCCGACAAGATCGCCGGACTCGACGCCGGGGCCGATGACTACCTCACCAAGCCCTTCGATCTCCTTGAGCTGCAGGCGCGCCTGCGAGCCTTGATACGCCGTGCCAGCGGCGCTTCGACGCCAACGCTGGAGCACGCTGGTGTGGTGCTCGACCCGGCCAGCAAGCGGGTGACTCGCGATGGCCAGCCGGTGCTCTTGTCGGCTCGCGAATATACCCTGCTGCATGACCTGCTCAGCCACAAGCAGCACATCCGTACGCGCAGTCAGCTTGAAGAAAGTCTGTACGCCTGGGGTGAAGAAACCGGCAGCAACACCGTCGAAGTTTACATTCACCACCTGCGAAAAAAACTGGGTACTCACTTCATCCGCACCATTCGCGGTCTCGGCTACTGCCTGGGCGACGCCAACTGATGCCGCGGACAGCCCCCGGCGCGACAGGCCAGTCACTGCGCTGGCGCCTGCTGCGCGCCGTCTTTGCCACCGCCCTCCTGGTCTGGGGGTTGGTCGCCATCCTCAGCTACGATAAGGCCCGCCATGAAGCCGAGGAATTGATGGATGGACATCTGGCACATTCAGCCCGTTTGTTGCTCGCTCTGGTGCGCGACAACGAGAGCCTTCTGGCAGATCTGGCGACACGCCTGGCGCTGGCGCGTAGCGGCGAAGACCGTCCCTACGAGTCGCCGCTCGAGTTCCAGATCGGGCGTGCAGACGGGTCGCTGCTGCTGCGCTCGGAGCAAGCGCCGGCAAGCTCCCTGGCCGCCTTGCCGGGTTACGAAAACATCACCCATCATGGTCACCCCTGGCGGGTGCTGACCATTGCTGCGCCTGCTGACGACTATCGGGTGCAGGTCGCGCAGTCGATCGATGTGCGCGATCGTGCGGCACTCGAAGTGGCCAGTCAGACGGTATTGCCGATCGCGCTGATTTCGCCACTCCTCCTGCTGCTGATCTACTTGTCGGTAAGGGGGGGGTTGAAGCCGCTCGACGACTTGGCTGCCGATGTCGCTGCGCGCTCGCCGGAGAACCTCAAACCGTTGGCTAATCACGCTGCGCCGCTCGAAGTGCAGCCACTGCTCGCAGCACTCAACCAGCTCCTGGTCAGGCTTGCGGAAGCCCTCGACAAGGAAAGGCGCTTTACCGCCGACGCGGCGCACGAATTGCGTACGCCGCTGGCGGTGATCAAGATTCAGGCAGAAGTGGCTCAGTTAAGCAGGAATCCTGACGATCGCCAGCATGCGTTGAAGCAAATCGTGCTCGGTGTCGACCGGGCCACGCGCGTGCTCGAACAACTGTTGCGCTTGGCGCGCCTCGATCCTCTCGCAGGACTTCCCAAAGCGGGCGCAGTTGATCTCGGCGAGCTGGCGCACCGGGTGCTGGTCGAAACGCGAGTGACCGCCGACGCCGGGGCGATTCACCTGCATGCCAGCCTGACGCCCTTGATAGTCCAGGGTGACGGCGAATTGCTGGCAATCGTGCTGCGCAATCTGCTCGATAATGCCCTGCGCTACACGCCGCCGGGAACGACGGTCACGCTTTTCGTGCGGCGGCAGAACGGCGACATACTGCTCGCTGTCGCCGACGACGGGCCGGGGGTCTCGCCGGAGGATTTGCCGCGGCTTGTCGAACGCTTTTATCGCGGTCGCGAGGTGAGCGCCGAAGGCAGTGGACTTGGATTGGCCATCGTCCAGCGAATCGCTGAGTTGCACTCGGCACGCTTTGAGGTCGAGAATTTGTCTGGTGGCGGTTTCGAGGCGCGCTTGCGCTGGGTCGGATCGGCGGAGGTCTAGTTCTTGCAGTAGCTTTCATCCAAGGGTGTCAGCTTGTTCGCACTGATGTGATGGTAGCTGTTGCCCATATCCTTCCGGACGGACAGACGGCTGGCAGGCAACGTCCATGATGAAGTGGTAAGATGCTGCGCCGCACAGGCTGCGGCAGGCAAGGGGCGGAGCGCCCAAAGGGATTCCCCGTGAGCGCATAACGGAAGGTTCAACACCAAGGTGATGGCCGAACAGCAGGCAGAGAAAGGTTCCATTCAGGTCATCGAGCGGATGATGTCACTTCTCGATGTGCTGGCCGACATGCCGGGACCGGTGAGTCTCAAGATCCTGGCCCAGCGTACCGGCCTGCATCCATCGACTGTTCATCGCATCCTGGTGGTGATGACCGGCGCCGCGCTCGTCGAACGACACGATGCCGGTACCTACACGCTTGGTATCCGATTGCTCGAACTGGGCAACATCGTCAAGTCGCGGATCAACATTCGCCAGGTGGCACTGCCCTACATGCAGCAATTGCACGAGCTGATTGGCGAAGCGGTGAATCTCGGCATTCGCCACGAAGACGAGATCATCTACGTCGAGCGAACCTCCAGTGGGTGCTCGCTGGTGCGCGTAGTCTACCTGGTCGGTGGGCGCGCGCCGCTGCATCTCACCTCGCTCGGCAAACTGTTTCTGGCGGCTGACGGGCTGGCTGATGTGCGTGCTTATGCCAAGCGTACCAGTCTGCCGGGCAAGACTCCGCATTCGCTGACCCGCCTTGATGCGCTCGAAAGGGAACTCGACAAGATCCGCCACCACGAATTGGCCTACGACAACGAAGAGGCCGAGATCGGTCTGCGCTGCATTGCCGCGCCGGTTCGCAACGATGAAGGCCGGCTGGTCGCCGGACTTTCGATATCCGCACCCCGCGATCGCCATAACCCCGACTGGGCGACGCCGCTCAAGGCAACAGCCAGTCAAATATCGAGGGCCCTGGGCTATCGCCAGCAGTTGCGCAAGTAACCGTGACCCCATAGACTGCGCCAACAGAACCGCGCGTCAGGGTAGGAAAGTGAGGGAAACAGTCATGACTTTCATGATCAGAGTACCTGAAAAGTCATGGCCGCTTGGTCAACGCAAAACCCTTATGGCGCGTTGAATGAAATTGTAGGACGCCAGGCGGACGGAGCTTGGTGGTTTGTGATCCCAATCTCACCAGGAGGAATGCCATGCACAAGTTGTTTACCCTGTTGGTCGCTTTGTTCATGATTGCGACAAATGCCTTTGCCGTGGTCAACGTGAATACTGCCAACAAGGACGAACTACAGATGCTCACCGGCATTGGGCCGGCCAAAGCCCAGGCCATCATCGACTACCGGACCAAGAATGGAGACTTTAAGACGGTCGATGATCTCACCAAGGTGCCCGGCATTGGGCCGGCAGTTCTCGGCAAGATGAAGAACGACGTAACCTTGACCGGATCGACAACGGCCAAGCCGGCCACTGCAGCAACCCCGGCGTCGGCCAAGGGCGTACCCGCCAAGGCTGTGCCCCCGGCAAGTGCGCCCATGGCGGCTCCTAAAACTCCGGCAACTCCTGCAGCTGGATCGGCTACGGCTGCCAATCCTGTCACTACTCCCGCTGCCGCGGCAGGCGCTCCAGTGCCGGCAACTGCCAAACCGGCTGCAACTCCTGCCGCAGCCAAGGCAGAGCCAGCGAAACCCGCGGAGAGCAAAGAGGCGGCCAAACCGGCGGCCAAGAAAGACATCACGAGCGATGCCAAGAGCGCGGATGCCGCTGCAGCGAAGAAGTAATCCTCAACTGCCTCCCTTGGCAAGATGCAATGACAAACCCCGCCTTGGCGGGGTTTGTCATTGCTGCCCTGCGCAGATTAGGGTTTGCCGTTCCGGGTGCGGGCTGCCGCGCTGCTTGCTACACTTCTGTCCTGCATCCATAAGCCGAGCCCATGCGTCCACTGCCATCGCTGCTGCCTTTTCTCTTTGTATTCCTGTGGAGCACCGGCTTCATCGGCGCCAAGTTCGGGTTGCCGTACGCCGAGCCGCTGACTTTCCTGCTCGCCCGCTACCTCCTGGTGCTCGTGCTGATGACGCTGTTTGCCCTGGCGACACGTGCGCCATGGCCAGCCGACGGGCGTCAGCTTGTCCACATCGGCATTTCCGGCCTGTTGGTGCACGCGCTGTACCTGGGCGGGGTGTTCACGGCCATCAAACATGGTCTACCGGCCGGCGTAACGGCGCTGGTGGTCGGTATGCAGCCGCTGCTGACCGCTTGTGGTGCCGGTTTTCTACTTGGTGAACGCGTGTCGCCGCGGCAATGGCTGGGACTGGTACTTGGCTTCGCCGGTGTGGCGTTGGTAGTTGCCAACCAACTCGGCGACCTGCCGCTGGCGGCGATGCTGCTGCCGGCGTTCGCCGCGTTGCTCGGAATCACGCTCGGCACGCTCTACCAGAAGCGTTTCTGCCCGCACTTCGACCTGCGTACCGGTTCGGTCATTCAATTCCTGCCGACCGCGGTTCTGACGGCGCTCGCCGCCTGGTTTAGCGAAAGCATGCACATCGAGTGGACACCGCAGTTTGCCTTTGCCCTGCTGTGGCTGGTGCTGGTGCTCTCGTTTGGTGCGATCAGCCTGCTCAATGTGTTGATTCGCAGTGGCAGTGCAGTCAATGTCGCCAGCCTTTTCTACCTGACTCCCCCCAGCACGGCCGTGATAGCCTGGCTGGTGTTCGGCGAAACGCTCGGCGGACTGGCGCTAGCCGGGATGCTGCTGGCGGTCGGCGGGGTCTATCTGGCGCGGACGCAAAACCGATGAGCGCCACCGTGAAACCGGTGCTGCGCATTCTCGGCATCGATCCTGGTTTGCGCATCACCGGCTTCGGATTGATCGAGAAAACCGGCAATCACCTGGCCTACCTCGCCAGCGGCTGCATCCGCACCGACATCCGGGATTCGCTGCCTGGGCGTCTGGGAACGATCTACGCCTGCCTGTGCGAACTGCTGGCACAACACCGACCGGATCAGGCAGCGGTGGAGATCGTTTTTGTCAACGTCAATCCGCAGTCGACGTTGCTACTCGGCCAGGCTCGTGGTGCGGCGATCACAGCGCTGGTCGCCAGTGGCCTCGAAGTGGCCGAATATACAGCCTTGCAGGTCAAGCAGGCGGTGGTCGGCAACGGCCACGCAGACAAGGTCCAGGTGCAGCACATGGTGCGCCGCCTGTTATCCTTGTCGGCAGACCCTCGCCCGGACGCTGCCGATGCGCTGGCTTGCGCTATCGCGCACGCGCACGCTGGGCAGGGATTTGGGCAACTGGCCAGCAGCGGACTGCACGTACGCAACGGTCGCCTGAGGGTGGCTAGGGAGAACAAGCGATGATCAGCCGGCTGACCGGAATCCTGCTGGAAAAGAACCCGCCGCAGGTGGTGGTCGACGTGCACGGCATTGGCTATGAACTCGATGTGCCCATGAGCACTTTCTACAATCTGCCGGCGAATGGTGAGAAGATTAGTTTGTTGACCCACTTCGTGGTACGTGAGGATGGGCAGTTTCTCTACGGATTTGCCAGCGAAGGTGAACGCTGTGCCTTTCGCCAGTTGCTGAAAATTTCGGGCATAGGCGCGCGCCTGGCGCTGTCGGTGCTGTCCGGACTGTCGGTGGGCGATCTCGCGCAGGTCGTGGCGCGGCAGGAAATCGGCCGCCTAACCAAAGTGCCTGGTATCGGCACCAAGACCGCCGAACGCCTGTTGCTCGAACTCAAGGGGAAACTCGCCGATGCCCTGCCGGCAAGCGCCTTGCCTGCGGCTGCCGCGCGTAATGACATTCTCAATGCGCTGCTGGCTCTGGGTTACAATGACCGTGAAGCAGGGGCCGCAATGAAACAGCTAGCGGCTGACGTCACTACCTCCGACGGCATTCGGCAGGCACTCAAGCTGTTGTCAAGAGTCTGAATCGACAATGAATCCCGGCCACAAACAACTTATCCAGATCGCGCTCGTTGCCTTGCTGCTGATCGGCTGCATTGCCGTCTTGTTGCCATTCACCGGGACGCTGCTCTTCGCCATCGTAATCTGTGTCACCACCTTGCCGATCCGCAATCGTCTGCTCACCCTCTGCGGAGGGCGAAGCAATCTGGCGGCTCTGCTAGTGTCGATTCTGTTGCTGCTGTTGCTGGTCGCGCCCGTGGCGCTGCTGTCGGGATCGCTTGCCGACGGCGTCGAGATTGCGATTCGCTATCTCAAACCATTGATGGAAAAGGGGCTGCCCGCCGACCCACCGGCCTGGCTGGCGAGACTGCCGATGGTTGGTCGCAATGCCGCTGCCTATTGGCACGAGCTGATCGAGAGTCGCGAGGAAATGAATGCCCTGCTGCATCAGTTCGTGGATCCGACACGTAGGCTGGCCTTGGCCACCGCCGCGCTCCTGGCACAGGGACTGTTGCAACTGGTGCTGGTGATTTTCTTCGTTTTTTTCATCTTTCGTGACGCACATCTCTATGCCGACGCACTGCACACCGGCAGTCGCGCACTCGCCGGCGATCTCGGCGAGCGCATGCTGGCGCTGGCTGAAGGGACGGTCACCGGGGTCATGGTCGGAATCGTCGGGACGGCGGCCACACAGGCGCTGGTGGCGATGATCGGTTTCATCATCGCGGGTGTGCCGGGAATCATCATCCTGACCGTAGCCACCTTCTTCTTTTCGATGGTGCCGGTGATCGGGGCCACACTGATCTGGCTGGGTGCCGCCGTCTGGCTATACAACGAGGGGCAGACAGGCTGGGCGGTGTTCATGGTGGGGTGGGGAATGTTCGGCATCAGCAGCGTCGATAACTTCATCAAGCCGATTCTGATTTCACGGACCGCCAGCCTGCCACTGTTGTTGATCGTTGTCGGCGTCTTTGGCGGTGTGCTGGTCTTCGGCTTCATCGGCTTGTTCCTTGGGCCGACCCTGCTGGCGCTCGGGCAGGTGCTGGTTCGTGAGTGGCTGGCGCATGCCGATTCAGAATCGTCGCTCTCGGAAGAGATCTCACGGCGATGATCGAAACCGATGATCTTGGTAGCTCGGCTGTCGACCGGCTGATTTCGGCCAAGGCGAAGTCCACCCAGGAAGAAGCGATCGAACGCGCCCTGCGGCCTCGCTGTCTCGCCGATTACGTCGGTCAGGCCAGGATTCGCGAGCAACTGACGATCTTCATCGAAGCGGCCAAGCGGCGCAACGACACGCTCGATCACGTTCTTCTGTTTGGTCCGCCAGGTCTTGGAAAGACCACGCTGGCACACATCATCGCCACCGAGATGGGCGTCAACCTGCGCTCGACCTCGGGCCCGGTCCTTGAGCGCGCCGGTGATCTGGCCGCCATCCTGACCAATCTCGAACCCCGCGACGTCCTCTTCATCGACGAGATTCACCGCCTCTCGCCGGTCGTCGAAGAAATTCTGTATCCAGCGCTGGAGGACTTCCAGATTGATATCATGATTGGAGAGGGTCCGGCAGCGCGTTCGATCAAACTCGATCTGCCCCCGTTCACGCTGGTGGGTGCGACCACTCGCGCCGGCATGCTGACCAATCCCTTGCGCGATCGCTTCGGGATCGTCTCGCGACTCGAGTTTTATACGCCCGAGGAACTGATGCTGATTGTCACGCGGTCGTCGCAACTGCTCAAGGTTCCTGCGGACTCCGGTGGCACTCTGGAAATCGCGCGCCGTTCGCGTGGCACGCCCCGCATTGCCAACCGGTTGTTACGGCGCGTCCGGGATTTCGCCGAGGTCCGGGCAAACGGCCACATCACGCAGGACGTCGCCGATCAGGCGTTGCTGATGCTCGATGTCGATCATGGTGGCCTTGACGTCATGGACCGCAAGCTGTTGTCCGCGGTGATCGACAAGTTTGCCGGTGGCCCGGTCGGTGTCGACAATCTGGCGGCTGCAATCGGCGAAGCTCGCGATACCATCGAGGATGTTCTCGAACCGTATCTGATCCAGCAAGGCTTCCTGCAGCGCACGCCACGTGGTCGGGTAGCTACAGCGGCGGTCTACCGTCATCTGGGACTGGCGGCGATGCCCGGCGAAGCGCAGGGCGATCTCTGGCAGGCGCCCTGAGAGGGCGCCGCCTGGTCACAAACACTTACATTTGCCACCAGAATGCTGCCGTAGAATCGGCGCCGACCATGAAATACCCACACCAACCGAATGACAATGCGTTCACCATCCCAGTTCGCATTTACTACGAAGACACCGATGCCGGGGGCGTGGTTTATTACGCCAATTATCTGAAGTTCTTCGAACGCTGTCGTAGCGAATGGCTACGTGCGATCGGTCATCAGCAAGCCGAGCTGCTGCGCGATCCGGGGATTGCCTTCGTCGTTCGCAGCGTCAGCATCGATTACCTGAAGCCGGCACGACTGGACGATCAACTGGTCGTCAGCCTCGAAGTAGAGAAGATCAGCCGTGCGCAGATCTTCTTTCGCCAGCATATCCGGCGTGCCCATGCGTCCATCGCAGGGGGCTGGCAGGAACTGGTCAGCGGCACAATCCACATCGTTTGTGTCAACTCGGCGCAGATGAAAGCAACGCCGATTCCCACAACTCTGCGTACCAAACTGGAAGCACTGCAATGAATGTCTCGCAAGACCTTTCGATTCTGCACCTGATCCTCAATGCCAGTGCCGTGGTCCAGGCGGTCATGCTGTTGCTGGCCGGTGTCTCGTTCATGTCCTGGTATTACATCTTTCGCAAATGGTTCACCGTCAAGGATGCGCGCGCACAGACCGAGCAGTTCGAGCGCGACTTCTGGAGCGGTGGCGACCTCAACAGTCTCTACCAGAGCGCGATCAACGATCGCCACAGCACCGGCAGCATGGAGCGTATCTTCGAGGCGGGCTTCCGCGAATTCACCAAACTGCGCAGCCAGAAGAACCTCGACCCGAAAGACGTCATCGACGGTTCGCGTCGTGCCATGCGCGCCACCTATCAGCGTGAAATGGACAGCATCGACTCGCACCTCGCCTTTCTGGCATCGGTGGGTTCGGTGAGCCCGTATGTCGGCCTGTTCGGAACCGTCTGGGGAATCATGCATTCCTTCCGCGGCCTCTCAAATGTCGGGCAGGCGACGCTCGCCGCGGTTGCCCCAGGCATCGCCGAAGCCTTGGTCGCCACCGCCATCGGCCTGTTCGCTGCAATCCCGGCGGTGGTCGCCTACAACCGTTTTGCGCACGAGATCGATCGGCTCTCGTCGCGCTTCGAGTCCTTCATGGAGGAGTTCTCGAACATCCTGCAACGGCAGATGAGGTAAGGCCATGCGTCCGCGCCGTCTGAAAAACGAAATCAATGTTGTCCCCTATATCGATGTCATGCTCGTGCTGCTGGTCATCTTCATGGTGACGGCGCCGATGATGACCACCGGCACGATCGATGTGCCTTCGGTGGGCAAGGCAGCGCAGACGCC
>WBZL01001518.1_pt1 | contig 24264 bp, 25 predicted proteins | sample 5204291 | NCBI WGS metagenome assembly WBZL01 (sample SAMN12344345, study PRJNA552823) | activated sludge metagenome | biome: Activated sludge suspended growth; feature: Nitrification reactor; material: Wastewater; isolation source: activated sludge from nitrification reactor of wastewater...
GACTCACTGCTCAAGAGCAGAAGGTGCTCGGCAGTCTGACCAGTGAGCAACTTGCCGAGTTCAAGCAGTTCGGTGATCGGGTATCGCGCGACACAACCGCGGTGTCTCAAGTTGCACGGGATAGCCGCGACGCCACGGAGATGGCAGCTCGCCTCTCCTCGGCCGTCTCACGCTCGACCCGGGCGGATGCCGGGCTTGCCGATCGGATCGCTTACGCCGAGCGAGTCTCGGCCGCCTATGAGAGAGGTGAGGCGATTGCCATCGATATCGCTCAGGATCCGTACAACATCGCAATGTTCACGCGCTACGCGGAGCAGTACGGGGGCGACAGCGCGGCGGCGCAAGCAATGATGGCATCGGAACTGGCCAGGAGGTCTCTCAGCCCGACGCGGCAGTTCTCCGATGGGACAGGGTTGCCGGTGTCCTTTGACGACGTTCGCGTTGGCCATCGGGCAAAAGCAAGAGATCCGAGCCTTCAGCCCGACATCGGTACCGCCCACGAGATCGACCGGCAACGAACGTCGCGGTTTGGCGCTGGGAGTTCGCCTAGACCGGTCGACGCCACCGTGGCGCCTGTTCGCAGCTCAGTTGAGGCCAGCGCTGACGACCTGCGCGCGCGCGTGAGGTCCGGCGAGGCATCCTTCGATGCACGAGCAGAAGTTGTGCGCACGGAAGATGGAACCGTGGCGACGAAGAAGTCGCTGCTCAAGCAGTCAGCCAAGCAGGTGAAAGAAGATGCCGGTGCAACCTACGAGGGCGCCAAGGACGCTGTGCGCGACCTCTTGAAGAAGAAATAGCGTGGGGTTCAGGCGATTCGATCCGGGTCGAATTGCCGCGTGTCCGGATGCCCTTCGACTGGCTTCATCAAGGGGCCATGACCCTTGTCTCGCCAGTAGTTGGCAGCCAGGTCCTCAGCGGAGACACCATCCCCAGTAAGTACGGCGGGATTGCCTGCCAGGCCGCTCGTTCCCTTCGCCTTTCGGCCAACAAACAAGACCGCACCGGCGAAGGGGGCCGCGAACAGGACGCCGATAGCCATCATGACCAAGCGCGTCGAACCGTCATCAGCTGCAGCGGACACGAGCCCGACCGTCGCCCCCAGTGCAACGATGATGAAGGAGATGAGCTTTCTCATGCTCGGCAGGTCCGATGAGACAACGTACCACACGAACGGCTTCTTTCAAGTCTGTTCTGTATCCGTTGGCCTGGCCCCCCTGGCGGCTCCTCCAGCCTGGTTCAGCTCAGCCGTGGAGTCCTACGGAGCACCGCTTGCCCCTCCGAAACCGCGATGCTGGCTCGCGCGACGCCGTGGGAGCCTGCGTGGAATCTGTGAGGTCGAGTTGTGTCAGAAAACGTGCTACGATTCTCACGAGCTTCCCATGACGCTGCCCGAGTCGATCGTCCTCCATGCCAAGTCCCTGCCCGAGGGTGGCGTGCTCTCGCCCAAGGAGTTTCTGCACCTCGCGAGTCGGGCCGCCGTGGATCAAGCCTTCTCGCGCCTGACCAAGGAGGGGAAGCTGCTTCGCATCGCACGGGGGAGCTACGCGACGCCGGTATCCAGCCGCTTCGGCACCCGCGCACCGGCAGCCGAGAAGGTGGTCGAGTCGCTGGCAGCCCGAAGTGGCGAGACCGTGGTTCCCCATGGCGCCGCAGCGGCCAATGCATTGGGCCTGACTCAACAGGTTCCGATTCGGGAGGCTTACGTGACGTCGGGAAGGACACGTCGGCTGAAACTCGGCCGCTCGGAAGTGACGGTCAAGCACGCTCCCCGCTGGATGTTCGCCTTGGGGAACGGCCCGGCAGGTGCGGCAGTGCGTGCCCTGGCTTGGATCGGGGAGCCTCACGTCCGCGAGTCGGTGGCGACGCTGCGGCGGACACTTTCGAAAGCAGAGTGGCAAACACTGACCACCCGTCGAGCGGTCCTCCCCTCGTGGATGGCCAGGGCGATCGGCGAAGAAGCGGCTCGTGGCTGAGCCCTTCTTCGCGCTCGGCATCGACGACCAGCGCGAAGTCCTGGAACTTGCCCGCGAACGCACCGGGCGGCCTATCCACCTGCTCGAGAAGGATGTCTGGGTGGTTTGGGCACTGAACGCGTTGTTCAGCTCACCGCTCGCCTCGGACTTGACGTTCAAGGGCGGCACATCGCTGTCGAAGGCCTACAGGATCATCGATCGGTTCTCCGAGGACATCGACCTCACCTACGACATCCGCAAGCTGATCCCGGACCTGGTTGATGACGCAGGGAGCGCCCTGCCTGGCAGTCGGAGCAAAGCCAACAAATGGACCAAGGCGGTCCGCGAACGCCTTCCCGAGTGGATCGATGCTCAGGTTCGGCCCGCGCTCGAAGCGGCCCTGGCACGCGACCGCCTCGCAGTGAAGCTCGAGATCGGCGGCACCGACCACGACAAGCTGCTGCTGCGCTATCCGGCCCACCAACTCGGAACGGGCTACGTCTCGCCCATCGTGACCCTGGAGTTCGGCGGCCGTGCCACCGGCGAGCCGCACCAGGTGATGCCTGTCAGTTGCGACATGGAGGGGCATGTCGATGGCGTCCTCTTCCCCGTCGCTTCCCCACAGGTGATGAGCGTGGCACGCACATTCTGGGAAAAGGCCACCGCCGCGCACGTCTACTGCGCACAAGCCCGAGTGCGCGGCGAACGCTATGCTCGCCACTGGCACGATATCGCCGCGATCGGGCGAAGCTCGTACTTCGCCGCTGCTGTCGCTGACCGCGCGGTTGCGCAGGCAGTGGCTGAGCACAAGTCGCTGTTCTTCGTCGAGAAGGACACCGAAGGATCGGTGATCGACTACTTCGCGACGATCAACGGCAGACTGAAGATCGTGCCGGAGGGATCGGCGCGAGAAACGCTGGCGGCCGACTACGCAAGCATGCGTGCCGACGACGTCATGGTCGGCGACCCTCTACCCTTTGACGACCTGATGAAGGCGTGCGCCAGCGTTGCCGAGGCTGCCAATGCCGCGTCTTCCTACCGAGGCACTCAACACGGATAGTCAACGCTGCTGGCTGCGTTTCCGTCGTCCGGCATCAGACCATCCCCGAGGACTTCGATGCAGGAAGACACCGGCTGATAGACTGGTTCGCGGAGCGCCACGCTGAGGCCATTCGTCCCACGCAGTGTCATGGAAGCGCAGGATTCGTGTGGGGTAAATCGTGGGGTGTTCCTGCCAACATGGGACCAAGATTCCTTATAGATCAACGGCCTGGAGCTGATCCCGAGCTTCAGGTGCAGAACATCGAGTAGTACCGGCCCGCCAGCCACGGGTCAGAACCCGAAGTTCGTGCGCACGGTGCTGAAGGCCCGCTCGAGCGCCTCGAGGAACAGGCCCATCGCCACCGCCGTGGTGTAGCCGGTTCGCTGGTAGATGCAGCTCTGCAGTTCGGCCCCCGTGTCGCTCAGCGGGCACCAGGCCAGCGTGCCGGCCTGGACGTCGTGCGCCACGTTCTCGGGAATCAGGAAGGTGATCGCCTCGCTCTGCGCCACCAGCCGGCGCGCCATCGGCACCGACGAGGTCTCCACCACCGGTCGGCCCAGGCGCTGCAGCCGGGCGTCCAGGCGGTCGACCATGCTGCGCAGCTCCATGTCGGCGCTCATCAGCACCAGCGGATGCTCGAGGCAGTCGCGCAGGCGCAGGGGCTTGCGGCGCGCCTGCTGCACCAGCGGGTGTCGCGGCGCGCTCACCACGCCCAGCTGCTGCGGCCAGGCACGCACGGCCTCCACGCCCGGCGGGGCGGGCCGACGCAGGCAGTAGGCGACGTCGATCTCGCCGTGGGCCACGTCGCGCAACAGGGATCCGCCATTGCCGGCGCGCACGCTGAAGGTCAGACCGGGGTGGCCCCGCAGCACCTCGCCGATGACCTGCGGCAGCAAGTGCTCGGCGGTCGAATGCGAGACCCCGATGTTGACGTGCCCGCGGCGCATCGCCCGCAGGTCCTGCACCTGCGCCAGCGCGTTGTCCACGTCGCGCTGGCTGCGGCGGACGGCCGCGATCATGATCTCCCCGGCCGAGGTGAGCTGCATGCCGCGTGGCAGGCGGTCGAACAGCGGCATGCCGACCTGGGTTTCCAGGTTGAGGATCTGCTGGTTCACCGCCGCCGGCGTGAGGTGCAGGAACTCGGCGGCCTTGCGCACCGAACCGCGGCGTGCCACCTCGTCGAAGCACTGGAACGCGCGGGAGATCGCGGTCATGCTTCAGTGTAAGTTTTTTGTTGACGCCTCATCAAAAACAATCAGCTGTTCCTGACGCCCAATGGGGCCTAGAGTGAACCGTCCGCAGCAGGAGCACGCCCTTGCCCACCACCGTCGACCAGATCACCCAGCGCCGCCGTGGCGTGGGCTTGATCGCCCTGGACCCGGCCCTCTCGGCAGGGGGCTACACCTTGATCGCGCCGCAGACCGGGGGCGGCAAGGTCTACCTCATCAACATCCAGGGCCGCGTGGCACACGAGTGGCAGATGCCGGTGCGGCCGGGACGCCATGCGGTCATCCTGCCCAACGGCAACCTCGGCTACAACGGCAACCACGCCGATTCGCCCGGCCGCTATGCCCCGTGGTCGATGTGGCACGGTGGCGACTTCTACGAGGTCACGCCCGCCGGCGAGGTGGTGTGGCACTTCGAGGATCCCGCCCACCACCACGACGCGCAGTGGCTGCCCAACGGCAACCTGCTGTACGCCGCCTGCGACCGCGTGCCCGACGGCTTCGCCGAGCGCGTGCCGGGCGGCACCTCGCAAGGGCCCGACGAAGTGATGTACGGCGACGTCATCCGCGAGGTCGACCGCCAGGGCCGCCTGGTGTGGGAGTGGAAGGCCTGGGAGCACCTGGATCCGGAACGCTTCCCGATCGACCCGCACTTCGGGCGCTACCACTGGCCGCTGGTCAACGGCCTGGGCGTGATGGCCGACGGCACGGTCCTGATGAGCCTGCGCGTCACCTCCGGCGTGATCGGCGTCGACCGGACCAGCGGCACGGTGAAGCTGCACATCCCGCCGGGCACGGTGTCGCACCAGCACGCGCCGGTGCCGCTGGCCAACGGGCGCATCCTGGTCTTCGACAACGGCAACTTCCGCGCCGGCGGCCACGTGGCCTTCTCGCGCGTGGTCGAGATCGACCCGGCGACCGCCCAGGTGGCGTGGTCGTACACCGACGAGTTCGTCAGCTCCTTCTACACGCCGTACATGGGCAGCGCCCAGCGGCTGCCCAATGGCAACACCCACGTCACCGAATCGGCCACTGGCCGGCTGTTCGAGGTGACCCCTGCCGGCGAGGTGGTGTGGGAGTACGTGATCCCCTGGTTCGACGTGTACCCCGACGAGGCGGCACGCCGGACCGGCGGCGGGCTCACCAACAGCGTGTTCCAGACCTTCCGCTACCAGGCCCACCAGCTGCCCTGGCTGACGTCGCGATGAACCGCAGCCTGGCGCGCGTCACGCAGGTCGTCGTCTCGCTCGGCCTGCTGCTGGTGGTGTGGGGCGCGGCATCGTCGGCGGGCTGGCTCAACCCGGACTTCGTGCCTTCGCCGGCGGCCATCCTGCGTGCCGGCGCCGAGTTGCACCAGGACGGCGTGCTGCTGAGCGATCTGGCCGTGTCGTTCAAGCGCGCGGCGTTCGGCTTCATGCTCGGGGCGTCGCTGGGCGTCGCGCTGGGCCTGCTGACCGCGCGGCTGCGTCCGGTGGGCTACGCGCTGCATCCCATCCTCAACGTGCTGCGTCCGATCCCGGCCATCGCGCTGGCGCCGCTGGCCATCGTCTGGTTCGGCATCGGCGAGCCGTCCAAGTACTTCCTGATCACCTACACGGTGTTCCTGGCGGTCTGGCTCAACACCGACCACGGCGCCTCGCACATCGCGCCCACCTACATTCGGGCCGCGCGCTCGCTGGGGGCCGGCACGGGGCGCGAGTTCTTCGAGGTCGTGGTGCCGGCGGCCGCCCCGCACATCGTGTCCGGCCTGCGCCTCGGCGCGGCCCTGGCCTTCCTCAGCCTGGTCGCCGCCGAGCTCACCGGCGCCTCGGCCGGCATCGGCTACCGCATCCAGGAGGCCCGCCAGTTCTTCCGCACCGACCGCATGTTCGTCGGGCTGGTCGAGTTGGGCGTGCTGGGCGGCCTGCTCGACTTCTGCTTCCTGCAGATCAGCCGCCGCGTGGTCCATTGGGAGCAGGCTTGACGCGCTCGGCCGGCCAGGTTGACGTCGACGGCGCGGAGGTGGTCTTCCGCCAGAGTGTGCGCGCGGTGCAGGCCCTCGCACCGCTGTCGATGAACCTGGCACCGGGCTCGTTCACCGCGGTCATCGGGCCTTCGGGCTGCGGCAAGTCGACGCTGCTCAACGCCATCGCCGGGTTCACGCCGTTGACCGGCGGCCGCATCCACGTCGACGGCTCGGCGGTGCGCGGGCCCTCGCCGCGCGTGGGCGTGATGTTCCAGCAATACGCCCTGTTTCCCTGGTTCAGTGCGGCGGGCAACGTGGCCTTTGCGCTGAAGCGCTTCCGCATGACCCGGGCCGAGCGTCGCGAGGCGGCGCTGGCAGCCCTGGCCGAGGTGGGCCTGGCCCACAAGGCCGACCACTACCCGGGCCAGCTGTCGGGCGGCATGCGCCAGCGCGTGGCACTGGCGCGCACCCTGGCGGCGAGGCCCGACGTGCTGCTGATGGACGAGCCCTTCGGCGCGCTGGACGCGCAGACGCGCATCGCGATGCAGGAGCTGCTGCTGCGCGTCTGGGAAGCCCGCCGCACCACGGTGCTGTTCATCACCCACGACATCGACGAGGCCCTGGTGCTGTCGGACCGCGTGCTCGTGATGTCGGCCGCGCCGGGCCGCATCATCGACGAGATCGCCGTCACCAGCACCCGGCCGCGTTCGGTGGAACTGATCGACGACGCATTCATCGCCCACCGCGCGCGCATGTTGCGGCTGCTGCGCTCGACCCACGCCGACGAATCCCTCTGACCCTCGACCCACCAGGAGCCTTCCCGATGAAACGATTCCTCGCCCGCTGCGCTGCGTCGCTGATGCTGATGGCCGGCAGCGCCTTCGCCCAGGACACGACGCCGGTGACCATCGGCTGGGGCGCGTTCCCCGATGTGCCGCAGATCGCGCAGGCGGTCGACAAGAAGCTCTGGGCCGCCGACAAGCTCGACGTCAAGATCGTGCCCTTCGCCAGCGGCCGCGCCGGTTTCGAGGCCTTGATCGGCGGCCAGCTCGACTACGTCGTGATGGCCGAGTTCCCGGCCGTCTCCGGCGTGATGCGCAACCTCAAGTTCTCGGTCGTCGCGGTGCTGGCGCAGTTCCGCAGCTACCGGCTCATCGCCAAGGGCGACAAGCCGCTGGCCGACCTGAAGGCCCTGAGCGGCAAGAGGATCGCCATCCCACTGGGCACCAACGTGCACTTCATCGTCGCCGATGCGCTGGAGGCCCAGGGCGTGAAGGCCGAGCTGGTCAACGTGCCGCCGCCGGAGATGCTCTCGGCCCTGTCGCGCGGCGATGTCGACGCCATCATGACCTTCCCGGGTGGCTACCAGAACGCGCGCCGCACGCTCGGCGCGTCGTACCAGGAGCTGCGGCTGCCGGGTTACGCCAGCAGCTTCATCCTGGCGGCGTCGGAGAAGGCCTCGGCCAAGCCCGAGCTCACCAAGCGCGTGCTCGCCGCCCTGGTCAAGGGCGACGAACTGGTGGCCAAGCAGCCGGCCGAGTCGCAGGAGGCCACGTCCCGCTACGTGGGCGGCGTGGTGCCGGTCGAGGCGGTGCGCGCCGCCTGGGGCGACTACGAGTTCCGCGTCAAGCTCGACCAGGGCACGCTGGACCTGATGGTCAAGGAGGGCCAGTGGCTCAAGGCCAAGGGCCTGGTGAAGGAGGGTGATCCGTCGGCCGCGCTCTACCGCAAGTGGTTCGCGCCCGAGGCCCTGCGCGGCCTGGACCCGGCACGGGTGCAGCTCACGCCCTGAGGCGGCCCATGCCGGGCATTCCGCTTTTCGACATCGAGGCCCTGGGCGGGCCCGATGCCGAGGCCGGGCGGCGGATCAGCCTGGCGATCGGCGCGGCTTGCCGGGAGGTCGGCTTCTTCGCGGTCACCGGCCATGGCGTCGCTGCGCCGCGCCTGGCCGATGCCCTGGCTGCCGCGCACGAGCTGTTCGACCTGCCCGGTCCCGACAAGCAGGCCCTGGCCATCGGCGTGCACGGACACAACCGCGGCTACGTGGCGCCGGGTGTCGAAGCGCTGGACGAACACACCGCACCGGACCGCAAGGAGGCCTTCAACCTGATCTGGACCGACGAGCACGAGCGTCCGCCCAACGTCTGGCCGCCGCTGCCCGGCTGGCGCCCGAGGATGCAGGCCTACTTCGATGCCGTGCTGGCCGTCGGGCGGCGGCTGCACCGGGCGTTCGAGATCGACCTCGGGCTGCCCGCCGGCTTCTTCGACGACAAGCTCGACCGGCCGATGGCCACCTTGCGCCTGCTGCGCTACCCCGCGCCCGGCCCGGCCGACCCGCTGCCCGGCCAGCCCGGTGCCGGCGTGCACACCGACTACGGCAACGTCACGCTGCTGGCCACCGATGGTGTGGCCGGCCTGCAGGTGCAGCGGCGCGACGGGGGCTGGATCGACGTGCCGCCGCTGCCCGGCGCCTTCGTCTGCAACATCGGCGATTGCCTGATGCGCTGGACCAACGACGTCTACGTGTCCACGCCGCACCGCGTGCTGCCGCCGGCGCGACAGCGGCACTCGATCGCGTTCTTCCTCGACCCCAACCCCGACGCCTGGGTCGCCGCCCTGCCCGGCTGCGTGCCGGCAGGCCAGGCGCCGCGCCACGCGCCGATTCGCGCCGAGGACCACCTGCGCCAACGCTTCGCGGCCACCTACGGCCGGTGACCATCGCCGGACCTGGGGACCGGCCCAGCCAACACCGGACCTGGGAGCGGGCGCTGCTATAGACTGGTTCGGGCAGGGCCACCGAAGCGCCACCGCGCATCCACGGGCATGCGCCGCCGAAGGCCCGACGATCACGTCCACCGCAAGAGGAGACCCCATGGCCTTCCGTCGCTCACTGATCCTGGCTGCCTTCGCGTCGACCTTTGCCGTCTCGGCCGGCGCGCAACAAGTCATCAAGCTCACGGCCGCTGCCGGCCACCCGCCGGTGTTCCTGTGGGTCAAGACCGTCGACGAGGTGTTGATCCCCGAGGTCGACCGCAAGCTCGCAGCCTCCGGCAAGTACAGGATCGAGTGGACCAAGGCCTGGGGCGGCACGCTGCTCAAGCTGGGTTCGGAGAGCAAGGGCGTGGCCGACGGCGTGGCCGACCTGGCCATTGTCAGCACGCTGTTCGAGGCGCCGAAGTTCCCGTTGCAGAACGTCAGCTACTTCGCCCCGTTCGGCACCGACGACATCGCGCTGGTCAGCAAGACCGTGGCCGAGTTGCAGCGCAGCGTGCCGGCGATGGGTGACGCCTGGACCAAGAACGGCCTGGTCTACCTGGGCGGCATGGCGCTCGACGCGTACCACGTGTGGACCAAGTTCCCGATCACCCGCCTGGAGGACCTGCAGGGCAAGAAGCTCTCCGCGCCGGGGCCGGCCGCCAACTGGGTCAAGGGCACCGGCGCGGTGGCGGTGGCGGGTTCGCTGAACACCTACTACGAGGACATCAAGTCCGGCGTCTCCGATGGCACCGTGGTCTTCACCACCGGCGCCTGGGGCGCCAAGGTGCACGAGGTGGCGCCCTACGTCACCAAGGTCAACTTCGGCTCGATGTTCGCCGGCGGTGTGGCGGTCAACAAGGGACGCTTCGACAAGCTGCCGCCCGAGGTGCAGCAGGCGCTGCGCGAGGCCGGCGACGCCTGGAGTGCAGCCTACGCCAAGGCACAGAGCGCGGCGGTCGATGCGCTGATGCAGAAGATGGTGGCCGCCGGCGCCAAGGTCAGCGAACTGCCCGACGCCGAACGCAAGCGCTGGGCCGACGCGCTGGGGCAGGTGGCCAAGGCCTGGACCACCGACACCGCGGCCAAGGGCCTGCCCGCGCAGGACGTGCTTGCCGCCTACATGGCCGCGTTGCAGAAGGCCGGGACCAAGCTGCCGCGCGACTGGAGCAAGTGAGGTGGACGACGGCGCGCCGGCCAAGGGCTCGTACGGCGACCGGCTGCCGCTGGGCCTGCACCGGCTGACCGGTGCGATGAACGCACTGGGCACGCTGTGGATCGCCGCGCTGATGGTCCTGATCAATGCCGACGTGTTCGGCCGCAACGTGCTGGCGGCGCCGGTGCGCGGGGTGCCCGAACTGGTGGCGCTGTCGATCGTCGGCATCGTCTTCCTGCAGCTCGCCGACACGCTGCGCGCCGGCCGCTTCACGCGGGCCGACGTGCTGCTGGACCGGCTGGAGCAGCACGCGCCGCGACTCTTCGACGGCCTGCACGCGCTGTACCACGCGGTCGGTGCGGCGCTGATGATGGTGATCCTGTGGGCCAGCTGGGCGCCGCTGGTGGAGTCGGTGCGCATCCGCGAGTACGTCGGCGCGGTCGGCGACTTCCAGGCGCCGGTGTGGCCGGTCCGGCTGATCACGCTGCTGGGGCTGGCGGTCACCGGCCTGGTCTTCGCCGTGCTGGCGGCGATGGACCTGCGGCGCCTGCGCGGCCGGGCCACCCGCGCCTGAACCAGCGGTGCACACCCGATGAGCAACGTCGCCATCGCGCTGGGATCGCTGGCGCTGATGCTGGTGCTCATCTACGCCGGGTTGCACGTGGCCATCACGCTGGGGCTGCTGAGCTTCATCGGCGTGTGGTTGATCCGCGGCGACGTCGGCATCGCCGCCAACCTGCTGGCGCAGGCGGTCAGCGACGCGATCGCCAGCCACGTGTTCGGCGTGGTGCCGCTGTTCGTGCTGACCGGCTTCCTGGTGGCCTACGCCGACGTCGGCAAGGACGCCTTCGACGTCGCGCACCAGGCCTTCCGCCGCATCCGCGGCGGGCTGGGCGTGGCCACCGTGGCGGCCAATGCGGTGTTCGCGGCCATCACCGGGATCTCGATCGCGTCGGCCGCGGTGTTCACGCGCGTCGCGGTGCCGCAGATGCTGCGCTTCGGCTACCGGCCACGCTTCGCCGTCGGCGTGGTGGCCGGCTCGTCGGTGCTGGGCATGCTGATCCCGCCCAGCCTGCTGATGATCCTCTACGGCTTCCTGTCCAACCAGTCGGTGGGCGACCTGTTCACCGCCGGCATCGTGCCGGGCCTGCTGCTGGCGACCGCCTTCGCGCTGCTGATCCTGGTGATGGCCCATGCGTGGCCCGATCGCGTGCAGGACCCCGCCGCGGCGCGCGACCACGCCGAGCTGCCGCCGATGTCGCTGCGGCAGATGGCGGCCAAGTTCGTGCCCATCGTCGCGCTGGTGGCGTCGGTGCTGGGCGGCATCTACGCCGGGTGGTTCACCGCCACCGAGGCCGGCGCGGTGGGAGCGCTGATGGCGCTGGTGATCGGCCTGGTGCGCCGCAAGCTCGGCTGGCGCAGCCTGTGGGGCGTGCTCACCGAGACCGGTCACGTCACGGTGGCGGTGAGCTTCCTGATCATCTGCGCCAACGTCTACACGCGCATGCTGGCGATGAGCGGCACCCCGCAGGCGATGGTGGGGTGGATGGCTGCCGCCGGGCTGGGCGTGACCGGCTTCCTGGTGCTGTACGTGGCGCTGATCCTGCTGCTGGGCACGGTGATCGATTCCTCGTCGATCCTGCTGATCGTGCTGCCGCTGATGCTGCCGGTGGCCGAGCAGTTCGGCCTGAACCTGGTGTGGTTCGGCGTGATCACCGTCGTGGCCGTCGAGATCGGGCTGCTGACGCCGCCGTTCGGGCTGAGCGCCTACGTGGTCAAGAGCGCGCTCGGGCCGCGCTCGACGGTGACGCTGGGCGACATCTTCATTGGCACCGCACCGTTCACGCTGACGATGTTCGCCGTGCTGCTGCTGCTGATCGCGGTACCGCAGCTCAGCCTGGTGCTGTTGCGCTGAGGCCCGCACCCCGAAGGACCGCCGACCCCAAGGAGACCCCTGCATGACCCGCCGCTTCGTCGACCTGTCGATCTACCTCGAGAACGACGTGCTCAGCGACCCCCCGGCCTTCGCGCCGAAGATCGAGTACTTCACGCACCAGAACACCTTCGCGCAGATCGAGCCGTTCTTCCCCGGCCTGAAGAAGGAGGACCTGCCCGACGGCGAGGGCTGGGCGGTGGAGATGGTGCAGCTGTCCACCCACAACGGCACGCACCTCGACGCGCCGTACCACTTCCACTCGACGATGGACCGGGCGCTGGGCGAGCGCAAGCCGGCCATCGCCATCCACGACGTGCCGCTCGAGTGGTGCTTCCAGCCTGGCGTCAAGCTCGACTTCCGCCACTTCGCCGACGGCTACGTGGTGACGGCCGCGGACGTCGAGGCCGAGCTGGCCCGCATCGGCCACCGGCTGCAGCCGCTGGAGATCGTGGTCGTCAACACGCGCGCCGGTTCGCGATATGGCCAGCCCGACTACGTGGCCTCGGGCTGCGGCATGGGCTACGAGGCCACGATGTACCTGCTGGAGCGGGGCGTGCGCCTGACCGGCACCGACGCCTGGAGCTGGGACGCCCCCTTCGTGCACACCGCGCAGAAGTACGGGCAGACGCACGACGCCCGGCTGATCTGGGAAGGCCACAAGGCCGGCCGCGACATCGGCTACTGCCACCTCGAGAAGCTGCACAACCTGGAGTCGCTGCCGGCCTCGGGCTTCTACATCTCGTGCTTCCCGCACAAGATCCGCGGTGCGTCGGCGGGGTGGACGCGCGCGGTGGCGATCTTCGACGAACGGCTGAACGCCGCCTGACCGACGACCATGTCGGGTGCCACACGTCCCGTCCCGCGCAAGCCGGCGGTCAAGCGGCCACGGCGCAAGGCCGGGGCCGACCGCGGGCCCGAGCGTCCGAGCCTGACGCCGGACGCCTGGATCGACGCGGCCACCGACGTGCTGGTGGACCAGGGCATCGACCACGTGCGCGTCGACACGCTGGCCGGGCAGTTGGGCGTCACCCGCGGCAGCTTCTACTGGCACTTCCGCGACCGCGAAGACCTGCTGCGGCGCGTGCTGCAGGCCTGGCGCGAGCGGGCGACGGTGCAGCTCACCCAGCGCCTGGAGCGCGCGCGCAGCGACCCGCGCGAGCAGCTTCACGACGTGGTCTCGCTGCCCTTCCGCGGCCGCGCCGCCCTGCGCGCGGCACGCATCGAGCTGGCCATCCGGGCCTGGGCGCGTCGCGACGAGATGGCACGCGTCGCCGTCGACGAGGCCGACCGGGCACGGCTGGACTACCACCTGCAGCTGTTCCAGGCGCTGGGCTTCGAGTCCACCGAGGCCCGCGCCCGCGCCTTCGTGCTGTACAGCTACGAGGTGGCCGAATCGGTGCTGCAGCGGCAGGGCACGCCCGAGGACCGGCTGGCCCGCCGCAGCCTGGTCGAGCGGCTGGTCCTGCAGCACCTGGACAGCGGGCAGGCGCCCGCCTGAGCCGCCGGCCTCGTGGAAATCCCGATGCAGCATAGTGCCTGGACATGTACGATTTTTCCATACACAACTGTATGGTGATCGCGATGAGCGGCATGTTCGACGACCCCCGCCAGCTGGCACCGGCACGCACCGTGAAGATCGGCTTCGACGATGGCAGCTTCGTCCTGCGCTCGCCCGAGCCGCTGAAGCCGTACGAGCGGCGCATCGGTGACTGGCTGGATCGCTGGGCCGCGCACACCCCCGACGCCCCGGCCTTTGCCGAACGCACGCCAGGGGGCGGCTGGCGCCGCCTGAGCTGGGGCCAGACGCGCGAGCAGGTCGGCCGCATCGCGCAGGGCCTGCTCGACCTGGACCTGGCACCTCAGGCGCCGATCGTCGTGCTGTCGGACAACTCGCTCGACCACCTGCTGCTGATGCTGGCCGGCATGCACGTCGGACGCGCGGTGTGCACGGTCTCCAGCGCCTACTGCAGGCTGACCCAGGACTACACCAAGATCCACGGCATCCTCAACACCCTCGGGCCGGCGCTGGTGTACGCATCCGATTCGAAGGTCTACGGTCCGCCGATGGCCAGCAGCGGGTTGCATGCGGTGATGGTGTTCAGCCACGGTGCCGAGGCCGTGCCCGGCGCCCGCGGCTTCGAGTCGCTCTCGATGCGCGCCGAGACGCCGGCGGTGCAGGCGGCCTTCGACGACGTAGGGCCCGACACCCATGCGAAGTACCTGCTGACCTCGGGCTCCACCGGTCACCCCAAGGTGGTGATCAACACCCACCGCATGCTGTGCGCCAACCAGCAGATGATGGCGCAGGTGTGGCGCTTCCTCGACCACGAGAAGCCGGTCATCGTCGACTGGCTGCCGTGGAGCCACACCTTCGGCGGCAATCACAACCTCAACATGGTGCTGCGCAACGGCGGCACGCTGGTCGTCGACGAGGGACGTCCCGCGCCGGGACTGGTGGAGAAATCGCTGCGCAACCTGTGCGAGATCCAGCCGACGTTGTACTTCAACGTGCCGCGCGGCCTGGACATGCTGCTGCCGCTGCTGGAGGCCGACGACGAACGGGCACGCCGCTTCTTCGAACGCCTGCGCGCGGTCTTCTACGCCGGCGCTGCCTTGCCGCAGGCCACCTGGGAGCGCATGCAGGCGCTGGCGCGCCGCATCCGTGGCGAGGAGGTCTGGCTGACCACGTCGTGGGGATCGACCGAGACCTCCCCGGCGGTCACCAGTGCGTACTGGAAGCTCGACAGGGCCGGGGTCATCGGCCTGCCTCTGCCCGGGCTGGAACTCAAGTTCATACCCAATGGCAGCAAGCTCGAGCTGCGCGTGCGCGGTGTCAGCGTATTCCCCGGCTACCGCGACGCTCCGCAGCTGACGGCCCAGGCGTTCGACGCCGAGGGCTACTACTGCATCGGCGACGCCGGCTTCCTGGCTGACGAGTCGGCTCCGGAACGCGGCGTGGTGTTCGACGGCCGGGTCGCCGAGGACTTCAAGCTCACCACCGGCACCTGGGTCTCGGTGGGTACGCTGCGGGTGCGCATCGTCTCGGCCCTGGCGCCGCTGGCCCAGGACGTGGTGGTCACTGGTCATGATCGCGACGAGGTCGGTGCGCTGGTGTTCCCGACACCCGCCGCGGCAGCGTTGCCGCCGGCCGAGCTGGCCGCCCGCATCACGGATGCGCTGCGGGCGATGAAGGCCGAGGGCGGCGGCTCGTCCCAGGTGCCGACGCGCGCCCTGGTGCTGGCCGAGCCGCCGAGCGCCGATGCCGGCGAGATCACCGACAAGGGCTACATCAACCAGTCGGCCGTGCTCAAGCGGCGGGCCGCCGAGGTGCTGGCCTTGTACGAAGGCGGCGAGCGGGTGATCCGGGCTCGTTGAGGCCACCGTATCCCGGGCAACCGGGGCACCGGGCGGCAGGCGAGCCCGGCCGTTCGGCGCGCGCCGCACCGCTGCCTGGCTCCATGTCCCTCTCCCTCGCCGGCACGCGATGCCCCGGGCCCCTTCTCGACGGGGCCGCTAGACTCCTTCGGAAGTCAACGATTCAGGTCCGTCCGATTCCGGATCCGCTCGCCGACCAGGTCGGATCCGCCGTCCCGGGCCTGGCGGCGGCCGTGACGGATGGTGGCCGCCGAACCCCCGAAGGAGACCCAGTGATGCAAGTGCTGCAACCGGCCGGATGGCCACGCCCGAAGGGGTATGCCAATGGCGTGGCCGCGCAGGGCCGCATGGTCTTCGTGGCCGGCATGATCGGCTGGGACGCCGAGGGCCGCTTCGTCGGCGACGACTTTGCCGGCCAGGCCCGGCAGGCCCTGGCCAACATCGTCGCCGTGCTCGCCGAAGCCGGCGCGCGGCCCGAACACATCGTGCGCATGACCTGGTACGTGACCGACAAGCGCGAGTACCTGGCCGCCGGCCCCGCCGTGGGCGCCGCGTTCCGCGACCTGATCGGCTCGTACGGCATGGCGATGACCGCCGTGCAGGTCAGCGCGCTGATGGAGGATCGGGCCAAGGTGGAAATCGAGGTCACCGCCGTGATCCCCGGCTGAACGCGCCGGAGGCCGCCTGCAGGCGGCGGCCGGTCGCGGCGGCCGGTCGCGGCGGCCTGGCCGTGGTTGCCGGGTCGCGACGTCCGGCTAGGCGGTCGGGGCCGTGGTCAGCGAACCGGTCGCATCCACCCCGCCGGCGCCGTCCCGCGCACCCGGGGCGGCCAATCCGGTCGACCGGCCTGGTGCCGCCAACGCGGTTGACACTGCAGCCCCGTTCGCCTCGGTCGGCGTCGAGGCCGGCGCTGCCTCGACGCGGGCGAGCGTGAACCCGATCTCGGTGACGCCGTTCTCCGACTTCGCCACCGTGCGGCCGCCGTGCATGCGCGCGATGGCCGCGACGATGGCCAGGCCCAGGCCATGGTGCTGCTGGCTCTCGCAGCAGCGCGACGCGTCGGCCCGGAAGAAGCGGTCGAAGAGGCGCGGCAGCGCCGCGGCGTCGATGGGCTGCCCCAGGTTGCACACGCGCACTTGCACGCCGGCCCCGCCCTCGTCGGTGATGCGCACCTGCACCGTGCTGCCCGGCAGGGCGAAGCGCGTCGCGTTGCCGATCAGGTTGGACAGCGCGCGCTTGACCAGCGGCTCGTCGACGGCACAGATCGCCTCGCCCTCGATGGCCAGGCTCACCCCGGCCTCCTCGAGCGTGCCCTCGTGGAAATCGGCCACCTGTCCGGCCAGCCCCGCCAGGCTCAACGGGGTGGCCCGCCGCGCCACGGCGCCGCGGTCGGCGTTGGACAGGAACAGCATGTCGTTGACCATCGCCGACAGGCGCTGCATCTCCTCGAGGTTGCTGGCCAGCGTCTCGCGCAGTTCGGCGGGCGGACGGTCGCGCGACAAGGCCACCTCGGTCTCGCCGATCAGGTTGGCCAGCGGCGTGCGCAGCTCGTGCGCGACGTCGGCGTTGAACCCCTCGAGCTGCGCGTAGGCCTGCTCGAGCCGGCCCATCAGCGCATTGAACTGCTCGATCCAGGGCTCGAGCTCCTGCGCCGGGCAGTCCAGGCGCAGGCGCTGGTCCAGGCGCTGCGGCGAGATCGCACGGGTCTGCGCCGCCAGGTCGGACAGCGGCCGCAGGTCGCGCCGCACCAGCCAGCGGATGCCGGCGCCGGTGAGCGCCGCGCAGCCCAGCGTGGCGACGATCAGCGTCACCGCCAGGCCCTTGAGCATGCGCGTGTCGTGGGTGACGTCGATCTCCAGCCGGCCGCGCACCTCGCCGCCGGCCACGCGCTGGGCCGGCACCGAGAAGTCGCGCCCGATGCGGTAGCGGAAGGCCGGGTTGTCGGGCTCGGAGAACAGCGGCGTGCCGTCGCCGCGCACCAGCGTCAGCAAGGTGCCGGCGCGCACCGGCTCGAAGAGCGTCAGCTTGTGCAGCAGTTCGTCCTCGCCCTTGGAGCAGGCCACGCCGACGAACTCGCCGAGGACGCGCGTCTTGTCGGCCAGCGCATCCTGCTGCGCATCGTGCAGGCGCATCGCGGTGGCCGAATAGATGATGAAGCTGGCCACACCCAGCCCGGCCAGCATCAGCAGCGCCAGCGTGCGGGCCAGCTTCTCGCTGATCGACGGCGCGCAGACCGCAGCCTTCATGTGCGTTCCTCCAGCACGTAGCCCATGCCGCGCACGGTGTGCAGCAGCTTGAGCTCGAAAGGATCGTCGAGCTTGGCACGCAGCCGGCGCACGGCCACCTCGACGACGTTGGTGTCGGAGTCGAAGTTCATGTCCCACACCTGCTCGGCCAGCGTGGTGCGCGACAGGATCTGGCCACGCCGGCGCAGCAGCAGGGCCAGCAGGTTGAACTCCTTGGCAGTCAGGTCGATCCGCTGTCCGGCGCGCACCGCGCGGCGGGCGATCAGGTCGACCTCGAGATCGGCCAGCTTCAGCTGGGTGGCGGGCTGCGCGCCGTTGGTCGTGCCGCGACGCAACAGCGCGCCGACCCGCGCCAGCAGCTCGGAGAACGCGAAGGGCTTGACGAGATAGTCGTCGGCGCCCTTCTCCAGGCCGCGCACGCGGTCCTCGACCTTGTCGCGCGCGGTGAGCATCAGCACCGGGGTCTTGCGTCCCTCGGCACGCATCGCGGCGAGCACGCCGAACCCGTCGACGCCCGGCAGCATGACGTCGAGCAGCACCAGGTCGTACTCACCGCCGAGAGCCAGCCGCCGACCCTCGATGCCGTCGTGGGCCACGTCGACCACGTAGCCGTTCTCGCCGAGTCCCTTGTGCAGGTACTGGGCGAGCTTGTGTTCGTCTTCGACGACCAGGAGACGCATGGCGGACTGAGTGGCGGGTGGGCGTGCAGCGAGGCTCGAATCGTCTCATTTTCCCGGTCCGCGCTGGATTACGAATTTGTCATCCGGCTGTTCGGCCGGCGTGGTTTTGGGTCCAAAGAATTCATCCCCATGGAAGGCAGACCCGCCCTCCAGCGAAACAAGACCCTCAACCCGATCCCACACCGCAACCGAAAGGATTCTCACCATGAACACCATCTCCCGCCTCGCCGCCCTCGCCGTCTTTAGCGCCTCCGTGGCCGCCAGCGGTGCCGCCTTCGCCCAGGAAGCGACCTACGAGCTGCCGCTGCCCGCCGTGTCGACGACCAGCCGCGCTGCGGTGCAGGCCGAGCTGCTGCAGGCGCGAGCCGACGGCACGCTGCGCGTGACCGAGGCCGACCTGAACCGCCACGACCCGGTGCAGTCGCTGCGCAGCCGCGCCGACGTGCGTGCCGAGACGCTGGCCGCCCGGGCCTCCGGCGAGCTGCAGGCCGTGGGCGCCGACGACAACTCCTTCGACGGCCATGTCGCCGCCGCATCGCGCCCCGTGCGCATCGCCGGCATCACGCGCTGAACACGCTCCCGCCACCAGGACCCATCCCCCCCAACACCGACAACCACGAGGAACCCATCATGAACGCCATCACCCGCATCACCGCGATCGCCCTGACCCTGGCCGCCGGCACCGCCTTCGCCCAGGAAGCCACCTACGACATGCCCCAGCCGGTCGCGTCAGCCGTCAGCCGGTCGGCCGTGCAGGCCGATCTGGCCGCCGCCAAGTCGCACGCCTCGTTGCGCGGTCTGGACGGCCTGCACAACGCTGCCAAGGCGGCCACCAGCGAGCGCACGCGTGCCGAGGTGCGCAGCGAGACGCTGGCGGCCATCGCCAGCGGCGAGATCCAGGCCCTGACCGCGGACTCCAACGCCTTCGCCCTGCACGCCACGCCGTACACCCCGCGCGTCGCTGCGCGGCAGCTGGCCCAGGCCAAGCGCTGATCCAGGCCCGGGCGCGTGGCGCCCCGCCGGCCAACCGCCGCGCCCCACCCGGGGCCCGGTTCGGGCACCCGCCGGCCGCCGCGCCGCGCTCCTAGAATGCCGGGGGATGGAGACCCCCGGCAATCTCATTTGTGTGGCCGCTCCCAGTGGCACGGGCAAGTCCAGCCTGGTGAAGGCCTTGCTCGAGCTGGACTCCCACCTGGCGGTGTCGGTGTCGCACACCACGCGAGCGCCGCGCGGGCAGGAGCAGCACGGTCGCGAGTACTGGTTCGTCGACGAGGCCGAGTTCCGCGCCATGATCGGCCGGGACGAGTTCTTCGAATGGGCGCAGGTGCACGGCAACCTGTACGGCACGTCGCGCCGCGCCATCCAGGATCGCCTGCAGCGCGGCGAGGACGTCGTGCTGGAGATCGACTGGCAGGGTGCGCTGCAGATCAAGAAGCTGTTTCCGCACGCGGTGCTGATCTTCATCCTGCCGCCGAGCTGGGACGAGCTGCGCCAGCGCCTCCAGCGCCGGGGCGAGGACGGTGCCGAGGTCATCGCGCGCCGCATGGACAATGCGCGCGTCGAGGTGGCGCAGGCGCGGCACTTCGACTTCGTTATAATCAATGCCTTGTTCGAAACGGCGCTCTTCGACCTCAAGACGGTCGTGCATTCCCAGCGCCTGAAGTACGCCGCCCAGCTGCGCAACCGATCCCAGGTGTTTCACGCGCTGGACCTGACCTGAACCCGGACGTCCGACCGCCATGGCCCGCATCACCGTCGAAGACTGCCTGCACCGCATTCCCAACCGCTTCCAGCTCGTGCTGTGCGCCACCTATCGCGCACGCATGCTCAGCCAGGGCCATGCACCGAAGATCGAGACCAAGAACAAGCCTGGCGTGACGGCGCTGCGCGAGATCGCCGCCGGCGAGGTGGGCGTCGAGATGCTCAAGAAGGTGCCGGTCTGAGCCGCTAGCGACGACCCCCGACGATCCCCGAACAGGGCGCCCCCAGGGGCGCCCTTTTCTTTGACCGGCACCATCGGCTTGAAGGCTGCGCGTTTGCGGCTAAATTCGGGACATGGGGATCCGATCGCTGGCTGCCGAGTTGCTGCCCACCGCCCTGCAGGGCCTGGGCCGCATCGCGCTGCAGCCGGCGGCCCCTCCGGCCGCCGAGGCCTCGTCCTTTGCCGCCCTGTCCGACAAGCTGTCCTACCTGAGCAAGGCCGAGGCCCGCCAGGTCCGTGACGCCTACAAGTTCGCCGACGAGGCCCATCTGGGGCAGTTCCGCGCCAGCGGCGAGCCGTACATCACGCATCCGCTGGCGGTGGCCGGGCTGGTGGCCGACTGGAAGCTCGACGTGCAGGCGGTGATGGCGGCGCTGATGCACGACGCGATGGAGGACTGCGGCGTCACCAAGGCGCAGCTGATCGAGCACTTCGGCGCACCGACGGCCGACCTCGTCGACGGACTGACCAAGCTGGACAAGCTGCAGTTCAGCACCCGCGAGGAGGGCCAGGCCGAGTCCTTCCGCAAGATGCTGCTGGCGATGGCCCGCGACGTGCGGGTGATCCTGGTCAAGCTGGCCGATCGCCTGCACAACATGCGCACGATGCAGGCGATGCCGCCCGACAAGCGCCACCGCATCGCCCGCGAAACCCTGGACATCTACGCCCCGATCGCCCACCGCCTGGGCCTGAACCAGACCTACCGCGAGCTGCAGGAGCTGTCGTTCCAGCACCTGTACCCGTGGCGCCACGCGGCGCTGGCCAAGGCGGTGGAGAAGGCGCGCGGCCATCGGCGTGACATCGTCGACCGCGTGCAGCGCGACGTCGAGCGGGCCTTTGCCGCGCAGAAGATCCGCATCCAGATCTCGGGTCGCGAGAAGACCGTCTACTCGATCTACCGCAAGATGCGCGAGAAGCACGCCGGCTTCGCGCAGGTCAACGACATCTTCGGGTTCCGCATCGTCGTCGGCAGCCTGCCCGAGTGCTATCTGTCGCTGGGCGTGCTGCACCAGTTGTACAAGCCGGTGCCGGGGCGCTTCAAGGACTACATCGCGATCCCCAAGGCCAACGGCTACCAGTCCTTGCACACCACCCTGGTCAGCCCGCTGGGCACGTCGGTGGAGTTCCAGGTGCGCACCGGCGCGATGCACGCCGTGGCCGAGAAGGGCATCGCCGCGCACTGGCTGTACAAGTCCAACGACAAGCCGGGCAAGAACGGAAAGGGCCAGTCCGACCCGCAGCAACTCGGCGCGATCTGGCTGCAGTCGCTGGTGGACATCCAGGACGAGACGCGCGATGCGGCCGAGTTCCTGGAGCACGTGAAGATCGACCTGTACCCCGATGCGGTGTACGTCTTCACGCCGATGAGCAAGATCCTCGCCCTGCCGCGCGGCGCCACGCCGGTCGACTTCGCGTACGCGATCCACTCGGACGTCGGCGACCACGCGGTGGCGGCCCGCGTCAACGGCGAGCCGGTGGCCATGCGCACCGAGCTGCGCAGCGGCGACGTGGTCGAGATCGTCACCGCAGCCAACGCGCGGCCCAACCCGGCCTGGCTGAGCATGGTGCGCACCGGCCGCGCGCGTTCGAAGATCCGGCATTACCTGAAGAACATGGAGGCCGAGGAGTCGCGCGCGATGGGCGAGAAGATGCTCGCGCAGGCGCTGCGCGCCGAGGGCCTGATGGCGCCGTCGGCCGACCCCGGCGACGAGGCGGCCGCCGCGCTGTGGCAGCAGCTCACGCGCTGGAGCGGCAACCGCAACCGCGGCGAGCTGATGGTGGACATCGGCCTCGGCCGCAAGATCGCCATCATCGTGGCCAAGCGGCTGGCCCAGCTGATGCGCGACCAGGGCGCCCGCCCCGACGCCGTGACCCTGACGCTGGGCCGCTATGCGCAGGACGACGACGCGGCCAAGCAGGGCGTGGTGTTCGTCGACGGCAGCGAGGGCGCTTCGGTGCAGCTGGCCACGTGCTGCCGGCCGATCCCGGGCGATGCGATCGTCGGCTACCTCGGCCGCGGCGAGGGCCTGGTGGTGCACACCGCCGAGTGCAACACCGGCCGGCGGCTGTACGAGCGCGACAGCGAGCGCTGGATGCAGGTCGAGTGGGCCGAGGAGACCTCGCGCACTTTCGAGACCAGCATCGTGGCGCTGGTCAGCAACGGCAAGGGCGTGCTGGCCCAGGTGGCCTCGGCGATCGCCGGCGCCGAGGCCGACATCCGCCACCTCGACATGGGTCAGGAGCCGGCGGCCGAGAACGCCGAGCTGCGGCTGCTGATCAGCGTGCGCGACCGCGTCCACCTGGCCGAGGTGCTGCGCACCCTGCGCCGCAGCCCGGTGGTGCTGCGCGTCTGGCGCGTCAAGCCCTGAGGGCATGCGGACCGGCTGGCGCCCTCGGCGGGCCCCGGTCGCAGGCGGACACCCCCCCCCCGACGGCAGGCCCCGGCGGCACGCGCTCGCGGGCGAGCCGTGGCGAGATCCGCCAGCGCCTACGACGGCTCGGGGTAGCGCACCTCGAGCACCTCGATGCGCTCGACGCCGCGGGGCGTGACGAGCTGCACCTCGTCGCCCTCGCGGGCCTTGAGCAGCGCGCGGGCGATCGGCGAGATCCAGCTGACCTCGCCGGTCAGGCTGTCCGCCTCGTCGATGCCCTTGATCGTGATGGTGCGTTCGTCGCCCGCTGCATTGGCATAGGTGACGGTGGCGCCGAAAAAGATCTGGTCGTTGCCGTGGTGCTGCGACGGGTCGGCGACCTCGGCGATGTCGAGCCGCTTGGTCAGGAAGCGGATGCGCCGGTCGATCTCGCGCAGCCGCTTCTTGCCGTAGAGGTAGTCGCCGTTCTCGCTGCGGTCGCCGTTCTTGGCCGCCCAGGACACGGTCTCGACGACCTTGGGCCGCTCGACGTCGAGCAGCGTCATCAACTCGGTACGCAGGCGCCGGTAACCGGCCGGGGTGATGTAGTTGCGCGCGCCCGCCGGCAGGGCCGGGAGGCCGGCATCGCCGTCGTCGTCGGCGGCATCGCCCTCGGGCTCCTTGGTGAAGGCCTTGTTCATCGCCTCGCGGACGCGGCGGTCAGCGCGGCGCTGGCGCCCAGGTCTGCAGGTACGGCAGCAGTGCGCGGTAGGGCGCCAGCAGCAGCACCGCCATCGCTGCCTTGACCAGCAGGTCGCCGGCGGCCAGGCGCCACCAGTCGAGCTCGCTGCCAGCGAAGGCCAGGAAGAAGAACACCGCGGTGTCGACCACCGTCGCGACCTGCGAACCGATCAGCGGCGCCTTCCACCAGCTTTGCCGACGCCAACGGTTGAACACCGCCACGTCGAGCACCTGCGACACGATGAACGCCGTGCCCGACGCGAGGGCGATGCGCCAGGGCGCCAGCAGGCCCGACACCAGCACGGCCACCGGAAAGCCGACCCATGCCACCCGGCGTGCCGCCTGCGGCCCGAGGGCACGGTTGGTCAGGTCGCTGACCAGGAACACCAGCGGGTAGGTGAAGGCCCCCCAGGTCAGCCAGGCGTTGATGGGGTACTGGACCGTCACGTTGGACAGCACGATGACCACCGTCATCGCCACCAGGGGCGTCAGCAGCAGGCGCCAGGATCGGGTCCGCATGGTCGGGCAGTCTCGAGGCTCGGGTGAAGTGAACAAGGGTCAGCGGCGGCGGCCGGCTGACCCTTGTGCAGGTGCTTGTGTTGAAACTTGCGATGTCGGTTGGCGCGGCTGGCAGGATTCGAACCCACGACCCCTTGGTTCGTAGCCAAGTACTCTATCCAACTGAGCTACAGCCGCGCGAGAGCCCGAGACTATACCACGCAGCGGCGCGGGTTCGACAGGCCGCCGCCGCTACTCCAGCGCCGCGGCCGACTCGGCGCACTGGCGCGCCCGCAACTCGTCGCCCTCCTCGGCGGCCATGCGCGCCAAGGCGCGCCAGGCCCTGCGCCGTGCGCGGCCAGGAAGGCCGGCCGCGGCGGC
>WBZL01000474.1_pt2 | contig 24259 bp, 22 predicted proteins | sample 5204291 | NCBI WGS metagenome assembly WBZL01 (sample SAMN12344345, study PRJNA552823) | activated sludge metagenome | biome: Activated sludge suspended growth; feature: Nitrification reactor; material: Wastewater; isolation source: activated sludge from nitrification reactor of wastewater...
GATTTTTTTTATTTTTTAAAGTCAATTGGAATATTAATTTTTGCAGAAAAGTTTCGACCCGCATTATAAACACCGCTGTTACCTGTTACATTATTTATATCCAGATACTTCAACCGGCTTAAATGATTTTGATAAGCCAAATCACCAATATTCAGTACGGAAAAATAAATGCTAAATAGGTTTTGGTTTCTATTCCCTTTTATTTCCGCACCAAAATTTGAATTCCATAAAATATAACCTACTGTCATTGACTCTGTATCAAAACCCAAAAAGGGTTTGTTCTGTTTAAAAGTATTTATCATTTCAAGTTCCAGAAATACATTCTTCACTAATTTCCCCGCATTCTTAATTTCTGCTCTTAATTCACTACTCCATTTCGCAGCAGGAATCAAAGGCAGGTTTTTACTGTTATCAACATCAAAGTCGAATGTTCCCCTTACAAAAGAAAAAGTGTTTTCAAAATGAAGCCAGTCCCAAGGATGGGGATGAATATCAAGAACAAATTCGGAGCCGTACAATTGGGCATTTTGCTGCATAAATTGAAATGCAGGTATGAAATCGTTATTTACGTTGACCAAAGAATCACCACCTTGTACTGATCTTAGCTTACTATAAAAAATAAAATGATACATGCGGTTGTAGAACAATGAACCGGTAAATGTTAGATGCTCGTTATGCAATTCAAAACCAACATCAGTCTGCAAGCTATGCTCCGGCTTCAATTGATTATTGCCATACTCATACCTGCTGGTGCCTTCATGCGCTCCATTACTTGAAAGCTCTGCAAGGCTTGGCGATCGGAAACCTTTTGCAATATTTGCCTTTAAAGTAATATTATCTCCAGGTTCATAACTTAGTCCAATGCTTCCGGAAAAATTGGCTATTGAACGACGGAGTGCATTAAATTTAATAATACCATTTTCATGTAATTCCTGAGCACGGATAGATCGATTATCAAATCGCATTCCGCCACTTAAAGTAAGATTTTGGAAAAATTTTTGTACATATACAAAACCACCCAGGTCAAATAAATTATAATCAGGTATGATATAGTCCAGCCCTTTATTAAGATTTTTTTGAAACATACCATTTATGCCAATGGTTGTATGCCATTCCTTTTTTTCACGCATTTGCCATTGCAGATTGTATGTAAAAGTTTTCAGATCAAACGCCAATTCTTTATCCTGTGGTTGTTCAGGGTTACCAAACTCACGACGAATATTTTTTTGCAGGGCCAGATTAATTTTCAGCCTGCTTTTTTTAATAATAAAATTATTATCGGAAACAATTCTATTATGTTGTACTATTTGCATGGGTACTTGCAAACTGCTGCTTTTTAATTCACTTTGATTTGCAATATGCTCCAGTGGCGTTCCCTTAAAAAGAATAAATTGACCGGTTGTAGCATCTCTATCACCCTCCACCAGGCCAAGTTGTTGATCGTACCTGCTAAACAACAAATGACTATAGCCCCATTTTTTGTTAAGTCCAATCAAACCTCCGGCATTCTTTTCGTTGAAGCCTGAATTCAAAACATATCCATCAAATTTATTGCGATAACTACCTGCCGATTTATAGGTTCCATATACACTCCAGTTTAATCCTTTTCGGTTACCCGCCATTTTTCCACTTACAGAATAAAGATTATTATTTGATTGAAAATTGGAAGTGATGTTTCCCATTATTTTATTATTGGCAACAGGTACATTTGTTATCAAATTGATAACTCCAGCCAAAGCATCGCTTCCATACATAAAAGAAGCCGGACCTTTTAAAACTTCGGCTCGGGCTAAGCTCATTTCATCTACTTCCACACCGTGCTCATCACCCCATTGTTGCCCCTCTTGTCTTACGCCATCATTCAAAATTAAAACTCGGTTATATCCCAACCCTCTTATAAAAGGTTTGGAAATAGCCGGGCCGGAAGATAACTGTGCAACACCTGGTACACGGGTCAATGCATCAATAATATTTGTGTTTGCAGATTGCAACAACATTGATTTTTTAACCAAGTACACCGGCGCAGGTGTTTTTTTAATAATGGTAGCGCCGGCTACGCCAGTCACCGTCACCCCCTGATTTTCTACAACCAATGGCTGAAGTGTAAGATTTTTTTCCAGATTTTGTACCAGATCGATATGTAGAACAATAGATGCATAACCCGCAAAGGATACTTCAACAATATGATGACCTGCTCTTAAATTCTTAAACTGAAAAAATCCCAAACTATCGGCAGCCACCGCCCTGTCTTCATTTGAAATAACGACTGAAGCTCCGGGCAATATGCTTCCGGATTTGGCATCTGTAATGCGCCCGGAAAATGTGTAACTATTTTGTGCACTCAAAACAATATTGATAGAAAGGAGCAAGAGCCCCAAAAATGATTTTTGAAAAAACATTCTGAAGAAATTTTGATTAAGAAATCAGCAAAAAAATGTGGAAAACCGGTAGTATCAAAGTAAGTTGGGTGGTCCCCTTTCAGAAAATAAAATCTGCCGTTCATTGTAAACCTTTTCAACTATTTCCGGTCTGACAATGCTAATCTCCCTTTCAGAAACGGTGAGTTCAGCAACAGTTGGCAAACAGGCATTTCGGGCTATTTGAAAATCACAAATAGAACAATCTTGAATTAGATGAGAAATGCCGGCAAATTCATGTTGTTCGGAATTATGATAGTTGGAAATAGGGTGATGGTGACCAGCCTTAACGGCCAAAAGCAAAACGATCAGAATCAGCCCCAGTGTGGCAAATTGCTTTTTGATATGGTAACAATGTAAAAAGATGATCAAAGATAAAAAAATATTGGCAAGCGTTTGCCATTTTGTATATTACACATATTAAACTATTAAGTAAGATATACGCCAAACCAAAATTTATTATGAAATACAAACTGCTTTACTTCATCTCATCTTTATGGTTACTCGTTTCTTGCGGCAGCAAAGATGTAACCCCACCCGATCCTTGTATTGGTGTAAACTACAATGTTGAATATTTTAAAACCGAAGCAATAGGCGTCTCCAATAATGGAACCATTACCATTAACTTTCCGGTGGGTGATACAATTAGCTATCAATTAAACAATGGTGCATTTCAATCAGAAAATTTTTTTACAAATCTGGCTCCGGGCAATTATGTGCTTACCGTAAAAAATAGTAAGGGTTGTACTGATACTGCTCAATTTACTATTTTGAACTATGGACCCAAATATGCTTTGGTAAAACAGGTAATCAAAGGATATTGCGGACCATGCCATCTTAATGGCGCCGTTACCGCCGGTAAAAATTTTGATTCGGATGCTAATATTATTGCAAGCTGGGATAGAATTAAAGCAAGAGCTGTAGATAATATTCCTACACAAATGCCACTGGCTCCTAATGCTCCATTAACGCCGGTTGACAAACAAAAAATAACAGACTGGGTAAATGCCGGACATCGTCAGTCAGATTAACGCAATCATTTTCGGTTTTACATTTTTTGAGCACTTTTTTTGAACCCCTTTTCAAAAAACAGCTCCTACCATTAGTATTATTGTCTCTAACTTCTTAAAACATTCTTTTGATTGGTGATAAATATGATTTTAATCATATACGTCAATATTTTCCACAATTCAAAAGTCTGGAAAATTTTCGGCTGTTACTTTTGAGGCTTCACAGATATTTTTCATACTTACTTAAAGAAAAAAAAGAAAATTATGAATAATGAAATAGTTGCAGGCGAAGAGCTAGATGTAAGAGTATTAATCCCCATCAAAAGACATGAATTACTCATTAAACTTTTCAAAGAATTGCCTGCCGGCGAAAGTTTTGTTTTTATAAACGACCACGATCCTTTGCCACTATATTATGAATTTAGATCTATATATGGCGATGTAGTAGGTTGGGAATATCTGAATCGAGGTGGCAGAGAATGGAAAGTAAAAGTAACCCGTACTGCTGCTTCGCAAGCAAGAACGTTTGGTGAAATTGCGACACTGCTTGATTTAAGGAAAGCAGATAAAAAAGAGTGGAAGCAAATTGTATTTCATCGCTATGGAATGATGGAGCCCGATACCACTATGGAGTTGATAGCAAATGAAGACCCGGTTGAAATTCATAGCATTTTCATAATGAAATTTGAAGGGAAACATTCCTGGATATATAAAACCAAAGAACCCGGCGAGTACGTAGTACATATTACCAAAAAAGATAATAGCGGCCTGGGTGATGATGGCTTTTCGGTAGTAAATGAAATGGATATTCGCCCCTACCCACCTGCCGAAAGACATGAAATGTTTTATAAAGCTTTTGCTGATATAAAGACCGGAGAAGCTTTTGAATTTATAAATGATCACGATCCCAAACCACTTTATTATCAAATGGAGGCGGAAAGCAAGGAACCTTTTCGTTGGGAGTATCTGGAAAAAGGCCCCGAAGTATGGACAGTGCGGGTAATAAAATTGAAAGCCTAAATAATATTATTTTCAGGATGATAGAAATGGTAAGGCAATTGGGTTTCTTCATTCAAATGGTTCAATTTGCATAAAAGCAAATTAGTTTTTCTTGTAATTCTATTATTGTTTTTGGGTAATGAGGAATTTTCAAAAAACTTTCTCATTCGTCCTTTCCCTAAATGATGAGTGAAATATTTCCTGTACGTTTGTGCCTTATCAAATTTTTATAGGATTATGCTTTGCATCTATCATGAATCAACTGATCCATTTTTCAATGTAGCTACTGACGAATATATTTTAAAACATTTGCAGGAAGACTGCTTTATGCTTTGGCGAAATGATAATGCGATAATTGTAGGACAGTATCAGAATACACTTGCAGAAATCAATTATGATTATGTGAAAGAGCACAACATTGCTGTGGTACGCAGGCTATCAGGCGGCGGTGCGGTTTATCACGATTTGGGTAATCTCAATTTTTCCTTTACAGAAACCGGAAAAGATTCAAGCCTTTCAGATTTTGAAAAATTTACAAAACCCATTATTGATGTCATCAGGGAACTGGGTGTTGATGCAAAATTTGAAGGAAAAAATGATTTGATGATTGAGGGAAAAAAATTTTCGGGCAACGCTGCACATATTCATAAAAATAAAATTCTACATCACGGCACTATTTTATTTTCTTCCGAGATGCGAAATGTAAGTGAAGCCCTACGCATCAATCCTGTAAAATATGTAGATAAAGCCGTAAAATCAATTCCCAAAAGAGTAACCAATGTATCAGAACATTTAAAGCAACCAATATCATTGGAAGCATTTACAAAAAAACTGATGAACCATGTATTAGCAAATTATCCGGGCGCACGACTATATGAATTTACAGCGGAAGACATAAAACAGATACAAAAACTGAGAGATGAAAAATACAGCACTTATGAGTGGAATTTTGGGAAATCGCCGGAGTATAATTTCAAAAAAGCCATTCGCACCCAAGGCGGTGTATTGGAAATGAACCTCGAAGTAAAAAATGGCGCTATTGAAAAACTAAAAATATTTGGAGATTTTTTCTCTGAAAAAGGAATTGAAGAAATAGAATCTGCTTTGCAAAATATTTTACATGAAGAGCAAGCAATTCGTACTGCGCTTGCTCCCTTCCAAATTGAAAAACATTTTAAAAATATAAGTGAAGATGATTTGGTAGCAGCTATGTTTTAATAATAATTAATGATACAAAACAATCTCAGATGGAAAAAGTTATAAATCATATTTCACAACATAGATTAGCCGAAAATTTTCATGCCCTGCATCATCAACAGCAAACCTTATTGCTGATAAACGCATGGGATTGTGCTTCTGCAAAAATGATTGAAGCTGCGGGCTTTCCAGCCATTGCTACATCCAGTGCAGGGCTTGCCTGGTCCTTAGGTTTTGCAGACGGAGAGAAAATTCTTCCCGAAGTGCATTTGGAAGCATTAAAAAGAATTTGCAATACGGTTCAGGTTCCGGTATCGGCCGATATAGAAGGCGGCTATTTTCGAAATGATATCCATCGTTTTTCAATTTTCATTGAACAATTAATTGATACCGGAATTATAGGCATCAACCTTGAAGATGGTTATACACATGAAGCTCATCTGAATGATATTGCTTTACACACGACATTGATAAACATTGCAAAAGAAATGGGCTATAAAAAAGGAATTAACCTGTTTGTAAATGCCCGTACAGATGCAATGTTATTACCCGGTACAATTGAAAATAAAATTCAAACCTGCATTGAAAGAGCTTCAGCATTTGCAAAGGCGGGCGCCGATGGTATTTTTATACCGTTTATTAAGGAACTTGAAACCATTGCTGTTCTTAAATCAGAGATTCAGTTGCCTTTAAACATACTGGCAACGGATACGCTTCCTTTTAATAAATTACAAGAATTAAAAGTGAACAGAGTGAGCACCGGCTCCAGACCTATGATGTTTTTGCTCAACCATTTCAGAAAGTTGCTGCATCAGGTAAAAATTGAAAATATACCGAATCAACTTTTCTCCAACGAGATAACATACAATGAAATTAATAGCTGGTTTCTTTAAATCAGATCACCCTTAACTTACCTCTCAATATGAGTAAAGAATTAAACGCCGACTTTTGGAATCATCGTTGGACTACCGGGCAAACGGGCTGGGATATTGGCTATGCATCTCCAGCCCTTACCCAATATATGGAACAATATAAAAATAAAAATGCGGCTATTTTGATACCGGGATGCGGCAATGCACATGAAGCTGCATTTCTGGTGGCCAATGGTTTTACCAATATTACTTTGCTTGATATTTCATCTACAGCAGTACTGATTTTAGAAGAAAAATTTAAAGACTATCCACAAATAAAAATTATCTGCGAAGATTTTTTTCAACACCGGGGTGCTTACGATTTAATTATTGAACAAACATTTTTTTGCGCCCAGATACTTGAGAAAAGAGAAGCCTATGTGCAAAAAGCAGCCTCCTTATTAAAACCACAAGGCAAACTAATGGGTGTATTGTTTGCTACTGAATTTGAATCCGAAGGCCCACCTTTCGGTGGTTCAAGAGAAGTATATACAAATTTGTTTGATTCATTATTTCTTATAAAAATTATGGAACCATGCTACAACAGCATCCCACCCCGCATGGGAAATGAGCTGTTTATTTTATTCCAGAAAAAATAATTTGTGTATCAATATTCAATAAAAAAAGGCTTCAATATTTTGTATTAAAGCCTTTTTCTTTTTCAAACTGTCAGCAACAATTTGATATTATTCTAACTTAAAACACTTGAATCGTTTTAGTCTCCAGTACTTTCTCATTATTTACAAGTGATACTCTGTAATTGCCCGAGCTCATAGAACCTGGCAAAGTAATCAACTGGTTAATATAGTTTGATTGTACATTGATGTTATACTGATAAACTAACTGTCCGCTGCTGTTGAAGAATAAAACACCATAATAGCCAGGCTGTACATTATTTTTGGTTACTCTGATATTTCCACCCTTATCCGCCGGGCTAGGATAAACTGCAAAGCTATTTGCCACCGATAATACAGTAAACGATTGTTGTGTACCATAAGATGTGCCGCCATTATTTGTTGCAAAAGCTTTGTAATAATAAGTAGCCCCTTGTACCAGTCCATTGAGTGTAACATTGAAATTGCCTCCGGAGATATTGCCAGATACAACCTGTGTACCCGTACCATCAGCAAATCCATTAATACCACTAAATTCAATTCCATAAACTGTAACTGCAGAGCAACCATTATCAGAAATTGAGCCGGCCAATACAGCAGATTGTGTAGTGATGTTTGATGAACCGCCCGTAACCACCGTAGCCATTGTATTTACGCCGCTTCCGGATGCTGCTACTTGAGTAGTTGATGCTCCGCCTCCACTTACTGCAATATTTCCATTGTATGCTTGCACAGCTGTTGGAGAAAACTTAACATAGATGGTTTGGCTATAAGCTCCACCCGGCTGTGTCAAACTTAAAGATGCTGAATAAGTACCGCCACTTGTTGTTGCAAAACTATATCCTGCAAGCGGGCCTACGTTTACATTCGCATTAGTAAGACCAACACCCGTTATGGTAAATGAATTAGCAGCAGTGGTAGTGTTGATACAAACATTGCCAAAGCCACTTAATGCGGTTGCAGATAATGTAGGCGCGGCTGTTGTAAAACTTAACTGGCTACCATAACCCGTACCACCACCATTAGTAGCATAGGCACGGTAATAGTATGTAGTGCTGGGCGTAAGTCCAGTAAGGTTTGAGCTAAAGTTGCCGGCTGATAAATTGCCGGAAGTAACTTGTGTACCCGTACCCGGTGTGAAATTATTTGTGGTGCTATATTCAATTCCGTAAGCAGTAACAGCAGAACACCCTGCGCCTGAAATTGTTCCTGCTGCAGTAGCAGTTGTTTGTGTAATGCTGCTTGCTGCGCCGGTAACTACTGTAGGTGTGGAGTTTACACCGGCACCTGTTGCAGTTACATTAATAGAAGTAGCGCCGCCTCCACTTACAGGAATATCGCCACTATACGATTGTACAGCAATGGGGTTAAATCTTACAAATACTTGTTGCGTAAAGGTACCACCTGCCTGAGTAAGATTTAATGAAGCTGTATAGGTACCACCCGATGTGGTAGAAAATGTAAAACCGGAAAGTGGCCCTACCGTTACATTTGCGGTAGTAAGGTTTGTACCGTTGATGGTAAATGAATTGGGGCCGGCAACAGTATTTATACATACATTGCCAAATCCGCTCAGTGTGGTTGCAGAAAGAGCAGGGCTTAGGCTTTGTGTTGTAAACTGCTGCTGAGTACCATAACCAGTGCCACCACCGTTAGTAGCATAAGCCTTATAGTAATAGGTAGTACCGGCTGTAAGGCCTGTAAGGTTTGAAGAGAAATTTCCGCTGCTCAAATTAGATGCAGCAACCTGTGTACCTGTTCCGTTTGGAAAACCATTTGTGGTACTGTATTCTATTCCATAAGCTGTAATGGCCGAACAGCCAATATCCGGAATACTGCCGGCTGCAGTTGCAGTTGTTTGAGTAATAGCACTTGCCGCACCTGTTGTAACAGTAGGAGCAGAATTAACGCCAGAACCAACTGCTGCAGCATTTACAGGAGTAGAAACACCACCGCCGCTTACATCAATATTGCCATTGTATGATTGAACAGCGGTAGGAAGAAATCTTACAAATACCTGTTGTGTAAAGCTTCCGCCGGGTTGAGTTATACTTAATGTTGGAGTATAAGGGCCGCCGGATGCTGTAGCATATTCATATCCTGCAAGTGCAGCTACGTTTACATTAGCTGTTGAAAGATTAGAGCCGGAAATGGTAAACGAATTGGGACCCGCAGTTGTATTAATACATACATTGCCAAATGAAGATAATGGTGATGAAATAGAAAGCGATGGTGTAGCTCCGCTGGGTGTTACATCGGCCCAGGTGGTACCAACTCTAATTTCATCCAACTCAATAAAAGGTGTGTTAGTTGCATTATCTTGTCTTACTAATATTTTATCAATTCCCTGACTTCCAAGATCGGTTCCAGAAGCAGAAGTTGCGTCGGCCGCTGGTTCGGCACCACCGATAGCACTGGTATTTAGCCAAATTCTTCCTACATCATTTGCAGTTCCAGAAATAATATCATAAGCTACAACTATAAAATATGGAGTACCGGGAGTTAACTCACTTGAGAGCCAGCTTACGGTAGAATTGCTTCTTGTGGAAACACCAATATTAAATTTAGATGGATCTCCTGAACTTTTTCTTGTCCAAACCGATGTGCCGTATGAAGTTGTTGTAGCAGCTTGTGCAATGCTTGTAAAATATCCACCCGTAGTGCCTAAGCCACCTAATGAACTAACGTTTAAAATAAATGAATAGTAAACTGAGCCCGATGTTACTGGAGATGCAGTTACAATTTTATAATTATCTGAGCCAGATCCATCAAACGAAATTTTATTTCCAGTTGAACTAGGTAACCCTGTATAAGATAAGTTCCCGGAAGTGACTAAAATTGAATCTCCAGTATTTAATCTTACCCAAGCTGCTCCACTTTGGGTATATAATCCCATGGTACCATCTGGGGTGTAATTGAATGACTCGTAATTCAACAATTGCGCCTTAGTGGTAAAAACAAAAGCACAAAAAACAAGAAGCGTAAAAAATTTTTTCATATCAACAATATTTACATTGAAAAATGAACCGGTTGTTATAAAGTTTTATAACAACCGGAAATTTATAAATAATTAATTCCAGCTAAACTTCACATCATCAACCGCGGTTGATGGCCTGTTGCCCCCACCTGTTGATGGTGCTAAGGTTACAATTCTAATCCAAATAGGTTGACTACTGTTATTCAAGCTACTTCCAAAATTTACATTTACGGTAGTGTTTGCATAAACGCCATTTACGGTAGTTAAAGTAGCAGGTGAGGTAGTAACCGTTGAAAACAATCCGGGGTTTAATCCGGTGGCATAATCCACTTTCCAGGTTGTAGTACGCCCGGGAGCAGCTACTGCATCCAGCGATTGTAATTTAAATTCCAATTGCAGATTTGACTTACCGGTTGTATTAGCAATTAAAAATACAAAGGCAGCACCGGGATCACCAAAGGAGCCGGTTTGTCTATAACCCAATGCTCTGTTGGTAGATGCATTTTGTGCTGATGATGATGCGGAAAATGTAAGCCCGGTAGCCGATGCAAAGTTTTTGAACCCTGCTGAAGTCTGATTCCAAAGTGTCCCATTATCAAAATTAGTTTGATAAACAAAACCTTCATTTCCCAGATAAGAACTGGAAGCACCTTCTTTTACATAAACTCCCGCCGGAAGACCCGCCGTACCTAGGTTATCAAAATTAAAAGTAAGCGGTGATGAACTCAGCGTTATCTGCCCATCGCCACTTGCCGTAGGGCAACGTGGATTATAAAATCTTACATCTGTTGTATCTCTGATGGTGAATTGTTTTGTAGAACCGAAATAAGAATAAATACCAATTATTTCGCCATTGCCCTGTGCAACAGGCAGCGTTGCAAAATTTGAATAATTGCTGGTGCGCAGCGTTATTTTATGTGAAGAAATATTGGAGCAGTCCTGCAAAATTCTATTGCCGGATTGGTCATCATCTGCATAGTTTTTATTTCTTTCGTTTGATGCAAATTCATAACCCACCAGTTTAACCAATGTACTGATGTACTTATTTTGAATATTGGTAGTTAAATCAGCCACTGTAACTAATTGTGGAACCAATGGTTGATTTAATGGGCCTTTAATTACATGTTGATCTATTAAATTAGTTGCAATCAAAGTTACCCCCCCTTGACTCGCATAAGCCGCATCTATACCACCACCAAACTGTAAGGTTCCATTGTACTGACCCAAATAAAGGCCTTTCAATTTTACATATACCTTTCTACCCACAGGATAGTTGAGATAATGACTGCTTCCGGCTAAGCGCAGCAGTACACCACCGGTAGCATCTTGTATTGCTATTTGCTGATAATAGTTTCCGCTTTTATCATCGCAGGAAACTACACCTTCAATGATTACATCATCGGTTATCTCCACCGGAGCGCCTGAAGTATAACGGGCTTTTACATCTTTAATGCTGATGTTGGCCACTACGCCGGGATCACCGGTAGGCGGCGGATCCGAAAATTTCTTTTTACAGGAAATCAAAAATAAACCCGAAAGCAACAACAGAGTTGCCATGTTTACCTTATTGAATATTAATTTTCTTTGCATAATATTTTTTTTCAAAAGTTCTTTAATTGGCTTTATTGAATGTCGGCTGCAGTGCGTATTCCTATTTGCGTGGTTGTATTATAAATAGATACATAACCCGTAATGGATGTACCACTAGTATTTACCGTAATACCAGATGTGGTTCTAACAAACATAGAAAGCGTACCACTTGCATCGGTAACATTATATGTTGTTCCGGTTCCATTAGATGAAGCAACAGAAATGCCAGTTACATTATTAATTTTTACTAATGATGATGCCCAGGTATTTCTGTTAGTTATAATGTCGGCAATAGTGGCCACCCGGGGTGTGATGGTAATAGCACCACTTACCTGGGTTACATTTGCCTGTGGCACACTCATCAATTCCAGATCGCCATTATATAATGTAAATTTTCCACCATCATTGGGGTTGATTTCTAATACAGCATCTAATGGATATACCGGTGAGCCAATAACAGAATAAAAATAAATACCTGCACCGCTTTCGTCTTGCAAACGATAACTGCCAGCGGCTTCATTGGTGTTTTTTGAAATTACCCGTCCTCTTATTCTTTTGGTACCCGTAGGAAAAACAAAAGTACCACTGCCCGGATACAATGCCCTGAAGTCGGCAAAGCTCATATAATCACCGGGGCCTAATGGATCGGGGCCGGTAGGGCCAATGGGTTCTTTATCGCAGGAAGTAAGCATTACCATGGCTGCGCAAGTTGTAAAAAACAACAATGAAATTTTTTTTATTTGATGAAGTCGCATATTATTAAATTTTCGCTTTTAATGAATTAGAATCTTAACGTCATGCTGGCAAAAAAGTTCAGGCCATAAGCATAATATAACTTTGGAGGAAACTTATTCACCAATACAGGATCCGATGTTGCTGTTTGTGCATCATATCGTAATTGTTCATAACCACCTGTAATGATGTCTTTGTTGTTCAGTAAATTATTGATACCTACGTTGAATACTAAAAATGTATTTCTTTTATTGATTTCAAAATCTTTTGGCAGTTTCCATGAATAACCTCCAAAGAAATCAATTGTGTATTGCGCATCAAATTTTGTCTGATTGAATATTTCATTATACTCAGCACTCTTTGGAGCTACATACTGTAATGCATCCCAGGTACGGCGCAGCGGATTCATACTCAGGTACGATTCATCAAAGTAATTTCCGGTAAGGCTTACAAACCAAAACTTAGGAGAACGATAGCTTAAACCCAGGCTATAAGCTTCCATTGGCGTAGAAGGCACTCTAAAGTTTTCTGCATAAATGATTTGTTTGCCCAGTACGGAAGCACTGTTATCAACCGTTACTACTGCATTTTGTTTGCTGTCGTAATAATAACGGCCTAGCGCTGCAGCTGCATTTAAAGTAAGCGTAGGAGTTATTTTTGCTTCTACTCCAAACTCACCGCCAAAATGTAATTTATCAATTCCATTGATGGCATAGTTAACAAAATTCTGATAAGCGTCGTGATAGAATGACATTACATCAAGCCCATCCATAAATCGTGTATAATATCCACTCAATCGTATTTTCAAATTTGGAGCATTCATTACATATCCCGCTTCCACTGTTTGTATTGTTTCGCTTTCTACATTATCCTGCTGGCTGTTGCGGGTACGTGGAGAAATATATACGTTTTCAAAATATGGAGCCCTTGTAAGATATGCGCCATTTGCAAATACATAATTTCTACCATCAATTTTATAGGTAACACCACCTTTTACAGCAAAATCAAAGAAACTATTTTCAGTTCCTTTTCCTAATGAATTATTGGGAAACAATCCTACTCTTGTATTACCTTTTCTGTAAAATGCTGTTTGAGATACATTACCCGCCAAGAAGAAGTCAACTTTATTATATTTGAATACGCCCTGTGCCCATGCTGCCACTTTTGAAATATTAATATTATAATCATACCCAAACTTATCTCCCACTTTTAGTATTCTGTTGGGATGATCCAAATCGTATTGATTGGATATATTATCAGCAGGAAAATCTCTTTCGGCAAACTGGTTTACGTTTACATAAAACTCGCCGCCCAATAAGTCATCTACTTTTTTATAGTAGTGATTATTCTGTTGTTGGAAAGATGCACCGCCGGTAAAATCAATATGACTGCCGAATTTTGTATTGATAACAGAATTGGCATTAAATCTTGTAGTATTGATAATTCTTTCTTCAATGATATAGTGAGAACGGCGACCGCTTATTGTATTTCCTACAATGCCGTTTGCGTCATTTATATTTTCAAGACTGGCACGGTTGGCATCATACAATCTTTGCCAGTTTATCTGGCGGGTATTGATGTCGTTCTTCATTAAATCATAAAGCATTTGTCCCTGTACAGGATCGGGTGTGCTTGCCCATGTTGTAGTATAGCTTGGTAGATAGCGATAATAATCTGGACGTGGATCGGCTGCATTGTACCAGTCAAGTGCAGTAATGCTTCTATCACCTATTGAATAACCAACAGCCGTTGTTAATGTAGTATGATTATTAATTCTGAAATCATGTGTAAGGATGGCCACAGGCTGATGTGTTCTTCCCACACTTGCATTTCTTTTTTTACCGTTTTGATAACCCCAGTTAGGATTGTAATAATGTGTGCCCGCCAAATCAAGCATTTCTTTTACCGAAGCACCCTGTCTTCCATTTTCGGTGGGTGCACCAAACACAGCTAAAGAGAGTAAATGATTTTGACTTATGCGTTTATCAGCAGCAAGAAAATATCCCCATCCATTATAATAAGTGCCGGGTACATAACCCTCATCGGCCCAGCGACGGCTGCCACTAAAAGAAAATGCCCAGCCTTTTTTACTCATTCCTGTAGAATGGGTAATCATCAATCGATTATTATAATTACGATTAGAAGCAGCATAGCTAAAACTGGTTTGTGCTCTTTGTTTGCTGGCACGGGAATCTATGCTGGTATTACCACCAATATCACCAAACGTATATGTATTTGTTTTCAGCCCCCACGATGCATCACGATTACGCATTACATCATTCAATCCGCCCCAAAGGCCGAATGGCGTAAATCCATTATCAAGATTATCCATGGGAATACCATTCATAAATGTGCTGAACATATCATTATCATATCCGCGAATACGAAAACGCACAGCGCTGAAGTTGAAAGAAGCCGCAGAATAAAAAGGATCTCTTCCTGCTGTAAGCAATGATGAAATATTCTGACTTCCGCCATCGCCCAAATCATTATCATCCAACGAAACGGTAGGCATATTATCTAACAAGGCATCTTTTGCATCATTAATAATACTGGTATCTCTTTTTAAAGTGGAATCGACTTGTGCAGACGCAAACAAACTTGCACAAAGGCACAGTAGTAGCAATCGGGTTTTAAGCATGTTTTTAAATTTTAACAGAATGGCAAATTTACAAATGATACACTTACACAGCGAAAATAATATCAACATCAAATTATTATTATTTTTTGTAGCAATAAACCATTTCTCTTGCCAAAACGTCCAATGTTTCTGTAAGTTTGCTCTTTATTTCAAAAAATAAGTATAACCTGAAAGTTTTTTGGTTTTAACAATTGTGTTCAAATAATATAATATCAGCAAATGAAAAAATACTTTGGAATTACGCTCCTGACATTTCTCAGCGTATCACTTTTTGCACAAAAAACCGAGTACAAAGCAGCTGTGGTTGCTTTTTATAACCTTGAAAATTTATATGATACTGTTGATAATCCTATAAAGAATGATGAAGAATTTCTGCCTACCGGCGTCAGAAACTATAATAGTAAAATTTATTTTGACAAATTGGGTAAACTGGCAACAGTTATATCTCAAATAGGAACCGACATCAGTCCCGATGGGCCTGCTATTTTAGGAGTAGCCGAGGTGGAGAATGATACTGTATTGAAAGATCTTATAAAAGAGCCTTTGATAGCAAAAAGAGATTATAAGATTGTCCACTTCGATTCAAAGGATATAAGAGGAGTGGATGTTGCCATGCTTTACAATCCAAAATATTTTGAAGTAGAAGCAAGCGATAAACTTTTTGTTCAACTACCGGGCGGTTCAAAAGACGCTTATTTTACGCGTGATGTATTATGGGTGAAAGGAAAATTAGGTGGAGAAACGATTCATATTTATGTAAATCACTGGCCCAGCCGGTCGGGTGGCGAACAAAGAAGCCGACCGGCGAGGGCAGCAGCAGCTATGGTATGTAAACACCATATGGATAGTATTGCAAAAGCTGACGGACCTCAAAAAGTAATCATCATGGGCGACTTAAATGATGACCCCACCAGTCCCAGCGTGGCAAAAGTGCTGAATGCAAAAGGAAAGAAAGATGATGTAGCACCCGGTGGACTTTTCAACCCCTGGGTGGATTTGTATAAAAAAGGAATTGGCACGTTGGCTTATCAGGATGCCTGGGGACTTTTTGATCAAATTTTGGTTACCTATCCCTGGTTAAATAAACATCAGGATGGTTTCTTTTTTTACCAACAGCATATCTTTAATAAAGAATTTATGTTGGAAAATAAGGGCCGTTATAAAGGATACGGTATGCGTACCTGGGATGGCAACACTTATCGGGGTGGGTATAGCGACCACCTGCCTACTTATATTGTATTGTTAAGAAAGATTACCGAGGCCAAAAAAGCATTCTAAATCAATAGTTTAGATAAGTTTATTTATTTTCAGAAGCCGATAGAAATTTACATTGCATCGGTCACTCAAAATCATCATATTACTCCTATCTTTGCCGCCCCAAATCCTGCCGGTAGCAGGATTCTTTTCACCGATTGGTGAACTGTCCAATGGGAAACACATTTTTTTAACCATTCCCGATTCAATCGGGATAAAAAACATCGCAATGAACAATTACGAACTGATGGTGATTTTCACCCCGGTGCTAAGCGAAGATGAGTTCAAAGCCAGCCAGAAAAAATATACCAAAATGGTAACCGAGGCCGGCGGCTCAGTAGTAGCTGAAAATGCATGGGGACTTAAATCACTGGCTTACCCCATTCAAAAGAAAACAACAGGATTGTACTGGGTACTGGAATACACAGCAGCTTCCGATTTCAATGAAAAATTGAAAACGCAAATTCTGCGTGACGAAACTATTCTTAGATACCTGTGCACTAAACTGGACAAATACGCCGTCCAGTACAATGCTAAAAAGAGAAGTGGCGTAGCAACCGGTAACGAAAAAGCAGTGGAGGCTTAATACAATGGCAAAAAACGAAATCAAATACCTTACCGCTATTAAAAGCGATAATCGTGTAAAAAAATTCTGCCGCTTTAAAAAATACGGCATCCGCTATATCGATTATAAAGATGTAGAGTTCCTGAAAAAGTTTTTGAACGAGCAGGGTAAATTGTTGCCCCGTCGTCTTTCAGGTAACAGCCTGAAGTACCAGCGCAAAGTATCTGATGCGGTAAAAAAAGCCCGTCAGATGGCGTTGTTACCTTATGTAACGGATCTTTTGAAATAAATTATTCATCACACCCTCTCTAACCCATTGCAAACACAATGGAGACAGCAAACATTGCTGGGAAGCGGAAGGTGACAAACAAAAAACAAAATGGAAATCATTTTAATTCAGGATGTTGACAATCTGGGTGCAAAAAACGAAGTAGTAAACGTAAAAAACGGATATGCCCGTAATTTTTTATTACCCCGTCATCTGGCGGTAGAATGTACCCCCGGCAACAAAGCACAACTGGAAGAAAGAATGAAGCAGGTGCGTAAGAAAGAGGCTAAAATGCTTGAAGAAATCAACAGCGTTATAGCTAAACTTAAAGAAGCACCCGTAAAAATTGGTGCTAAAACCGGAACCAGTGGAAAAATCTTTGGTTCAGTTACTGCACTGCAAATCAGCCGTGCTATTCGTGAGCAAAAAGGTTATGAAATTGACCGTCGCAAAATCAGCATCGTTGATGAAGTAAAAGAATTAGGTGCTTACAAAGCCAATATTGATTTTGGTAATGGACACAGCACCGAAGTAGATTTTGAAGTAGTGGCTGAATAATCAGTAAAACATTACCATAATGCAAAAGGTCGATTCGTTTGATTCGGCCTTTTGATTTATAATACAACTTTATCTATTCTCCCCAAATATTATCCTTTCCTTCTATCCAAAGTTTCACCAAATCTGTTGTTACCGACTTTGGTCTTTCCAGCGGGAAGCCCAGCGCCCGGTCCCAACAAAGGCTGGCCAAAACACCCAATGCACGACTAACAGCAAATAATACAGTGTAATATTCATATTCAACCATACCATAATGCACCAGCAATGCACCACTGTGTGCATCTACATTTGGCCAGGGGTTTTTAATTTTTCCAAGCGATTGTAAAATGGGTGGTACTGTTTCATAAATATCCCAAACGGTATTTACAAGCGGATCATCAGGCATGTGCTTTTTACCAAATTCCATTTGTGCTTCAAACCGGGGATCTGTTTTTCTTAAAACTGCGTGACCATAACCCGGTACTACTTTTCCTTCGCTCAGCGTTTTCTTTACATATTCTGCTATCTGTTCTTTGGTAGGTGATTCTGAATTCAATGCTGTGCGCATTTCAAAAATCCATTTTATTACTTCCTGGTTGGCAAGGCCGTGCAATGGACCTGCAAGCCCATTCATACCTGCTGCATAGCTGAGGTAAGGATCGCTTAATGCAGAGCCAACCAAATGGGTAGTGTGTGCCGATACATTGCCCCCTTCGTGATCGGCATGTATCGTCATATAAAGTCGCATGAGCTCTTTAAAACTTTCATCCTCGAAACCCATCATGTGTGCATAGTTGCCTGCCCAGTCCAATAGGCCATTGGGCTGAATATGATCTCCGTTTTTATATTTTCTTCTATAAATATAAGCGGCAATACGTGGCAGACGTGCTATTAAGTCCATTGAATCGTCAAACACGGCTTCCCAATAATCTTTTTTATTCATCCCCTTGGCGTACTTTTTAGAAAACTGACTTTCAGTTTGCAAAGCCATCACGCCTACTACAAACTGAGTCATGGGATGCGTATTTATAGGCAAAGCCTCAATAGTATCAAAAACATGATTGGGCACATGGCTGCGCCGCTGCCATACAGATGATAGGTGATGCACATCATCATCAGTAGGCAATTCTCCAACGAGCATCAGGTAGAAAAGCCCTTCGGGCAACGGCTCGCTCCCATCCGGTGCTTTGGTTAGCTTTTGTCTTAATTCCGGAATGGAATATCCTCTAAAACGAATTCCTTCCTGTGCATCTAAGAGCGAAGTTTCAGAAACCAAACCCGTCATACCTCTCATTCCCTGGTATATTTGAGAAAGCTGCACCTCACCAATTACTTTGTTTCCATGTTCCTTAAGCAGTTCTTTTATTTCTGCTCCTACTGAATCTGATTTTGCTTTAAACCTTTCTTTAATAATTCCCATAAAAAATAATTTTCAAGCCAATAATTACTATCACCTGTAAAATTAGCCAATGATAACGAGGCTATCAAATTAGAAGTAAAGAAAAACAAATGCAAAGATTACTTCGGAGTTCGGCGATATAACCAGAATGCAATGAAAGAGAAGAAAATATTAGGAATCCAGGCGGCTAACAAAGGTGGAAAATTTCCTTTTGTCGCAAATACTGTTGAAAATCTATCGGAGATAATAAAAGTAGCTGCAATGATAATACCCATGGCGAGATGCATACCACTGCCCCCACGGGTTTTACGGCTGGCTATTACTGCCCCAATGATGGTAAGTAACAATACTGCAAAAGGTGTGGCGGTTCGTCTATATCGTTCCACTTTTAAAGCACTCAAACCTTCAGTGCCACGTAGCTCTTCCTGTTTTATAAATTTAACCAATTCGGGAGTGGTCAACTTGTCTTTCAGGTAATCATCTTTTCTTAGTTCTTCCGGTTGAAGTTTTAAATCAATGATCAGCGAATCATATCTTCTTATCACTTCACGACTGCTATCTATAATTCTTTCCAGTGCATTACTTAGTTTCCATTTTCCAGTTGTTTTATTCCATTGAATGGGATTTCCACGCAAATTATAAATCACTTTGTTTCCCTTTACCTTTTCCATAAAAAATACAGCCGCAGACTTTGTTGCTGTATCGTAACTTCTTAAACCTACATAAGTATTACTATCAATTCGTTTATAAAAACACCTGTCGCAATTTCCGGATATCCTGTTTTTGGTGGGGTCGTTTTTGTCAATATAATTGCTTTGGAAATTGCTGCGAATAATATTTGCCTTCGGAATCCAGTAACGGCTGCCCACCCATAGCAGTGCCGCCAGTAAAATACCACCAATAAGATAAGGTCTTAAAAAACGATTGTAGCTGGCACCACCAGCCAATACAGCAATAATTTCTGACCGTGTAGCCAAACGGCTGGTGAAGAAAATCACTGCAATAAAAACAAATAGCGGAAATAATAAGCTCCAGATAAACGGTACAAAACCCAAATAGTATTGAGTAATAATCTGCCCCGTACTCATATTGGCTTTTACAAAGTCTTCTGTTTTTTCGCTACTGTCCACCGCTACAGCTATTACCGTAAACAGCAACATGCAAAAAACAAATGTCACCAGCAGCTTTTTAAGAATATACCAATCAATTTTTTTCATCCGGTGCAAAGAAAAACAATTCCCGTTAAAGCGTTTAGAATCTTATAAAACAAAATCCAAACAATAAATAGCTTAACATTTTATTGGGTTACTATTCTTTTATTACAAGTGAGAAATATTTTATTTTGTACCTAACATCAAAAATCAGAAACATGAAAAAAATAATTATAACCGCAGTAATCCTGTTTACTTTTTCATCAGGCAGCTTTGCACAGCAAGACACAACGATGGTAGAGCAATATTGCCGGCTGATTTCTTTCAACCGTATGTTCTCCAACAAAGTAAATATTGATGTGGATTTTGGAGATGAAAGAAAATTTTTCAGCGACAACCGCATGAGGGATGAAGAATCAGGAAAATTGAAGAAATTTAATACCGTTACGGATGCTTTAAACTACATGGGCTCGCAGGGATGGAGATTAGTCAATGCTTTTCCGGTTGCAGAAGGCAATAGCTTCGCTTATCATTATTATTTCAAGAAGTTATTTCCCAAAGCGCAAGTAAGATAGCTATAGTTTGGTTTGCAAAACGGGAATCATTTCATTTTTCCAGGATGTGAAATTATTTGCCTCAATTTGCTTTCGGGCCTCCATTACCAGCCACAAATAAAAAGCAAGGTTGTGTACACTGGCAATGGTGTAGCCTAAAAATTCTTTCGCCTTCATTAAATGACGCAAATAAGCTTTGGAATAATAATTACTCACCACACAATCTAATCCATCATCAATGGGAGAAAAATCATGCTCCCATTTTTTATTATCAATATTGATGACTCCGTGGGTTGTAAAAAGCATGGCATTTCTACCGTTTCTTGTTGGCATTACACAATCAAACATATCTACTCCCATACCTATACATTCCAGAATATTCCAGGGTGTGCCCACCCCCATCAGATAGCGGGGTTTATCTACTGGCAAATGATCGCAACACCAATCGCAAATTTCATACATCACCGGCTCCGGCTCTCCTACACTCAATCCGCCAATGGCATTGCCGGTGGCAGCCTTGGAGCTGATATATTCGCAAGATGCTTTTCTTAATTCTTTAAATGTACCGCCTTGTACAATTGGAAACAGGTTTTGTGTATAACCATATTTGGGTTGGGTTTCATTAAAGCGATTAAAACATCTATCGAGCCAGCGATGTGTTAGGTGCATAGATTTTTCGGCATATTTAAAATCGCTGCCGCCGGGCGGACATTCATCAAATGCCATGATGATATCGCCGCCAATGGTTCTTTGTATGTCCATTACATACTCCGGACTAAACAAATGTTTACTGCCATCAATATGCGACTGAAAGGTGACGCCTTCCTCCTTTATTTTTCTGGTGCCTGCCAAAGAAAAAACCTGATAGCCGCCACTGTCAGTCAATATTGGTTTTGGCCAACCATTGAAGCGGTGTAAACCACCTGCTGCTTCCAATACCTGCAAGCCGGGGCGCAAATAAAGATGATATGTATTGCCAAGAATGATCTGCGCTTTTACATCATGTAAAAGTTGCTGCTGCGTTACCGCCTTTACACTACCCACTGTACCCACAGGCATAAAAATGGGAGTTAGAATTTCTCCGTGATCAGTTGAAATTTTTCCGGTGCGGGCTTTTGAACCTGAATCCTGATGTTGTAATTGAAATGCTAAATCAGCCATAATCTATAAAAGCCGCAAGGTACAAGGTGATAGGCTAAGTAGAAAATATTTGCCACAGGTTGCCCACATCTTACTTACAAGCATTTTTTGCAGCTTGCATATCGCTTATTTTTGCCGCTATGCCATCTATCCATTGGGGTGAAATTTTATTTTACGCCTTTGCCGCCGTAACCATTATTCAGGTATTTTATTATACCTGGTTTTTTAGTCGTATTGCTTTTTACAAAATCAAAGAAAAAAAACAAACGCAGCAACATCCTGTATCTGTAATAATATGTGCAAGAGATGAAGATGAAAATCTGGCTCGCAATCTACCCGGTGTACTCGTACAATCTTATCCCAGCACTTATGAAGTAGTGGTGGTTAACGACAATTCATTAGACGATTCAAAATACATACTTCAGGAACTAAAAAAAACTTTTAAATCGCTGAATGTAGTAGAACTGACACAGGAGGCCAAGCTGATTGCAGGTAAAAAATATCCGCTTTCTATTGGCATTAAAGAATCCAAGTATGAAATTTTGCTTTTAACAGATGCTGATTGTGTACCATCCAGCGAACATTGGATTGAAAAAATGCAAAATGCCTATTCCGATGAAACGGAGATTGTATTGGGCTATGGTGCATATCATAAAAAGAAAGGTTTGCTCAATAAACTGATTCGCTTTGAAACTTTTCATACCGCACTGCAATATCTTTCTTATGCACTTGCGGGTATTCCCTATATGGGCGTAGGCAGAAATCTTTGTTATAAAAAAGGTTTATTTTTTAAGAACAAAGGGTTCTCATCCATCAATCACATTCCCAGTGGCGATGATGATTTGTTTATCAATAAAACCGGAAATAAAAAAAATACAGCAGTAGTTATTGACCCCGACGCCATTACTCGTTCTGTTCCTAAAACTACTTGGAATGGTTGGCTGCGACAAAAATCAAGGCACTATACCACAGCTAAATATTATAAACCAATGCATAAATTTTTGCTGGGTTTATATTTTGCTACCCAGTTTATTTACTATCCGCTTTTTGCAGCAGCCATTATTTTTTTCGACTGGAAATGGGTGTTGGTTGCATTTGGTTTTCGCTTCCTCATTCAGGCTTTTATGCTTTATAAGTCTATGAAGAAAATGGGTGAAAAAGATTTGTGGCCATGGTTTGTTTTTCTGGATATGTGGATGTTTTTTTATTATCTCATCTTTGCTCCGGCACTTTGGAAAAAACCTAAACAACACTGGAGTTAATTGAAAATGCATAACCTTAAATGGAGATTATTTTAAAATATTTTTCAGATTTTACCGCACATCAATTGCAGCAATTTGAAAAGCTGGGGCCGCTTTATAAAGAATGGAATGAAAAAATAAATGTCATTTCAAGAAAAGATATTGACAGCCTTTACGAAAAACATGTGCTTCATTCTTTAAGTATTGCTGCTGCTTTTTCTTTTAGCGATGGTACCGAAATCGTTGACCTGGGAACCGGTGGTGGTTTTCCGGGCATTCCGCTTGCCATCTTTTTTCCAAATGTGAAATTTCATTTGGTGGATAGTATTGCAAAAAAATTAAAAATTGTTGAAGCGGTAGTGGCAGAAACCGGTTTGCAAAATGTAACTACGGCTCATAGCCGTATTGAAGATATCAAAAACCGGAAATTTGATTTTGTAGTTTCTCGTGCAGTTGCTCCATTAAAAGAGCTGTGGAGGTGGAGCAAACCTTTATTAAAAACAAAGAACGCTACTGTGCAGGAACAATCATATACACCCGGTTTAATTTGTTTAAAAGGCGGCGACCTGGCAGCGGAAATACAGGAAAGTAATACCCGACCAAAAATGATGGAAATTGCGGAGCTTTTTCCTGAAGCATATTTTAAGGAAAAATATTTGTTGTATGTAAACAGATAATATTTCAATTTCTTGCAGAAAAAAGCCCCGTTGAAAAAATCTTCGGGGCTTTGAAATTTTTTGAATTTAGCCTACCATTTCAATTCCAGCTTATTGTTTTTCCGCTCTACATCTGCCATGCGCTGGCTGGGATCAATTTCAACTACTGCTATATCAGCAAATTTTCTATCCGTTTGTATAGTATAATAGGGGCTGGTCCATTTCCACGGTTCATATACTTTTCTTGAAACCGAAGGATCTTCCACCGGCTTGGCTCCATACATCAGGTTCATAGGAATGTAGTGCATCTCTTTGGCACCATCCTTAAAAGTTATCATTACATCTACCGGCATAGGCATAAGGCCAATATCGGATAACCTGATATTTGTTTTACCAGCAGCCTCCC